>Ga0302314_10008027_pt1 | contig 18867 bp, 13 predicted proteins | sample III_Palsa_N2_3_FD_200533 | JGI IMG/M metagenome (GOLD analysis project Ga0302314, IMG submission 200533) | Peat permafrost microbial communities from Stordalen Mire near Abisko, Sweden - III_Palsa_N2_3 | ecosystem: Environmental > Terrestrial > Soil > Palsa > Peat permafrost | place: Sweden...
GTCGTGCCGGACCAGGTCGGTGTCGGACTGCCGCAGATCGATCTGGTCCACCCCGGTGCCCAGCGCCTGGGCGGCCAGCTGCCGGTGCACGGTGGAGGTGCCGTTGCCGAACTCCGGCGTCCCGACCCAGAGCGTGTAACCGCCGCCGGGCCGCTCGGCGATGCGAGCATGGGAGTAGTGGCCGCCGGGCGGCACGGTGTCGAGCATCGTCACCGCCATCCCGGTGCCGGTCAGCCAGCCGGGCTCTGGCGGCGCTGCTTCCCCGCGGCCGCTGGCCAGCGTCTCCGCCACCAGGTCCAGGCACTCGGGCAGCCCGTAACTGGCGACCTCGACGTCCTCGGGCTCCTCGCTGACTGAGATCAGCGGGTCGCCGGGCCGGATGACGTTTCGGCGGCGGAACTCGACCGGGTCCAGGCCTAGCTTCCTGGCCAGCTCATCGAGCGCGGACTCCACGGCGAAGGCCGACTGGGACAGCCCGTAGCCGCGGAACGCCCCGGCGGGGACGGTGTTGGTGTACACCGACCAGCCGTCCACCTTCTTGTTCGGGCACCGGTACAGGGCCAGGGCCTCACCGCAGCTGTGCATCAGCACGCCGCCGCTGTGGTTCCCGTAGGCGCCGGTGTTCGCCACCGTCTGGATGGCCAGCGCGGTCAGCGTGCCGTCGGCGGCGGCCCCGGCCTGGACGGCGATCCGCATCGGATGCCGGGTGGTGGCGGCGGCGAACTGTTCCTCGCGGGTGAATTCCAGCTGCACCGGCCGCCGCAGGCGCAGCACGGCCAGGGCGACCACGTCCTCGGTCAGCATCTCCTGCTTGCCGCCGAACCCCCCACCGACCCGGGCGGCCTGAACGCGCACCTGGCCGGGCGGCAGGCCGAAGAGCCTGCTGACCGCGTCCCTGGTCAGGAACGGGGTCTGGGTGCTGCTGCGCAGGACCAGCCGGTCGCCCTCGAGCCAGCCGATGGCGGCGTGCGTCTCCAGGTGAGCGTGCTGGATCCGGTGGATACTGAAGCTCTCGCTGACCACCGCCGCCGCCCGGGCCAGGCCGGTGGCCACGTCACCGATGTCGCCGTGCACCTCGGCGGCGACATTGCGCCGCGGCCGGGCGATCCCGCTGCCCGGGGTCTTATCCCCGTGCAGCAGCGGGGCGCCCGCGGCCATGGCCAGGTCGGGGTCGAATACCGCGGGCAGCACCCGGTAGGAGACCTTGACCAGGGCGGCGCCGGCCTCCGCCGCGGCCAGCGTCTCCGCCACCACCGCGGCGACGCGCTGGCCCATGAAGCGGACCACCCGGTCCAACAGCACCGTGTCGTGCGGATCGTCCTCGACCTTCTCGTGCCGGGCGGTGGAGTAGAGCACGTCGGGGGCGTCGGCATGGGTGAACACCGCCAGCACGCCGGGTAGGGCCATCGCGGCGCTGGTATCGACCGACTCGATCTCGGCGTGCGCGTGCGGCGACCGGACCAGCGACATGTGGGCCAGCCCGGGCAGCGCCAGGTCAAGGGTGTAAGGCTCGCGGCCGGTGACCACCCGCCGGCCGGCCGGCGCGGGCAAGCTGGCGCCAACTGGTCCCGCCGCCTTTGGTGGCGCGGCCTTTGGTGGCGCGGCCTTTGGTGGCGCAACCTTTGGTTCCGGGGCCTTTGGTTCCGGGGCCTTTGGTTCCGGGGCCTTTGGTTCCGGGGCCTCTGGTTCCTCGGCCTGGGCTGTCGCGGGTGGCGCGCAGGCCAGGGCCCGGGCTACGGACTGGTAGCCGGTGCAGCGGCACAGGTTGCCCTTCAGCGCCCGGCCGGGCTCGGCGCGCTGCGCGTCATCCATGGCGGCCACCGTCATGACCATCCCGGCGGTGCAGAAGCCGCACTGGAAACCCTGTGCGTCCAGGAACGCCTGCTGGACCGGGTGCAGCTCGCCGTCGTCCGCGGCGAGTCCCTCGATCGTGGTCACCGGGTGGCCGACCGCCCGCATCGCCGGATAGATGCAGCTGTGCACGGGGACACCGTCGACATGCACGGTGCAGGCGCCGCAATCGCCCGCGTCGCAGCCCTTCTTCACCCCGAACCACCCCTGCTGGCGCAGATAGGTGCGCAGGCACTGGCCGGGGGCCGGGGACTCAGCGGCCGGGACGCCGTTGACGATCATGCGGGTGCCAACTCCTCGAGGACCTCGAGGGCCAGGTGCCCGGTGATGGCCTCCCGCCAGGCCGGGGAGCCGTGCACGTCATCGTGATACAGCGGCGCGGCGGCGGCTAGGGATGCCTGCAACTCGTCCTGCGTGGGAGGCGAGGCGAACCGGAGCTGGACCGGCCGCGGGGTTGCGGCCGTCACGGTGAGCACCAGCGTGCCGTCGGCCGACCGGCGGCCGATGACCACCGCCGCCGAGCGGCCCAGCGGTGACAGCGAAAGCTGCCGGAAAGCCGTCAGGCCGTCCAGCGCACGGGCCGGAAGGTGCACCGAGCGCAGCAGCTCACCGGGTCGCAGCACGTTACGGCCGGCACCGGTCACGAAGTCCGTGACACCGACGCTGCGGACCTCGCCGTCCGGGCCCCAGATAGTGCATATCCCGTCCAGCGCCGAGGTGAGCGAGATCATCGGTCCGGCCGGCAAGGCCAGGCAGAGGTTCCCGCCCACGGTGGCGGCGTTCCATACCTTGAACGAGCCGAGGAGTGCGGCGCAGCACTGGCCGATCAGCGGGGCGGCCCGCCACTGCGGAGCCCGCATCCGGGCCAGTTCGGCCAGCGTGCAGGTGGCGCCGATCTCCAGCCCGTCCCGGCTCGCCCGCAGCGGAGGCCAGGCGAAGGCGCGCAGGTCAAGCAGCCGGGACAGGTCCGGCTGCGGCTCGGAGAACAGCCAGGTACCGCCCGCCAGCCAGGCATCGCCCGGGCGCCAGACGCCCAGCCTGGCGTCCGCGACCTCGGTGATGCCGGGTAGGTCCATGATCAGGCTTCCGTCCTGGCCCGCCCGCCGATCCGCGCGCTCGCCGCGGCGGCCCCGGCCGCCAGCTCGCCGGCATCCGCGTTAGCCAGCTGGCCGTCGCTCACCACCGGGCGGCCGTGGACCCAGAGCCGGTCCAGGGCCGGAGCGCCGAAGACCAGCGTGCACAGCGGATCGGCGATGCCGGCGCCGGCCAGACCGCCGACCTGCCACAAGGCGACATCGGCCAGCTTGCCCACCTCCAGCGAGCCAAGCTCGCCTTCGCGGCCCAGGCAGCGCGCCCCGCCCATGGTCGCCAGGCGCAGCGACTCCCGGACCGACAGCGCCAGCGGGCCGTTGGCGAACCGGGCGGCCAGCAGTGCCTGGTGCAGCTCGTCGACCATCTTGCCCGACTCGTTGGAGGCCGAGCCGTCGACGCCGAGGCCGACGGGCGCGCCGGCCGCCAGCAGATCCCGCACCCGCGCGATGCCGGAGCCGAGGCGGCCGTTGGACGTCGGGCAGTGAGCCACGCCGGTACCGGTGGCCGCGAACCGGCCGACCGCCTCATCGGACAGGTGGACGCAATGAGCTAGCCACACGTCCGGACCGAGCCAGCCGAGATCCTCGGCGTACTGGGCCGGCGTCCGCCCGTAGGTCTGGAGGCAGAATTCCTCCTCATCGAGGGTCTCCGCGAGGTGCGTGTGCATCCGGACTCCGGCCTGCCTGGCCAGCTCGGCGCTGTCGCGCATCAGCTCGGCGGTGACCGAGAAGGGCGAGCACGGCGCGACCGCGATCCTGGTCATGGCCCCAGGCGACGAGTCATGCCAGCGGTCGATCGCTTCCTGAGTGGCCGCAAGGATGTCATCGTGCTTTTCGACTACCGAGTCCGGCGGCAGGCCCCCCGATGACTGCCCCAGGTTCATCGACCCGCGGCCGGGGTGGAACCGCAGCCCGATCTGGCGGGCGGCGAGGATCCCGGCCTCGAGCAGGTCGCCGCGCCCGGCCGGGAAAACGTAGTGGTGGTCGGTGGTGGTGCTGCAGCCGGACAGCGCCAGCCAGCCTAGATTCGCGGCCGCCGAGGCGTGCACGAGATCTGCGTCCAGCCCGGCCCAGACCGGGTACAGGGTGGTCAGCCAGCCGAACAGGGTGTCGTCGGCCGCGTACCCGCGGGTAATCCACTGGTAGAGGTGATGATGGGTGTTCACCAGGCCGGGAGTGGCCAGCAGGCCCGAGCCGTCGACCCGCTCGCCGCCCGCGTACTTGGGCGGCAGCGGCCCCGGTCCGACCGCGACGATCCGGTCGTCCTGCATGACCAGGTAGCCAGCCGGGTGTTCCGTCCCGGCCCCGTCCACCGTCGCGATATGGCAGCCGTCAATCGCCAGCACGCCCGCAGCCTCCTCCAGATCGTGGTACTCCAGTGTGGCCAGCGGTTATTACAACGGCATTTCCGGTCTTCCCGAGCTTCGAGGCCAAGCCTGCCTTCCGCAAGCACGACGCAGCCCAAGGGTAACCCGGAAGCTCGGCACGCACATCGGACGGCCTGTGTGCTAGTTCTAAGACATGGACACCGGCCAGCGGCGGCTCCTGGCGACGATGCCGCTGCACGCGATCACCTCGACCTACGGCGAGAAGGGATTGCGGGAGCGGTTCGCGGTGGAGATCGAGTCGCTGCCCGAGCAGGACCAGCGCCGCCTGAACCAGGCCCTGGATCTCGCGTCCCGGCTGCACGCGAACGACCGCAGGGAGCGCGAACCCTACGTCAACCACCTGCTGCGGGTGGCGATCCGGATCATGTCATACTACGGCGTGCACGACGCCGACGTGATCTGCGCTGCCCTGCTGCACGACGCGGTGGAAGATCACGCGGCCGAGCTGACCGGGGGCGCCGATGACCAGGAGGCCGCGCTCGCGGTGCTCGCGGCGGAGTTCGGGCCGCGGGTAGCCGAACTGGTCGGCGCCGTCACCAACCCCGAGTACGCGCCGGACCGGGACGCGCACGAGCAGTACCGGGACCACGTCGCCGAAAGCCTGCGCAGCCACCCGTGGGCGCGGGTCATCAAGGCCTCCGACTTCACCGACAACGGCGTCGGCCTGATCCATACCACCGGTCCACGGGTGCGCACGCTGGCCGGGAAATACGCCCCGCTGGTCCCGATCCTGCGGGAGCTCATCGACCTCCCTGACACCCCCCTTGACGCCCCGGCCCGGCAGCACATCCTGGCCCAGCTCGACCGGGCCGCGGACCGGTTCGCGGCCGTGCTGCCGTCAACGGGCGAGTAGGACGAAGAGGTGCCGGAACTTCCCGAGGTCGAGACCGCTCGCAGGCTGATCGCGGATCAGGCCCTGCACCGCCGCATCGTCGGCGTCGACGACGCTGACACGTTCGTATGCCGGCCGCACTCCCCCGGCGAGCTGCGTGACGCGCTGACCGGGCGCATGCTTACCGCGGCCCGCCGGCGTGGCAAGACAATATGGTGCGAGACCTCCGACGTGGGCCGCTCGACCGGATCCGGTCCCGACCTCGGTATCCACCTGGGCATGAGCGGTCGCATCATGGTCACGTCCAGTGATGGCGAGGCGATCCAAGGCGGCGGTCCCGCCCGCCGCGACGCGCAGCCGCGCAAGGCCGAGTGGAACCGCTTCACCCTCGAGTTCGCTGACGGCGGCAGCCTGGTGCTGTTCGACAAACGCCGACTGGGGCGGGTCCGGCTGAACCCCGACATCGACGCGCTCGGGCCGGACGCCGCGGAGGTCACGCCCGCGGAGTTCCGCGACCTGATCACTAGGGGGTCGATCGCGGTCAAGGCCCGACTGCTTGACCAATCCAAGATCGCCGGAGTCGGGAACTTGCTGGCCGATGAGGCGCTGTGGAAGGCGAAGATCTCGCCTGCCGCCCCGACGGCCGGCCTCCAGCGCAAGGACGCCGACCGTCTCTACCGCGCGCTGGAGTCCGCCCTGCGGTCTGCCATCGTCAAAGGCGGCGTGCATACCGGCGGCGTCATCGCGGCCCGGCACCCCGGCGGCAGCTGCCCGCGCTGTGGCGCCGAGATGAAACACGGCACGGTCGGCGGCCGCTCGACCTGGTGGTGTTCTCGCGAGCAGGCCGGGCCCTAAGGCGCTTGGCGCTGAGGCTGGATGGGGCAACGGCGGCACGAAGTGCCGGATGGCGTTAGCCACGCCGTCCGCAAGCCACAGGCTCCCGTCGGGCGCCACCGCGATGCCCCCGAACGGCTGGGCACCTGGTATCGGCCATAGGGTGATGCGGCCGGCGGGCGTGATGCGGCCAACCCGGGTATCGGTGGTAAACCAGAGATCGGACTCGGGACCCGAGACAATATCGAACGGGTACACCCCGCGGGGCAGCGGGAACTGCGTGATGACGCCGCTGGTGGTTATGCGCCCGATCCGCTGCCCGCCGCGCTCAGTGAACCACAGAGCCCCGTCCGGGCCGATGGCAATCCCGCGCATCCAGATGTCTTTCGTGCTCGGATGTATGGCATAACACCTGACATTATCGGTGGAGCTGATATGACAGATATAGCCGCCGTCGTCGGTGTACCAGACCTCTCCATCCCGGCCTACCGCGAGCGCATCAGGCAACCCCACCCCAGAACCGATGCTGGTCTCATGCCAGACCTTTATGCGGCGACCAGCACGCGCACGGCGCCATCCCGGTCAATCGGACCGCAGGCGCTGAACGCCGACACGCCGGAAGGGAAGCTGGTAGTAGCCATTAGTCCTCTCAAGGCGAGTACGACTTCCTGCCGCCATGCCGACCGGCGCGCGGCGCCGGATCAAGGCTCTCGGAAGACCTTTGACGACTCGCGACCCCTGCCTGCGGGCCAATGAGATCTCATATTGGATAGCGTGTCGGTTCTGTGGTGTACTGGCGTCCTGATGGGGCGGTCCACCGGAACGTCGCCGGGGTGATCTGCTCCACTTCCCACCGCGGGTCCTGTTTGAGCCGGTGCTCGTGGCGGCATTTCGGCCCGCCATTACACAAGCACGACCGGCCTCCCGCTTCGTACGGGACATTATGCTCGAAATCACACTGCTGGGCAGGCCGCCGGCAGGTCGGACCGGTACAGGTGGCGTGCCGGATCTGGGACAGGTGCCGGAGTTTGACCCCCGGGTCGTGACCGCGGGCCTCGAACCGGTGATCACAGGTGTCGATAGCGATCGGGTCGAACGCGATCAGCATGTCCGGCCGTCCCGGCACCCCGGTGGACAGCCGCCAGGCCCCATATCCGCCGGGTGGCTCGTCATCACCGGAGGCGGTGAAGGTGAACCCCGGCCGCAGTCCGGTGCCGTGGTCGCCGGGCACCCCCTGGTCGCCGGGCGGGTCGTGGTCGCCGGGCGGGTCGTGTCCGGCGGTGCGGGTGTGGTTTTTGGGTTCGGGCCGGGCGCAGCCGTGACCGATGGCGTGGCCTTGCAGATCGGTCACCGTGACGCAGTAGCTGGTGGCAGGGTTGGCGGCGGCGGCACGGGCGAGGTCACGGGCCAGGGCCGGGTCGATGGGGCCCAGGCCAGCGATCTCACCGGGCCGTTCGGCCAGGTTCAGCAAGGTGGTCAGGGGAATGGTCAGGTGCAGGCGGCCCACGAACCCGGCCGGGAGCACGCCCGCCGTCGGCGCCAGGCCCGGCCCCGTCGGGGCCGGCGGCCCTGACCCGCCATCGCCCGGCTCGGAGCTCTTGCCGTCCTGGCCTGCATCCGGCCCAGCGGGCTTGGAGCTCTTGCTGTGCTGGGCTGCGTCCGGCCCGGCGGGCACGCTGGGCCCGGTGGGCCGGGAGTCCCGGCCGAGCATGATATCCATGTACGCCAGAGCCCGGAGCTGGTCCATATCCCCGTCCAGGCCCGCCGCCTTGAGCCTTTTCGCCCACCAAGTTATGCGTTGGCCGGCGGCCAAGACGTCAGCGGGGGGCAGTTCGCGGCCCATCAGGGCGGCGTTGCCGGAGTCCTCCATCCACCGCTGCACCCGGGCGTTGCGCCGTTCTTTCTCCCGCCGCTCTTGTGCCTTCTCGGGGGCGACCTCGATCGCCGCGCGCTTGATTGCGGACGCCAGCCCGCCCGGGGTCAGCCGCCCGGCCCGGTCCAGCACCAACGTCTCGGCCGCCCGGGCCTCGGCTGGGTCCAGGTGGGCGGTCGCGCGGGCGATGATCTCCACCTTGGATAGCCGCAGCACTCCGGACCGGAATGCCGCCTTGGTGCCGGGTAGCCTGGTTTCCAGGTCACGGGTCAGCTGGAGCATCCCGTCGGCGGCAGCGCGGGTCTCGGCCAGCGCCGCGGCCAGCTCGGTCTCGATGAACTCCTCCCAGCTCCCCGGCTCCGCCAGCATCGGCTCGCAGCCCGGGCCCGGCCGACGGCGGATCAGCTCGGCCACAGCGGCGTGTTTGAGCGCGCAGGCAGCGGCCTCGGTCCGGTCCAGCCCGCAGATGATCCCGGTCAGCTCGTCATCGGTAGCGCCGGCGAACCGGGCGTCGTCCCCGGCGGCGTGCTCGGCCTGCCCGAACACCACCGGCCCGCCGGGAGCGGTATCGAGCAGCTGGCCGGTGGCGAACGCACCGACCGGGCCAGGCGACTCACCCGCCAACCGTCGCGCCGAACCGGGTTGCCCCGGACCACGGCGAGTCCCCTTCGCGGCGCGAACCCCCTTGACGGGACGGGCACCTTTGGCGGCGCTGGTCCCCTTAGCGCCACGAGAACCGGACCTGGCGGTGCCCGGCCGCGGGGGGTCATCAGGGCCGGGATCGTCCTCGGGATCCTCGGCGGGCGGCTCTTCGGGCTCGATCGAGGACAGCCACGCCACCCACTGCTCCTCGGTCAGCCAGTCCTCACCAGAGCAGGGCACCTCTCGCCAGCCGCCGGGGAACTCATCCGGGGTGCTCCTGGCGCCGGACGGGGACCCGCCGGGCTCGCCAGGCTCCGGGCGGGGTCCTCGTCCCGCCCGGAGCCTGGGGAAGCCGGTCCTGAGGTCACGCGCCACCGCCCGTTCCGAAGAAAGATCTTGAATTTTCCGTCTCTGGCTTATCAAACATACTAGCGAATGATTCGCTTGCTCGCAACACATTTGGCTGATTAAAGACATCGAATCGAATACAGTGATGGTTGGTATTACTGTGACGGAACTTGATGTTGCGCAACCGGAGTGAGGGCCAGGGCTCCGGTGTGTTCCGGACTTGCCCGGTGTTACGAAGTATGCGGTGGCAGGGCGGTATTGCGCAGGTTGTAGGCACGGGCCAGGTCCCGGCCGGCAGCGTCACCCGCGAGGCCGGGCACGGCCGCGCCGAGACCCGCACCCTGAAAGCTGCCCATGTCAGCGGCCTGGACTTTGCGCACGCCTGCCAGGCCATCAAGATCACCCGCTGGCGGAAAGACACCGCCACCGGCAAGGTCTCCCGCGAGACCGCGCCGATCCGTCGCAGCGTGGCTGACCTGGCTGGCGAGCGACGCTCATGCTAGCGCGGGCACGATGTGTTCCCACACGCAGTCAAGGATGTGCGTGGTCGGTCCCAGGCAGTGCGCCGTGACGCTCACGCAGGCGCGGTGCCCGGGGAGCACGATCCCGAACTGCCCGTAGATGCCGTCCATGCGCCAGGCCCCGTCGCGAGCGCACAGCCACACATGCAGCCCGTACGTCCGGTTGTCCGGCTCGGCGCGGCCCGTGTCCGTCGTGTCCGCGGTCATCCGGGCGATGTAGTCACCTGGAACCAGGCGACGGCGACCGTAAGTGCCTTCGTGCAGCAGCAGTTGCGTGATCCGGGTGATCTCCGAGGTCCGCAGCTGAAGGCCGACCGCTCCCAGGGAGAAGCCGAGCGGGCACCGCAGCCACTGCGGATTCCGAATGCCGAGCGGGCCGAACAGGCGGGGCACCAGGAAGTCGCGCAGGTCCAGCCCGGAGATCGCGTGGACGACCCGCCCCAGGACGTAGGTGTTTCCGCCCGCGTAATGGTAGGCCGAGCCGGGCTCGGCCACCAGCGGAGCGGCAAGGAAGTCGCGGGCCGGGTCGCCGGGATGATCGGCATCCTCATCTGACCACCGGTAGCCGTTGCCTGCCGTCATGCGGAGCAGGTGCCCCACGGTGATCTTCTCGCTGCCCGCCGCCGCGGTATCGGCCAGCTCGGGCAGATACGCCAGTACCGGGTCATCCAGGCTGAGCGCACCTTCGCCCTCGAGCATGCCGACCGCCAGCGACGTCACGGTCTTGGACACCGAGAACACATCACGGCGAATGTCATCGATCCGGCGGCGCTCGCCACCAGGACCGTCGCCGGCGACGACCTGAACGGCATCGATGCCCAGCCGCCGGGCATCCGCGGCCTCCCAGAACCGGTCGAGCGCGGCGTCAAGTCCCATCGCCCAACGCTACTAGGCCAACGGGTCCAGCGAATGAGCTGCACTGCCGCGATGCTGCGCTCTCATCTGCGTCCGTCCGCCGCCGGATCCAGCCCGTCCCGGCTCGTCCGGGCGAGTGCGAGGTGGCGAACAGGCCGGCTGGCATCGCCCAGCCCAGCGTCCCCGGGCCAGGTGCCGACTTCGAGGCGAGGCGACGGCAACGGCGGTTCACACATCTTCGGATCATCGGGCGGTAGCCACGTCACGTCTACCACCGCTGCACAGCATGGTCCGAAGTGTCGCTGGAGTATCAGGACAGAAACTGACATTCACGGAACGCGCCGGAGCCTCGGAATGAGCGCGGGTTTCGCTCACAGCTCGTACATAACATTCCTGCAGCCAGGGCGGAGGATGGTAGCCGATTCTTATAGGCATGAAGGTTCTGCAGGTAGATGTCGTTGTGCCGGTCCGCAACGAAGAGCGTGACCTGGTGCCGAGCATCCGGCGGCTCGTGGCCTACCTGCGCGAGAGCTTCCCGTTCACCGCCAGGGTCACGATCGCGGACAATGGCAGCACCGACACCACCTGGGACCTCGCCACCGGCCTGGCCCGCGAACTGGCCGAGGTGCGGGCCGTCCACCTGGACCTGCCGGGGCGCGGCCGGGCTCTGCGGGCCATCTGGTCGCAGAGCGACGCCGAAGTCCTCGCGTACATGGATGTCGATTTGTCGACGGATCTCAACGGCCTGTTGCCGCTGGTGGCTCCGCTGCTGTCCGGACATAGCGACCTCGCCATCGGCACCCGGCTGGCCCGGGGATCCAGGGTCATCCGCGGCCCGAAGCGCGAGCTCATCTCGCGCAGTTATAACGTGCTGCTGCGCATCCTTATGGGAGCGCGCTTCTCGGACGCTCAGTGTGGCTTCAAGGCGATCAGGCGCGATCAGGCCCGGGTGCTGCTGCCGCTGACCCAGGACACTGGCTGGTTCTTCGACACCGAACTGCTGGTGCTGGCCGAGCGGGCCGGCCTACGCATCCATGAGGTCCCGGTGGACTGGATCGACGATCTCGACTCGAGGGTCGACATTATTGGCACCGCTCTGGCCGACCTATGCGGCATAGCGCGGCTCGGCATCGGTTTCGCCCGTGGGACCATCCAGGTCCCTCAGCTGCGCGGTCCGTCGCTCGCGGCCCGCCGCGACGGCTCCGAGCCGGCCACCTCCAGGAGCCTGCCGTGGCAAATCGCAAGATTCGCGGTCGTCGGAGCCGGAAGCACGGTCGCTTACCTGGGGCTTTACCTCGTGCTGCGCGGCAGCATGTCGGCCCAGGCCGCCAACCTCATCAGCGTGCTGCTGACCGCCGCGGCCAACACGGCGGCCAACCGGCGACTGACGTTCGGCATCACCGGACGACCGAACGCCGCTAGGCACCAGTTCAAAGGATTGCCCACGTTCGGCATCGGGCTGGCGCTGACCGCTGGCTCGCTGGCCGTCTTGCATGCGAACTCGCCCCATCCCGGCCGCGGCACCGAGATCGCGGTCCTGCTGACCGCGAACCTGGTGGCCGGCACCCTCAGGTTCGCGCTGTGCCGCACCTGGGTCTTCGGCCCATCGAAGCGCGGCGCGGGCTACCTGCCTGCCGAGACGGACGACAGCGCGAGAGGCGAGCCGGTGCGGCTCAGCCCGGTTGAGTCGTTCGGACAACTGTCCAGCTAACAGCAATGACAGCCCAGAGAGAGAGAACCAGTTGAGCGCGACCACCTCCATCTCGCGACACGCGACAGGCAGCCGCTCCCTGCCGCCCGGGAACCGGGTTCGGCGCCTGCTCCGCGGGCCGGAGGCCGATCCCAGCTGGGCTCGCCCCGCCATGTTCGGGCTGCTTGCGCTAACCGCCGTCCTTTATCTGTGGGACCTCACCAGGAACGGCTGGGCGAATGACTTCTACGCGGCCGCGGTGCAGGCAGGCACCAAGAGCTGGAAAGCCTTCTTCTTCGGCTCGTTTGACTCCTCCAATTTCATTACCGTCGACAAGACTCCGGCGTCGTTGTGGGTGATGGAGATATCCAGCCGGATATTCGGTTTCAACCAGTGGTCCGTGCTGGTCCCGCAGGCGCTGGAGGGCGTGGCTTCGGTCGCGCTGCTCTACGCCGCGGTCAAGCGCTGGTTCGGGCCGCCGGCCGCCCTGGTCGCGGGGCTTGTCCTCGCGCTCACGCCCGTCGCGGTGCTGATGTTCCGGTTCAACAACCCCGACTCACTGCTGGTGCTGCTCATGACCGCGGCCGCGTATGCGCTGGTGCGCGCGATAGAGAGCGGACGCACGAAGTGGCTGGTGTTCGGCGGCCTGCTACTCGGATTCGCGTTCCTGGCCAAGATGCTGCAGGCGTTCCTGGTCGTGCCGGGGTTCGCGGTGGCCTACCTGTGGGCCGGGCCGCCCAGGTTCGGCAAGCGTTTGTGGCAGACGGTGCTCATGGGCGTCGGCATCATCGTCGGGGCAGGCTGGTGGATCCTGGCCGCGCAGCTCACGCCCGCGGCCGACCGGCCCTACTTCGGCGGCTCTACCAACAACAACATCCTGCAGCTCGCGATCGGATACAACGGCCTGGGCCGGCTTGACGGCAACGAGACCGGATCCGTCGGTGGCGGCGGTGCCGGAGGCACGTCGTGGGGCGGCGCGACCGGGGTCCTGCGGCTGTTCCACTCCGAGTTCGGCGGGCAGATCAGCTGGCTGCTGCCCGCGGCGCTCATCTCGCTGGGCGCCATGCTGTGGGTGACACGGCGGGCGGTGCGGACCGACAGGACCCGGGCCGCGGCGCTGCTGTGGGGAGGCTGGGTGCTCGTCACCGGCCTGGTGTTCAGCTACATGAGCGGCATCATCCACCCGTACTACATGGTCGCTCTCGCGCCCGGTATCGCCGCGCTTGTCGGTATCGGCGCGACGGCTTTGTGGCAGGCACGGCTCGGGCTGGCCGGGCGCATCACCGTCGCGGTGGCGATCGTGGCCACGGCCGTGTGGTCCTACGTACTGCTCGACCGCACCCCGGACTGGCTGCCCTGGCTGCGCTGGGTCATCGTGATCGCGGGGGTAGCCGCCGCGGCCGCGGTGTTCGCGGCTCCGTATCTCGTGAGGCCGCCGGGTTCTATGGGTTCGCGCCGCGGGTGGCGGGCGCTGGTGCTGGTGCCGGTGGGACTCGCCATGGTCGCGGGCCTGGCCGGGCCGACCGCCTACGCGCTCGACACGGTGAACTCTGCCCACACCGGCGCGATCCCGAGTGCCGGACCGCAGACTGACGGGTTCGGCGGCGGACCTGGCGGCGGGTTCGCTGGCGGCCGGGCCGGCCAGTTCGGGCGCGGGGCGAGGACGGGCGGGACTCGTGGCGCAGCGGGATTCGGTCCGGGGAACGCCGGCGGCACAACGGGCTCTGGGACCGGCGGTGCCGGAACCGGGGTTCCCGGCGGTTCCGCTGGGTCACCCGGATTCGCTGGACCAGCCGGTACACGACCCGGTGGTAGCGGCTCGGCGGGTACGCGGCCGGGCGGCTTCGGCGGCGCGGGCGGCGGCGGGCTTGGCGGCAGTACGACCGTGAGCAGCGCCGTGGAGAAGCTGCTCGAGCAGGACGCGTCCAGCTACAAGTGGGTGGCCGCCACCGTCGGTTCGGAGGCCGCGGCGCCCCTCGAGCTAGCCACCGGTGGCGCGGTTATGGCCATAGGCGGGTTCAACGGGACCGACCCGTGGCCCACGCTGGCCGTGTTCGAAGGGCTCGTGGCCAAGCACGAGATCCACTACTACGTGGGCCAGGACAGCGAGAGCTTCGGCGGCGGACAGAGCTCCTCGGCCATCACGAAATGGGTCGCGGCCCACTTCACGAAGGAAACCGTCGGCGGCGAGACCGTCTACAACCTCACTGAGCCCACGTCTTAGGCCGGTCGTCGCGGGCACGGCAGCAGGCCATAGGCCTGCTTGGCGCTGAGTATCCGCATGACGGCCGAGTTCACCAGGGCACGAAAGGCGGAGTCAGCGGATACGCGCGCGAGGATGGCGCTGTCCATCGCCGCCGCCGCGGGAAGGCTCTGAGAGGTGATCAAGTCGCCGCCCGCGGCGAGGAAGTCAATCCCGCGGGCACCCGGCGAAACGCCCGCCACCGCCGTCGCCGCGCCCAGGTCATCCGAGACGATCACCCCGTTGAAGTGCATCTGCTGGCGCAGGATCACGCGCATCACCTCCGGCGAGAAGACCGCGAGATGGCGTGCGTCAATACGCGTATAGGTGGCCAGGGCGACCATGACGAAAGGCACGCCGGCATCGATGGCTCCCTGGAAGGAACCGAGGTAGGGGTCATGCGGCCCGGTCGTGCTGTCCACGACCCCGGCGGTGAAATCGGTGTTGCCGCGGACCCGGCCCAGCCCCGGGAAGTGCTTGGCGGTAGTGGCGACTCCTGCCTCCTGCATCCCCTGAATGAACGCCACGCCGTGGGCCGCCACCGTCGCCGGGCTGTACCCGAACTCACGCTCGAGCGCGCCGATGGGCTGGTTCTGGTCGGCGGTTCCGGCCGGCACCACATCCATGACCGGGGCCAGGTTGAGATTGAAGCCTGCCGACCGGAGTTCACGGCCCCAGAGCGCAGCCTGCTGCTCCAGCACAGAAGGGGACAGGCTGCCCTGGGACAGGGCCGAAGGAATCGCGGAAAAGCCCGGGCCCCGCAGGGACTGGACTTCTCCGCCCTCCTGGTTCGCGGCGATGAAGAAGCGAACCCCGCCGGTAGCCCGCGCCGAGGCCAGCGACTGATATGCGCTAGTCAGCTGCTGGAGCCCGGCTGCGCCTGCCGTCAGGTTGCCGGCGGACAGCAACGAGCCGAAGTGGTACGCCGCGACCGCCTGGGCGACGTCGGAGACCGGGTCTCCCGCGATGCCGACCAGGAACAACTGGCCAACCCGCTGGGCTTCGGTCATGTCAGAGAAAACCCGAGCCGGGCAGGAGGGCAACGCCGACTGAGGTGACGACTGGCCCGCGCTGGGCGTAGGGGAGGCGGGGCTTGCCCCGGTCGGCGAGGGCTTCCCGGCAGCGACAACAGCGCTGGTTGAGGTAGCGCCGCAGCCAGCGCTTGCTAGTCCGAGCAGGAGAGCAGACACCGAGAAAATCAGGGTCCGCAGCCGTCGCGTCATGCCTGAGTGACCCGCTGGATGGCGGCCAGCCAGGCCTGTGCCGACGAGATGCGGAGCCCGGACTCGTTGAGCTCGAACGTAGCCGCCTCGATGCCGAGGATCCGCCATCCGTCGCCGAAGGCGGCGCGCAGTTCGTCCTGGCGTACCCGGCGCGGGCCGACGATCCCAGGCTGCTGGTCGCTGAAGCAGATCAGGTGGCAGTAACCGCCATCGCACAGTGCCGACGCGAGGCTGGCGACGTACCTGGCGCGGTCTTGGTCGTCGAAGACATGGAACACACCGCTGTCGATGACCACGTCGAACATCAGGCCGAGGTCTGCTAGGTGCAGGACATCGGCGACGTCGAAGCGGGCGTTCAGGCCTCGTTCGGCGGCCTTGCCCCGGGCCTGCTCGATGGCACGGACCGACACATCTACGCCCATAGCGTCCGCGCCGTGAGAGGCAGCCAGCAGGGTCTGCTCCCCGGTGCCGCAGCCAGCGTCCAGCAGCCGCCCGCTCAGCAGCCCTTTTTCCGCGAGCCGCACGAAGGCGGGCTGCGGCCGGCCGATGTCCCACGGCGCGGCCGTGCTCGCCGTGTAAGACGCATCCCAGCTCGGCGTGGTCATTGCCTCAGTATCGGCCTTTGCCCCGGATGGACGGGGGAGATTTCGTGGTTCGGACGCAGCACCGGCTTGAGCAATGCTGCGGCCCCTCGCCCAGGCGGAAAGGCCTCCTGATATACCGGCTACATGACCGCGGATAGTGTGCCGGGGCAGATGCGTTCGGCCGCGATGGCACTGCTGGGCGCCCTGGACGAGGAGCAGCGGAGGCTAGCGGCCCGGCCCTTCACCGACCACGCCGCGCGGCGCTGGCTAGAGTACCGGCCGCGGCACCGCCCCGGCGCCTGCATCGCCGAGCTCAGCGCGGCCGGCCGGAAGGCCGCGCACCGGCTGCTGGCCACCGGGCTGAGCGAGCATGCGTACGCCCAGGCGATGGGCATCGTGGCTCTCGAGGAGGTGCTGGACCGGCGGGAAAGCTGGCGGCGAGGTCGTCACAGCGGGGACTACTGGGTGAACGTCTTCGGTGATCCGGCTGGCGACCAGCCGTGGTCGTGGCGTTTTGAGGGGCATCACCTGTCCGTGACGATGACCGTGGCGCAGGACGAGATCTCCCCCGCCCCGGTCTTCCTCGGCGCCAACCCGGCCTGCGTCAGTTACGCCGGGCGCCCGGTGTCCCGGCCGCTGGCTCCCGAGGAAGACCTGGTACGCGCTCTGCTTGACGCGATGGGTGAGACGGGCCGTTCGGCCGCTGTCGTCGCCAGGCAGGCGCCTGACGATATCCACACCAGCACCAATCCCCGCGCTCGGGCAGGCATCGAGCCGCTCGGCATACCCGCGGCCCGGCTCGGGCCGAGTGCGCGGGCGGTGCTGGCTCAGCTCGTCGCCCTCTACCTCGACCGGCTGCCCGCCGAACTCGCGGCACGTGAGGCTTCGCGCGCCGCCGCCGCAGAACTGCACTTCGCCTGGGAGGGACCGCTCACCCCTGGTGCTCGGCACTACTACCGAGTACAGGGCGATGACCTGCTCATCGAATACGACACTACCGACGATGGCAATCACGCGCATACCGTGCTGCGCCGCCCCCGGGGCGACTTCGGGGATGACGTGCTCGCGGCACACTACGAGCAGGCCCATCGCTGACGCCGTTAGCGGCTGATCGTCCCGAGCGGGTCCCGGTCCGCGAAGGTGGCATCGTCTCGGTCGGTGGAGATAGTGAGGTCGCGCCAGGCAGCATCGGACTGGGCCCGGGCCGCGGCGGCCGCCGTGGCATAGGCGTAAGCCTCGCTGCCGAGGATGAGGCGCAGCGGCGGCTCGTCCATGTCCGCGACCGCGAGCACGACCTGAGCGACCTTGGCCGGATCGCCGAGGGCGAGCGGGCTGCCGCCATCGTGGTGCAATGCGGCCATGGCGCCGACCGTCGCCCGGTAGGGCTCGCTGACCGGCGGTACTCGCATCGATGACCCGGCCCAGTCGGTCTGCATGCCACCCGGCTCCAGGATGGTGACCTTGATCCCGAGCGGCCCGACCTCCCTGGCCAGGACCTCGGAGAAGCCGCCGACGGCCCACTTGGCGGCCTGATAGGCAGAAAGGCCGGCGGTGGCGAGGCGTCCCCCGATGGAGGAGACCTGGATGATGTGGCCGCCGCCCTGCCCGCGCAGAACCTCTAGGGCCGCCTTGGTGACGTTCACGACGCCGAACAAGTTGGTGTCAATCTGCTCCCGGAAGTCCGTCAGGCTGATGTCCTCTACCGAGGCGAGGTTGGCGTACCCAGCGTTGTTGACGACCACGTCGAGGCGCCCGAAGGCCTCGACGCCGGCGGCCACGGCGGCCTTGGCCGCGTCCGGGTTGGTGACGTCGAGGGCAACCGGGAGGACCTGGCGGCCATAGCGCTCCGCCAGGTCGGCGAGGGCCTCGGGCCGGCGTGCGGTGGCGACGAGGCGATAACCGGCCGCGAGAGCAGCCTCGGCGATCTGGCGTCCGAGGCCCCTGGAACTTCCTGTCAGGAGGAAAACCTTCGACATGTGGCTGCTGATCCTTTCGCGCGGGAGGGCGGGACGCGGTGTACCGCGGTCAGCCTCGAATATAACGCAACGATGTTGTCTTAACAAGACTACACCGTTGCGTTATATAGACTGGCTCCCGTGGCCACCGACGCGACCTTCCAGCGTGCGCGGCGTCCTGAGCAGAAACAGCAACGCCAGGACGCCATCCTCGGCGCCGCCCGGCAGCTGGCGCTCCGGGACGGCGTCCGCAACGTGAGCCTGACCGATATCGCGGAAAAGGTCGGCATCCACAAGTCGGCGCTGCTGCGCTACTTCGAGACGCGCGAGCAGATCTTCCTTGAGCTGACCGCCCAGTCGTGGCTCGGCTGGGCCGAAGCGCTGCACGCCGGCCTCGACGGCGGCTCCCCCGGCTCGGCCGGCCTGGTCGCCGACGTCGCCGCCCGCAGCTTCGCCGACCGTCCCCTGCTCTGTGACCTAATTCCGCATACCGCGCTGAACCACGAACGCCATGTCTCGACCAGCGCCGTGCGCCGGTACAAGCTGACCTCGCTGGGCGCCATCAGCGACGCGGCCGACGTGATCCACCGGGTCCTCCCGGACCTGACCGTGGGCGAGTGCCGCGAATTCATCTCGACCATGGCGAACCTGGCCGGATCTCTGTGGCAGATCGCGAACCCTCCGCCGGCCCTGGCCAGGCTCTACGCCTCCGACCCGGATCTGGCTCTGGCATGCGTAGACCTCCTCCCCCGACTGCGCCGAACGGCAGTGGTACTGCTGGCCGGCATGGTCCCGAGCCGCTCCGAGGCCCAGGACCGGCGCGCCGGAATCGCGCGTCAGGAGGCGCAGCCGAGGTGGACGGGCTTAGACGGCGCGCTCCGCTTGCCCGCGGCATCAGTGACCCAGACTTCGATGGAGTCCGAGCGCGGCTGGGCCGT
>Ga0302314_10008030_pt1 | contig 18862 bp, 5 predicted proteins | sample III_Palsa_N2_3_FD_200533 | JGI IMG/M metagenome (GOLD analysis project Ga0302314, IMG submission 200533) | Peat permafrost microbial communities from Stordalen Mire near Abisko, Sweden - III_Palsa_N2_3 | ecosystem: Environmental > Terrestrial > Soil > Palsa > Peat permafrost | place: Sweden...
GGCCGCGCGGCCGGACGAGACCGCCGTGATCGACGGCGCCGTCCAGCTCAGCTACCGGGAGCTGGACGAGCGGTCCGAACGGCTCGCCCGCCACCTGACCGCAGCCGGGAACGGCCGGGAATCCTGCGTGGCATTCCTCCTGGACCACAGCGCCGACGCCGTCGTCACCGAGCTCGGCATTGTGAAGGCTGGTGCGGCGTACGTGCCGCTGGACTCCCGGATCCCGCTGGCGCGGATCGCTGCGATGCTGGCGCAATGCCGGGTCCGCACCGTGCTGGTGGACACCGCGGAACGCGCCGAATTCATCCGGGGCTGCGCGGAACCCGGAACCGAGGTGATCCTCGTCGGCGACGCGCTGCAGGCTGGCGCGGACTGCGCCGCCGTCCCGGCCGGCGCCGCCTGCGGGCCGCAACTGGCTTACGTCATGTTCACGTCAGGCTCGACCGGCGTGCCCAAGGGCGTAGCCGTGACCCATCAGGACGTGATCGGCCTGTGCGGGGACACCGTCTGGACGGACGATGTGGTGCGCAGATCCGTGCTTCACTCGCCGCTCGGCTTCGACGCCTCCACGCTGGAGATCTGGCCGCCGCTGCTGCGCGGCGGATGCGTCGTGGTCGCGCCGGTGGGCGAAGGCGTGGCCGGCCTGGCTCGCGTGATCGCCGACGCCGATGTCACCATGGCGGTCGCGACCGCGCAGCTGTTCAACGTGCTGACGACGGAGTATCCCGAGGTATTCGCCCACTTGCGGCAGATATGGACGGGTGGCGAAGAGGCTTCGACCACGGCGTTCGCGCGCGCCTTCGCCTTGGCGGGACCCGGTCGCCTCGTGCACGTCTACGGCCCGACCGAAACCACTGCGGTCTCCACCTTCCATGTGGTGGAGCATGCGGCGCCACATTCCGTGCCGCTCGGCCACGCGATGCACGGCGTGCGGGCCTATGTGGTGGACGCGGCCGGAAACCTAGTCGGCGACGGCATGGCCGGTGAGATGTTCCTCGGCGGCGTGGGCGTGGCGCGAGGCTACATGAATCAGCCGAGGATGACCGCCGAACGGTTCCTGCCGGATCCGTTCGGCCCGCCCGGTAGCCGCATGTACCAGACGGGTGACGTCCTCCGCCGCCGCTCCGACGGATTGCTGGAGTTCGCCGGGCGGGTGGACCGGCAGGTGAAGATCCGCGGCTTCCGGATCGAGCCGCGGGAGATCGAGACGCTCCTGACCGCCGCTCCCGACGTCGCCCGGGCCGCCGTGGTGGTGCGTGACGACTCCGCGCTCGGCAAGATGCTGGTCGCCTATGTCGTGCCCGCCTCGGGTTCGGATCAGATTGAGTTGCTGCCTGACCGCCTGTACGACCGGCTGCGCGGACAGCTGCCGGCCTACATGCTGCCGTACGCGATCGTGCCCGTGCCGGAGCTGTCGCTCACGCTCAACAGCAAGCTAGACGTCGCAGCACTTCCGGCGCCGGTGATCGAGTCGACCTCCCGCCCGCCCGCCACCGACCGCGAGCGAGCCCTGTGCGCGCTGTTCGCCGAAATGCTCGGCCGGGACACCGTCGGCGTCGACGACGGCTTCTTCGAACTCGGCGGCCACTCGCTGCTAGCGGTGCGCCTGGTCGGCCGGCTGCGCGCGGAGTACGGCGCCGAGATATCAGTCAAGGAATTCTTCCGGCTCTCCACGGTCGCCGACCTAGCCGCGGCCATCGACGAGCAGACCGCGAGGCTGTCGACGGCGGCGCGCACGGACAAGTCCGCGGACCGTCCGATCCCGCGGACGACCTCGCCGGACCAGCCCGCACCGCTGTCCGCCTCGCAGGAGCGCATGTGGTTCCTGGACCAGCTCAATCCCGGACGCTCCGACTACAACGTCCCGGTCGCGCGCCGCCTGCACGGGCCGCTGGACCTCGACCGCCTGCGCACGGCGCTGTCCGCACTCGCCGACCGGCACGACATTCTGCGCACGCGCTACCAAGCGCCGGAGGGAGAACCGCACCAGACGGTGCTCGCCGCTTGGGAGCCGCCGCTCGTCTTCGTTGACCACAGCGGCGTTGACCACAGCGGCGTTGACCACAGCGGCGTTGACCACAGCGGCGTTGACCACAGCGGCGAGCCGGGCCCGGCGGCGTTGGAGGCGGCCCGGCGCGCGCTCGCCGAGCAGGCGGCGCTGCCCTTCGACCTGGAAGCGGCCCCCCCGGTGCAGTTCGTCCTGGTCAGACTGGGTGATGACGACCACGTCCTGGCCATGATGATCCATCACATCGCCACCGACGGATGGTCCGGCCAGATCCTGTGGCAGGACCTGGCGGCCCTGTACCGCGACGGTTCATCGGCGCGCCTGCTGGACCTCGCCGTCCGCTATGCCGATTTCGCGCAGTGGCAGCGCGCGTGGCTGGACGGGCAGCAGTGCGCCGAGGACCTTGAGTACTGGCGCTCACGGCTCGCGGACCCGCTGCCCGTGGAGCTGCCGGCCGACCGGCCACGTCCGCCGCGGCAGTCCGGACGCGGCGCACAGCTGGACTTCGACATCCCCGAACGGCTCCACCGACAGGTGCACGAGCTGAGCCGGCGCGCCGGGGCGACGCCGTTCATGACGCTGCTGACCGCCTTTCAGGTTCTGGTCGCGCAAGCGAACGGTTCGCCTCGGGTCACGGTCGGGTCACCGGTTGCCGGGCGGACGCGGCCGGAACTGGAACCGCTCGCCGGGTTCTTCGTCAACTCCCTGGTGCTGCAGGCTACGGTCGAGCCCGGCGCCACGTTCCTCGACCTGCTCGCCCGGACGAGGCAGAGCGCCCCCGAGGCGTATTCGCACGGCACGGTGCCATTCGACCGGCTGGTCGACGCGTTGCGGCCGCAGCGCGACCTGAGCCGCAACCCGCTGTTCCAGCTTTCTTTCGCGCTGTTCGACCTCGGCCCCGCGGCCGGGGCGGCGGACTGGGGGCCGGGCCTGTCAGTGCGCGAGCACCCGATCCCGGTCTCGGCGGCCAAGTTCGACTTCGAACTCGCCCTGTTGGATCGCGGCGACCGCTTCACCGGCGCCGCCTACTTCGCCACCGACCTGTTCGATGCCGCGACGGTGCGGCGCTACCTGGACCAGTACATCAGCCTGCTTACGGCCGTGCTGGACCGCCCGGACGCGGTCCCGCTGCCGCCATCCGCCCGCCAATGACGAGCACCACCCAAGAAACGAGGGATACCCCATGTCCGATGAGCGTGTGTACAGCGTCGTGGTGAACGACGAGGAGCAGTACTCGATCTGGCCGGCGGACCGCGAACTCCCGGCCGGCTGGCGCAAGGAGGGAGTCGAGGGCGCGAAGGACGCGTGCCTGGCGCGCATCGAGGAGGTCTGGACGGACATGCGGCCGCTGAGCCTGCGCCGCCGGATGGCCGGTATCGGCGGCGCCTGATGGGTCCGACGCTGGCGGCGGCGTTGTCCGAGCCGGCATGCCTGCACGAGCTGTTCGCGGCGCAGGCGTCCCGGACGCCTTCGGCGGTCGCCGTCGACTCGGACGCAGGGGTCCTCACCTACGCTCGGCTGGACGCGGACGCCGAAGCTCTTGCCCGGGCTCTGTCCGCGGCCGGGCTCCGGCCGGAGACGACGGTCGGCGTATGCCTTCCCCACGGCCCGGAACTGATCACGGCGCTGCTGGCGGTGCTCAAGACCGGCGCCGCGTACGTGCCGCTCGAACCCGCGTCGCCGCCGGAGCGCAAGCGGCTGATCCTGGAGGAGACTGGGGCGCTGCTCGTGCTGGAAGAAGGCAGGCCGCCAGGGGCTGTGGCCGCGGACGCCGCGCCGTGCCCGCCGCCCCAGCCGAGCCCCGACCATCCGGCGTACGTCATCTACACGTCCGGCACCTCGGGCCGCCCGAAGGGCGTGGTGGTCCCGCACCGCGGCGTGGTCAACCGGGTGCTCGACACGATCCGCCGGCACCGGGTCACCCCCGACGACCGGGTGCTGTGCCGGACGCCGATCGGCTTCGACGCGGTCGCCTGGGAGATCTTCGTACCTCTGCTGGCCGGCGCGACGATCGTGTTCGGCTCCGGCGACACCCAGCGCGACCCGCACGCCGTCGTGCGCGCGGTCGCCGAGCGGCGCGTCACGATCCTGCAGGCGGTCCCGTCCATGCTGGCCCTGCTCAGCCGGGAACCGAGAGGCCGGGCCGCCTCCCTCCGCCTGATCTACTCCGCCGGAGAACAGCTCGACGCGGCCACCGCGGCCCGGGTGACCGACGCGCTGGCCGGTGCCGAACTCTGGAACGTCTACGGCCCCACCGAATGTTCGATCGGCTGCGTCGAGGGCCGGTACACGATCGAGGGCGAAGGCGAAGGCGCCGTTCCGATCGGCGGCGCCATCGACGGCACGTGGTTGCACGTCCTCGACGGGGACCTCCGGCCCGTGCCCGACGGCACCCCCGGTGAGTTGTACGTGGGCGGCGTCGGCGTCGCCCGCGGCTACCTCGGCAACCCCGGGCTCACGGCCGGGTGGTTCGTGCCCGACATACAAGGGTCCGCTGGCGCCCGGATGTACCGCACCGGCGACCGGGTCCGGCGGCTGCCCGACGGTCGGCTCGTATTCCTCGGCCGGGTCGACGAACAGCTCAAGATCCGGGGTGTCCGCATCGAACCCGGAGAGGTGGAGGCCGCGCTGCTGCGCCACCGGCAGGTGCGTGCGGCGGCCGTGGCGGCGCGCGGCGGCAGGCTAGTCGGCTACGCCGTGTGCGACGCCGAGGTGCCAGCCGCACAACTGCGCTCGTTCCTGCACGACAAGCTGCCTGCCGACTACGTCCCCTCCGCCTTCGTTCTCCTCGACGAGCTTCCGCTGACCCCCAACGGCAAGATCGACCGCGCCGCTCTGCCCGGCCTGGAACGCCGTCCGGTCGGCCCCGCCCCGCGCCGCCCCGAGCACGAGCTCGTCACGCGCGTGTGGCAGGAGGTCCTCGGGGTGTCGGACATCGGTCTCGATGATGATTTCTTCCAGCTCGGGGGCTACTCGATGCTCGTCCCCAAGCTTGCCGCGCTGCTACGCCGCGAGAGCGGGGTGCGCATTCCCGTCGCAGACCTCTACACCGCCTCGACGGTCTCCGCGCAGGCCCGACTGCTGTCCAGCCCCGACGACTCCGACGACTCCGACGCCCCGATCCCCAGAACCGACCGGGCTGGCGCGCTCGCGCTCTCGCACGGACAGGCCCGCCTGTGGTTCCTGGACCAGCTCAGTCCCGGTGGACGTGACTACCTCGTGCCGCTCGTGGTCTCCCTGCCCGGCGCCGTCGACATGGCGGCCCTGCGCGCCGCGCTTCGCGGGCTCGCCGAGCGGCACGAGATCCTGCGTACCCGCTACGTCGCCGAACGCGGCGAGCCGCGGCAGGTCGTCGACGCCCCGCAGGACGTCGATCTCGACGCGTACGGGCAGAGTCTCGCGGACACCGTAAGGACCGCGGCGCGGCGCGGCTTCGACCTCGCCAGCGGCCCGGTGTGGCGCGCTGCCTTGGCCGACGGCTCGGACCTGGTGCTCGTTCTGCACCACATCGCCTGTGACGGGCCGTCGCTGCCGATTCTTCGCCGCGACCTGCTTGAGTTGTACACGGCGCAGGTCAAGGGCCGTCCCCCGGCGTTGCCTGAGCTGACGGTCCAGTACGCGGATTTCGCGGCGTGGGAGAATCAGCACGCTGACCTCGACGCGACGGCCGCGGAATCCGCCTACTGGCACGAGAGGCTGAAGGGCCTGGCGCCGCTGGAGTTGCCGATCGGCCGGCCGCGGCCGCCAGTGCGCGACGGCCGCGGCGCGCTCGTGCGGTTCGGCGTTGACGCCGCGCTGGCCGAGCCGGTGCGCAAGGAGGGCCGCAATCTCGGAGCGACGCCGTTCGTGACGTTCCTTGCCGCGTTCGCCTGCCTGCTGGCGCGGTTGTGCGGTACGGATGACGTCGCCGTGGGGACCCCGGTGGCGGGCAGGCTGCGGCCTGAGGTCGACGACCTCGTAGGGTTCTTCACGAACACGCTGGTGCTGCGGTGCGACCTAGTCGGCGCGGAGAGCTTCGCGGACGCCGTCTCGGTGGCGCGCGTGGCGGCGCTCGAAGGATTCGCGCATCAGCAGGTTCCGTTCGAGCGCCTCGTGGAGGAACTGGCGCCGGAGCGGGACGGCTCGACGACCCCCTTGTTCCAGGTCATGTTCGAACTCGCCGACCGGGACGAGTCGCGCGGCGGCGCCGGGACCCCGGCACCCGTCGACTCCTGGGACGTGGCGAAGTTCGACCTGACCCTGAGCCTCGAGCAGCACGCGGACGGCGCGCTGACCGGTGTGCTCGAATACGCCACGGACATCTTCGACCGCACGTGGATCGAATGGCTCGCCGGCGCTTACCTGCGCGTGCTGGAAGGTCTCGCGGCCGGGAGGCCGCCAGCCGATCTGGACGTGCTGGGGCCGGCCGAACGCCACCGCGTGGTGGAGGAGTGGAACGTCACCGACGCCGACTTCCCCCAGGGCTGTATCCATGAGCTGATAGAAGCGCAGGTGCGGCGCACTCCGGACGCCGTCGCGGTCGAATCCGGTGCCGGGAACCTGACTTACGCCGAACTGGACAGGCGGGCGAACGGGCTGGCGGTGCGGTTGCGCGGCCTCGGAGTCGGTCCTGACGCGCCCGTGGGCGTGCTCCTCGACCGGTCGCCGGACCTACTGGTCGGCCTGCTCGGCGTGCTCAAGGCAGGCGGCTGCTTCGTCCCGCTCGAGACGGAACTGCCACCCGCGCGCGTCGCCCGGATCCTCGGTGAGGCGGGAGCGCGTCTCTGCCTCGCAGGCCGCGACGCGACCGCCCCCGAGGGCGTCGACGCCGTCGCCATCGGGGACGAGACCGCCGAGGCCGGCCCGGGGGCCGGCACCGAGCCGGATCACCTGGCCGCGATCTACTACACGTCGGGCTCGACCGGCCGGCCGAAGGGCGTCGCGGCGACGCACCGCGGCTGGGTCAACCGGCTGTGGGCCATGCAGGACGCGATGCCCCTGGCGCGGGGCGAGTCGGTACTGCATAAGACCGCGCTCGCCTTCGACGACACGCCCGTGGAGTGTTTCTGGCCGCTGATGGTGGGCGGCCGAGTGGCTCTGCTCGAGCCCGGCGCGCATCGGGATCCGGAGGCGATCCTGCGGGCTGTGGCCGAGTACGCCGTGGCCGTGGTCCTGTTCGTTCCCAGCATGCTGACACTCGTGCTCGAGGCGCTCACCCCGGAGCGGGCGGCGGCACTGCCGGCCCTGCGACACATCGGCACCAGCGGCGAGGTGCTGCGGCCGGACATCGTCCGCGCATACCTTGACCGCTTCGGCACACGGGGCCCGGTACTGCACAACCACTGGGGGGTCACCGAGGCGTCGATCGACTCCACCCGGCACGAGGTCGGCCCGGCCGACGGCACCGGGTCCGTGACCGTCACCATCGGCAGGCCCATTCCGAACAACCGCGTGTACGTCCTGGACGAACGCTTGCGGCCGGTGCCGCCCGGGGTGCGCGGCGAGATCTATGTCGGCGGGGCCGGCGTCGCCCGCGGCTACCACGGCGACCCGGTCCGGACGGCCGAGGCATTCGTCCCCGACCCGTTCGGCAACGGCACGCGGTTTTACCGCACCGGCGACCGGGCACGGCTCAGGGCTGACGGGTCGATCGCGTTCGACGGCCGCGGCGACCACCAGGTGAAGATCCGCGGCGTACGGGTGGAGCCCGGCGAGGTGGAGCAGACGCTGCGATCCCACCCGGCCGTGCGCGACACCGTCGTCAGCGTGTGGGAGCCGCCGTCCGGCGACAAGCGGCTGGTGGCGTACGTCGTGGCCAAAGGCGATACCGAAGTCGGCGAGCTGCGTGGCCATCTCCTCGAACGCCTGCCCGGATACCTGGTCCCCTCAGTGATCACCGTCGTGCCCCGGATCCCGAGAACCGCCGCCGGGAAGATCGAATGGGCTGCGCTGCCCGCGCCCGCCGTGGAGGCGCTGGTGGCTGAGCAGGGCCTGGCGGCACCCCGCACGATCGTCGAGGAGATCCTCGTCGAGATCTGGTCGCGGGCCCTGGGCACGCGGGTCGGCGTCGACAACGGCTTCTTCCGCGTAGGCGGGCACTCCCTGCTCGCGGCGCGGGTCATCGCGGAGACGCGCGAGCGGTTCGGCGCGGAGATCCCCCTGCGCGCCCTGTTCGACAAACCGACCGTCGCCCAGTTCGCCGGGGTGATCGAGGAAACGATTCGCGCCGAGGTCGCGGCCCTGTCCGACAGCGAAGTGCAGGCAGCGGCGAATCAGCAACAGGAGGTCCAGGCGTGACTGACATGGAAACGCTGCGCGAGCAACTCGCCCTGAACCGGCTGGCGGGCCGCGCGCCGAAACAGCGTGCCGCCGCGCCGCTGGCCGCGGACCGGAGCGGCCCGCTGCCGCTGTCGTTCGGGCAGCAGGGGCTGTGGTTCCTGTCCCGGCTACGACCGGAGAGCCCCGAATACCTCGTGCCCTTCGCGCTCCGACTGCGGGGCCCGCTCGACGCCGCCGCGCTGCACGTCGCCGCGCGGCGACTGGTCGCACGGCACGAGATCCTGCGCACCCGCTACGTGCTCGCCGACACTGAGCCGAGGCAGGTCATCGACCCTCCCGGTCCGGTGGCACTGCCGGTCGTTGAGGCCGCGGACGACGGCGTCCTCGGGCTCCTGCGCCATGAGTGGAGCGTGCCCGTCGACCTGGAGCACGAGTACCCGCTGCGGTTCCGGCTGCTGCGCCTCGGTCCGCAGGACCACGTGCTCAGCGTGGTCCTGCACCACATCGCGTGCGACGCGATGACCCAGGGCCTGTTCATCGAGGAACTCAGCGCTTTGTACCAGGAGGAGACCACCGGCCGGCCGGCCGGCCTGCCGCCGGTGCCGGCCCAGTACGCGGACTACGCGGTCCGCGAGCATCAGCTTCAGTCCGGGCCGGAACTCCAGCGGCGCCTGGACTTCTGGCGTCGGTCCCTGGACGGGAGCACGGCGCTGGAACTGCCCACCGACCGCCTGCGGTCGGCGGCGCGGGGCTGGGCCGGCGACCAGATCGGCTTCGGGGTCGACGTCGGCGTGACCGACGCGCTGCGCGAGGTCGCCGCGGAGCTGGACACCACGTTGTTCGTGGTCTTGCTCACCGCGTTCCAGGTGCTGTTGGCCCGTCACAGCGGTCAGGACGACATCGCCGTCGGCAGCGCGGTCTCCGTCCGGGTGCGCTCCGATGAGCAGCGCATGTTCGGCTACCTGCAGAACACCCTCGTGCTCAGGGCGAATGTCGAGGGCGATCCCGTCTTCGCCGACCTCGTGGAGCGTGGAAGGGCTCGTACCCTGGACGCGCTCGTCCACCGCGAGGTGGCGCTGAACCTGGTGTCCCAGGCCCTCGGGGGGCAGCGCGACCTGACCGGCACCCCGCTATTCCGGGCCATGTTCGATCTCGTCGACGAGGTCCCCGCGCAGGCCCGATTCGCCGGCCTGGACTGCGGATTCCTGAACCCGGGCAACACCGTCGCCCGGTTCGACCTCACCGTCCAGCTTGGCGCCCGGGCAGACGGCGGCTTGATCGGCAGCCTCAACTACGCCACGAGCCTGTTCGACCGGTCCACCGCCGAGCATCTGGTCAGCCACTTTCTGCGGCTGGCCGCCGCCGTGGCCGGCCGGCCACGCGCCCGCGTGTCAGAGCTCGACATCGTCGGCGCCGAGGAGCGGCGGGTGCTGCTGGCCGCCGGCGACGGCGGGCCGCGCGACCGCGCCTGGCCGACGGTCAGCGAGGCAGTGGCCCGCCACGCGAAGGACGTTCCCGACGATGTCGCCGCGGTGGTGTGCGGCGCCGACGGGAGCGAGTCAATGCTCTGCTACGCAGAGCTCGACGACCGCGCCAACCGAGTCGCCCGGCATCTGGTCCGGCTCGGCGTAGGCCCGGAAACCGTGATCGGGGTGTGCGCGGAGCGCGACACCTGGCTTCTGCCGACGCTGCTAGGCGTCTGGCGGGCCGGGGCCGCATACGTGCCGCTCGATCCCGGCCTGCCGGACGAGAGGGCGCGGTTCGTGCTCGAAGACTCTGGTGCGCGGCTCGTCGTCGCCCGAGGCGAAGCGGGCGAAAGGCTCGCGGGACTGCACCGCGGCGTCACCGTCGATCCGGACGCGGATACGCAGACCATCGATGGTCACGCCGCCGAACCACCGCCGCAACAGGATCCTGACACAGCGGCCTACATCATCTACACCTCGGGCAGCACCGGCACTCCCAAAGGCGTGCTCGTCACGCACCGCGCGCTGGGGAACTATCTGTCCTGGGCCGCCGGCACCTACGGCGACGGTGACGTCGGCCGCGGCGCGCCGCTGATGTCTTCAGCGGCATTCGACCTCGCCGTCACGGCTCTCTTCACACCGCTGCTCCTCGGCGAACCGGTGTACCTGCTGCCGCCGGATGTCGGCGCGGACGGGCTCGGCGCGGCGGTGCTGCGGCACGCCCCCTATCGCTTCGTGAAACTGACGCCGGGTCACCTCGAACTGCTCACCCGGCAGCTGAACCCGGCGCAGGCCTTGGCGCTGACCGGGACGCTGGTCGTTGGGGGAGAGGCGTTCCCGGCCCGCCTGGCCGCATCGTGGCCGCACGCCCGCGTGGTCAACGAGTATGGGCCCACCGAGTCGACGGTCGGAAACTCCACCTACACCGCACGCGGCACCGAAGACGGCGAGCAGTTGCCGATCGGGCGGCCGCTGCCCGGGACCACGGCGCGCGTTCTGGACGCCCGGCTCTCCCCGGTGCCGATCGGCGCGGTCGGTGAGCTGTTCATCGGCGGCGGCCAGTTGGCCCGCGGCTACCTGGGCCGGCCGACGCTGACCGCGGAGCGGTTCGTGCCCGACCCCTATGGCCCGCCCGGCGCGCGCCTGTACAGGACCGGCGATCTGTGCCGGCTGCTGCCAGGCGGTGACCTGGACTTCCTGGGCAGAAGCGACCGCCAGCTGAAGGTCCGCGGCTACCGCGTGGAGCCGGGCGAGATCGAGGCCGCGTTGACCGCTCAGGCCTCGGTGGCCACCGCCGTGGTTGCGGTCAAGGAGGGCATGCTCGTCGGGTACGTGGTGCCCGAGCCGGGCGCCACGGTCCATGCCCACGAACTGCGTGCCGCGCTGGAGCGGGGACTGCCCTCGTACATGGTGCCGTCCGCGTTCGTGTTCCTCGCCGAGATCCCGTTGACCGCCAACGGAAAGACCGACTTCGCCGCGCTGCCCGCGCCGGCCCGCGACGATCTGCCCGTGCAGGGCTATGTCGCTCCCGTCGGCGAGGCGCAGGAGCGCGTGGCGGAGGCTTGGCGGTCCGTGCTGGGGCGCGGCGAATTCGGGGCCGGAGACTCGTTCTTCGATGTGGGCGGCGACTCGCTCCACGCGGTCGCAGTCGTCGGCGCACTGCTCGAGGCGGGATTCGACGTCGCGGTCGAGGATGTCTTCGCGCGGCCCACCATCGCCGAACTGGCCGACCTGATCGGGGCGCGGCCGGCCGCGGCTCCCGGTGAGGACGCCCTGGCCCCCTTCGCGCTGCTGGCCCCGGGCGACGCCGCCCGTGTCGGAGACGGCGTCGAGGACGCGTATCCGCTCTCGCGGATCCAGGCCGGCATGGTCTACGAGATGCTCGCCGACGACGACATGCACAACTATCTCAACACCACGACATACGACATCCGCGACGGCCATCCGTTCTCCGAGCCGGCGCTGCGTGAAGCCGCCGCGATCGTGGTGGGCAGGCACGACGTCCTGCGCACGGCGATCGACCTGACCGGGTTCAGCGAGCCGGTCCAGCTCGTCCTGGCGCGGGCCCGGCTGAAGATCGCGGTAGCCGATCTTCGAGGCTTGGCCGCCGACGAGCAGAACCGCCGCATCCTGGCCGATATGGCCATCGAGCGCCGCACCTTGTTCGATCTGGGCGACCCGACGCTCCTGCGTGTCCGGGTCCAGATCCGCGACGATGCCACCTGGGCCCTGACCATCACCGAATGCCACCCGATCCTGGAGGGCTGGAGCTTCCACCTGTTGCTGATGGAACTGCTGACCTGCTACCGGTCCCTGCGGTCGGGACGGCAGCCGGTGCTCGAGGAGCTGCCGCGGGTCCGCTACGCGGACTTCATCGCCGCCGAGCGGGCCGCGCTCTCGTCCGACGAGACCCGCGCGTTCTGGCGGGACGTGCTCGGGCGCGCGGAGCGGCTCGAGCTGCCCCAGGCCTGGGCCGGGTCCCGCGCGGGCGAAAAGCCCTACTACAAGATCCAGGTGCCGTTCGCGGACCTCGCACCTGGCCTGGAGGCCGCGGCCCGCAAGGCCAGGGTGCCGCTCAAGAGCATCCTGCACGCGGCGCACCTGAGAGTCATGAGCATGCTGACACGGCACGACGAGTTCTTCTCCGGGCTGGTCTGCGACGCCCGCCCCGAAGCACCCGGGGCGGAGCGCATCCTCGGCATGTTTCTCAACACCGTGCCGTTCCCGTTCCGGCTCACCGCGACGAGTTGGACCGGGCTGGCCAGGGAGGTGTTCGCCACCGAGATCGCGCTGTGGCCGCACCGGCGGTTCCCGCTGCCCGCGATGCAGCGCGAGTTCGGCGACGGCCGGCGGCTGATCGACGTGATGTTCAACTTCCTTGACTTCCGTACCGTGGACGAGGATCTCGTCGACATCCACAGCACCGTCGACGACAGCCCGAACGAGTTCCCGCTGTCCGTCACGATCTTCCGGCTCGGCATCGTGGACCTGACCTTCCACGCGGCGGTGATCGGCCGCGATTACGCCGCGGAACTGGCGGAGCTCTACCGCTCGGTCCTGGAGGCGATCGCCGCCGATCCCGACGGAGATCCGCGCACCGTCACCGCGCCGACAGCGCTTCCGGCCCGGCCGGCCGAGCCCGCCGTGGCCCCGGCACGCGCCGTCCACGAACTGGTCGCGGCGCACGCCGCAGCCGACCCCGCCCGGACTGCCGTCGTCGCCGACGGGCACCGCCTCAGCTACGGCCGTCTGAACGCCGACGCGAACCGGCTCGCCCACCATCTGGTCGGCCTCGGCGCCAGGCCGGGCAGCCTGGTCGCGGTGTGTCTGGAGGCCGGCCCCGATGCGGTGACGGCGCTGCTCGCGGTGCTCAAGACCGGTGCGGCGTACGTTCCGCTGGATCCCGCGCATCCCGGTGGCCGGCTGTCCCACTGCCTGGCCGACAGCGGGGCGGCCCTCGTCGTCACGCGGGAGCGGTATCTCACGGCTATTCCCCTGGACGGCACCGTGGTTCCCGTGTGCCTTGACCGGGACCACGCGCGGATCGCCGGATGCCCGGACGCCGCAGTGGATGTGCCGGCCGATCCTGACGGCCTGGCCTATGTCGTCTACACGTCAGGTTCCACCGGCCGGCCCAAGGGCGTCATGGTCACCCGGCGCGGATTCGCGACCTATCTGAGCTGGGCCGCCACCCAGTACGGCCCGGCCGCGGAGCACGGCGCGCCGTTGCTCGGATCGATCGCGTTCGACCTGTCGATCACCAATGTGTTCGTGCCGCTGTACATGGGCAGCGATACCCATGTTCTGGCTCCTGGTAATGAGATCGAAGCGCTCGCCGGGAGGCTGCGTGAGGGCACCGGCTACACCCTCGTCAAGGCCACGCCCAGCCACATGGAGATGTTGCGCGCCGCCCTGGAAGGCGGGACGGGCCCGGCCACCGTTCTCGACCAGCCGGTCGCATTCGTCATCGGCGGCGAAGCGCTGCACGCCGACGCGGTGGCCGCCTGGCGGCGTCTCGCGCCCGCCGCGCGATTCCTCAACGAGTACGGGCCCACCGAAACGGTCGTCGGCTGCACGGTCCACGAGTCCGCCGACGGCGCCACCGGACAGGTGCCGATCGGCCGTGCGATTGACGGCGCCGCCGTCCATGTTCTCGATGCCGACCTGCGTCCGGTGCCGTCCGGCGTTCCCGGGGAGATCTTCGCCGGCGGCGCCGGCGTGGCCCGCGGTTACCTCGGCAGGCCCGGGCTCACCGCGGCCGCCTTCGTCCCGGACCCGTACGGCCCCGCGGGGTCGCGGCTGTACCGGACGGGAGATCTGGGCGTACGGCGTCCCGACGGCGTCCTGGAATTCCTCGGGCGCCTCGACGATCAGGTCAAGATCCGGGGTTACCGCGTCGAGCCCGGTGAGATCGAGGCCAGGCTTCGGGCCCACGCACAAGTCCGTGACGCCCACGTGGCCGCGCGCCCTGATACTCAGGGCAGGACCGGCTTGGTGGCGTACATCATCGGCGACGCCGGCCCCGACGAGCTGACCGAGTTCCTCCGCGCCGATCTGCCCGACTACATGGTGCCTCGCGCGTTCGTCGCGCTGGAGGCGCTGCCTGTCGGGGCCGGCGGCAAGATCGACAGGGCTCTGCTGCCCGAAGCCGACAGTCGCGCGGCGGACCGGCGCACGCCGTACGCCGCTCCGTCCACGGAGTCCGAGCGGCTACTGGCCGGGGTGTGGGCCTCGACACTCGGTCTGGAGCGGGTCGGCGCCACGGACGACTTCTTCGACCTCGGCGGAGACTCGATCCTGGCCATGCACGCGGTCGCGGCAGCCCGCCGGGCGGGCCTGGCGTTGGCCCCGCGGCAGCTTGTCAGGCATCGGACTGTCGCCGCGGTCGCGGCCGCGCTCGACGCCGCGTCGGATGCGACCGGTCGGCGTCCCGACGAAGCGGCCGCTGTCGAATCCGAGACCGGCGAAGTGCGGCCCTGGCCTATCCGGCTGATCTTCGCCGCCGAAGGCGCCGACCTGACCGAGTACACCCAGGCCGCGCATGTGGAGGTCGATCCCGCCCCGGATCCAGAGCTGCTGGAACAGGCGCTGCACGAGGTCGTGGCACACCACGGCACACTGCGCATGCGCCAGCGCGACGGCGGCCTGGTGATCGCGGAGGACGAGCCCGGCCGGCTCCTCGCGGCGACGGATCTGTCCGACACGCCCGTCGGCGCGGAGGCGGACGCACTGCGAGACCTGGTCACCCGGGTCGCCCCCGACCCGAGTAGCGGACCGGCACTGCGGGCCGTGCTGGCACGCTTCGGCCCCGGTCGGCCTGCGCACCTGGTGGTCCTCGCGCACCGCCTAGTGGTGGACGGCGTCTCGTGGCGGTTCCTGATGGAGGACCTCTCCACCGCCTATGAGGCTCGGGAATCCGGCCGGGAGGCCGTCCTTCCGCCGAAGACCGCGCCGTTCCGAGCTTGGGCCGACCGGCTGGCCGGCCTCGCGCGTACCGCCGAGATCACGCGGCAGCTCGACGGCTGGCTAGCGAGGGGCGAGCACCGGATCGTCCCCCTCGACCGGCCCGGCGTCAACGATCCGCGAGACGTGCGCGAACTCAGGGTGCGTATCCCTGTGGAGAGGCCGCCGGCTGATCTGCACAGTGCCCTGCTGGCGGCGCTGCTGCTGGCGGTCACCGGCGTCACCGGTTCCCACCGGCTTCTCGTGGAGCTGGAAGGTCACGGCCGCCAGGACCTCTTCGAAGACCTCGACATCACCCGCACCACCGGTTGGTTCACCACGCTCTACCCCGTCGAGCTCCGGCTTCCGGGGACCGCCGGTGGAGGCGTCCGCGACGCCGTCGCCGCCGCGCTGCGAGCCGTGCCCGACGGCGGTGTCGGCTACGGCCTGCTGCGATACCTCGGAAATGAAGAGCACAGGCGCGCACTCGCCGCACTGCCCGAACCCCAGATCCGGTTCAACTACACGGGCTGGACGCCCCCGGCCCCGAACCGTGCGCGCTTCGCCCCTCGCTCCGGTGGCTCTCCCGCGCGTCCCGTGACCGGGACCCGCTCCCGCCACTTCGAGATCGACGCCCGTCTCCACGACGGTCACCTGGAAGTGATCTGGGCGTACTCGATCGCCCTGCATGACGAGCAGACCGTGCTGGCCCTCGCCGAGGACCACCTCGACCAGCTCAAGGCTCTGCTGACATGGGAGTGACATGATTAACGAACCGCTGTACCTCAAGCCCAACGTCCGCGTCCAGGCGCTGGTGAACTCCTTCACCGCCTGGCTGCACACCCTGGCCCCCGTCCCGGCCGCTATGAACCTGGCCCGCCGGCAGCTGCCGATGCTCGACTCCTTCCTGCGGCAGCCCGACGTGCACGCGGCGGCCGTCGCCAATCCGCGCATGAAGGGCGGGTATTTCGTCGACGTCCCCAGGACGCGGCTCGAAGAGGTCCGCGACCTGCGCGACCGCATCGCCGACGCGGAGAAGCCCCGGCTCGAGCTGAGCGCCGCCGTGGAAGCGGCCGAAAAGCTGCTGCGCGAGCAGGCCACGGGCCACGACCTGACTCCGCTCTACGGCCTGCTGCCCGCGGCACTGCACGGCGTGGTCGAGCTGATCTACGACCTCAACCACGCTCCCGGGCTGCGTTTCCTCGAGCCCGTGATGTACCGCGGCGACGCCCGGCGAGAGGAACGGCAGTCGATCGATCTGTCCCTGGACGACGGGTCCGAGCCGCCGTTCATCCTGAGCACGCCCCGCCTGCCCGTCCCCGGCCACCTCCAGCTGCCGCTTCCGCTGAGCCACGGCGCGATCGACGAGCTGTTCGCGCTGCAGGACAAGCCGCGACCTTTCGACCAGATACTAGAGTCGCTCGAGATCGGCACGGACGCCGACGCACGGGAGCTGCGCACGCTGCTCACCGATCAGCCCTCTGCCGCCGAGGACCGGCACATCAACTCCGGCGGCCGGATCCGCTACCTCGGGCACGCCTGCCTCCTGCTCCAGACCCTGAACACCGCGATCCTCGTCGACCCGCTCATCAGCTCCCAACACGCCGCCGGTGACCGCTACACCTACGCCGACCTGCCCGATCGTATCGACTACTGTCTGATCACGCACGGCCACCAGGACCACGTCGTCCTGGAGAGCCTGCTGCACATCCGGCACCGCATCGGAACGGTGATCGTGCCGCGCAACGGCGGCGGCCACCGAGAGGACCCCTCGCTGCGCCTGTGCCTTCAGTCAGCCGGGTTCACGGTCCGCGAGGTCGACGACTATGACGAGATCGCCTTCGACGGCGGCGCCATCGTCGCCACCCCGTTCCTCGGCGAGCACTGCGACCTCGACATACGCGCCAAGTCCACGTACTGGATCCGCTTGGCCGGCAAGCGTGTCTTCGTCGGCGCCGACTCGTCCGGTCTCGACCGCGACCACTACCGCCGGATTCGCGAGAACATCGGCCCGGTCGACATTGCCTTCCTGGGCATGGAGTGCGACGGCGCACCGCTCAACTGGCTCTACAGCCATCTGTTCACCCAGCCCGTGCCGCGCAGCATCTCCGTGACCCGCAAGCTGTCCGGCTCGAACGCCGCCCAGGCACTCGGCATCGTCCAGGAGCTCGGCGTCGGCGAGGCGTACGTGTACGCCATGGGGCTGGAGGAGTGGCTTCAGCACATCATGGCCACCAGCTACACGCCCGAGTCCTACCAGCTGCTGCAGGTCGCAGAGTTCATCGACAGTTGCCGCGAGCACGACGTCCGCGCCGATCAGCTCTGGCGTCGCAAGGAGCTGCGATGGTAGGCCGGCGAGCCGGCGTCCACGACCGCTGCGGGGCGGCAGTCCGCACCGCATTCGCCCCGCGCGGTCTGGAGACGACGTGACCCGGGAACTCGAGGTCGCCTTCGGCACCGCCGCGGGCCGTCTGAGCGGAACCCTGTTCCTGCCCAGCACCGACGGTGTGGCACAGCGCGGCGGGCGCCACCCCGGCATCGTCATCGTCCACGGCTCCGGGGCGGTGGACCGCTTCGGAGCCGACGGAACGCTGCGCCCGATCATCAGCCATTTCACCGCATCTGGGTACGCGGTCCTCTCCTATGACAAGCCCGGTGTCGGCGACTCCGCCGGCGACTGGCTCGGCCAGACCTTCGAGGACCGCGCCGGCGAGACCGTCGTCGCCGCCCGCTTCCTGGCGGCCCATCCTGCGGTCGACTCCACCCGGATCGGGCTGTGGGGCATCAGCCAGGGCGGATGGGTGGGGCCTCTGGCCGCCGTCCTGGCCCCCGATGAGATCAGCTTCCTCATCGTCGTGTCCGCTTCTGCCATGTCCCCCTGCGGGCAGTTCGAACACCAACTGCGCACCGAGATGACGCGCGACGGATTCGACGACGGACAGATCGCCGCCGCGCTGGCCCTGTCCGCGCGGCGCACCGCCGCGCTGTCCGCAGGCGTGCCGGGCGCCGAGATCTTGGCGGCCGAATCCGAGGCGCTGCGCGCGGAACCCTGGTACCGCTATTGCCTGGCCGAGGCCGACGAGTTCGAATTCGTCCGGCCGATCTGGCAATTCGACCTCTCGCCCTCCCTACGGGCCCTACGCTGTCCGCTGCTGGCGATCTGGGGCGCAGACGACGTCCACATGCCGGCTCAGGTCTGCGCCGCCGGCTTCGCCGCCGATCTCGCCGCGGGACATCCCGACTTTAGGCTTCAGGTCTACCCACGCGCCGACCACCGGCTGCGCGTCGACGCTCCCGGGCTGCCGCCGGACACATTCGCCACGGGCTACCTCGAGGAAATGGCGGACTGGCTTGATCGGCGCATCGGGTGTTATCCCCGAACAAGCAACACGGAAACACTTCCGTCAACCGCGTAAGCCCCCGCATCTTTGATTATGGCGCACATTACGCCCAGGACATGCACGGTTTCCAGAGCAGGAGAAGAGATGAGCGAAGTTCTCACCGAGAGAGACGGCCGCTCTTTCTTGTTCTGTCCGTCCTCGCCCCGATCATGACCCAGTCCGAAGGCGGGATCGCCTATCCCCGCTTCAAGTCCAAAGCGGGGCTGCACGATGTGGCGAGGATTTGCGAATACGTCGGCTACGGCGCGGAAGCAGCATTCTTCGACGACTCCATCTTCTTCGCCGGC
>Ga0302314_10008031_pt1 | contig 18862 bp, 15 predicted proteins | sample III_Palsa_N2_3_FD_200533 | JGI IMG/M metagenome (GOLD analysis project Ga0302314, IMG submission 200533) | Peat permafrost microbial communities from Stordalen Mire near Abisko, Sweden - III_Palsa_N2_3 | ecosystem: Environmental > Terrestrial > Soil > Palsa > Peat permafrost | place: Sweden...
CAAACCGGCTATGCGAGCGCGGCGTGGTGACGTGGCCGAGTGGCTGAAGGCAACGGTTTGCTAAATCGTCATACCCTTTAAAGGTATCCAGGGTTCGAATCCCTGCGTCACCGCCACCCTTCGCCCTGGCGGGCTTCGGGTGGCAGGCCACCGGCCTTGACGGGAGAAGGGCGCCCCCCGAAGCTCCACGAGGAGCGTAGGGAGACTGGGGAACCATGACACAGACAGATTCCCCGACGCCTTTGCCGGACTGGGCCATCGGGCCTTTCCCCACGCCAACCCGCATTCTGCCTGACCGGCAAGATGTTAGTTTCACCTGTCCGGTGAGCGGCGAGCGCGTCGCCTGGGCGGCCAAGGATGTTTTCAATCCGGGCGCGGTCGTACGGGACGGCAAGGTCTGCCTTCTGGTGCGCGCGGAAGATCGCGTCGGCCGCTATGCCGGCACGTCGCGCCTCGGCCTGGCGACAAGCGACGACGGCCTGCATTTCGAGCTCGAACCCGAGCCGGTGCTGTTTCCGGCGGATGACAAATGGCAGGCTTGGGAATGGCCGGGCGGCTGCGAAGACCCCCGCGTCGTGGAATCTCCCGACGGCGGCTACGTCTGCACCTACACCGCCTTTGACGGCAAGGTCGGCTGCCTGTTCGTGGCGACGTCGCCGGATCTGAGATCCTGGACCAAGCATGGACCGGCCTTCGCCGGCAGCCCTTACGTCCGCCGTCCCTCCAAGGCCGGCGCAATCCTGACCGAACTCAAGGACGGCCGGCTCGTGGCGGCGCGCCACCAGGGCCTTTACTGGATGTGGTGGGGCGAGGGGCTCATCTATGGCGCCACCTCCGATGACTTGATCCGCTGGCGTCCGCTGGAAGCCAATATGGCGCCCGAGACCTATCTGACCTGGAACCCGAGCCCAGATACACAGGCCGGCGCCGCGGCGGCCGGCGGCTGGCAGATCGACCGCGTGCCCGGCGTCATGGGCCTGCGTTCGCTGGCGGCGCCGCGGCGTGGGCGTTTCGACTCCATGCTGATCGAGCCTGGCCCTCCCGCGGTGCTGACCGAGGCGGGGATCGTGCTGCTCTACAATGGCGCCAATCACCCAGGACATGGCGAGCCCGGCACACCGGCCTTCGCCTATCAGCCCGGTCAGCTTCTGTTCGACCCACTAGATCCCAGCGCGGTGATCGCCCGGCTGCAATCGCCCTTCCTGAAGATCGACCCGGCCGAAGCGCAGGGCCAGGTAGGCAATGTCTGCTTCGTGGAGGGCCTGGTCGCCTTCAAGGGCGAATGGCGGCTCTACGTCGGTCTGGCCGATTCGCGGCTCGGCTGCACGACGGCGCCGATACGGGATTGAGCCTGCTTGGCTTTGTTTAAATCGCTTGCCGTTTTGTCTCGTCATCCTCGGCTTGACCAGGTCAAGCCCGAGGATGACGACCATACCCGCATCAATCAAACCCGGCGCCGGCCCTAGCTGAACCGTCTCGGAATATTGTCCGAGCGGCGGCGCTCGAAGATCACCTTGCCGTCCTTCAGCCCGACCAGCCTTTCGTCGATCGTATAGGCCGCCGCGTCCGCCTTCATCTCGATCGTCACGCGGGTCTCGGCGTCCCAGGCGCCACGCTTGAAGCGGCAGGACTGGCTGACCCGCCAGACGCAGCTCGACGGCTCGGCCGGGTCATAATCCAAGACCATGTCCGGCCCGGCGCCGGACAACACAGTCCCGACGCCATCGACCTTTGACGGCGCGTCCGGCCACGCGCCTTCCACATGAATGCGGCCGTGAACGTCGTCGATCGCCAGCGTGGGGTTTCCGCGAGAAAGGGCGAAATGGCTGATCGGGATAGGGAAGGGCGCCTCGGTCGGCGGGATAGGCCTGACCGGCAAGGTCAGGCTGGCCTGCCCCAACTCAAGCGCCAGGGTGACGGTCTCGGGTGAAGGCCAGACCAGAGGCCACAGCCCTTCGGAGATTGCCAGCCGCAGGGTCGAACCGGCCTTGAAGCGATGCGCGACGGCGTTCAGCGGAATCTCCACATCGAACAGCTCGCCCGGAACGAGGGGCGACGGCGGCTCCATCAGGCCTTTGCGGAACGCCAGGTCGAGCAGGCCGTAGGTCACCAGCCACGACCTGCCGCTGGCATCGACCTCGCAGAGCCGCGCGGCGAGATTGGCGGCGGGGCGGTCGCTGGACAGTTTCAGTCGCAGTATCGGCGTCCCAACAATCTCAACGTCATCAGCCGATATCTTGAGGTCGAACACCAGCGAGCGCGCATCGTCCGGCGTCTGGTCCGTGGGCAGTTCGGCCTTGGCGTAGGGAATCCATTCGGGCGTGGCGAGACCGACGACCTTGTCCCCGACATAGGTCAGGCGCCCCGCAGGCGGCGAATGATCGGCAAGAACGCCGGGTGCGAGAAAGAGCCGGCGCGCCTGAATATTTGGCGAAGGCCATACAGCTTCGGCCGCCCACCGGCCCGGAATCTCTTCCATCCCTGTCAGCGAAGGCGTCGCATAGGGCATGTAGAAGCGAAGCACCGGGCCGTCCATGACGCCGTTATCCTCGCCCAACAGCCAGTGCCGCCACCAGCGGACCTCCTCGAAAGCCCAATCCAGTCCAGGGCCCGGCGAAGCGAAGTCGGGATAGATGTGACCCCAAGGCCCGACGATCGCCTTCTTCGGCGCATGCAGCCCGCTCAGCAGGCGCGTCGCCGAGGAGACGTAGGGGTCGGCCCAGCCATCGACCAGATAGACGGGGCATTCGATGGCGCCGTAATCCAGCCCCACCGATCCATGACGCCAGTAATCGTCGTTACTGTCATGGCCGAGCCAGCGCGCGGCGATGGAAGGCGTCGCCTCAAGCCTTTTGAGCCACCGTCCCTCCCAACCTGCGCCAACCACAACCGGGTCGGGCGGCCCGGCCATCACCAGCTCGAACCCCGCGGCCCATTTCAGATTGGTCAGTCCCGGCGCGCCGCCGATGTAATGGGCGTCATTGGCGAACCGCATGTCCGTGGCGCACATCGGCATGATCGCCTTAAGCGCCGACGGGCGAAGCGCGGCGACCTGCAGGGTCGCGAAGCCGCCCCAGGAGATACCGCGCATGCCGACGGCGCCGTTGCACCAGGGCTGGCGGGCCAGCCAGGCGATCACCTCCACCGCGTCCTGCTGTTCGCTGGCCAGATATTCGTCGAGCAGCAGGCCGTCTGAGTCGCCCGACCCGCGGATGTCCACCCTGGCGAAGGCGATGCCCTTTGCGGCCAGCTGTGGACCCCAGTGATCGTCGACCGCGCGATAGCTGTCTCGGGTGCGATAGGGAATATATTCCAGCACAACCGGGGCGGGAGCTGTGCCCGCGGGAAGCCAGAGCCGCGCGGACAGGCGAAGACCGTTGGAAACCTCAATCCAGACCGGTTCGAGGGTGCGCACGCCGTTCGTGGAGGTCTCAGCCGCCATGGCCGCGCCCGCGCCCAACAACGGCTGCGCAGCCAGGCCGGCCAAAACACTGCGGCGGTCTGTGTCCATGATCGGTCTCTCCCATGAGGCCTATCGGTCGGGCGCCAGGCGTTCGCGGTCAATGCGCGATCCGCATCCGATCCGGTCAACGGTGGCGACTAAGGTTTGATCGCTGAGCTTTCGAAGGGGGACGATCCGATGAGCCTAGCCGAAGTCGACGCCGCACCGGACTTGGTCACAACCGTCCCGCCCGCCAAGCCGCTCTCGATGCTCAAGATAATGGAGGTGTCTAAAGACAACGCCATGGCCGCGTTTCCTCAGGCGGCCTATGAAGAGCCGATCTATGAGCTGAAGAGCGTCTTCGGCAGTCTCTTGGTCGTCAGCGATCCAGCCGGCGTCAAACGGGTGCTTCTGGACAATGTCGCCAACTATCCCAAGGCCAGGGAGGACTCGCGCTTTCTCGCCGCCGCCTTCGGCGATGGTTTGCTGACCAGCGACGGCGACAAATGGCGCCGGCATCGGCGGATCATGGCGCCGTCCTTCGACCATCGTAGCATCGTCGCCTACGCGCCGGCGATGGTCGAGACGACGGCCCAGTTCATGGCCAAATGGGACAATCTGGCCCCCGACGCGGTGATCGACATCGACGCGGAGATGACCGCGCTGACCCTGCAGATGATCTCGCGGACCATGTTTTCCTCCGACAGTGACGGAATGGCGAGCCTGGTCGAGCAGACCCTTAACCGGGGCATGGGCAAGATGAAGTTCGGCCTGCTCGACATCCTGCCGGTTCTGGGACCCTGGCGGATCAATCGAACACTGGAAGACATCCGTGCGGTTTTCAGTGTGCTGGACGCCTCCATTCACAAGCTGATCGAGGCGCGCGCCGGCCAGCCGCCAGACGCCGCGCCCAAGGACCTGTTGGCGCGCCTGGTCGCCGCACGGGACGACGAGGGCGGCGGCGGCATGAGCGTGCAAGAAATCCGCGATGAGGTGGTGATCATCTTCATCGCCGGACACGAGACCACGGCAGGGGCGATGACCTTTGTCTGGTACCTTTTGTCCAAACATCCCGAAGTCGAAGCGCGGCTTCACCGTGAACTCGACCAGGTCCTGGGCGGCCGACCGCCGACCTATGACGATCTGGAGCGGCTTCCATATGCCCGGCAGGTGATCCAGGAGACGATGCGCCTCTACCCCTCGGCGCCGGGTCTGACAGGGCGTCAGGCGGTCGCTGATGACGTGGTTGGGGGACGGCGAATTCCCAAGGGCGCCCAGGTCGCCGTCCATCGCCACCGGAGGCTCTGGACCGATCCTGATCGGTTCGACCCGGACAGATTCTCAGCCGAAAACAGCGCCGGCCGCGACCGGTTCGCCTATCTGCCCTTTGGCGGCGGCCCTCGCATCTGCATTGGCGCGGCCATGGCGATGACCGAAGCCCAACTGATCCTGGCCACCATAGGCCAGCGTTATCGCCCCCGGTTTGTGGAGGGGCAGGCCCTTTCCTTGAAGGCGCGTATCACCATGCGCCTGACCGGCGGCCTGAAGATGACGCTCCAGCGCCGGTAGCTTCAGCGGCCTTACGTTGCAGACTTGAAGCCTGAATCCCGGTTGCCTGTCCGGTGTTTGTGGTATCCTCCCAGGAGAAATCGCGCCGGGCACGGCGCACACCGCTTGGGGAGGTGACGATGAACCGCTTGGCCGTTTTGGCGCTGGGAACCGCAATCTGCGCGATCCCGCTGGCCTTTTCCGGATCACTTTCAGCGCAGGCCCAGGGCGCCTACCAGGCGCCGCGCAACGGTTTCGGGCAGCCGGACCTGGGCGAATACTGGTCCAACGCCAGCCTGACGCCGGAGACGCGGCCGAGCGCGCTCGGCAATCAGGCCGTCTACACGCCTGACCAGGTCGCCCAGATGGAAAAGGCGGTGGAGAAGGAAGCCGCCGACGGCAACAAGCCAACCGATCCCAATGCCCCGCCGCCCACCAAGGGTGGGGACAAGCCGCCGCCGGGAACCCGGCCGGAATTCGCGGCGGCTGGCGGCAATGTCGGCGGCTATAACTACGGCTGGCTCGACCCGGGTTCGCAGGTGATGCGGGTGCATGGCGAGCCGCGCACCTCGATCATCACCACCCCCACGGGTCGGGCGCCGCCGTTCAAGACCGGCGTGACCCCCGTGGGGTACGGCCGCGGCTATGGCGGCGGTCTGGGCTCATTCGACAATCCGGAAAACCGTTCGCTCGGCGAGCGCTGCATCCTCGGCTTCGGTCGCAACGCCGGCCCGCCGATGCTGGCCAACGGATTCTACAACAACGATTATCAGATCGTGCAGGCCAGAGACACGGTCGCCATCGACGTGGAGATGGTCCACGATGTGCGGCTCATCCGCCTGAACGGGACCCATCGCACCGATGGCATCCGTCCCTGGATGGGGGACTCCATCGGCCACTGGGAAGGCGCCACACTGGTGGTGGAAACCACCAACATACCGCAGGGCGAGGCCTATCACGGCTCATGGAAGAATTTGACGGTGACCGAGCGGTTCACCCGGGTGTCCAAGGACCGGCTGCTCTACCAATTCACCATCAGCGATCCGACCATGTGGGACCAGCCCTGGGGCGGCGAGTATGAGTTCGCGCCGCTGAAGGGCATCGTCTACGAATACGCCTGCCATGAGGGCAACTACGCCCTCCCGGACATGCTGTCGGGCGCGCGGGCCGAAGAAGCCAAGGCTGCCGCTGACAAGGCCGCCGCGGCGGCTAAACCCACTGCATCCGCCGCTCCGGCTTCACCGGCGACTAAGGGGTGATCTAGTTCAGATCTTTCAACAAAATCGTCATGGCCGGCCTTGTGCCGGCCACCCATGGTAAGGCTGTGAGCGAACCTCGGCTGTTCGTCGCGCGGAGGAATGGGTGGCCGGGACAAGCCCGGCCATGACGGTTGAAGTTTCATTGGCGGGAAACGCCGTCAGACACTCCGAACCGTCACATCCTCCTGCCGCAACTCCACCCCAGCATTCGACACCGTGATCACCCGCCGTTCACCCGGTCGCAGATCGAAGTAGTTGTCGCTGAACCGAGTCCACCCGTGGGGCGTGAGCAGGTGGGTGAAGTAGGCATAGGCCGGCGCGCTAACCGTCACCTCTAACTCGTGCGGCGTGCGCTGTACGATCTCCACCTCGGGCTTCACTGCCGCCGGCTTCAGCACATCCTTGATCGCCGCAAAGAAGATGCGGTTGTCGGGGAAGGCGCCGCTGCCCGAATGGACGTGCAGCGCCTGTGACGCTGTCGGCGCCGCCCACACGCCCGGCATGGTCCAGACCGGCTGGCTGACATTCATGCCGACCCGCGCGGCGACATGATCCCGCGCCACGACGGCGCCCGTGTTCATGTCCACCAGGTCGATGACCACGTCATCGGCGAGATCGCCCAGGCCCTCATTGGTGATCCACAGCTCGGCCCGGCCATCGCCCGGGTCCTTGAACGAGGCCAGCACCGGCGCATAGGCGCGGCGGGTGTAGAAATAGCCGCCCTTGCCGAAGCCGTTGTAGTCCATCAGGCTCCAGCTGACGCAGGGCCAGCAGTCGTTGTACTGCCAGATGAGCGAGCCAGAGCAGTGCGGCATCCGCCGCCGGAAATGCTCGATGGCGAACTTCAGCCCCTCCGCCTGCATAATCTGGGTGAAATCGACGTACTGTTGCAGGTCGCCCGGCAGGCCGGTCGAGGTGAGCAGCAGGGTGTTCACCTTGTCCTTCGGATTGTCTTTGATCCGATGTTCCAGCGCCGGGGAGCCGTAGTAGAGGTCGGCCTCCGGGATGGCGCGCTTGAGCGTCTCCAGGGCGGGGGAGGCGTGCAGGCCGTATTCGCTGACGAAGCGGGACATGTCTTCGGCATAGCGGGTGTAGGCCTTGCCCTCTGGCGTGGCGTTCGGGCGGCCGACGGGTCGGTCGACCGGCACCGGCGGCAGGCCATGCCAGACGGTCCAGTCATGCACGTCGCCGGCAAGCATGGAATTGGCGTGCGGCCCGCCGTACGGGCTGCCCGGCCAGTAGGGCGTGGCGGGGTCCAGCGCCGCCACGGCCTTGGGCATGATGTCCTCGTAGTAGACGTCGCCAAGCAGCGGGGCCTGCTCGACATTCGGCCGCCGGATGAAGTCATGCATCATCTGGTTTTCGTTATTGCCGCACCACAGCGCCATCGACGGGTGATTGCGCAGCCTCACGACCTGCTGGCGCACCTCCTGGGCAATGCTGTCGACGAAGGCCGGATCATCCTCGGGATAGGCCGCGCAGGCGAACATGAAATCCTGCCACACCAGCAGGCCGAATTGGTCGCACAGATCGTAGAAGGCGTCGTGCTCATAGACGCCGCCGCCCCAGATGCGGACCATGTTCATATTGGCCTCGGCCATCGTCTCGATCAGAGGCCGGTATTGTGCCTCGCCAACCAAGGCGACGAAGGAGGAGGCTGGAATCCAGCACGAGCCGCGCGCGAAGATCGGCCGCCCATTCAGCACGAAGCGAAAAAAGGTGGTTCCGGGCTCGTCGGGATCGGGAGACTGATCGACCGCGATCGTGCGGACGCCGACCTTTGTGAGGCGCTGGTCGAGGACCGTGTCGCCATCCATTAGCTGAACCTGGAGGCCGTAGAGGCTCGGCGCGCCAAGATCGTGGGTCCACCATAGCTGCGGCGTGTGCAGGGTGAAGTCGGCGCTGACCGCATCGCCCTTGAAGGGCGCGCGCCTGCTAGCGACCAAGGCCCCGGATGGGTCTGACAGACTTATCTCGACGGCATAGGCGCCGTCGCGCGCCAAGCTTGCCGTCACATCGACCCGCACCTGCGCCCGATCGTGCGCGGCGCTGAGCGACTGGGTGGAGAAATGCACATGGCCCAGCGTCGCCGGGCCGCGGACGGCCAACTCGACCGGACGCCACAGGCCGACCGTCGGCAGGGTAGGACCCCAGTCCCAGCCCCAACCGAATTGGGCTTTGCGTACGAGGTTGCGCTTGGTGGCCTTGACCGCGCCCAGCGAGCCGCCCATGCCGGGCGGCGTGGCGTCCTTCAGCCGATCGGCCGGCGGGTCGAATTTCACGGCGAGCGCGTTGGTCTCGCCGTCAGGAACGCGGCCCGTTAGGTCGAATTCGTATTCGCGAAACATGTTGTCCGCCGCGCCGATCACCTCGCCGTTCAGCCAGACCGTGGCGAAAGTGTCGAGGCCCAGGAACGTCAGCACGAGCCGCTCGTCCGCCTTTGTCTCGGGCGCGGTAAAATCGCAACGCCACCACCATTCGCGGTCGATCACCCAGGCGCAGTCAGCCTCGTTCTGATCGGCAAAGGGGTCGGGCAGACGGCCGGCCGCATGGAGCGCCAGATAGGTGTCGCCGGGGGCTTGGACCTCCACCCAATCGGCTGAGCGCGCCTCATCTGCAAAGGCGCGGGCTTTGACCCCCGCGCCCACATCGTAGTCCTTCATCCGCCAATTGTTCAGCATCGGGCGCGTCTCCACCAAAGCCGCCCGGCGCATCAGTCTGGCCGGGCGTTTTGAGGTGACTTAAACCCCGAGCCGATTGCGAAAGTCCATAAGGCGCTTTCGCTCAGTCGCGCGTCAGTTGACGGGCTGTTCCTGGCCGGGATGCATTTCCGCGGGCCGTTGCGGCTTGTGGGCGTCGACGTCGCGTTCGCCGTCATGCCGCATGTCCGCGGTCCAGACGATGGTGCGCAGAACCTGGGCGTTGCTGGCCTTGGGGTAGGCCTTGAACGCCAGCCGTTGGCCGGCCTTCACCAGCACCTGAACGCCCTGGCTGGCGCGGAGCTGAGTTTCGATCGCCGCCGGCCCATCTTGGCCGCTGGCGGACTGGCCGTCGATATCGATGCAGACCTGCAGCGATCCGCCTTCAGCCGTGGCTACGGCGACGGATTTGACGGAAATTCTTACCACGGTGTCGCGGTCGCGTTCGATGAAGGTTTCCGTGCCGCTGGCGCCGGCGAAAATCAGGGTCGCGTCTTGCGGCGTGTGGAGGAATTTTTCGTCGACGTCGCTAAGTTTGAAATGGGCCATCACGGTCTCCTGACTGGGTGAAATCTGAACGCGGACCGGCCAAGGTCGATCCGTCGAGGCGCCCCGCTCAGTCAAACTCCTTGCGGAGCGCGGAGATTTCGTCGTGGTCCGCCACCACCTCGCCAAAGGTGCGATCGATCTCTGCTCGCGCCTGCGACGGCAGCTCCAGATCTCGAGCGGCGGTTTCGAACCGGTACCGGACGAAGGTCTCGCCCAGCTTGATCTCCTCGATCAGCGGCTTGTCGCTGTTGCGGCCGATCTTGTCGCGAAGCACGAGAATCCCCTGGTGGAGCGGGCCGGCCGCGGATCCTTGATCCACCGGCTCGCCTTCAAGGTTGCGGACCACCTGTTTCAGGCCCTCGGCCAGAGTCAGCCGCGACGCCGCCTTGTGCTTGAACAGGTCTTGGACCCGGGGGCTGCGCGCCAGGTCGGCCGCCTTGCCGTAGCTTTCGGCGCTGTCGAAGGTGGTTTCGATCAGGCTGTTGAGGACCTGGACGGCGTGTTCATGGGTTGGCTGCACGGGAAAACTCCTGGCGGGATGGTCCAAGCCAAAACCAGGGACCGCGCCTTCCGTTCCGTGACGCCCGGCGAGGGTCTAAGCCTCGCGCCGGCGCCGCACCGCCACGATCGTGCGCTTCAGCCCAGCCACGGCGCGGCGTGCGCGCCAATAGGGCGTAACGCCAAGGGTGGTCTTCCTGCCCCGGATCGAGCGTCGCATGGAGTCGTTGTCGACGGCCTGTTTGAGGGGGTCGGCGTAGAAATCGCCGATCTTATCGGCGTCGATGCCGGGCGTCGCGAACCAGGCCGGAATATGGGCCTGACTCAGCCGTGCGACGTCGCTGAGGATACGCGTCACGCCCGTGCCCGAGGACGGGCAGGAGGCCTGGAAGGCGTCCCCCAGCAAGACCAAGCCATCGCGCACATGGCCGCTGACGGCATAGAGATCGGTGCCGCGCACCTCGAGATCGCGCACCACATTGCGTCCCGCCAATGAAGCCCGGGTTTCCGGCAGGGTTCGGGTCAGCACGCCGATGGGGTCGGCCCGCAGGTCCCGGATCCAGGGATCGCCCGCGTCGCGATAGCTGAAGATGTTGACCCGCACCTCGTCCAGCATCGGGAAGATGGTCACATAGGCGATCCGGTCGCCGGCGCGGCCGTGGCAGATCTGGGCGGTCATCTCCAGCGACGGGTCAGCATGCCGGGCGACACTAAAGCCCAAGCAGATGGAATGTTTGTCGCTGACGATTTCGCGGGTGACGCCCAGCTGCGCGCGTAGCCGTTCACCACGCCCTGTGGCGAGGGCCGCCAGGCGACCGCTGATTGTCTCGCCATTGCACAGGGTGACGGTTTGCTGGTCGGCCGACGTCTCAATCCGGTCCACCTTGCCCTCGACGAAGGTGACCGCGTCGGGGAGGGCGGCGCGAACACGGGCGATCCATCGATCATACCGCGCGCCACAATCCTTCAACGGCGTACCGGTCCCGCCGGCGGCGTCATCGCCCCAGCAGGCTTCCTCGAAACAGGACAGAACACCGAGGCCCACCAGCCGCTCGATCTGATCTATCCCCAGCTTTTCATTACGAAAATCGGATGTAGGCTCACGCTTTAGATCGATCAGCGTCACCGGATAGCCGGCCCGACCAAGCACCAGGGAGAGCAGGGATCCGGCCATGCCGGCGCCAATGACCACGACCCGGTCGCTCTCCGGCTTGGACGGCGCGGACGTGAATTTTGCGGCTTTCATGACGACGACGCCCTCGAACCCGATTGTACCTGGGTGAGATCGCCTGCAAGCAGAATGCCGGTTTCGTACGCTCCAAAAAGGCGAGTGGCCGCGGCGCCTGGTGGACCGTGGCCTAGCCGACCGCGCGCAGACGCGCCGGCTGGACGAAAATGTCTTCTTCCGCCTGGACGTCGACGCTGACCTCCATGCCCAGATAGTCGGCTGCAGAGCCGATGTAGGCGCCGTGCAGCGGCGTGGCCTGGCGCGGGTCGCGCGCCACGGCGACGCGGATGAGGTCGGTGTTCCCGACAATGCCGTTGGTGGGATCGAATTCGACCCAGCCGCTCTGGGGCAGGTAAACGCTGACCCAGGCGTGGGTGTGTCCGCCGCCCACGCGACCGCGGCCGGTGCGGGTCGGCGCTGGAGAGTAGACGTACCCAGACACGAACCGCGCGGCCAAGCCAAGGCCGCGCGCCGCCTCGATCATCAGGACAGCGTAGTCGCGGCAGCTGCCACTGTTCAGCGCCAGGGTTTCGAGCGGGGTCTGCGGCCCCTTTTCCAGCCGTTTGCGATAGGTGAAGTCCGCCTGGATCGCGCGGGTCATCTCGATCAACAGGCTGGCGGCGTTGAGGGGGCCGTTCCGCCGTGCGAAACGCTCGGTCCACTGTTTCAACACCCCGTCCGGATCGGGATGGGATGGTGCGATCGAAGCCGCCAGGTCGGTCAACTCCGGCTCATCGTAAGCGAAGCGGTCGGCGCCGCGGCGCCGGTCGAAATCGTCATGAACCTCGCCGACGCCCAGGTTCGGGGTATGCCGCAGCCGCACATAGCTGTCGAACACCAGGTCCGTCGTTCGGCCGGAAAAGTCGGCGACACCCACGGAATTGCCGAATACATCCCGCAAATACTGAATCTTGCTCGGCGTCGGGCAGATGGCCAGATCCGCCGACAGAAGCTGCTGGTCATAGCTTTCGTGAGGGCGGAACATCATACGATGTTCGCCCAGGGCGACCGGGTTGCGGTACCGGTACCGCGTGACATGACGAATCGAAAGGATCGGCATTGGTCGAGCGTTGGGCCGATTCATTGACGAGGTCGAACCGTTTGCTGACCAGCGACGATCCATCCCCAAGTTTTGTGACAAATCCGCACGGGCGCTCGCCCTATCTGATCGTGGGCGATCATGCGGGCAGGGCGATTCCGGCGGCTTTGGGCGATCTAGGTCTGTCTGCGGCGGAGATGGATCGGCATATCGCCTGGGACATCGGCGTCGCTGGGCTCGGCGAGCGGCTGGCGCGGGCGCTGGACGCCTGTTTTGTGCGCCAAGCCTATTCGCGGCTGGTGATCGACTGCAATCGCAACCCCGACGCCAGTGACGCTGTGCCGGCGATCAGCGACGGAACGACGATCCCCGCTAACGCCGACTTGAGTCGGGCACAGGTCGCGGCGCGCCGGCAGGATATCTGCGAACCCTATCAAGCCCGCATCGCAGACCTTATCGAGGCCCGCCAGGCGCGGGGCCAACCCACGCTGTTCTTTTCCCTGCACAGCTTCACGCCGGTGTTTGGCGGCTTTGTCAGGCCGTGGCGGTTCGGGGTGCTGCACCGGGGCGATTCTGACCTGTCGCGGCGGATTCTAGCTTTGCTTCGCGCGTCTGTTGGCGAGGCCGCCGGCGACAACCAGCCCTACGCCATGGACGGGATCGACTATACCGTCCCGCTACATGTCGACCCCCGCGGGCTGGACTATCTGGAGCTGGAAGTCCGCCAGGACCTGATCGGCGACGAGCAAGGGCAAGATAAGACTGCCGCCTTCCTGGCGCCGATCTTTAGAGAGGCTTTAGCGCCCCGATAGGCGCGGGCTCAGTCTTCCATGACCGGCTCGGCCAGGGGCGGCGCTGGTTCAAGTCTTGAACGAGGTTCTGGCGCCCGGGCGAGCGGCAGGCGAACCTCGGCGGTCAGGCCGGTTGGGCCGGATGTGAGGATGACATCGCCGCCGTGGGCCCTGGCCACCGAACGGGCCACCGCAAGGCCAAGACCGATGCCGCCGGTGTCGCGATTGCGTGACGGCTCGGTGCGGTAGAAGGGTTCGAACACCCGCTCCAGTTCCTTCTCAGGCAGGCCCGGCCCGGCGTCGGCGATCTTCACCACGGCCTCGCCGCCTTCCGCGCCAAGGCCTACGCGGGCCTCGTGGCCATATTTCACGGCGTTGTCGACCAGGTTGGCGAACAGGCGCTGCAGCGAAAGGGCGTCGCCGTCGATGGCCAAGGGCTCGGCGTCCATCAGCGCCACATCGTTGCCGCCAGATTTGGCGTCATCCACGACACATTCCAGCACCGACAGCAGGTCCAGCGTCTCGCGCTCGTGCGGCCGGCTGGCGTCGTGCACGAAGGCGAGGGCGGCCGAGATCATCGCCTCCATCTGGTCGATGTCGTTGCCGACCGTCGAGCGGAGGTCCTTCGGCGCGGCTTCCATCTTGAAGCGGATGCGGGTCAGCGGGGTGCGCAGATCATGCGAGATGGCGCCGATCATGGTGGTGCGATCGTCCACGTATCGTTTCAACCGCCCCTGCATCTCGTTGAAGGCGCGCGCGGCGACGCCGATTTCCGCCGGCCCCCGCAACTCGACCAAGGGCGCGCGCGGGTCGCGGCCGAGGCGGTCGGCGGCCTCGGCGAACGCGGTGATCGGCGACACCAGCCGGCGGGCGAACAGATAGCCGGCGGGGCCGAAGACACTGAGGCAGATCAGGAACCAGGCGACGATCCGCGCCTGCCAGACGAACGGGAAGGGATCGGGCTTAGGACTGACCACCACCCAGTGTCCCGGCGACTGCTCCAGCGCCGCGACGAAATCATTGAAGATGAGTGGGTTGCGGTCCGCGGGCCCCATCGCCCCCAGCATGTCGGCGAAGGGATGGTGGAACTCTCCCGGCGGAGGGCGATGGTCGTCTGGAGGAGGGCGATGGTCTTCTGGCCCCGGCCGCACGGGCGCGCCCAGGACGGCCCATTCCCAGAGCGGATGAGCCCGATGATCGACGCCGAACTGAACGTGGTCGATGGAGACGCCGAGCATCCCCGCCAGCGTTGTTCGGGCCATGAGTGAGAAGAAGTGGCCCCGATGGTTCGGGGGATCAAATTCCACCGGCGGGCCGCCGACATGACGCACAAAATCGCGGCCGTCCTTGGGATGAACCACTTGGCCATTCAGCGCCGATGCAATTTCGCTAAGACGATAGACGTCGGGCCTGGGCGGCGGCACCAGCAGCACGATCAGCAGGGTCATGATCTGACCCAAGACGACGCCGCCGATCAACAGGGCGACGATCTGCGCCGTGATCGGAGCCTCCAGCCGGCGTCGCATCACGCGCGGGTCACCGGGACGGTCAGCCGATAGCCGACACCGCGCACGGTGCGGATGATGTCCTGGCGGTCGCCTTCGCCGAGCTTGCGGCGTAGGCGACTGATCTGCACATCGATGGCCCGATCAAACACATCAGCGTCTTCCACGCGGGCGGTGTCCAGCAGCTGGTCGCGCGTCAGCACCTCGCCGGCGCGATCCAGCAGGGAGACCAGGAGAGAGAGTTCTCCGCGGGTCAGAAGCACAATCAGCCCCGACGGCGCCTTCAGCCGCCGGCGCGCGGGATCGAGCTGATAGCCGGCGAAATTATAGGTGCGCGCCTGCCGCGGCGTAGCCTCTCCGCCGCCGGGCGGTCGCCGGCGCAGGACAGCGCGAATCCGGGCGAGCAACTCGCGGGGATTGGAGGGTTTCGGCAGATAGTCGTCGGCGCCCAGTTCCAGGCCGACGATCCGGTCGACCTCCTCACCCATGGCGCTCATGATAATGATGGCGATGTCGTTCTGAGCCGACAGCCGCCGGCAGATCGACAGTCCGTCCTCGCCCGGCATCATCAGATCCAGGATCACCACGTCGAAGGTCGACTGCGCCAAGGCGTGGTCCATGGTCGGCGCATCGCGCGCGGTCTCCACGCGATAGCCGTTATTCTCCAGATAGCTGGCGATCTGCTGCTTCAGCCCCTCATCGTCGTCGACGATCAGAACCCTGGGTTCGGTCTCGTCGATTTCGATGGGCGGGGTGTTCAGGGCTATTTGCCGGTCCATTGTCGCGCTCTCATCAACCGGTCGTGGGTCGTGATCTGCGGCGCAGACTAGGCTCATGTTGTGCTGAGAAAAAGACGAGGCCGACACAGAAGTCCGTCAGCGCCGCAAACATCGCAATAATTGGCCGTGGTCCTGAGCGCTGGGGTTCGGCGCCGATTATTATCCCAAATGGCGCGAGACTCGGTCGTCATCAGAATTTTTCAAACAATACAGAACGTTACTTTCCGTTACAATCCAAGTCTAGCACGGATGTTGCGTCGTTTTTGATGCTGATGGCGGGGGCAGGTCTAGAATTCTTCGGACCAGACCTCGTCACTTCATGAGCGAAAGGAGTAAATCGTGCAAACTTCTGGTGTTTCCAGCACCTCAGCCCTGCAAACACTGCAGTCGCTGATTAGTTCTCTGGGGACGAGCGCCGCTAACTCGGCCAATAGCGCCACAAGCAGCGGGCAAAATGTGCAGGGGAGCGGCAGTACGCCGTCGTCCAGCACAAGCGGGCCGCCCCCGGCGCCGCCGCAACAATCGTCACCATCGGACCAGTTCTCGTCGTCGATGCTAGCGCTTCTGACCTCTCTGCAAAGCACAGGGTCGTCCGGAGACAGCGCGTCGACGACGAACTCGTCCGCAACGACGAGTGCAACGGGGGCGTCCTCGGGCAGTTCGCTGTCACAGGACCTGACCAACCTGCAGTCGGCGCTGAAGGAGATTTCCAGTGCGTTGAGCTCTAGCTCATCACACGGGGCCTCTTCATCAACGTCGAGCGTGTCGACCGCCTCGGCGACGTCATCGACTTTGACGTCGAGCCTGACGCTGACCAGCTCGAGCCTGGCGACCCTGCTCAGCGATATGGGCGCGGTGGCCAACGACCTGTCCGCCTTGGGCGGCCCGGGCGGTCCGGGCGGCTTCGGCGGTCCGGGCGGTCCTGGGGGTCCGCCGCCAGGCTTCCAGGGCGGCGGCGCCCAGTCCGCGTCGTCGACCAGTTCGGTCGGCGCGACGTCGCTTACCAGTAGCCTGGCGGCGAGCGCCTATTCGGTCAATTCCGCCGGCGCCTGACCGCCTAAAAGGCGATCAAGCTGACCCTTCCTCTAGAAAGGAGGAAGGGGAAGTTTCAGTCGTCCATAGTGTTACGGCCAACAATGGCTTGACCGTGCGGGAATGCATGCTGAAACAGGCCCTTCACATCGGTCCCCTTCATGACGTCGAGCCCAGATAAACCCGTCCGGCCAACCATTCTGCTGGTGGGAAACTATGGGCCCGACCGTCAGATGAGCATGGAGCGGTACGCGGACATGCTCCGCGACGGCCTGAAGGCGCGGGGCTTCCATGTCCTTCTGGTCCGGCCCGAGAAGATCGTTGGCGGGGGCGTTGATGACGGCGGCCTCGGCAAATGGCTCGGCTATGTCGACAAATATCTGCTGTTTCCCTGGCGGCTTCGCCGGCTGGCTGGCGGCCATGACAAGGTCCACATCTGCGACCACTCCAACGCAATGTATCTGCCGTGGGTGGGGAGACAGGCTTCCATCACCTGCCACGATCTGATCGCCGTAAACGCCGCGCTTGGGCGGTATCCAGGCCATCCGGTCGGCTTCGCTGGCCGAATTCTGCAAGGCTGGATTCTGAAAAACCTGCGCCGGGCGACGCGGGTCGTCAGCGTTTCAACCAAAACCCAACAAGATTTGCAGGCCTTCGGCTGGACGGGCGACGGCCGGGTGATCGGCAACTGCCTCAACTTTGATTTTCACCGCGTGGGCGCCGAGGACGTCACAGCAACGAAGGCGCGATACGGCTTGGCGGCGGACGAGCCCTACCTCGTCCATGTCGGCGGCAACCAGTGGTACAAGAACCGCGCCGGCGTCGTGAAAATCTTCGCCGAGCTGCTCAAGTCGAAGCGGTTCCAGGCGACGCGGTTGGTGCTCGCCGGCAAGCCCTGGCCGCAAGACCTGCAACGCCTCGTCGAGGACCTTGGTCTCGGCGACAAGGTCATTGCCTGTATTGGCGCGTCTAACGAAGACATACGGGCGCTCTATTCGGGCGCGGAGGCGCTGCTGTTCCCCTCGCTTGAAGAGGGATATGGCTGGCCGGTTCTTGAAGCTCAGAGCTGTGGCTGTCCGGTTATCGCTTCCGATCGCGCGCCCCTGACGGAAGTCGCGGGCCATGCGGCCGTGTTCGTCGATCCCGAAGACTGCGTGGGCGCGGCGCGCGCTATCGTCGAAGCGGCGCCATCGTTTGCCAACCTCGGTGTTCAGGGACCAGCCAACGCCGCGCGCTTCGACGTCCAGGTGATCATGGACGCCTACGCGTGGTTTTTGATGGAAGGCTAGCGGCGATCAGGCCTTGCCGCGTCGGACGCCTCGGCCCAGACCGATCTTCTTGGCGAAATCGGAGCGGCGCGCGGCATAGGCTGGCGCGACCATCGGATATTCCGGCGGCAACCCCCAGCGGCGGCGATACTCTTCCGGGCTCAAATCGTAGCGGGAGCGCAGGTAGCGCTTGAGCATCTTGAGCTTCTTGCCGTCTTCCAGGCAGATGATGAAGTCGTGCTGTATGGACCTTGCGATCGGGACCGCGGGCTTTCGGCGCTCGACCTCCGGCTCCGGGGCCGCGACTTGACCGAGACTGGTCAGCGCGCCGTGAACCTGGGTGATCAGATCGCCGATCGCATTCGCCGGAAGGCTGTTCTGGGCGACATAGGCCGCCACGATTTCCGCGCTCCAACGCAGCAGGTCCGGCTCAGAGCCTTCAGCTTCGTCGAGTTCAACGCCCGTCATACTCATCGCGCCCTTCGCCCTCTAATCTAACTGGACCCAACTGCGACCGCGCCCCAACACGTGGGACATGTTGTCGCATGATTGTCGACGGTAAGCGAGACCCCAGGCTTCATAATTTGTGCGTGGGCGAACCGTCGGATGGACCCGCCGCGCATTGCATCGGGCGGCGAGAAGCCGATGCAACCGCGCCGCCCCGTATCGAAATCAGTCGCCGCGCCCCTGCTTATCGTTGACAGGACGAGTTCGCACCCACAGCTAATGGCGCCACACGCCGTCGAAAGGTCCACATCATGCGCTGTCCGTTCTGCGGCCACGCGGAAAGCCAGGTTAAGGACAGCCGGCCCTCTGAAGATGGAGCGGCGATCCGCCGTCGGCGGCTGTGCCCTGAATGCGGCGGCCGGTTCACGACCTTCGAGCGCGTCCAGCTTCGTGAACTGACCATCCTGAAACGGTCGGGCCGCCGAGCGCCGTTCGAGCGCGAAAAACTGGTCCGCTCCATCTCGGTGGCGTTGCGTAAGCGCCCGGTCGACCCCGAGCGGTTGGAACGGATGGTTTCCGGCATCGTGCGCCAGCTCGAAAGCATGGGTGAAACCGAACTCAACTCCTCGGTCGTCGGCGAAATGGTGATGAAATCGCTGAAGTCGTTGGATGAAGTCGGTTACGTCCGCTATGCCTCCGTCTACCGGGATTTCCGCCAGACCGAGGACTTCGCCAAGTTTCTGGGCGATGAAGGTCTGTCCGAGGAGACCGCCCGCGG
>Ga0302314_10008033_pt1 | contig 18861 bp, 22 predicted proteins | sample III_Palsa_N2_3_FD_200533 | JGI IMG/M metagenome (GOLD analysis project Ga0302314, IMG submission 200533) | Peat permafrost microbial communities from Stordalen Mire near Abisko, Sweden - III_Palsa_N2_3 | ecosystem: Environmental > Terrestrial > Soil > Palsa > Peat permafrost | place: Sweden...
TATTGAACAGACACTCGGATCACGGCCTGCGGCCGATGGTTGCAAACTCGAACCGGCGCGGCCGGAGGGCAGGGGAAGGCGCCGATCCCCCTCGCAACGGCAGGACAAAGTTGCGTATCCTGTTGATTTTGCGACGGAAATTGGCAACTGGAAAACATTGTCAAATCCAAGCGGAAAGGGTTTCCGCTTGGTGCGATGAAATGCGGTGGGACGGCTTGCGCTTGCCTTTACAGGTCCAGCACCAGATCCCGCGTGGGCTGCGCGCAGCACAGCAGGACGTTGCCCTGCGCTGCCGGCTCGAGCGGCTCGGGGCCATAGGCCACATCGCCCGAAACCAAACCACTTTCGCAGTTGTGACAGACCCCGCTGCGGCACGACCACCGCACCGGTACATCGCATGCCTCGGCCAGTTCCAGCAGGCTTTTGTACGCACCCGGCCTCCAGTGAGCCGCGACACTGCTGCGCGCGAAGGACACCAGCGGACCGCTGTCGGTATCCGCGAGGAGAGGATGCGGCGATCGCTGTACGGTACCCACCACACCGGGCCGCAGCGACTGACCGCCCGCGAAGGCTTCCGAGTGGACCTGCCCTGGCGCCAGACCGAGTGCGGCGAGCGTGTCCTTCATTTCGCTCATGAAGCGCGGCGGTCCGCACAGGTAGATCTGCGCCTGCGCCGGCAGCGCCAGCGACTCGAGGACCGTTCGCGAGAGGTGCCCGACTGCATCGAAGTCCTTGCCGAGCACATCCTGCGGGCGTGGCTGGCTGTAGCGCACATAGCGGCGCGCGTTGCCCAGCGTCAGCAACAGGCGCTCGACCTCGGCGGCGAAGGGGTGGTGACCCCCATCGTGAGCGGCATGCAACCACAGCACCTGCCGCGCCGCCTGCTGCGCCGAGAGTGCATGCAGCATCGCCAGTACCGGCGTTGCGCCGATGCCGGCGCTCAGCAGCACCACCGGCTGAGCACCCGGCTGCAGGATGAAACTGCCGTGCGGCGAACTCACCTCGAGCGCGTCCCCGACCCGCAGCTGCTGTTGCAGGTAGGCGCCGCCGCGGCCACCCGGTTCGATCTTCACGCTGATGCGATAACGCTCCCGGCACACGTGCCCCGACAGCGAGTAGCTGCGATACAGCAGCGCCCCCCCGGTAGCCGGATGAATGCGGATGACGACGTACTGCCCGGGCAGCGCCTGCGGCAACGGCGAACCGTCCGCCTGCTGCAGCGTCACCGAGAGCACATCGGCGGACTCGGGGTGAATCGCCGTGACCTGCAGCGCCTTGAAACCCGGCGCTGCCGGATGGGCCGCGACCTCGGGCATCAGCCCCGCGTTGCCGCCTGCAGGGCTTGCCAGCAACGCCGCAAGGGAGGCGCGCCAGCCCGGCGACAACGCCTCGATCTGCACCGCGCGCCGCAGCTTCTCGGGAGGATGCGGTGGCAGGTACAGGAGCGAGTTGACCTCCGTAACTGTCATCCGCTCCCGGGCTTCGCCCACTTTCTCGATCGAATCGCCGGACCCGACATCGCCCTCGCGCAGCACCCGCAGGTAGAACCCCGGCCGGCCGCTCGAGGTCAGCAGCGCCGGCATCCGCGGTTCATCCATGCGGATGCCGATCCGGTAGCAGGTCACGCGCGGCTGGGAGATCTCGAACAGCGCGCTGCCGATCCGGAAGCGCTCCCCGATGCAGACCTCATCATCGGCCATGCCTTCAACGGTGAAGTTCTCGCCGAACTGTCCGGGCACGAAGTCATTGCGCCCCAGCTGCTGCTGCCAGTACCGATAGGATTCCATCTGGTAGACGAACACCGCACGGTTCACGCCGCCGTGGCCGGCCTTATCGCCCTGTCCGTCGCCCGCCAGGTTCAGCCGGGTCACGCCGCAGCGCCCGGCAACCGGCTCCTTGAAGATGCCGGTGCGGATCGTTTCACCGCGCCACTGAATGTCCCGTGGCAGGCCGACATTCACTGACAGCAGCTGCGCCACTTGAGTTCTAGCGTTTGCCGTAGCCGGTGAAGATGTAATCCTTCTTCGCGACCCGGGTGTGGCAGGCAAACCCGCAGTCGATCGTCCCGGTCTTGTCCGGGGCATAGGTGCTGCTCTTCGGGTCATAGTCGAACACCGCATAGGCCCAGCCCTTGGTGTTCGGATACTTGCTGCTGTCCTTCTCGATCAGGAACACATCCTGCAGCGTATCCGGCACCCGCACCCAGAACGGGGATTCGCCGTTGACCTTCGGCCGCCACTCGATCTTCGCGATCTTCACGCCATCCGGAAAAGGTTGACCATTGCCCGGAATGCCGTCGCGGTACGCCCTGATCATGGCCGGATTCGCGACCATCACCTTCAGCAGGCTTTCGGTCTGGCTCACCGCCACCACCTGCCAGTCCTCGTAGCCGCGAAAATTGGCGAAGGGCAGGCCATCCGGCATCCGCAACGTGTACTTGTCCTGGGCCGAAATCGCCACACCCGAGAGCACCGCGATCAGCGTGCCACACACCAGTGCCACGGCGATCAGGACCCGAGGGGACTTCCATTGACGTTGATTGAACATGCGCATCTCCGAAGGTGAGGGTCACGACCACATATCGCCATTCATCACAGCAAAGGCGCCGGCACCGGGCCATTGCACCTAGGTGTCGATACCTATGGATCATTGGCGCGCCCGCAGTGCTGTGCGATTTTCCCCAACACGCAGATGATGAAGGGATGCCATGCAAGCACTGAATGCTCTGAACCGCGAGCCCGCAGCGGATGCGCTGGGACAGCTGTATCGTTCGGTAAGGCGCGCCACGCGATTGCTGACCGGCGAACTCTCCGATGCGGATGCGACCGCGCAGTCGATGAGCGATGCCAGTCCCGCCAAATGGCACCTCGCGCACAGCAGCTGGTTCTTCGAGAGCATGGTGCTGGTGCCGCATCTGCCCGGTTACCGGGTGTTCGATGAGCGGTTCGGGTTTCTCTTCAACTCCTATTACGAGAGTCTCGGCGCGCGGCATCCGCGGCCCGCTCGCGGACTGCTGACCCGACCCACGCTCGACACCGTGTACGCGTATCGCGAGCACGTCGATGCCGGCATCGGCCGCCTGCTGGCCCGCGACCCGGGCCATGAGGCCGCGAGCCTGATCGAACTGGGGTGCCATCACGAACAACAGCACCAGGAGCTGCTGCTGACCGACATCCTGCATCTGTTCGCACAAAATCCACTGCGCCCGAGTTTCAAAGCCCCCGAGCCGCTGCCGGTCGACACCCGGCCGCGTCACGGCGAGGAGTTCCGCCAGTTCGAGGGCGGGGTCGTCGAGATCGGTCATGCCGGCGGCGGCTTCGCGTTCGACTGCGAAGGTCCGCGCCATCGCGTGTTCCTCGAGCCTTACCGGCTCGCGACCCGGGCGGTCACCAACGCGGAATTCCTGGAATTCATCCGCGCGGGCGGCTATGACAATCCGCTGCTGTGGCTCAACGAGGGCTGGAGCGCGGTTCAGGCCGGCGCCTGGCAGGCTCCGCTGTATTGGGAACGACACCAGGAGGTGTACTGGTCCATGACACTGCGCGGTCTGCAGCCGCTGAACCTGGATGCTCCCGTCACGCACGTGAGCTTCTTCGAGGCCGATGCCTTTGCGCGCTGGGCCGGCAAGCGGCTGCCGACCGAAGCCGAATGGGAGCACGCCGCCGCCGAAGCCCCGCATGCGGGGAACTTCGCCGATTCCGGTCGGCTGCGCCCCTTGCCGGCGCCGCCCGCCGCGGGGCTGCACCAGATGTTCGGCGATGTGTGGGAATGGACGCGCAGCGCGTTCGCACCGTACCCGGGTTTTACCGCGGCGGCCGGCGCGGTGGGCGAATACAACGGCAAGTTCATGTCCGGTCAGTTCGTGCTGCGCGGCGGTTCGTGCGCAACCCCGGCCTCCCATATCCGCAGCTGCTATCGCAACTTCTTTCCCCCCGGGGCGCGCTGGCAGTTCAGCGGCGTGCGCCTGGCCGAAGATGTACCGGCCGGCACACCCAGGGGCAACCGCGGTGGCGTGAGCAGTCGCTTTCAAGCCGATGTGATCGAAGGGCTCGGCCGGCCCAACAAGAGCCTGCCCAGTCGCTGGCTCTATGATGACCGCGGCAGCGAACTGTTCGAGGAAATCACCCAGCTGCCCGAATACTATCCGACGCGCACCGAGACGCGGATCCTGCGCGAGTGCGCCGCGGATATCGCCGCCTTCTGCGGAGCCCATCGCACCGTGGTCGAATACGGCGCCGGCGCCGGTCTCAAAACCGAGATCCTGATGCGTGCGCTCGAGGACCCGCGGCTCTATGTCCCGGTCGACATCGCCGCCGATTTTCTCGATCAGACCACGGCGCGTTTCCGTAAGCTTTTCCCGGAACTCGCCATCCGCCCCGTGGCGGCCGATTTCAGCGCGGATTTCGCGCTGCCGGAGTGGTTGCCGCTGCCCAATCGCGTGGCGTTCTTTCCCGGCTCCACCATCGGCAACCTGAACCCGCGCGACGCGGCCGCGTTCCTCAAGCGCATGCGAACCCAGGTCGGCAGCGGCGGCAAGGCCCTGATCGGCGCCGATCTGTGCAAGCCGCTGCAGGTGCTGTTGTCCGCCTACGATGATGCCGCAGGGGTTACCGCCAGCTTCAATCTGAATCTGCTGACGCGCATCAACCGCGAGCTCGGCGCCGATTTCCTGCTGGACAACTTTGCCCATGTCGCCCGCTGGAACGAGAGCGAGGTGGCGGTGGAGATGCACCTGGTGAGCCAGTGCGCGCACAGCGTCCGGATCGGGCCGCAGAGGTTCGAGTTCGCGGCCGGGGAATCCATCCATACCGAAAGTTCGCGTAAGTACGACATTGCCGATTTCACGCGCCTCGCGAACCGCAATGGCTGGCAGGTCGAGCGCGTCTGGACCGATGAGGCCAGGCAGTTCGCCATTTTTGGCCTCGCCTAGGCCGCGAACCCCTTCATTTCAGGAGCCCCGACCGTGAATTCAAAATCCACTCCGCAGCAGCTACGCATCGAGCGGATCACGCCCGGGTACTGGCGCGTGCTCCTCGACAATCCGCCCTTCAATATCTTCGGACCCGAGACCCTGCCGCAGCTGCAGGCGGTCATCTCCCAGATCGAGAGTGATCCGGCCCTGCGGGTGGTGGTCTTCGCCAGCGCGGTGCCCGGGTTCTTTCTCACCCACTATGACTTCGTCCCGCCGCTTTCGGCGACCACCGACCTGCCGCCGGGGCCCACCGGTCTGCCGCCGCTGCCGGACCTGCTGGTACGCCTGACCCGTGCGCCGGTCGTTTCGATCGCGTCCATCCGCGGCCGGGCGACCGGTGTCGGTAGCGAGCTCGCGCTGGCGAGTGATCTGCGCTTCGCCAGCCGCGAAAAAACCCTGTTGTCCCAGTGGGAGATCGGGGCGGCATTGGTTCCCGGCGGCGGACCGATGGCGCGCCTGCCGCGGCTCATGGGCCGCGGACGGGCCCTCGAGATACTGCTGACCGGCGAGGACATCGACGGTGAGCTGGCCGAGCGCTACGGCTACGTGAACCGTTCGCTGCCCGATGCTGAGCTTGATCAGTTCGTCGAGCACATGGCCCGGCGCATCGCGACCTTCGACAAGCAGGCCATCGCTGACATCAAGCGCCTCGTCAACAGCACGGACCTGCCCGCCGATGCGGAAATCGGCGCCGGCTGGGATGGCTTCATCGCCTCGGTGCAGCGCCCGCAGGCCCAGGCACACATCCGGAAGCTGATGGCGCTGGGACTGCAGGAGAAGCCCGATGTCGAAATCCGACTCCCCGAATACACCGGCGCGCTCGGCGCCACCACAACCTGATTTCAACTTCAAAGAGTAGCCCATGAAAATCCTGATGGTCCTGACCTCGCATGACGTTCTCGGCAATACCGGACGCAAGACCGGCTTCTGGCTGGAGGAGGGCGCCGCGCCCTACTATGTGTTCCGCGACGCCGGCGTCGAGCTCACCCTCGCCACGCCCAAGGGCGGTCAACCGCCCGTCGATCCGAAGAGCGACCTGCCCGAGAATCAGACCGCCGCGATGGCGCGCTTCAAGCAGGATCCGGTCGCGCAGCGGGATTTCGCCAACACCCGCAAGCTCGAGGACATGAAGTCCGAGGACTTCGATACCATTTTCTACGTGGGCGGCCATGGCCCGATGTGGGACCTGGTCAACAACCCCACCTCCATTGCCCTCATCGAGTCGTTCTACGACGCCGGCAAGGCCGTTGCGGCGGTGTGCCACTCACCGGCGGTCTTTCACCTGGTGAAGCACCAGGGTGAGCCCCTGGTCAAGGGCAGGCGCGTCACCGGTTTCACCAACGAGGAGGAAGAGGCCGTCAAGCTCACCCGGGTGGTGCCGTTCCTGGTGGAGGATGAACTCAAGCGCGTGGGCGGCCTCTTCGAGAAGGTGCCGGCGTGGAATCCACTGGCGATCATCGATGGGCGCCTGGTCACCGGCCAGAATCCCGCCTCGTCGACCGGCACGGCCCGGGCGCTGCTGCGACTCCTGGCCCGGCCCGCTGCGACATGGACCACGATCGAGATTTCGCACGAGGGGGCTGACGACGCCACCAAGGCAGCATGAGTATGCGCATGGCACTCGAGGTCGTGGTACTTCCGGTCGCAGACGTGGCGCGCTCGGTTGGCTTCTATCAGCGCCTGGGATGGCGGCTCGATGCGGATATCGTGAAGGGCGAGGACTTCCGGCTGGTGCAGTTCACGCCGCCGGGTTCGCAGTGCTCGATTCACTTCGGTAAAGGCATCACCAAGGCTCCGCCTGGATCTGCCGGCGCACTGTACCTGGTCGTCTCCGACATCGGCGCGGCCCATGAGGAGCTGGTCGGGCGCGGCGTCGAGGTCAGCGAGATCTTCCACCGCACCCCGGGCCGGGAGTATGAGAGCGGCCCGGAGTCGCAGCATCGCAGCTATGCCTCGTTCGTTTCCTTCCATGATCCGGATGGCAATGCCTGGGTCGTACAGGAAGTGACCGAACGCCTGCCCGGACGGGTATCGCCATGAGCACCTCCAAGCCACATCCCGATCCCTATGATTTCATGCCCGCGGTGCCGGCCTTCACGCTCGGCAGCGAGGATGCCGCCGACGGCAGGCCGCTGGATGCGAAGTTTGCGCATTCCTGGACGGCGGGCAGCGAGGATCTGTCCCCCGAACTGCACTGGGCCGGTTTCCCCCAGGAGACGCGCAGCTTTGCGGTGACCTGCTTCGACCCGGACATCGCCAACGTCAGTGGCTTCTGGCATTGGATGCTGATCGGGTTGCCGGTGGGCATCACCCAACTGCGCCGGGGCGCCGGGTCGGGACGGGATCTGCCCGCTGTGGCGTTCCACATCCGCAACGACCTGGGGCCGAGCGCCTATCTCGGACCCGCTCCGCCCAAGGGCGATGGCCCGCATCGCTATGTGTTCGCGGTGCATGCGCTCGATGTTGAACACCTGCCCGTCACACCGGACATGACACCAGCCTTCGTCGCCTACAACATGACGGGACACATCCTGGCGCGTGCGGTCATCCGACCCACCTTTGAGGTGCAGTAATCATGAACCAATTTACCCAGCGAAGTATCCGTCTATGCCTGCAAGTTGTGCTCGTGGGCACATTGGTCGCAGCCGGGAATCTGTTCGCCGACATACCAGCAGATCTCAAAATACCTGCCAACTTCCAGCAGTGGTACCTGGTGAATTCCCTGCTGCTGACGAAGGAGCCCAACCCGTTCGGGATCTCGAGCGGCCTGCACCTCATCTATGTGAACTCGATCGGTTTCGAGCGTCTCAAGCGCGGGGGGCCCGGACCCTATCCGGACGGCAGTATTTTCGTGGACGATCTGCGGAACTTCTCGGCTGGGGACGCCTTCTTTGTGCAAGGGCCCGGCAAGGCGAAGACCATCATGGTGAAGGATTCGAAGCAATACGCCGCCACCGGCGGGTGGGGCTTTCAGGCCCGGGCCGTCAGTGCGCCCAAGACACCGATCGTGACCGATGCGACCAAGCAATGCTTCGGCTGCCATCAGCCCAAGCAGGCCAATGACTATACGTTCTCAACGTACCTTCATTGAAGGACCGCGGCGCTAAAGCGACAGCAGCAGGCCGATCGTCGCGGCGAGCAACGCCAGCGCAACAGCCGCAAATCCATAGGACACGGCAGGGCGGGGCGCGCGTGGCGCGTCCTGGTGCTCGGTAGCCTGAATCAATTCCTCGACGGTGCGCCCAGGGGGATCGTGTGGCGAGGTGCTCATTGCCGGTGCTCCTTGCGCCAACCCATGGCGCGCCGTCACTTCAGCAGCAGCAGCGTCGGGTGACCATTAGACGTTGGTGTTGGCAACACCAACGTCCAATTGGCGAGCGTGCGCCCAGCTGTTCTCATCCATCCCAATGATCAGTTCCTGGGAAGGCGTGAGAGTTTTTCAGTGAGGGCGGCCATGAGAGCGAGAGGTGCGGTCGGAACGTTTGTCATCTGGATTCTTGCATGGGGTGGCACCGTGCACGCCGGAGCGCCGACGCCGTTCACGGATGATCTGTTCGTGGACTTCAACGGACTGCGTGACGAACTGCGTGACCTTGGGGTCGACATCCGCTTCGGCTACACCTCGGAGACCGCCACCAACGTTCAAGGCGGCGAGAAGGAGGGCGTGACCTACGATGATCAATTGACCATCGGAATCGGCCTCGATCTGCAGAAGCTGCTCAGGCTCGACCAGGCCAAGTTTCAAATGACGGTCACGGATCGCAATGGCCAAAGCTTAAGCAGCGTCGAGGATCTGCATTCGCTGCAGCAGGTGCAGGAAATCTACGGGCGCGGACAGACCTGGCTCATCACCCAGTTCTGGTACGACCAGAGGTACTTAGGCGGCATGCTGGACTGGAAAGTGGGCCGGCTGACGGAAGGGGAGGATTTCGCGGCCTTCTCCTGCGATTTCATGAACCTGACATTCTGCGGCGCGCAGCCCGGCAACCTGGTGGGAAACTACTGGTACAACTGGCCCATCAGCCAATGGGGTACCCGGTTCAAGGTGAACATCACCGGCTTCGGCTACCTGCAGATCGGTGGCTTCGTGGCCAATCCCAACTATCTCAAGCAGCGCTACGCCTTCGACTTCGGCAACCCCCCGGGTGCCACCGGGGCGCTGCTGCCGGTCGAAATCGGCTGGCTGCCCACGTTCGCCGGCGTACTCGAGGGCAGTTACAAGTTCGGTGCCTGGTACAACACCTCCGAGCAGAGCGATGTCTTCGAGAACACCCTCGGCCAGCCCCTGGTGCTCGGGGGCGGCAAACCGCTGGTGCGCCATGGATCCTATGGCGAGTACATCAATTTCCTGCAGCGGGTCACCGGTTCCTCGGGAAGCCCGCAGGGACTCAGTGTTTTCCTCAATGCAACCGCCGCGGACCGGCGCACCTCGGCGCTCGACAAACAGGTGAATGCGGGTCTGTTCGATACCGGGCTTTTTGCCGGGCGCCCCTTGGATAAGCTGGGGTTCGCCATCGGTGGCACCCACGTCAACAGCCGCATTGCGACGGCCGAGCGCCTCGAGGACTCCTCCGGGGATGCGCCGGTGCCGGTGCAGAGTTCCGAATACGTCGCGGAGATCTTCTACGGTGCGGCGCTCGCCCCCTGGATCGAGCTGCGCCCCAACATCCAGTATGTCCGCCACCCGGGCGGCACCTCCCAGTACACCGACGATGTGATCGTGGGACTGAAACTCTCGATGAACTTCTGAAGGCTCACGTCAGAGGTGCGCAGATATCGTCACCCCATAAGTGCGGGGTGGTGCGGGCGAGAAATCCTCACCGAGGGTTTGAGTAATCGCATAGGTATAGTTATTTCGCACCAGCGAGGTTCTTGCCCCATAAGCGTACTCCAAAGCGCTCTTGCGGATTCTTCCAGCCAATCGACGCATTGTAGAGCGAATACGTCAGTTGCGGCAGCTGATTGGCCGGATCCCAGAAAAAGCCGTCGTTATGATAGAAGTCCGCCGCGAGGTCGAAGGGGCCGACCGGGCTGGGTTTCACATAGCCGGCGCTCAAACTGGTGGTGAATGACGGCGTGTGGACTGCTTCTAGGCCAGTGGCATCGATCGTGCACGCCCCAACCGCTCCGACGCCCGGCGAGCAACTGGTTGCAGTAACGGCGGGTGATCGTCATCAAGTCGCAGGCCGCTGAAGATGTGCATGTTCTCATTTCGATCAGTGATACTGGGGTCGGCTTTGCGCCGGAACTGGCGGAAAAGATGTTTGATCCGTTTTTTACCACGAAGCTTCAGGGTACCGGCATGGGACTGCGCATCTGCCGCTCCATCATCGAGTCCCACGGTGGGCGCCTGTGGGCGGTCGGCGCCCCGGGACAAGGCGCGACGTTTCATGTGATGCTGCCTACGGCCGGGGAGGCAAGTTGAATGCGCCAAAGGGGTGCCTGTCGCATTTTCACCATATATGCAGATCCATTGCCGTCCCAGGTGAGGAGTTGCCCTGCCTATCCTCGCGCCTTGGTCGATCATCGAGTCTCATGGCGGACGCATCTGGGCAGTCAATTCGCCGGAGCGCGGAGCGATGTTTCACTTGAACCTGCCCGCCGCCTGATCGGCTGTCAGCAGCGATATCGACAAGGCCGCCAAACACCGCGGTGCGCCTTTCGAGCGCAGCACCGCGGTCGGCCATGGGGGCCTGAACGTCAGTTCTTGAGCGTGATCTTCACGCCTTCACCGGCCAGGTTGAAGCGCAATCCCTGCTCGGTCTCCACCAGCTTGATCACGACACCATGCTCGTTCTTCAGGTACGAGGCGCCAGCGCCGCCACCCAGCGCGATGCCCGCGGCAGCCACCGTGTAGTTGCCCGCAAAGTCGCTCAGGTGCGCCAGGTTATACACATCGCCGCTGGCGGTGATGCTCGAGACCCCCGCGTCCACCACGGACAGCCCGGAGACCTTGAACGTGTGGTCCTTGCCATTGAATGAGAGCTGGCCGTTGCCCCAGACCCAGCCCACTCCGGCCGCCACGCTGGTCGCAGTCAAGGAGACCTTGCCAGCCGGCGTGGCGCCGTCGGGCACCACCGGCGTGGGCTGCGCCTGGTCCGCCACCGCGGCTGCGCAAATCAACATCATCGTCGCCATAGAAACTAAGGTTCGCATAGGTCCTCCAATGGAAATGAAAGTAATCACAACCGCGCGGCAATGCGCCGCGTGGGAAAAGCCTAGCGCGCGGATTGCGCGCGCCCTTGCATGAAAGGGCGGTTTCTTGCTCCGCGGTGCCAGGACGTGCCGCGCGGGCAGGCGCAGCAAAGGTTGTGGCAATGACGTCCAATAACGCACGCCGCATCCAAGTTCCGGCATCGCGGCGGCGGCATCGTCGTCTCATGAATCCGAACGGCGATGGCGCATTGGTCGCCTGCGATGTGGACGCGGACGGCGGCAAGCGCGTGACGGTGTATGGACGCTGGGACATCCGCGCCATCCACGAGCACGCGCACGAGCTGCTGGGCGCGCTGCGCGCCGTCGGCAGCCGCGCCGTGCGCTGGGATCTGACACAGATCCGGGACATCGATGCCGCCGGCGCGACACTCATGTGGCATGCCTGGGATCGGGTGCGACCGGAGCAGCTCGAAGTGCGTGCCGAGGACGCATGGGTATTCGAGAACCTCGCGCAGTTGTCCGCGGCAGCGGCAGTTTCAGTCCCGGCATGGCCGTATGCGTTACTCACACGCGCGGGGCGCACCGCGGCTGAGATCCTGGGCAGCGGCGCGGAACTGCTCGGGCTCCTGGGGGCGGCCGCCATCGATGCCGTTGCGATGTTGCGCTCGCTTGCCGAGATCCCGCGCCGGGAGATCACGGCGATCATTTTCCGCAGCGGCACCCAGGCGCTTGCCATATCCGGGCTGGTCGGCTTCCTGATCGGCATCGTGCTGTGTTACCTCTCCGGACAACAGCTGCGCGACATCGGCGCGCAGTCCTATGTCGTAAACCTGGTCGGCTTCGCCGTGTTCCGCGAACTCGGGCCGATGCTGGCGGCCATCCTCAACGCCGGCCGATCCGGTTCGGCCATCACGGCCCAGATCGGCGTCATGCGGGTGACGGAGGAGCTCGCCGCCATGTCGGTCCTCGGCATCTCCCCGGTACGGCGCCTGGTCGTCCCCAAGCTGATCGGCCAGGTGATCGCATTGCCGCTGGTGGTGGTATGGACGGATGTCGCCGCGATTTTCGGCGCCATGCTGGGTGCGAGGCTGCAGCTCGGGATCGCGCCGGCCGATTTCCTGCACGGCATCGTGCGGGTCGTGCCGCTGGCGAACGTGCTGTTCGGCGTCGGGAAAGGCGCATTGTTCGGCGCCACCGTGGCGCTCGTCAGCTGTCACTTCGGTTTCCGGATCCGTCCCGACTCGGAGAGCCTGGCCGCGGGCACCACCCAGGCGGTCGTGGCCGGTCTGACCGCGGTACTGGTCATCGATGCGGTGTTGGCGATTGCCTTCTCGCGCGTGGGGATGTGATGGGCACGCTCCCGACCTCCATCGTCTCGGTCGAAGGATTGCAGACACAGTTCGACGGCGTCCAGATCCATCGTGACCTGAACCTGGAGGTCTGGCGCGATGAGACCCTGGCCATCATCGGCGGTTCCGGGAGCGGCAAGAGCACGCTGCTGAACCTGATGCTCGGTCTGTTCAAGCCCAGCCGCGGAACCATCCGGGTGCTCGATTCGGACATGTCGCGCCTGGGCGCGGTCGAACGCAAACAGTGGGCCACACGCTGCGGTGTGGTGTTTCAGGGCGGCGCGTTGTTCAGCGCCCTAAACGTGTTCGACAACGTCGCGGTGCCGGTGCGCGAGGCGCGCTGGTGGCCGGAGGAGTTCCTCAACGAGCTGGTGCTGGTGACGCTGCGCACCGCGGGGATCAGTGCGGAGGATGCCGGCAAGCTGCCCGCGCAGCTCTCCGGCGGCATGATCAAGCGCGTTGCGCTCGCACGCGCCTTGGTGCTGAAGCCGGAGCTGCTGTTTATGGATGAACCCACCGCGGGGCTCGATCCGGAGCAGTGCCATGCGGTCGTGCGTCTCATTGCCCGTCTCAAGCAGGTCTACAAAGTCACAGTCGTGATGATCACCCACGATGTGGACACCCTAAGTGCCCTAGCCGATCGGGTCGCGGTGCTGGCTGAGCAACGCATCATCGTGGCCGCGCCGCCGGCGGAGGTGATGCGCTTCCCGCATCCGTTCATCGAACATTTTTTCAACAGCGCGAATGCGAAGAGCGCAGGCAGAGGACACGGCCAGCATGGAGAATAAAGCCTACACCATAGGCGCTGGTGTCTTCGTCGTGCTGCTGATGGCGCTGCTCGTGGGCGCGATACTCTGGTTCAACAACCGGGGGCACCTGGAGGGTCGGATTTACGATCTGGTGACCGGTTCCTCGGTGGCCGGCCTCACGGTTGGCGCGAACGTGAGTCTGCGCGGCGTTCAGATCGGCGAGGTGCAAAGCATCCAGTTCGATCACGATGACCCGGCCCGAATCCAGGTGCGCATCAGGGTCGATCCGCGTTTCCAGCTGCGCAAAGGCTCCTACGCGACCTTGAGTTACCAGGGGCTGACGGGGGATGCGTACGTGGAACTGGACTTTCCCGACGCGGCGCATGAACCACTCATCAGCAGTGCCCTGAACCCGGCGCTGATCCCACTGCGCCCCTCCTCATGGGCCGAGCTTCCCGACAGTGGTGAGCGTTTCCTCACCTCCTTCACCGGTACCCTCGGCCGCGTCGATGCGATTCTGACGCCGGAGAATGCGCAGCGTATCTCGACCCTGCTCGTCGACTTCTCCGCCGCGGCCAACCAGATCGCCGCTGTCGCGCGCGACCTGCGCCCGGCGGCCAAGCGCTCGGATGTCATGGCCCTGGATGCCGATGAGGCGCTGCGCGCCGCACACAAGACCCTGGTGGATGTGGATACGTTGGTGGTGGATGTGCGCTCACACCTCGGGGTGATGGACGAAGTCGGAAACGGTGCCCGGCAAGCCGGACTGGCGGTCCAGGGCCTGGAACAGGCACTGGTCGGGGAGTCGCTGCCCAAACTGGACCTGCTCCTCGACGGACTGGCACAGAACTCGGATACCCTCCAGGAAGTGCTCGAGCAGCTTAAACAACAGCCGCAGAGCTTCGTCTTTGGTGACCACCTGCCGCCGCTGGGTCCTGGGGAGAGCAAGGAGCATTTGCCGGAGGTGAAGCAATGAACCGCTCTGTGTGGCTGGCCGGGTTGTTGTGTCTGGGAGGGTGTGTGGCCTCGCACCCGATGCCCCGGCAATTCGATCTGGGTGACTTGCCAGAGCGCGATCCGCGCTCCGGTGAATTGGCCGTAAACCTCATCATTCCCGATGTGACGCAGCCCAGCTGGATCCGCACGCGGGACATCTTCTACCGACTGGACTACGAGTCGTCCGCCCGCCCGCAGCGCTACACGCTGAACAAATGGGTTGCGACCCCCGGTGAACTGGTGACACTGCGGCTGCGCCAGGCGCTGCAATCGGCCAATCGCGGCTTCACCGTGTCCGCCCCGAATGGCGTCGCGGGGTATCTGCTGCAGACGAACATCGACGAATTCACGCAGGTCTTCGTCACACCCAAGGACAGCGGCTGCATCTTCCAGCTGCGCGCGACACTGTGGAAACCGGATGGCCAGATCCGCGCTCAGCGGGCTTTTCGCCTGGCATTGCCGGCCCCGACCCCGGATGCCGGTGGCGCAGCGCGCTGCCTAGCGACGGCCGTGGATCGCGAGAACGATGAGATCATCCAATGGCTGGGCGCAGTCGCGACGGCCACGTGACTGATACCTTCGTACAATAGTCCTCCCAGCGGGTTCCTGACTCAATCGCCCGCATGAGTGAGGTCAGACTGGCCCATATCGGCCAGCTGCTGCTGCTGGCCAGCGCGACCTGGGCGGCCACCTATGTCCGCTACACCACCGGTCCGGTGCAGGAAGCCATGCACCAGGCGCTGGCCATCACGGATAATCAGATGGCGGTGCTGCAGGGTAGTGCCGTGGCCGTTTCGATGGTCATCGGCGCAATCCCCGTCGGACTGCTCGCCGATCGGATTTCACGCAAGGCCATCGTGCTCGTTGCGAGCGCGTTTGCCCTGGTGGCGTTGCTGCTGTGCTCCCGGGCGTCGAGCTATGACGGACTGTTGCTCGCCCGATTCCTGCTCGGACTGTCGATCGCGGGGATGCTGGTACCGTCCTACGCCATGGCCGGTGACTGGGTGGCGCCGACCTACCGCGGGCGCGCGACCATGATGCTCACGCTCGGGGAGACACTCGGCTCGCCGGCGGCGTTTGCGCTCGGCGGATTCCTGCTGGTGTTTGCCGACTGGGCGCGCGCGCTGCTGTGGATGTCGGTGCCGATGGTCGCGGCGCTGGTGCTGGTGACTGTGATCAGGGAGCCCGTCCGGCGCGAGGTCAATGTGACCCGGGCGCCGCTGCGCTCGATCCTGCCATTGCTCTGGGCGCATCGACGGGTGGCCGTGCCGCTGCAACTGGGGCGGGCGACGCTGTTCATCGCCGACGGTGCGGTGCTCGCCTGGGCCGCACCGCTGTTCACGCGCAAGTTCCATCTGTCCCCGGATCGCATCGGGTACACGATGGGGATCGCCCTGCTGGTTGCCGGATTTGCCGGGCCGCTGCTGGGAGGTCCGCTGGTCGATCTGTGCCAACGCTACGGCGGACCGCGGCGGGTCATGCTGTGCATAGCGGCGTTGGCGGCCGTCAGCGTCCCGATCGGACTGTTTGCACTGGCATCGAGCGCCTTTTTGGCTGCGATCATGCTCGCCGCGTTCATCGCAATCGGATTCACGATCTCCGCTGCGGCCCTGGCCCTTACCCTGATCGTGATCCCAGGAGAGCTGCGGGCGCTCAATGTCGGCGTCAGCCTCATCGTCGGCTCGGTATTCTTCATTGCACTCGCGCCGCTTGCGGTCAGCGGCCTCTCGGGTGCGCTGGGAGGGGAGGGCGCGCTGCCGCAGTCACTCGCCATCGTCTGCGGCGGCGCCAGCCTCATCAATGCGATCTACTTCGCTTCAGTCGTGCGCCATTTCCCAGTAGGCGATCAGCGCAAACTGGCTCCGACTCTGTAATTCTGCCCCGTGTGAGCGCCCATGATGGAGCGCTTGTACGCCTGGGCGACGGTCGCGGCCGGTACCGGGATCATTCCCGGGACAACGTCGGCAAACTGCGCCATCGACTCTTCGAGAACCGTAGGGCTCACCAGGTTGATCCGCAGTCCCAGTGGTAACTCTATGGCTGCGGCCAGGACGAAACCTTCCAGAGCCCGGTTGACCGTGGAGGCCGCAGCGGCCATCGGCACGGGTTCCTCACCGAAAATCCCTCCGATGAGCGTGAACGAGCCGCCGTCGCTGATGTAGGGAAGGGCCTGCAGCACGGCAGAGATCTGTCCCAAGAGCTTGCTGTTGAAGCTGAACTGCCACTGTTCCCGGCTGATCCCCGCCAAGGGCCCGAACGCGACATCGCCGGCGGCGATCGCGACCGCGTCGAAAGGCTTCAGCTTTTCATAGAGGGCGGTCAGGCCCTTCGGGTCGGCGAAGTCCGCCAGTTCATCACCCGACTTTCTGCCGATGCGTACCAGCTGATGGCCGGCCGACGAGAGCGTCGCCGCAACCTTCTGCCCCAAGGTCCCTGATGCGCCGATCAAGAGTATTTTCACCGCTGTCTCCTATGAACTGCCGGTTCAACCTCTAAGGAGGAGTGACAGTGATGCAATGCGCCGTCCGTGCCTTGTCCGGGTGCCGCGGAATCGGCCGATTGTGCTGCGGGTTGTTTAGAGCTTCTCGAGCTGCAAGAAATCCGCGTCGGCATGTTCAAGTGCGACCTGATGATGGCGCGCACACGCGGCGATCAGAATGTCGGTCGCGGGAACCGAGACGCCGGCCGAACGCGCTCGTCGGGCGAGATCGAAAGCGCCATCCCACACTTCATTGTCGATGGCGAGTTCAGGCAGCAGCCGTTCGAAGTCCTTGAGCGCCTTTCTGTCGCGATCGCCGCCGGCGCCATTCCATAGCTCCAGCCGAATGATCGGGCACCAACATGCCTCTCCCATATCGAGCGCCCGCACGACGCGCTCTTTGACAACCGCATCGCCCTTCGGTCGAAGCATGTGAATCCAGGAAGAGGAATCAACAAGAATCACGATGACTCAGCCTTTGCGGCGCTGCTGCAGGAGCTCCTCAACGCTCAACAGATCACGACAGGTCCCCGCATGCTTCGTGAGGTCGGCCATCCGTTTGCGACGGTTGAATTCCTGGATGGCCGTGACGATCGCTTCGCGCTTCGTCTTCGCCTTGGTGAAGCGCATGGCATCCGCAAGATCGTCGTCCGGAATATTTACAGTGGTCTTCATGATCCCATTTTAGCGGAAATGGGATTCCCAATCCACCGTTATGGGAATACCGCCCCTAGCGGCTGTTCCACAGCCGGATGACCCGATCCAGGCCGCCGTGGTCGTAGCCCAGCGCGCAGATGCAGGCGGGATCGAGCACCAGGTGGCGACCCAGCGCGGCCTCGCTGCCGATCCAGCGCGCGGCGAGCACCCGCAGGATGTGGCCGCTGGAGAACAGCAGGGTCTTGCCCTTCAGAGCCCGCAGATGCGCTACCGCCCGATCGGCCCGATCGCTGATCTGCCGGACGGACTCCCCACCCGGGCAGCCGTCGCGGAACAGTTCCCAGTCGGGACGTTCCTTGTGGACATCCGCCAGCGTGCGCCCCTCGTATTGGCCGTAGTCCCACTCGAGCAGGTCGGGATCCAGCGTCGCCACGGCGCCGAAGCCGGCCAGTTCGCAGGTGCGATGGGCGCGCTTGAGCGGACTCGAGAGCACCTGGTCGAACACCTGGTCGCCGAGCCTGGGCAAGAGGGCGCGCGCCTGTTCCTCACCGTGCGGCGTCAGCGCCAGATCGGTGCGGCCGGTGTGCTGACCGGTGAGGCTCCAGGCGGTCTCGCCATGGCGCACGAGGAAGACACAATTCTGGTCGGCGATACTCATCAGTAACCCATCCCGGCAGCTGCCGTATTGCGTTTGGACACCGCGGACAAGGCCGCGCGGATCGTGGCCTCGCGTAGCGTGGCTCTCTCGGTCGTGTGTGGCTGCAGCAGCTTCGCAATGAGGCCGGTCCAGCCCGTCTGATGCGCGGCGCCGGCGCCGCGACCGGTGTCACCGTGAAAGTACTCGTGGAACAACAGATAGTCACGGAAGTGCGGGTCGCCGGCAAGTTTGGGGTGGTATTTCAACACCGGCCGCGCGCCGTCCGCCCCCTTCAGGAACAGGCGCGCCAGACGCCGCGTCAGTTCCTCGGCCACCTCGTACAAGGTCAGGAATTGTCCCGAACCGGTCGGGCATTCGACCTTGAAGTCATCCCCGTAGTAGTGATGGAACCGCTGCAGCGATTCGATGATCAGGAAGTTGATCGGCATCCAGATCGGACCGCGCCAGTTCGAGTTGCCGCCGAACAGTCCGCTGCGCGACTCACCGGGCCAGTACCCCACTTCGTGGGTCGTGCCGCCGGCCTCGAACCGGAATGGATGCTCCTCGTGATTCTTCGACAAGGCCCGGATGCCATAATCGGACAGGAAGCGCTTTTCATCGAGCATCTGGTGCAGCAGTGCCTTCATGCGATGACCGCGCAGCAACGACAGCATGCGGCGCCCGCCCTCACCTGCGACGTGCCAGTTGGAGATTAATCCCGCGAGCGCCGGGCGATGCTCCAGAAACCACTGCATGCGCGCCGAGAACTCGGGCAGCAGCTGCAGCACTTCGGTTTCCAATACCTGGCTGGCAAACAGCGGGATCAGCCCGACGATCGAATTGACCCGCAACTCGACCCGGTTGTT
>Ga0302314_10008034_pt1 | contig 18859 bp, 18 predicted proteins | sample III_Palsa_N2_3_FD_200533 | JGI IMG/M metagenome (GOLD analysis project Ga0302314, IMG submission 200533) | Peat permafrost microbial communities from Stordalen Mire near Abisko, Sweden - III_Palsa_N2_3 | ecosystem: Environmental > Terrestrial > Soil > Palsa > Peat permafrost | place: Sweden...
GGAGATCGAACCGGTCGCAGCGGCGCTCCGGGCGGAACACGTAGTAGTCGCGCATGGGCTCGTCCGGGGCCACCCGGATGTGCATCTCGTACTCGTGGGCCTGGTCGGGCTGGAGCGGGTGCGGGAGCCCGATGACGTAGCGGGTCCGGTTCCGCGACAGCTCCTCGGCCCGCAGCAGCGTGCCGCCGCTGGTCACGCCGGCCGTGAGGCCGAGCCGGCGCTGGCCCGATTCCCTGGGCGTGTCGAGGACGATCGCGATCTCGGTCAGGTGGTGCGTGGTGGCGACGATGCGCCGACGCTCGAGTGCCTCGGGGGCGTCGCCGTCGAGCATGAACACGGCGCTGAAGTGGTCGATGTACCAGCCGTCGTCGTCGGGGTCCGACTGGCCGCGGCGGCGCTCGAGCTCGGCCGCGATCTCCTGGGCGAGCAGCCGCTGCGCTTCGTCGATCCGGCGCTCGGCGGTCCGGTCACCGCGGGCGAGCTTGGTGTCCGCCAGCCACCGCTTCCGCCGCGAGTAGGTGGTCATCCCGCGGGTGTCCTCGTGCAGCGCCAGGGCGGCCAGAATCGCGGTGCGCATCTCGTCGGTCAGCCGCCCGGCCAGCGCGCGGAGCTCCCGACCGAGCTTCTCGTTGGCCTTGCGCGAGTCGCCGCCGGCCAGCTCGAGCAGCACCGGGCCTATCTTCCCGGACACGTCGCCGCTGAACGCGCGGTTCTTGCGGAGCGCCTGAATCTCCGCTGCGATCTCCGCCAGGCCGGGCAGACCGCCCGATCCCGCGGAAGATGTCACTAATTTGTCACTTTCTCTGAACACTGTCCCATTATGGGACTATTTCGCGGCAATGCGAGGGACCACGATAGGGATAGCCGAAATAGGCTCGGCTGCGGCCCTGCTTGGGGAGGGGCCGCAGCCCAGGTACTGGCCGGCCGATCAGGGGACGGTCAGGATCACCGGGCCGTCGGGCGTGATCGCGATGGTGTGCTCGGCGTGCGCGGCGCGGCTGCCGTCCGAGGTGCGGATCGTCCACCCGTCGTCGTCGAGCCAGATGCCGTCCTTGCCGCCGGCGATGAACCACGGCTCGATCGCGAGCACCAGCCCGGGCACCAGCCGCAGTCCCCGGCCCGCCCTCCCCCGGTTGGGGATGTGCGGGTCCTCGTGCATCGTCCGGCCGACGCCGTGACCGCCGAGGTCGGTCGAGATGCCGTACCCGCCGGACCGGCCGACGTGGCCGATCGCGGCCGAGATGTCGCCCAGCCGGCCGCCCGGCCGGGCGGCCGCGATCCCCGCCGCCAGCGCGGTCTCGGTCGCGTCGATCAGCCCCGCGTCCGCCGGCGCGGGCGGGCCGATCGTGAACGAGATCGCCGCGTCGCCGACCCAGCCGTCCAGCGTGGCCCCGGCGTCCACGCTGAGCAGGTCGCCCTCCTGCAGCCGGTAGGAACCGGGGATGCCGTGCAGCGCCGCGTCGTTGACCGACGTGCAGATGACGGCCGGGTACGGGACCGGCGCGAATTTCGGATGGTAGTTGAGGAACGGCGAGGTCGCGCCCGCCCGGGCGAGCACGTCCCTGGCGGCCTCATCGAGTTCCTTGAGGGTGACCCCGGGCGCGGCCGCGGCGCGACTCGCCGCCAGCACATGGGCCACCACCCGTCCGGCGGCGCGGATCGCGTCGATCTCCCCCGCAGTCTTGATCTCGACCATCTACCAGACCTTACAGGCCCGGCTGGCCTCTGACGCGAGCGACGCCGCGCTCGGCTCGCGGCCGCGGCTCCCGCAGCTCCCGAGGCGGCCGCCCGGCAACGGCAGCGCCCCGAACCCGGTGCGGGTTCGGGGCGCTGGATCAGCCGGCCGGCGGGTTACTTGTTGACGGCGACTTCGTGGGTCGCGCTGCCGGTGGCGCCGTAGTTGTCGGTGATCGTGACCGTGATCTTGTGGTTACCGGTCGTCTTGTAGGTGTGGGAGGCGGTGGGGTGGCCGGTGAAGGTGGTGGTGTTGGCGGTTCCGTCGCCCCAGTTCCACACGTAGCGGTCGACGATGCCGCCAGGGAAGGGGTCGAATATCTTGGCCGTGAACGTGGCGCTGTCGCCCTGGCCGGTTTTGACCGGGCCGGTGATGTCGACCGCCGGTCCCGTCTTGTCGAACACGCCGCTCCCGTTGGGGGTGCCGACGCCGGTCGGGCCGTCGTAGCCGGCGAGGGCGTCGCAGGCCCGGTCGCCCGCGGCGACGGCCCCGGCGGCGGTGTAGGCGCAATCGAGCACGCCGTCCCCCCGCGAATTCGGGTTGGTGCACTGCGCGGCGCCTTCTCCGTCGCACCAGCCGTTGCCGCCGGTGGCCACGTCGTAGGCCTGGTTCCGGTGCCCGTACAGGGTGAGCGCCGGGTAGCTGACGCCATGGGCCCCGCCCGCCAGGGCGTAAGCCGCGGCGATGATCGGCGACGACAGCGAGGTGCCCCCGACCGTGAACCAGCCCGGAGCCGGGTAGCACGCGTCCCCGCAGTTGTCGGAGTCGTAGACGTCGAATCCGGTGAGGTAGTCGGCGTCGGCCGAGACGTCGTTGTCCAGGCGCTTGGAGCCGCATCCGGTGCTGTTCCAGGTGCTGAGCGACGTCTGCCAGGCCCGGGCGGTGAACAGGGTGCTGCACCCGCCGCCGCCGGCGCCGAGCGGGCGCTCGAAGGCCTGCTCGAAGTAGTCCGCCGGGCCGTTGTCGTTCCAGACCGACTCGGACTGGCGGTGGCCGCCTTGGTCGAGGAAGAGCGAGGTGCCGCCGACGCTCACGGCGGTGTTGTAAGCGGAGGGAATGCTCGGCTGGCTGATCCCGTCGAGGTCGTCGTAGAAGTAGTAGCCGTCGTCCCCGGCCGATGCGGTGATAACGGTCCCTGGGTGGTTGAAGTCCGCCTGGTAGGCGGCGCTCGAGCCGTCCTCGGGTTCCCCGTAGGAGTTCGACACCTCGTTCGCGCCGAGCCCGACGGCGGCGTTCTCGGCCGCGCCGAGGTCGCCGTTGCCGTTGGAGTTCGCCTCGACCAGGATGATCCTGCAGCTCGGGCAGACGGAGTGCACCGTCTCCACGTCGAGGCTCTCTTCGACCGACCACCCGCTGCTGTCGTTCGCGGGCAGCGGCGTCGCGTTACCGGACTGGTTGACCACCCGCAGGCAGCCGTTGCCCTCGCTGCACGCGGCCAGGCCGTACTGAGCGTCGAAGGTCTGCAGGTCGGCGTTGATGGTCGGGTCGTTGTAGGCGTCCACGATGCCGACCGTCTGACCCGACCCGCCGGTGTGCAGGTTGTAGGCCGTGGTCAGGTCCTGCGGTGTGAGGCCGCCGGCCGGGCCGATGGTGCCGTTGCCCTTGGCGCCGGCGCCGACGACGTACCGCTGCGCGTGGTCCTTAGCGGCCAGCGGTGCCGGGACTTCGATCCGGATTTCGGCGTCGCAGGTCGCGGCGCCCGGGCGGGCGGTCTGCGTGCACGCCTTCTTGCCGACGGCGTACTGGACGGTGCCCGCAGGCGGCGGCGACACGTGCGGCGGCGACACGGCCGCTGTGCGCGTGGTCGCGGTGGACGCCGTCGTGGCCGCTGTCGCGGTGGCCGCGGTGAGCGCCGTGCCGGCGACCGCGGCAGCGGCTGCCGCCACCGTCAGCCAGTAGCGGGATCGGCGTCCCGATTTTTCCCTAGTCTCTGGATAATGCGTCATTGACTTCTCTCCGTGCGAGGGTCGGATAGGCCTAATTAACGCCAGCCGTCCGTGCTCGTGATGATTTGTAAATACCACAAACGGCCAGGTGGGCAGTCTACGCCGCCAAAATTGAATTGCGCTCGGAGCTTTGCGGATAGAGCAAATAAGAGAGCCTTGCGGGGAATCAGCAGGGAAATAAGCGGCTCGCCACGAAAAGGGTCTGAGATATCCGATTAGGGAGCTGTGCGATAATCTATTCTTCCGAACGGTCCGTTGGTTCCCGTAGAGCGGAAGGTGGTCTCATGAGCGTCGGCGAGTCGTTCCCGAGCTGGCGGCAGGTGGTGCTCGACACGACCGACGCCCGGCGGCTGGCGGAGTTCTACCGGCAGCTGCTCGGCTTCGCCTACCGGCCGGGCGACGAGCCGCCCGCGCCCGGCCGCGATGACGAGCGCGGCCGCGACTGGCTCGTCATCCACCCGGCTTCCGGTGGCTTCCCCCGGATCGCGTTCCAGCAGGTCTCATCGGTGCCGGAGACGACCTGGCCGGAGCCGGAGATCCCGCAGCAGCTCCATCTCGACCTGTCGGTCAGCAGCAAGGCCGACCTCGACCTGCAGCATGAGCGGGCGCTGCGACTGGGCGCGCGACTGCGCCTCGACCGTTCCGAGGACGCGGATGAGCAGCTGCGGGTGTACTCCGACTTCTCCGGCCACCTGTTCTGCATCTTCCTCGCGCCGCAGTAGGCGCTCTCCCCGGCGTCCGGAATGCCTGGTCAGCGCGCGGTGACCAGCGCGGTGACCGTGCTGAGGACGGCCAGCAGAACTAGTCCGCGCGCGAGCTGGCGGAAGAGGTCGAGCGGGAGGTCGCCGAACGGCGTCGGCACCAGCGGCCCGAAGTGCTCAAGCGGCGGCCGGGTCACCGTGCGGTAGACCGCCGCGGCGAGCCCGGCCGCGATCACCACCGCCAGCGCGGCCCCGCCGCCCAGGCCCGGTGCGACCATGGCCGTCCACACGACCGAGGCGACCAGGCACGCGGCGAGTGAGGCGACCGTCAGCCACCGGTCCCGGCCGGCGAACTGGGCGCGCAATCCCGGGTTCGCTGTCAGCTGCCGCAGCGTCCCCGCGACCGGCAGGACCAGGCAGTACCCGGTGACCAGGGCGAGCGCCGCGAGCGCGGGGCGGTCCACCACCGGACGGCAGCCCCACCACACGATCGCCGCCACCGCGGCCCGAAGCGCGAGGGAGGGACGGCGCCTCGCCCGCGCCCACTCCGACCGCGCCAGCGCGGCTGCGAACCCGGCTCCCAGCCGGGTCGGCCGCACCCGGCCGGCCTGCCGAGCGCGCTGGTCGGCCAGGAAGTCGGACAGCATGAACACGTCCATCGACATGGCCGCGACACCGCCCGCCGTCCACAGTCCCTGCCCGCTGCGCAGCACGCTGACGTCGATCCGGTCCAGTCCCCGGTAGCCGAGCAGGCAGCCCGCGACCGCCGTCAGCGCCAGCGCGACCAGCAGGACCAGCGCCGCTTGGGGCGGTGCGTGCAGCGCGAAGTTGAGGTGCTGGCGGCCGGCCCCGGTGGCGAGAGAGCCGAACGCGAGCACACCCGCGGTGCGCAGCGCCAGGCCGACCGCGTGCACGGCGCGGTCGGCGATCTCCCATGCCTGCGCGCACACCGCGGCGCCGGCCAGGGCGACCGCCGCGCAGGCGGCGGCGACGACGATGGGGAGCGCCGGCACCGACGCGGCGTGCGCGACCACGGCTGCCAGCACGCACGCGATCACCGCGATCGCCGCGAGCAGCGCCCCGTAGCGACGGCGCAGCAGATCCCGGCGCCGCACCGGCGCGGACAGCAGCCAGAACCAGAACGCCGAGCTGGCGGTGACCGGCCCGGCCGAGCGGAGCACCTGCGCCAGGCCGCCGAGCAGCAGCAGCGCCGCCGCCACGACGAACAGGTGCCCGGGCGCACCCGGGATCGCCCAGCCGGTCTCCGCCAGCAGGTGGCTCACCGCCCGGACCGCGCCGACGGCGAGCACGACGAGCACCGCGCCCGGGATCGCCCACGCGGCGCTGTTCATCAGCAGGCCGGGGCCGGTCCGGCGGGTCCGCGAGCGCGCGCGCAGCCGCCGCAGCGGCGCGCGGGCGTGGACCACAGCGTGCCCCTGCCCGGTCACGAGGCAACGCCGAGGTCGAGAACCCGGTCGGCGACGGCCGTCACCAGGTCGCGGTCGTGGCTGGCGAAGAGCACGCCGCGGCCTTCCTCTTTCTCGGCCAGCAGCCTGCCCGTCAGCCAGCGGCGGCCGGCCTGGTCGAGTCGCTGCTCGGGCTCGTCGAGCAGCGTGAGTAGCCGGGGGCGGGCGAAGCAGGTCGCCAGCGCCAGCCGTCGCCGCTGTCCGCTTGACAGGCCCGCCGGGAGCTGGTCGGCCGCGTCGGCCAGGCCGACCTCGGCCAGCAGCTCGGCCGCGTGCTCGTCGGGCGCGTCGTCGCCGTGCGCGGACATCAGCAGCGCCAGGTGCTCGGCGACGGCCAGGTCGGCGAAGAACTCCACGTCATCGAGGACCGCCGCGACGGCCCGCCGGGTCTGGAGGTCGCGTTCCCGCATCGGCTGCCCGCACAGCCGGATCGACCCGGCCGAGGGCCGGTCCGTCCCGGCGACGCAGCGCAGCAGCGTGCTCTTGCCCGAGCCGTTCGGCCCGACCAGCGCGACCGCCTCACCCGGGCGGACCTCCGCGTCGACGCCGGAGAGAACAGCGACTTCGCCGAACGAGCGGCGCAGCCCGATGATGGCGAGCAGCGGCGCGGACCGCTCGGGCACGGGAGGGGTCGTCACGATGGTCCACTCTAGGCCGTCGGCGCCACGGTCGGCCGGGCCCGTTCGGGAGGATGGATTTGATCTTTGTCTCAGGCGGCGCTACCACCGAGGAGTTGATCAGGTCCCAGTCCACGGCGGGAGCGCGGCCAGGACGCCGAGGGGGATCCGTCGTCCGGCGGGGCCAAAACTGGCCGCGCCGGACGCGGACCGCTCGGGCAGGACGACGGATACGTCAGTGATACGCACGTCCTGTCACGTTACTCTTGCCGGTGTTTAGCTGATCCCGATCGTCTTCAGGAAGGCGGTCGCGACCGTGCTGTAGTCCTGCTTATCGGTGATCACGGCGTTGTCCATCTGCAGCAGGGCCGACGTCGTCAGCGCGGCCGAGACCGTGTTCAGGGTGCTGGTGATGGTGGCGCTCGAGTCCGCCTTGTAGACGAGCGGGATGACGTTCTGGGCGGCGAAGTTGGCCTTGGGGTCCGACAGCGAGACCAGGTGGTCGGTGATGATCTGCGGGGTGGTGGTGAAGACGTCCGCCACCTGCACCTTCCCGTCGGACAGGGCGGCCAGCGTGAGCGGGCCGGACTCGTCCAGCGGGTCGAACGACTTGAAGGTGAGGCCGTAGTTGGCCTTGAGCCCGGCGATGCCGTCGGGGCGGGTCGTGAACTCCGACGGCGCTCCGAGCACCCAGGTGCTCGCGTACGGCTTGAGGTCGGCGATCGACTTCAGGTGGTACTTGGCGGCGGTCGCGGCGGTCACCGTCAGGGCGTCGGAGTCCTGGGCCGGGGCCGGGTTCAGGATCTCCAGTGACGCCGGCAGCTTGGCCGTCAGGGCCGCGTCCACCGCGGCGGTCGTCTTGGCGGTGGAGGTCGGGTCGACCTCGCCGGACAGCAGCGCCCCGTTGTACTCGGGGAAGATGGTGATCGCGCCCTTGACGACCTGCGGGTAGTAGACCTCGCGGTCGCCGATGTTGAGCTTGGTGGTGGCCTTGACCCCCTTGTCCTGCAGGGCGATCGCGTAGACCTCGGCCAGCAGTTCGGACTCGGGGAAGTTGGCCGAGCCGACGACCACCGAGCCGGACGCGCCGCCGCCGGACAGCGGGTTGGAGCCCGAGCTGGCGCTGGTGCTGGTGCTGGCGCTTGCGGCGGCCGAGCTCGGCGCGCTTGATGAGCTAGAAGAGCTGCTTGAGCAGCCGGCCACCGCAGCGAGGGCGATGGCCGTGACGGCTGCCATCCCCGTGGCGGTGGCGATCCTGGTGACCATTATCTATGTTCCCTTTCGGTGTACCCGACATTAGTGGTCGATTTTACTGGTTATCCCGGCCCGCCCCGCGCAGCCCCGCCGGGACGAGCAGTCTGGACAGCAGGGAGAACAGCCCGAGGACGAGCAGGGCGAGGATCACGACGAGCAGCGCGCCCCCCGCCACCGGCCCGTACTGGGTGTTCGCGAGACCGTCGATGATGAACCGGCCGAGGCCGCCGAGGCCGATGTAGGCGGCGATCGTCGCGGTCGCGACGACGAAGATCGCCCCGGTCCGGAGGCCGACCAGGATCAGCGGCATCGCGATCGGCACCTCCACCCTGATGACCTGCTGCCAGGGGGTCATGCCCATGCCCTTGGCCGCGTCCTTGACGCCGGGGTCGACGCCGGCCACGCCCTCGTAGACGTTCACCAGGATCGGCGGGATCGCGAGCACGACGAGCGGGATCAGCCAGGTGAAGAGCGTGAACCCGAGGTACACGGCGAGCAGGATGAGCAGGCCGAGGGTGGGGATGGCGCGCCAGGCGTTGGCCAGGTTGACGACGAAGACGGCGCCGCGGCCGGTGTGCCCGATCAGCACCCCGAGCGGGATCGCGATCAGCGCGGCGATGAGCAGCGGCAGCCCGCTGTAGCCGAGGTGCGCGACGAGCTGCTGGGGGATGCTGCCGGACCCGTGCCAGTTGGCATCGGTGGTGATCCAGTCCCAGGCGTAGCTGAAGAAGCTCATCAGGTGACCCTCGCCGGCGCCCGCTGCGTGAGCACCCAGCGCGGGCGTTCGCCGGCCGCCCGGTTCCGGCCGGACGCCCACGGGGTGAGTACCCGGCGGACCCCGACCAGGATCAGGTCGCAGACCACGGCGAGCACGATGACGCAGAACAGGCCGACGTAGATTTCGGTCGGGAAGTCCCGCTGCTCGCCGTCGATGAACAGGTAGCCGAGGCTGGAGACGCCGATGATCTGACCGACGCTGGCCAGGCTGACGCTGGACACCACGCCGACGCGGAGCCCGGCGATGATGACCGGGGTCGCGAGCGGCAGCTCGACCGTGACCAGGCGGCGCAGCGGGCCATAGCCCATCGCGGTCGCCGCCTGCTTGACCGGCCCGGGCACGCCGCGCAGGCCCTCCACCACGTTCGGCAGGATCACGCAGAGCGAGAACACGGTCAGCCCGATCACGACCGTCGTGTCGGTCAGCCCGAACGCCGGGATCAGCGCGATGAACAGGGCGAGCGACGGGATCGCGTAGATCACGTTGATGAAGACCAGCGTCGGCGGGTAAAACCAGCGCCAGCGCGCCGCCACCACCCCGAGCGGCAGCGAGATGACCAGGCCGATCAGCGGCGAGACGATGCCGAGGAACGCGTTCTGCCTGGTCAGTTCCCAGATCTGCGACCAGTTGGCGGGAATCCAGGACCACATCATCGGGTCGCTCCGGGGCGCTGTCCCTGCCGCGCGACCTGCTCGTCGAGGAGGTCCTGGGCGTCCAGCGCGTCCTGGGCCGCCTGGGCCGCCTGCACGGCGGCCCGGAGCTGGTCGAAGGTCGCCACGCCGGCCACCCGGCCGTGCTCGTCCACGCCGATCGCGACGCCGGCGGGCGAGAGCACGGCCGCGTCGAGCGCGGCCCGGAGCGAGTCGTCGCCGACGGTGAACGTGTGCCCGAAGCTGTCGGTCGCCACGTCCGCGAGCCGGGTGTCGCCGTCGAGTCCGGCCAGCCGCTCGGCCGACACCCAGCCGCGCGGCGTCAGTTCCGTCTGGCCGCCGACGACGAGGATCCACGGCTCCCCGGTCTTCACGGCGGACGCCACCGTCGCCGATCCGGGCAGCACCGGGCCGGCCGACAGCGACAGCCCCTCGGTCCGGAAGAACGACAGTCGCCTGATGCCCCGGTCGAACCCGACGAACCCGGCGACGTAGTCGTCAGCGGGCGCGCCGAGGAGCCGCTCCGGCGGGCCGAGCTGGGCCAGCGTGCCGTGCGGGTGGTACAGCGCCACGATGTCGCCGACCTTGATGGCCTCCTCGATGTCGTGCGTGACCAGCACGATCGTCTTGCGCAGCTCGTTCTGGAGGGAGATCAGCTGCTCCTGGAGCTGACCGCGGACGACCGGGTCGACGGCGCTGAACGGCTCGTCCATCAACAGCACGGGCGGGTCGGCGGCGAGCGCGCGGGCCACGCCGACCCGCTGCTGCTGCCCGCCGGAGAGCTGGTGCGGGTACCGCTTGGCGAGCGCCGGGTCGAGCCCGACGGTCTTCAGCAGCTCTCGGGCGCGCGCCCGGGCCTTCGCCCGGCTCCACCCGTTGAGCACCGGCACGGTGGCGATGTTGTCCTCGACCGTGCGGTGCGGGAACAGGCCGCTCTGCTGGATGACGTAGCCGATGCCGCGTCGGAGCCTGGACGGGTCCTGCGCCCTGATGTCGTCGCCGTTGAGCAGGATACGGCCCGCGGACGGGTCGACGAGGCGGTTGATCATCCGCAGCGTCGTGGTCTTGCCGCACCCGCTGGGCCCGACGAGAACCATCGTCTTGCCGTCGGGCACGTCGAGGTCGAGATGATCGACCGCCACCGTCCCGTCGGGGTACCGCTTCGTCACACCTTCAAATGTGATCAACCAAAGCCCTTCCGCGCCCCCGGCAGATGCATCTCACAACACTAACCGCGTCGCCTGCGTGTAATCGGGATTTACCGTGCCGGTTGCGTTACAACGCGGTTGCGAAACCCGGTCAATCCGACAGAGTTTCCCCACAATACGTGCACAGCGTGCATGTCGACGAGGCGGGGCCGACGCGATGGGCCGGTCGACGGGTCGGCGAGGCAGGTCAGCGAGGCGGGTCGGCGAGGCAGGTCAGCGGTACGGGTTGACGCGGCCGAGCCGGATCCTTATTGTGCTAGTTAACTAAGACACTAGGAGTCCGGATCATGATCAGCTTTCGGGTGGACGCCCGCTCCGGGGTGCCGCCGTACCTGCAGATCGTGCAGCAGGTACGGCAGGCGCTGCGGATGGGCGTGCTCGACGCGGGCGACCAGCTGCCGACGGTGCGCGAGGTCGTCGCCGAGGTCGCGGTGAACCCGAACACGGTGCTCAAGGCCTACCGCGACCTGGAACGCGAGGGCCTCGTCGAGGCGCGCGTGGGGCAGGGCACGTTCGTGCTGCGGCGGCCCGCCGGGCCGCCGCCGACCACGCACTCGCGGCTCGGCCGGTCCCTCGCCCGCTGGGTGCTGGAGGCGCGCGAGGCCGGGCTTGACGACGAGGCGATCGAGTCGCTGCTGCGGATCACGATGCGGGCCGCGGAAGCAACGAACTCGGCGTCCGAGGGGGAGATCGCATGACCAGGCCGGAAGGCCGCCTCGCGGCGGCCCCGGACGCCGATTCCGGTGACGGCCCGCTCCCCGCGATCGAGACGCGCGGGCTGACCAAGCGGTTCCGTCGGGTTACCGCGCTCAGCGACTGCTCGATCACGGTGCCGGCCGGCCGGATCTGCGCCCTGGTCGGCCCGAACGGGGCCGGCAAGACCACGCTGCTGCGGATGCTGGCCGGCCTCGCCCGCCCGACCGGCGGCACGGCGGCCGTTCTCGGCCGAGCGCCGCGGCAGGACCCTGCGTTCCTGGCCGAGATCGGCTACCTGGCCCAGCAGATCCCGCTCTACCCGCGACTGTCGGCCGACGATCACGTCACCGCCGGGGCGCACCTGAACCCGCGCTGGGACGGCACCGGCGCGCGGGCACGGCTGCGCGACCTTCGGGTGCCGCTCGGGCAGCCGGTCGGCACGCTGTCGGGCGGGCAGCGAGCTCAGGTCGCGCTCACGCTGGCGCTCGCCAAGCGGCCCCGGGTGCTGCTGCTGGACGAGCCGGTCGCCGCACTCGACCCGCTGGCCCGGCGGCAGTTCCTCGCCACGCTGACCTCGGCCGCGGCGGACGCCCCGGGCGACCTCACGGTGCTGCTGTCCTCGCATGTGGTCGCCGACCTGGAGCGGATCTGCGACCACATGGTCCTGCTGACCGGGTCGCGGGTGCAACTGTGCGGTGGCATCGACGAACTGCTGGCCGAGCACAAGGTGCTGGTCGGCCCGCGCAAGGACACGTCCGCCTTGGAGCGCTCGCACACGGTGGTGCAGGCCACCCGGACAGACCGGCAGTCGACGCTGCTGGTCCGGCTGGGCGGGCCCCTGATCGACCCGGCCTACCAGGTCGAGGACGTCAGCCTGGAAGACCTCGTGCTCGGCTACCTGGGGGCTGCGGCCGTCCCCGGATACGCGCACCTCAGCTCGGTGGGAGAAGAATCATGACCTGGCTCGTCTGGCGGCAGTACCGGGTGCAGGCGGCGATCGCGGGCGCACTGCTGGCCGTGTTCGCGCTGGTGCTGCTGGTGACCGGGGCGCAGATGGCGTCCCAGTGGCACACTGCGCTCAGTGCCTGCACGGCCGATCGGTCCTGCTCCTCGCTGGTGAACTCGCTGTCCCTGGGCAACCACGCCGTCTACGATCTGACCATCTTCAGCCTGATCGTGCCCGGCGTGATCGGGCTGCTGATCGGCGCGCCGCTTGTCGCCGGCGAGGTCGAGACCGGCACCAGCAACTTCGCCTGGACGCAGAGCATCACCCGCGGCCGCTGGCTGCTGGCCAAGGCCGGCTGGCTGCTGCTGGCCGCCGCCGTCTGGGGCGGCTGCGTCGCCGCGCTCGTCACCTGGTGGTCGGGGCCGCGCAACGCCCTCTACGGCAACGCGCTGCAGCCCAACAACTTCGACATGCAGGGCATCGTGCCCGTCGCCTACGCGCTGTTCGGGATGGCGCTCGGCATCGCGGCGGGCGCCCTGCTGCGCCGGACCGTGCCGGCCATCGCCGTCACGCTGGCCGGGTTCATCGCCGTGCGGGTGGCGGTCGCCGAGCTCCTCCGGCCGCACTACCTGACCGCCGTCACCACGTACTACAGCGTGGTGAGCAACTGGACGCAGCCTCCCGGAGCCTGGGTGCTGGGCAGCGGCGTGGTCAACAAGTCCGGCCAGGTCCTCGCGGTGCCGGACGTCGTCGTCAATCAGGGCGGCGTCCCCAACGTGATCCAGGGGGTGCCGGTCAGCGATCTCCCGGCGGCCTGCCGGGCGCTGGTCTCGGCGGCGGCCGGGACCGTGACCCGCGCCACCCCGAACGGACGCGGGGCGCCGATGGGTCACCTCGGCTCCTGCATCGCGTCGGCGGGCTTCCGGCAGTTCGTCAGCTACCAGCCGATCAGCCGGTACTGGGCGTTCCAGTCGATCGAGACCGCCATCTTCCTGGTGCTGGCGGCGGCGCTGGTCGCGCTCGGCTTCGCCGTCGTCCGCCGCCGCGACGCGTGATGGTTCCTGGCTGGCAAGCCGTGATCGCCCCGGCTGCTAAAGCCGGGCTCCCCGGACCGCAAAACCGCCGGCCGGCGCCTCGAAGTCGTAGGTCCCCTCGTCGTTCAACCACACCGGGACGCGCTGCCCCGGCCGGTTGAGGAGCTGGACGGGCACCAGCCGCGGGTTCTCCCACGAGTACATCCAGATGCCGTGGTCACGTAGGGAGGGGTCGCGCCGCTCGCACAGCCAGTAGCACCCGCCCGGGCCGGCGGCCGACCCGCACAGGAGAGTCAGATTCCACGTCGCCGCGGCCTCGGCGCGCGGGGCGCTCCCCGCGTCCCGCGCGACCCGGGGCGCAATCGTGTACGGTCGCCCGATGACGTTGGTCCCGCAGCTCTCACAGCAGCCGAACGCGCGGGCGAAGACCAGGCGGCGCTCCCTCGCCGACGGCCCGGCGTCTCGGGGCGATCTCGCCGGGACCCGCGGCGACCAATCCGGGGCCTGAAGCGTCCCGGTCCTGCGAAGTGGGCGGAAATGCCTGCGCCGATCCGTCATGATGGGTCACTCCCCCGGGCTGCGGACGTTTCCGCAAACTGTATTCATGCTGATAAATCATGCAATGAAGGCATCCGACCAGCGTGGATGCCGGAAATTACGGCCTGTCTACCTGATGTCAGCACAACGTACGCTTTGTCATGACATTTAACGTGGCCTGACCGGGTGACGACAGGCCACGCAACGAGACAGATGGGGGCCGCGTGGGCGAGGAGCCATTGATCGAGTGGATCGAGGTGACGATCGACTGCCTGAGCGTGGGCGTGGTGGCGGAGTTCTGGCGCCGGCTGCTCGGGCTCGCCCGGCTCGAAGACCCTCTTCCCGGCTGGGCGCGCGCCGCCTCGACGGTGCCGGGCGGCCCGGCCCTGACCTTCCAGCCGGTGGCGGAGCCGAAGGTTGGCAAGACCCGCGTCCATCTCGACCTTCGCACCGGCGATCTGGCGGCGGGGCTGGCCAGGATTCGCGCCCTCGGGGGCGACTGGACCGGCGAGATCCACGTCTACGACGAGGGCACCGTCGCGGTGATGGCCGACCCGGAGGGCACCGAGTTCTGCCTGCTCGGACCGCCGGGTTCCATGCTCGGGTAACGGCCTCAGCGCTGGCCGGCGACCCCGGTGACGTCGGTGACGCCGGTGACGAGCGCCGGGGTGCGCCGCAGCCAGGCCGCAAGCAGCCCGGAGATGACGACCAGGGACAGGGACAGGGCGACCACCGCCGGCCACGCGCCCGCGCTCCAGGCACGGCCGGCCAGGTTACCGAAGACCGACGAGCCGAGGTAGTAGGCGAACAGGTAGAGCGACGCGGCCTGGGCGGAGGCGACGCCCCCGGCGTGCGCCCGGACTGGCACCCAACTGCTGGCGACGCCGTGCACGACGAAGAACCCCGCGGTCATCACCGCCAGCCCGACCACGATGCACGGCAGGCTGCCCGGCAGCGTGAGCAGCACCCCCGCCGCGGTGATGAGGCAGCCGATCGGCACGACGGCGCGGCGGGAGAAGCGCTCGGCCAGCCGCCCCGCGATCGCCGAGCTGACCGTGCCGATCGCGTAGACCAGGAAGACCAGGCCCGCAGTTCCCACGCTCAGACCGAACGGCGCCGCCGTGAGCCGGAATCCCATCACGTTGTAGACCCCCACGAACGCGCCCATGCAGCACGCTCCGATCCCGTAGAGCGCCAACAGCCCGGGGTCGGACACGGCCCCCGTGAGCATCCTCGCCAGATGGCGGGGGCGCGCGGGCGCCGGGGAGAAGTTGCGTGACGGGGGCAGCGTGAGCGCCACGATGCCGGCGCAGAGCAACCCGAGCAGGGCGACCGACGCCAGCGCCCAGCGCCAGCCCGCCACGTCGGCCACCGCGCCGGTGAGCAGGCGGCCGGTCATCCCGCCAAGCGCGTTACCGCCGATGTAGAGACCCGCCGCGCGGGCATAGGTGTCGGGGTGCAGCTCCTCGCGCAGGTAGGCGGTGGCCGCCGCGGGCAGCCCGGCCAGCGCGACGCCCTGCGCCAGCCGCAGGATAAGGAGCCAACTCCAGCTCGGAGCGACCGCGCAGGCGAGCGCGACGATGCCCGACGCGATCACCGAGAAACGGATGAGCCCGGTCCGGCCGAGCACCTCCGACGCGGGCCCCGCCGCCAGCAGGGCGACCCCCAGGCCGGCCGTGGTCAGGGAGAGGGACAGCGTGCTCTGCGCGGCGGACACGGAGAAGGAGCGGGCGAGCTCAGGCAACAGCGCCTGGGTGCTGTACAGCAACGCGAACGTCGCCACCCCGGCGGCGAACAGCGCGACCGCGATTCGCCGGTAACCCGGCTGGCCGGCCCGGTAGCCGACAGGCCCGGTCGACGGCCCGGCAGCGGCCGACGTCAATTTCGCGGAGAAGGTCACCTAGTCACTCTGCGGCGGCCGCATTCATGCGTCAAATGCATACACTTCATAGATGGAATACGCGCCAGGTATATTCAATGGTCATGGACATCGACGAACTCCGGCGACTGCTCGTCCTGGCTGAATATGAGCGGATCACCGACGCCGCCGAAGCGCTGCAGATGAGCCAGCCCACGCTGTCCCGGCTGCTGGCCCGGGTGGAGCACGAGCTCGGGGCGCGGCTGTTCGAGCGCGACGCCAGCGGCGCGCGCCCCAATCCCTACGGCGACGTGGTGCTCGCCGCCGCCAGGGACATCACCCGGCGATACGACCAGCTGCGGGCCGATCTGGCAACGCTGCTCGACCCGGAGACGGGGACGGTCCGGCTCGCGTTCATGGACTCGATGGCGACCTCGCTGGTGCCGCGGATCCTGAGCGACTTCCGCCGCGAGGCACCGCACGTCCGGGTCGCGCTGCAGCAGAAGCCGGGCCACCAGATGATCCCCGATCTCGCTTCCGGCCTGACCGAGCTGGCGATCATCGCGCCGCGGCCGGCCGGCCCGTACGGCTGGCTGCCGCTGCAGCGGCAGCGTCTGGTCCTCGTCGTCCCGGCCGGGCATCGGCTCGCCGCCCGCCGCCAGGCCCGGCTGGACGAACTGGCCGACGAGGACTTCGTCACCGTCCCGGCCGGGTTCGGGTTCCGCTCGCTGCTAGACGACCTGCTGGCGGCGGACGGCGCGTCGGTCCGGGTGGCGTTCGAAAGCCCCGACATGGCGGCGATCGAGGGCCTGGTCGGGGCCGGGCTGGGGGTGGCGATCCTGCCCGAGCGGTTCGCCGGCGCCTCCGGCACCGTCGGCGTCGACCTCGCCGCCGCCCACGCCGAGCGGATCGTCGGCCTCACCTGGCGGACCGACCGCGCGCTGCCCCCGACCGCCGCCAGGCTCCTTGAGTTTCTCTCCCGCGCCGGGCCATTCGACGAGTAGGCCGGCCGGGCAAGGGCGTCCGCGGCTACTTGCAGGCCCGAACGCCGATGACAGCGCCGACGATGCACAGCGCCAGGCCGATCACCACCCCCGAGAACAGCGGAAGACCGAACAGCCGCTTCGGGACGACCATGCACAGCACGCCGCCCAGAGCCATGACGACGCCGCCTGCTCCCGCGAATGGCGCGGCCGCCTTATTGGCGACCGCGAACGCCTCGTCGCTGCGCATAGTGGAAACGGTCCGGACGCCGGCCGCCCAGTTGCGTTGGAGTGTCCCCTGCCAGCTGACGACCGCGACCCAGATCAGGATGCCGCCCGAGGCGATCACGATGGCCCCGATTCCGATCACCACTGCCATGGTCGCGCCGCCCCTCAAATCAGCTACGGCGTTAACCTAGCGCTCCGCCGCGTCCCCCGCGAGGGGCTGCGGTGTGCGAGCCTTTCTCCATGGAGACCGATCTTGCGGAGCGGCTGCGCGCGATCTGCATGGCGCTGCCCGAGGTAACCGAGCGGCCCAGTCACGGCGCGCCCACCTGGTTCGTCCGCGATAAGAAATCGTTCGTGACCCTCTGGGCCGACGGCCACCACGCCGACGACTTCGCCCACTTGTGGTGCGCCGGCCTGCCCGGCGCGCAGGCGTCCCTGATCGCCGCCAGCCCCGACCGTTTCTTCCGCCCGCCCTACGTCGGCGGCCGTGGCTGGATCGGCGTCCGCCTGGACGCCCCGCCTCCGGTCGACTGGGCCGAGATCGCCGAGGTGTGCGAGGACGCCTACCGCGCGGTCGCCCCGGCCGGCCTCATCGCCAAGCTCTAACGGCATCCGGCGCTAGCCGCCGGGCAGCACGCCGGCGCCGTGGTCGAGCTGGTGGTCCAGGTTGACGGCGGCGCTGATCAGGGCCAGGTGACTGAAGGCCTGCGGGAAGTTGCCGAGCTGCTCGCCGGTGGCGCCGATCTCCTCCGAGTACAGGCCGAGGTGGTTGGCGTAGGTGTGCATCTTCTCGAAGGTCAGGACGGCCTCATTGAGGCGGCCCGTCCGGGCGAGGGTATCGACGTACCAGAAGGTGCAGAGCGAGAACGTGCCCTCGTTGCCCGCCAGCCCGTCCGGCGAGGCGCTCGGGTTATAGCGGTACACGAGGCTGTCCGAGACCAGCTCGCGGTCGATGGCCTGCAGGGTCGACAGCCACATCGGGTCCTTCGGCGCGATGAGGCCCTGCTGCGGCATCATCAGCAGCGACGAGTCGAGGACCTCGCTGCCGTAGAACTGGGTGAAGCCGCCGACCCTCGGGTTCCAGCCCTTCTCGAAGACCTGGTTGTAGATCGCGTCCCGCTCCGTCCGCCAGCGTGGCAGGTCCGCCGGGCGGGCGCGGTCGACCGCCATCCTGATCGCCCGCTCGAGCGCCACCCAGCTCTGCACGCGGCCGTAGACGAAGTCCTTGCGGCCGCCACGGGTCTCCCAGATCCCCTCGTCGGGCTGATCCCAGTGCTCGCACAGCCAGTCCATCAGGCTCGCGATCTCCAGCCAGCTCTGGTGGCCGGTCTGCACCCCGCGCTGGTCGGCGAGGAACATCGCGTCCATCATCTCGCCGTAGATGTCGAGCTGAAGCTGGTCGGCGGCGCCGTTGCCGATCCGCACCGGGCGGGAGCCGCGCCAGCCCTCCAGATGGTCGAGCGTCACCTCGGTCAGGTCGGAGCTGCCGTCGACCCGGTACATGATCTTCAACGGCCCGGAGTCGCCGCCCGCCTGCTCGGCCGCCCGGTCCCTGAGCCAGTCGCTGAACGCCGCCGCCTCCTCGGTGAAGCCGAGGCCGAGCAGCGCGTAGATCGAGAACGAGCCGTCCCGAATCCAGGTGTACCGGTAGTCCCAGTTCCGCTCGCCGCCGACCTGCTCGGGCAGCGCGGCGGTCGGGGCCGCCACGATCCCTCCGGTCGGCGCGTAGGTCATGAGCTTGAGGGTCAGCGCCGACCGGACCACCATCTCGCGCCAGCGACCCCGGTAGGTCGCGCCGGACAGCCAGTGGCGCCAGAACTCGACCGTCTCGTTGTGCAGCCGGTGGACGTCGTCGACGTGCAGCCGACGGGGCGCGCCGGCATTCGACTCGAGGATCACCCCCCACACCTGACCCGCGCGCAGCGTCCGGGTGATGCGGACCCCGCCCCCGTCCGTCGCCTGCATGTCGATGCCCTGCTCCGCCAGCGAGCTCGCGGGCGAGCCGACGACGTGCAGCGTCAGCCGGTTGACCTGGACGCCCTGCGCCACCGGGGTGAAGGTGGCGCCGTCATTGGTCACCTCGACCGTGTGCCGGGCGCGGGCGTAGTCGAACCCCGGCTGCAGGTCGACCACGAACTGCATCGTGCCTCGGACGACCCGCAGTTGCCGGACGATGCGGTGCCGGTCGGTCACGCGCTTGCCCGCGATGGGCATGAAGTCGT
>Ga0302314_10008036_pt1 | contig 18855 bp, 22 predicted proteins | sample III_Palsa_N2_3_FD_200533 | JGI IMG/M metagenome (GOLD analysis project Ga0302314, IMG submission 200533) | Peat permafrost microbial communities from Stordalen Mire near Abisko, Sweden - III_Palsa_N2_3 | ecosystem: Environmental > Terrestrial > Soil > Palsa > Peat permafrost | place: Sweden...
ACGCCGTGCCCGCGACCCCCAGGACCAGGGCGGTCACGCCCGCGAAGGTGAGCCCCACCGGAAGCTTGGCCATCGTCGACTCCTCTCGGCGCGGGGCCACCGGACGGCGTCCGGCAGTACACCCCACAAGAGGAGATTATGGAAATCATCACCACTATTATGCGTTTGACTCGGCCACCTGCCCGACAATCGCACCACTTCAGGGCATCGGTCCCACCCGAACAGCCCTGCCGTCCCGGCGCAGAACAGTGCGGCGAATGGCCACCCCTGGCACGGTCCGCACCCAGCCTCCCACCGTTCTGCGAACGATGTATCCAGCACTGCGGGACTGCTGGCTGTGAGCAGGGACGACTGTCCTTGCTTCCTGCATGAGCCGAACCCGACGCCGAGGCTGGGGTCCTCCACCCCGTCCGGCGGAGTCCAGGTCGGTGATGGGTCTGGCCCGGGCCCCGCCAGGGACTTTTTGCGGTGTCAGACGGTGGCCAGGCAGACGGCGGCCAGCTCGCAGAGGGCGAAGACGAGCAGCGCGAGCAGTGTGGTCCTGCTGCCGATGCGGACCGACAGGCGCTGGGCGGGGGTGAGCACTCCGGCGCGGAGCTGCTCGGAGGGGCGCATCCGGTAGTCGAGGCGGCGGGAGAAGGAGGGCAGGAACATCAGGAACATGCCGACCAGGACGAGCCCGAAGACGCTGAATCCGATCCACATCGCGGCTGACGCCGCGCTCACGGCGTAGTAGCCGCCGTCGGGTCCGCGTTGGAGGGTGACCGTGTGGCCGGTGAGGTTGTCGACGCTGGTGTAGGAGGCGTCAGTGATGTTCAGTGTGCCCTTGGTGGCGTGGAAGTCGCCGATGCAGGCGTAGTCGTAGGACTTGCCGTCAGGCTGCCTCATGCAGGAGGAGACCGTCAGGGCTCCCGGGGTGCCCTCGAGTTGCAGCGCCAGAGCGGCCTCGCTGGGGCCCACGACCAGCAGTACCAGGCCGAAGATCAGCGCCGCGATCGCCCCGACCACGAGTCGGCTCCGGGACCGGAACGGTTGTCTACCGCGTCGTGGTTGCCGCGTCGGCGGCCGGTCCCCGGACGGCTGGGCGGTGTAGGCGCTCCCACCCGGAAGGTTGCCGTAGTACCGGTCGGAATCGGACATGTTTCCTTCTGTGGCGTGTGCGTTCTCAACATGGCGATGGATCACCGCAGACCCTACCGATGGAGGGTGTGAGGGAGCAGTGAGAGCGGCGGCACGCGGTACGTGCGGGTCGCCGCCTCCAGGACAGCGGTGACCCGCACATGTCATAAACTGGACTAGACCACTGGAGCTGTCAAGAGCGGTCGCGGTCGGACGACTGCCTGCCTATGGTGGTGGCGGAACGCTCGGAGGCTGCGACCGACCGGAGGACGACGTCATGGGCACCACGGCCGGGGCGACCAGGTTCGACTATGTGACGATCATCCGCGCCACCGCCGAGCAACTCCGGCAGGCACTCACCGCCCCGGAGTACCTGCGTCGCTACCACGGCGGCCACGGGCCCGAGTCGGACTGGAAGCCGGGCTCGACGGTGAAGTGGAGCATGAGCCCGGAGGGCGACTACCGCGACTACGGCCAGGTGGTCCTGGAGTCCGACGCGCCGCGCAGGCTCTCCTACACCTGGCACAACTATCAGCCGAGATCGCGTCCCTGTTCGGATGGAGCGACGAGCAGGTCGCCGAACTGCGCAAGGAGCCGATCTCCAGGGTCGCCTTCGAGATCGAGCCGGCGACGGAGACGTCCGTCAAGCTGACCGTCGTTCATGACGGCTTCGCGCCGGACAGCGAGATGCTGAAGGGCATCAGCCAGGGCTGGCCGGCGATCCTCTCCAACCTCAAGACGCTGCTGGAGACCGGCGAGACCCTGTAGGCCCCGATTCGCGCACCTGTACGCTGGTCCGGCCCCGCATCCTGTCCGTCAGCCGAGCAAGGACCGCCATGGCCGCCGCCTTCACCCGTCAGGACCTGCTGGACCTCGCGGGCCCCCACCTGTTCGAACGAGGCCTGGCCTGCGTGGACGCGGTCGCCGAGCTGCGACTGCAGGACGGCGCGCTGCTGGCCACGGTGCACGGCCGGGAGCCCTGCCTGGTCCGGCTCGGGGTCGGCCCGGAGGGGCTCAGTGGGCGCTGCGCCTGCCCGGAGGGCGACAGCGGGCAGTGGTGCGAGCACATGGTCGCGGTCGGGCTCGCCAAGCTGGACGGCGTAGGCGGAAGCGACGACGGCGACGATGGCGACCGTGTCGCCGGGGGAGAGGACCATCCGCTGTACGAGTACCTCTCCGGTCTCGACCACGACACCCTGGTCGACCTGCTCATCGAGGCCGCCGAGGACGACGAGGAGTTGGGTGACCGGCTGCGCGCCGACGCCGGCCGGCACACGCTGCAGGCCGCAGCGCAGCGCGTGGCCGTGGGCGAACTCTCCGACATCCCCGAACTGATCCAGGTCGTGGCCGCAGCCATGTCGCCCGACTGGCCGCTCGACGCTCTCGGCACCCGGCGCTACGCCGAGCAGGTCGAGGGCGTGGTCGAGCTCATCGGGGCCGTCCTGGACGCGGACCTGGCCGCCGCCGCGCTGTACCTCTGCGAGCAGGCCATCGGGCAGTTCCGCTCCCTCGCCGGCACGGCGGACCGATCGTCAGAAGAGCTGGCGGCCGCGGCCGAAGGACTCGCCCAGCTGCACCTCGAGGCGTGCGAGTCCGCCGGTGCCCCGTCGCTGCCACTGGGCCGTTGGCTCGCCGAGTGCCATGCGACGCCGGACCTGGGCGTGCCCTACGGGCTCGACGCCTATGACAAGCTCCTCGGCGAGACCGGTCTCGCCGCCTATGCCGACGCCCTCACCACCGCGTGGTCGGGCCGCGCCGCGGGCGGGAGCGACCACACGCTCGCACGCCGTATGGAGCAGTTGCACGCCGTGCTCGGCGACACCGATGCGCTGGTCGACGTCCTTGCCGGTGACCTCACCAGCCCCGGCCGCTACCTGCGCATCGCCGAGGCCCTGGCCGCCGCCGACCGCCTCACCGACGCGCTCGCCTGGGCCGAACGCGGGCTCGCCGCGACCCCGGACGGCCGCGCGCACGACGAGCGGCTGCTCGCGTTCGCCGTCGCCCACTACGAGCTGACCGGCCGTGGCGGCGAGGCCGTCGCCCTGCGCCGCGACCAGTTCAGCGCCCGCCCCGGCCTGGACGAGTTCCGTGCGCTGCAGGCGGCGGCCGGTGCGGACGGGTGGCCCGAGCAGCGGGCCTGGGCACTGGGCGAACTGCGCGAGCGGGCCGCCCGCCCGACGGCGCGGTCCTGGGAGAACCCTGCAGCCCCACTGATCGACCTGCTGGTCGCCGACGGCGACCTGGACGGAGCCTGGGAGGCCGCGACCGCCTTCGCGGCGGGGCACCCCGCGCTGCTGCGCCTGGCGCAGCTGCGTGCCGCCGCCCACCCCGCCGACGCCGTCCCGGTCTACCGCGCGGAGGTGGACCTGCAGATCGAGGGCATGTCCCGGGAGTCCTTCCGCGCGGCGGTCGACTGGATCGCGCGACTGCGGGAGCTGTACCAGCAGTTGGGCACCCCGGAGGAGACCGGCCGACTGGTCGAGGAGATCCGCGGGACCCATGGCACCCAGGGCAGCCTGCTGGCCGAACTCGACGCCCGGGGGCTGTGACAGGGCGCGCGGGTCAGTCGCCGAGGCTGTCCACGAGCGTGGCCAGCGCCTCGCCGAGGCGCTGCAGCCCCGCATGGGGCGGTCCTCCGGGCTCGTCCATGTAGAGGTCGCGCCGGATCTCGATCATCAGGGCCTGGACGCGCGGCTCCTGCCCGAAGTGCTTCAGGGGCACATAGGTGCCCGCGAAGGGGCTGTTCACAGCGGTGTCCCCGCACGGGGCGAATGCCTCGCGGGCACGGGCGAGCAGCTCCGGGGGCGTGTGGAAGGCGTCGGCGCCCAGGCAGATCGGGGGCCTGGGTCCGCTGCCGTGCAGTTCGTAGGGCAGCGCACGGGTGGGATAGGAGTGGACGTCGATCACCACCGCCCGCCCGGCGGCGGCGAGTCGGCCGTCGACGGCCTGCGTCATCGCGGCGGCGTAGGGGTGGAAATACGTGTCCAGCAGGGGCTGCTGGTCGGTGTCCGGGCGCCGCAGCACGTCCCGGTGGGTGGTGCGCTCGTAGACTGCGCCCATGCCGACGGACAGCATCTCCTCGCGCTCGTCGGGGAAGCGCTCGGGGTCGACCACCAGCCGGGACAGACAGTTGACGAACCGCCAGGGAGCGAGCCCTGCGGACCCGGCGGCCCGCGTGGCGATGTCATCGGTGTGCGCGTCGGTGATGTGGTCCAACTCCCGCTCCAGGGCCGCATCGTCGAGCAGGATGCCGTCACGGACGGCAGCCGGGATCGCTCTGGCGGAGTGCGGGACGTGCAGCAGCACCGGAGAGCGCTCCGCGCCGGGGACGACCCGGAACGATGCGGATGCGTCAGGCACGGTGCGGCTCCCTCTCATTGAAGAATGCGAAATGGTTCTCACCATTCAGGCGGGTGGATTGGCGGTGGCGGCCTTTTTGGCGAAACCCGCCTTGAACGCGGCCGACGACGTGGGGGCTTCGACCTGTGTGCGGACGAACATCGCTGCCAGTGTCGAGACGAAGGACATCACAATCGCCTGCTGCTCCGGCGACCACTTCAACCCGAAACCGACAGCGCAGGCTATCCCGGCCTGGATGAACCCGAGCGCGGCAGCCGACACGCCGTCCTTGGTGATGATCGCGGTGGCAAGGCCGGCCGCTGCCGCCACGACACCGTTGACGGCTGCCTGTACGCCTGTGGAGGCGCCGCAGAAGGCGACGCTCAGCTTGATTGTCACAGCGATCAGCGAGATCCAGAGCACCGGTTCTCTGCCGAAGATCAAGCCGGCCTTTCCCTCGGTCAGTTTTTTGATGAACGCGGGGGATTCGATCGTGACCACTTCCTCAATGCCAATTGACGAGTGGTCATCATATCGCCGCCCGGGTGTCCGGTTCCGGACGGTTCGTTCTGCAGGCTGATCGCCACGCCAGCCGGTGCTGTACCTGACGACAGGGTCAGGGACAGCACCGGGCAGACGGTGGAGGGACGGGAGGGGTTACGGCAGGGCGTTCGGGCCCGCCAGGTCGCCGAGCAGGCCATTCGGCTCGGTCAGCCCGGGCAGCAGGGCCGCGCCGAGAGGCCGGGCGGGACGTGTCGGCTGCGGCAGCGTGCCCGCTCCGCCCACCAGCGGCAGTTGCACGAAGGAGTGGGCCAGGTCGACGGTCACGGTCGGCTTCGTGGAGGGCGGGTCGATCAGCCCATTGTCGGTTCCGGCCACGATCAGGGCCAGCCGGTGCCCGGCGGGCACCACGTGGTCGGTCCCGGCAAGGTTGAAGGTGATGGTGTACGACCTGCCGGGGGTGAGGGTGATCGCGCGGCTCAGCCCCGCGTAGTGTCCGAGGTCGGCCCAGCCCCGGCTGAAGATGGTGTAGCCGACGTGCTCGGTGTCGGCGGCCGTGTCGAGGAAGCAGGCGCTGTCGCCTGCAGTGCTCTCGCCCCAGCAGGAGCGTGTCGTCAGAGTGGTGATGCCCTCGCCCGGGTCTTCGTAGTTACGGATGGTCGCCGGTCCGAGGTCGACCAGCACCGCGCTCAAATGTGCGCTCGTGGTGGACGACTTGACGGTGAGGGTGATCGAGCCCTGGCCCGACATCCTGAGGTCCTTGGTGAGCGGGCCGGTGGTGAAGGCCGTCTTGTCCGGGGTGTTCTGGTCGACGGCGGCCGCCCAGTTGTCCTCACCCTGGGCGGGGTTGTCGGTGAAGCTGCTGCTGCCACTGCCGGCCGCCGTGGTGAGGGCGCCGGGCCTGAGGTCGATCCTGCTGGTCACGGTGCCCGGCGCGGGCCAGGTCTTTGAGGTGGTCCACTGATTGGGCGCGCGCTCGATATCGGCGACCGGGGCGTTCTGGATGCCGTTGTTGACGCCCATGAGGTAGTGGTCGAACCAGCTGTGCAGGGTGTCCACCCAGGCGCCGCGACGGTAGTCGAAGGGGTCCACGTGGCCGGTCTGGGAGAGCCAGATCTTGCGCTGCACCCCGCTCTTGGCCAGCGCGTCCCACCACTGGGAGAAGTTGATGTCGCGGACGTTGAGGTCCTGCATTCCGTGCACCACGAAGACGCTGGCACGCACCTTGGCCGCCGAGGCGACGTAGTCGCGCTGCTGCCACATGCTGGTCCAGTCTCCGTTGTACGGTGCGCCGTCGACGAGTTGCTTGTCCACGGCGGCGCACTTCGCCGTGGCGGAGGTGTTCTCCACCTCGCCGGCGAGGTCGGCGGGGGTGCCGCTGTAGAGCGGTGCGCCGTCCGAGCGGTAGTAGTCGTACCAGGAGCTGATCGCGGAGATCGGGACGATGGTCTTCAGGCCCTCCACCCCGGTCGCGGCAACGCCGTTGGCGATCGTGCCGTCCCAGGATTTCCCGATCATGCCGACCGAGCCGTTGGCCCAGGTCGGCTTCACGATGCTGCCGCCGTTGAGGGCGCTGTAGCCGCGGGCCCGCCCGTTCAGCCAGTCGATGACCGCCTTGGCGGAGGTGATGTCGGACTGCCCGCCGACGTCCACGCAACCGTCGGACCGGTTGGTGCCGGTCAGGTCGACCAGGACCACGGCGTAGCCGCGCGGGACGAAGTAGTTGTCGTAGTAGAGCGGGAACTGCACCGGCCTGCCTTGGGCGTCGTACGTCTTGACCTGGTTCTCGTTGCCGCGCCCGCAGCAGGAGTAGTAGGGACTGGCGTCCATGATGACCGGGATCTTCAGGCCTGCGGCGGCCGCCTCACGGGGCCGGATGATGTCGGCCGCCACCCGGTCGTCGCTGCCGTGGTGGTCGGTGTCGAGGCCGGTGTCGACCCAGACGGTCTCCCGAATGGCGTTGGCGTAGGAGTAGACGGGCTGACTGGCGCCGTTCCGAACTGTGCCGGCGGGCCCGGTCGTGACGGTGGTGACGGCGGCGGCCTGTGCCGTCGCCGGGCCGAGCAGCCCCGTGGCGAGCACGGCGAGGAGCATGGCCACCCGGGCTATCAAGCGGAATCGATGGATTATCACAAGGTAAGAAGATAAGTGGCGATGCTCATGCTTCGGAAGGTGATTGACGATTCGCGGACGGATAAATCTCCCGGGCCACGCCGTCACGTCGGACCGGCCGGGCAAAGTCCGTGTACAGCAGGACAGTTGAATCGCCGCCGGCTTCCCCCGTCGAGGAGTTCGGTGCTCGGCTCCGGCTGGGGGAGGCCTGCACCCTCTCCCTTGCTGATCCCACACTCCGTCACCGACCGCGCCCGGCCCCGGCAGTGGGACTGGGTGGCCGCCGCCGTCGACCAGGCGCCCTGCGCGGCATCGGGGCGGACCTGGCGAGGACCGGGTCAGGGCCTACGTCACGCGGCCGACCGCCGCCACGTCCGTGACGTCTACCGACGGCTGAGGGCGACGAGCACGGCGATGATGATCGGGGCGGACATCACCAGCCAGGAGACGGGGTGGGCCATGTTCAGCGTCCGCCCCATCCCCAGTCCGAACGGGCCGCCATTGCGCTTGGGCACCAGGATCGCAGGGTCCTCCGGGTTGACGTAGAACACGCCGGCTTTCCAGTGGCGGGCGTCGTCCCGGTCGATCAACATGGCTGCCTGCTTTCCTGTGCTGTCACCTCATAGCGTCTCACCCCTCCTCGGCGACCGGCTTCGCGGCCTTGTAGCCGGCCAGCGCCTTGCTGATCTCGGCTTCGACGGCGGCCTTGTCGATGCCGAGGCCGGCGAGCTGGCCGCTGCCGTCCTCCAGCTCCAGCAGGGCGAGCAGGATGTGCTCGGTGCCGACGTAGTTGTGCCCGAGCCGCAGGGCCTCGCGCAGGGTGAGCTCCAGCGCCTTCTTGGCCTGCGCGTCGAAGGGGATGAGCGCGGGGAGCTGATCCGTCGGCGCCGGAAGCGAGCCGCCGACGATCCTCCGGACGTTCTCCAGCGACACGCCCAGCGACACGATCGCCTTCGCGGCCAGGCCCTCGGGCTCCTTCAGCAGTCCCAGCACCAGGTGCGCGGTGCCGATCTCGTTGTTGCCCGCGTTGCGGGCCTCCTCCTGGGAGGCCACCACGACCTTCCGCGCCCGATCGGTGAAGCGGTTGAAGGTGTTGCTGGGGTCGAGGTCGGACGGGACGAAGCGCTTCTGGGCGGCCTGCTTGGTGACCCCCATGCTTCGGCCGATGTCGGTCCAGGATGCTCCGGAGCGCCGCGCCTGGTCCACGAAGTGCCCGATCAGGTGGTCGGCCACCTCACCGAGGTGGCCTGCGGCCAGGACCGCGTCCTCCAACTGGTCGAGTGCGTCGGTGTGGATCTTCTTGATGGCGTCGATCATGTCGTCGAGCCGTACGGGATTCGTCATGCGTCAACCATAGGTTGACGATGGCCATATCGTCAACCACTAGTTGACGATTCTGTGGTGGCGAGGGCAGGGAGGAGTCGTGAAGACGCAGTCCCCGCAGAGTCCTCCGGAGGGAAGGCGGTAGTAGAGGCAGCACGTGCTCCGCCGGAAGGACGGTGGGGCGGTCGCCGACAGGTGCCCGGTTCCCAGAAGCGGCGTTCGGCCCAGCAGTTCCCTCGCCGCGGTCTCGGCGGCCCGGTAGCCCTCCGGCCGCTCCGCGCCGACCTGCCCGTGGAGCACGCGCAGCGCACCGGCGAGCGCGGAGGCCGCATTGCCCCACAGCAGCCGCTCGGCCACGGGCGCGACGGCCAGCACCGCTGCGGTCAGCGGCGCGAGGTTCTCGACCATGACGGCCTCGTGCAGCCCGCGTCCGTCCCCGTCGCCGACGGGGTCCAGGCGCGGCACCCACAGGTCCAGTGGCCCGCCCTGCGCGGGAAGCCGCCAGTGGACCCGGTCCGGGTGCAGATCGGGGACGCATCCGCCCAGTGCCACCGATCCCAGCGCCACCGACCACAGCCGGGCCGCGATCCCCACCTGCACGATCGACCCCGCGACCCGCACCTCGCCCGTGCCCAACTGGCGGGCGACATACCCGATCCGCCCCGCCAGGAAGGAGCCGGGGCCGACCGCATACAGCTCGCGCAACGGCTGAAAGCCCGAGCCCGGTTCGCCGCCACCCTCGCCACCCCCACCGCCACCGACGGCGAAATACGGCCCCACCGCCGCAAGCTGCCGCCGCAGCGCCGCGCGGTCGTTGCCCTCGTGATCGCTCATGCCGTCACCCTACGAGGAGAAATTCGGTGGCGCGGGGCCGGACGGCGCGGCAGGGTCGTCGCGTCGGAGTCGGGCGTGGAACGGGGCGGGATGCTGAGCGGGGAGCACGTGGCGGGGTTCGTCAGGGACGGGTTCGTCACGGTGGAAGGGGCATTCCCGCGCGACGTGGCGGAGGAGGGGCGGGCGGTCCTGTGGCGGGCCACCGGGTGCGATCCCGATGATCCGGTCACCTGGACCAGGCCGGTGGTCCGGCTGGGAGACCACGCCGAGGAGCCCTTCAGGGCGGCGGCCAACACCCCGCTGCTGCACCGGGCCTTCGACCAACTGGTGGGCGAGGGCCGGTGGTCGCCCCGGCGCAGCCTCGGCGGCTTCCCGATCCGGTTCCCGAACCCCGAGCCGCCCGGTGACGACGGCTGGCACATCGACGCGAGCTTCCCCGGCCCCGAACCGGACGACTACCTGCGCTGGCACGTCAACCTGTGGTCCAGGGGGCGCTCGCTGCTGATGCTGTTCCTGTTCTCCGATGTGGGGGAGCACGACGCACCGACCCGCATCAGGGTCGGGTCGCACCTGGCGCTACCGAAGCTGCTGGAGCCCTTCGGCGAGGCCGGGGCCGAGTACCGGGACTACGCCGAGGTCGTCGAGCTGACGGCCGACCTTCCGCAGGCCCTGGCCACCGGCCGGGCCGGGGACGTCTATCTGTGCCACCCGTTCCTGGTCCACGCGGCGCAGCCGCATCGCGGCCGCGAGCCCAAGTTCATGGCCCAGCCGCCGCTCCACCCCCAGCAGCCCTACGACCTGGACCGGCCGGACGGCGACCACTCACCGGTCGAAATCGCGATTCGGCTCGGCCTCGGCCGCTGAGTGCTACCGTCACGCCATGTCCAAGGTCGAGATCGATGCGGTGACTGCCGAGTTCTTCGGCGCTTTCGACAACCGGGGCGGCCGGACCGCCGATGTGGAGCGGATCCGTCGGCTGGTCCTTCCCGGAGGTGTGATCGTGAAAGCCGGCCCGGAGTTCACCGTCTACACGGTGGACGAGTTCATCGAGCCCCGTCGGCGGCTGCTGAGCGATGGCCGGCTGATCGAGTTCTCCGAGTGGGAGACCTCCGAACGGACCGATGTCCTCGGCGACATCGCGTCCCGTGTGGGGGAGTACCGCAAGTCCGGGACCCTGGACGGCGAGCCGTTCGAGGGCGGCGGGACCAAGACCCTCCAGTTCGTGCGCACCCCGGAGGGCTGGCGGATCTCCGCCGTCGCCTGGTACGACGAGCCCTGACGGGCCGGTGGGAGGGAAGCTGCCGTCACCACACGCCGGGCACCAGCCGGCGGGTCCCGGCGGCGTAGGCGGTGTAGGCGTCGCCCAGGGCGGAGCTGAGCACCTGCTCCTCGACCCGGATCCGGTAGAGGACGCCGGCCAGGGCGCAGCCGAACAGCGCCACCAGCGAGACCGTGTTCTCGAAGGCCAGCGCCAGCCCCAGCACCGCCACCATCGCGCCGGCGTAGGAGGGGTGCCGCAGCACCCGGTACGGCCCGGCGGTCACCACCTGGTGGTCGGCCTGGATGTGCACCACCCCGCGGAAGAAGCGTCCGAGGGTGTGGATCGCCCACAGTCGGAAGGCGATTCCCGCCCACATCACCACCAGCGCGACGGTGAGCACCGCGCTCCCGCCGAAGTCCGCCCCGGGAACGGCGGATCTCGCGACGACCGCGAGCACATCCCCGAGCAGGACCGTCCCGATGACCGCGCCCAGGGACCGCCACTCGGTGCGAACCGCTTTGCCTCCCATGAGGTACTGCCGTCGCTGCATCGCCACTTCGGCGAGCAGCCAGACCAGCGTCGTGACGTTGATGAGGATGCCGAACACGCCCACGATGACCACCTTCCCTCCGTCCCCGACTCTAGGAATCACGACCGGCCGAAGCCTCGGCCGCCGGGTGGAGGCGCGGGTGGAGCCATGGGTGGAGACGGAGTCGGTACGGTGATCACGGAATGCCCCGGACCTGAAGATGTGGGTGATGAGTGCCATGACGAAGCTCCACTGTGCCGTGCTGGACGACTACCAGGACGTCGCGTCGTCCTTCGCCGACTGGTCCTCCGTGGCCGACGCGGTGGAGGTGACCCGGCACGCCCGGCACTTCGGCACCGAGGACGCGTTGGTCGAGGCGATCGGCGACTGCGAGATCGTGGTCGTCATGCGCGAGCGCACCCCGTTCACCGACCGGCTGTTCGCCCGGCTGCCCCGGCTCAGGCTGCTGATCACCTCGGGGATGCGCAATGCGTCCATCGACCGCGAGGCCGCCGCCCGGCACGGGGTGACCGTGTGCGGGACGGCCAGCAGCTCCGAGCCGCCGATCGAGCTCACCTGGGCGCTGATCCTGGGCCTGGCCCGGCAGGTGGTCGTGGAGGGCAACAGCCTGCGGGAGGGCGGTCCCTGGCAGCGCACGGTCGGTACCGACCTGCACGGCAGCAGGCTGGGACTGCTGGGCCTCGGCAAGATCGGCAGCAAGGTCGCCGGGATCGGCCGGGCCTTCGGGATGGAGGTGACGGCCTGGAGCCGGAACCTGACCGCCGAGCGGGCCGAGGCCGAGGGCGTGCGGCTGGCCGCGAGCAAGGAGGAACTGCTGGAGGGCAGTGACTTCGTCTCGGTCCACCTGGTGCTCGGCGACCGGACCCGCGGGCTGTTGGGCGCGCAGGAGTTGAAGCGGATGAAGCCGACCGCCTACCTCGTCAACACCTCGCGCGCCGCCATCGTGGACCAGGCGGCGCTGGCGGAGGCGCTGCGCGGCGGCTGGATCGCGGGCGCGGGTGTGGACGTGTTCGACGCGGAGCCGCTGCCCGAGGGCCATGAGTTCCGCTCACTGCCGAACCTCCTCGCCACCCCGCACCTCGGCTATGTGACCCGGAACAACTACCGCACCTACTACACCCAGGCGGTGGAGGACATCGCCGCGTTCCTCGCGGGGGAGCCGATCCGGGTTCTGTGACGCAGGGGATCAGCCGAGGAAGTCCAGGACGACCCGGCTCGCCTCGGCGCGGAACTCCTCGAAGTAGGCGTGCCGCGCCCCTTCGACCAGGTGCACCTTCGCCCCGGGGATGCGGTCGGCGATCAGCGGGGCGTTGGCCGTCGGATTGAAGTGGTCGTCGCTGCCGTGCAGGACGAGGGTGGGCGCGGTGATGTCCGGCAGCACGTCCCAGGCGTCGTGGCGGTGGCTGGCGATCAGGTGCCGCGTCCGGGCGTAGGCCGGCATCGCGGGGTCGCCGAGCGTGTTGTGATGACCCGGGTGGGTCGCCAACCAGCCCGGGGTGTACATCAATTCGAGCAGGGTCTGCCTGGCCGCGGCCGCATCCGGCTGGGCGAGGGCCCTGCGCATGTCGTTGCCGCGCTCGAAGCCGTGCGCGCTGCCGGGCGAGGTGCATCCCAGCACCAGCGAACGGATCCGCTCCGGGTGCCGGGCGGCCAGCCACTGCGCCACCCGCCCGCCCATCGAGGTGCCGTAGACGTCGGCCCGCTCGATGCCGAGGTCGTCCAGCACCGCGACCACGTCCTCCGCGAACCCCTCGGTGCTGTAGGGCTGGTCGGGCTTGTCGCTGTCGCCGGCGCCCCGGTAGTCGACGGTGACGGTGCTGCGCACACCCTCGAAGTCCTCGCGGATCCCGTCCCACCAGTGGTGGCTGTTCGCCTGTCCCGAGAGCAGGACCAGCGGCGGCCCGTCGCCCCGGACCTGGTAGGCGATGCGGACCCCGTCCGGGGCGGTGGCGTGCGGCACAGCGGTGTTCCTTCCGACCTGGTCTCTTTCCCCGGCCCACCCTACGTTTTCTCAGCCGGGAAGGGCGGCCGTGAGGTCGATCTCGATCAGCTGTCCGGTGAAGCCGAGCTGTGCGACACCCAGGAGGGTGCTGGCGCTGGTGAAGGCGGGGGCGATGACCGAGGCGGTGAGGCGGCCCCAGGCCTGGCCCAGCACCTTGGTCTCGGGACTGACGACGTAGATCACCGAGCGGACCACGTCCTCCGGCCCGGCCCCCGCCGCGCTCAGCGCCGCGAGGGCGTTGGCTGCCACCTGGTCGATCTGCGCGTCGAGGTCACCGGGCCCCACCAGCGCCCCGCTGAGGTCCAGCGGGCACTGCCCGGCCAGGTAGGCCGTCCGGCCGGACTCCACGACCGTGATGTGGTGGTAGCCGGGGGTCGGGTGGAGCCGGTCGGGGTTGCTGCGGCTGATCCGGGTCGTCATGCCGTGATTCTGGCCGACCGCCCGGGAGCCGTGCACCTGCATTTCCGTGTCAGAACTGGGTGGAGGCGGCGGTGATCGCCTCGCGGATGCGGACGTAGGTGCCGCAGCGGCAGATGTTGCGGATCTCGTCGAAGTCGGCGTCCCCGATCTCGTGCCCGGCCGCGCGGGCCTGCAGGACCGTGGCGACGGCGGCCATGATCTGCCCCGGCTGGCAGTACCCGCACTGGGCCACGTCGTTCTGCAGCCAGGCCTCCTGCATGGGGTGCAGCGGCTTGCCGACGGTGGCGGGCAGGCCCTCGATCGTGGTGATCTCGTCGGTGGCCTGCAGATCGCTGACCGGCACGCAACAGGGGTTGAACGCCTGGCCGTTGATGTGGCTGGTGCACGCCTTGCAGACGCCGAGCCCGCACCCGTACTTGGGGCCGGTGACGCCGAGGACGTCACGCAGCACCCACAGCAGTCGCACATCGTCGTCGACGTCGACCGACACCTGCTCGCCGTTGAGTATGAACGTCTGCTCGGGCATGGTTGCGTGCCTTCTCTGTGCGGCGGGCTGGGCGGGCGGGGCGCGTCCGTGGGACACGAGGGCTGAGCCTACTGGCTGTTGGCGTCACCGTGCAGAACGGCATAGCGCAGCAGGACGACGCCGTTGCTGAAGGCGCGGGTCTCGGTGAGACGCAGGGACGCCCAGGTGTCCGAGGGCCGGAACAGGGGCGTGCCGCGGCCGATGAGGACGGGGTGGACACAGATGTGGTACTCGTCGATCAGGTCGAGCTCCCTGAAGGTCGCGCCCAGGTCGGCTCCGCCGAGTACCAGGTCCCCGCCGGGCTGGGCCTTGAGCGCCGTGACCTCGTCGGCGACGACCTCCCGGACGATGGTGGTGTTCCAGTCGGCGTGCTCCAGCGTCCTGGAGTAGACGATCTTGGGCATGTCCCGCCAGATGCGGGCGAACTCGACCGTGGTCCTGTTCGCCCCGGGGGTCCGGTCGGCGGTCGGCCAGTAGTCGGTCATCAGCGCGTGGGTGACGCGGCCGTCAAGAAACGCGCCCATGGGTCGCAGCACGTCGTTGAAGTAGTCGGCCACTTCCTCGTTGACCTGGTGCCAGTCGATCTCGCGGTTCGGTCCCTCGATGAAGCCGTCGAGGGACACCGACATGAACTGGATAATCTTTCTCGTCACCCGACCAGTACACCGGAGGCCGGCAGCAGAGCACCGCAGGCTCGCCCGCTGCGGTGGGTGCCCGAGATCAGGAATCGGCGACGGGCTTACCACTGCTGCTCTGTTCCACTGAGCTACCGTCCGCCGTTTCCGGCGGTCGAGCGGGATTCGAACCCGCGACCCACAGTTCAAAATGAAGTATCCGTCGCCTTGCGCACCGGGCACCCCCCCGATGCAGTTCCTCCCGAGATCAAGAACGGCCTGAGGCGGCACTTTTAGGAGAAGTAGCCTCGGGCCTTCGCACCGGGAGGTGCCTATGAAGTTGTGGTCCAGAGATCGGGATCGACCACGGAGACGCACGCGCGCTACTTGATTACGCCACCGCTGACACGAGGCCAGCGACCGGGATTTGCACCCGGACATCGCTCATTCAGAGGAAGTATCCGTTGCCTGCGCACCTGGATGCCGTAACCGTACCCGACCGCCAGCACGTCCGCAGCCGGGTTTGGGCTCGGCGTCATGGCGACGGCGATGACGGACCTGCGGCTGCCCCACGGTGCCCGCCCGCCCCGTCCCACAGCCCACCGCCGAGGAGGGGCAGTGCGCTCCGCTGTCACACGATGCCGTGCTCGGGCTGGAGGCGGTAGTGACCGCTGTGACGGCGCAGCAGGCCGGCGGTCGGCTGGGGGACGTGGTGCCGAGCAGCAGGGAGTCGGGTGACTGAGCCGGGGCAGGGCGGCATCGCCGGCACCCGCCGCCGGGCTGCTCCCTCCGGGTGGCACCCCGGTGCGCCTGACCCGCCTGCCCCGCTACCGATCGGTAGCCTGACGTGCATGACTGTGGCCCCTGTCGTCGACATGCTCCGCCTGCTGGGTGGGTTCCAGATCTCCCAGGCTCTGTATGTCGCCGCGCGGGCCAAGATCGCGGACCACCTTCTCGCCGGACCGCTGCCGTTGCCCGAACTTGCAGCCGCCACCGGGCTGCGCGCCGATGCACTGGGCAGACTGCTGCGTACACTGGCTGCGGAGGGGGTGTTCACCCTTGAAGCAGACGGCGGGATGGTCGGCCTCGGCCCGCTCGGCCCGACGCTGGCCACCGGCACCCCGGACTCGCTCCGCAACATCGCGATGACCTGGATGGAGACCCACTACCTCCCGTTCGCCGAACTCTGGCGCACTGTCCGGGAAGGGGTCCCGGCCGCCGAACTGTCCTACGGCCGCCCGTTCTTCGACTGGCTCGGCCAGGACGCCGAGCGGGTGGCCACCTTCACCGCCGCGATGACCGACTTCGCGACGGCGGTGCGTCGAGACGCCCTGGACGCCGTGACGTTGGACGGCGCCCGGACCGTCGTCGACATCGGCGGCGCGGACGGCGCGGTGCTCGCCTCACTCGCCCGACGCCACCCGGGGCTGCGCGGAATCGTCTTCGACCTGCCTCATGTCGTCGCTGCGGCACCGGAGTTGCTCAAGGCCCAGGGGGTGGCGGACCGGATCGAGGCCCGGGGCGGCGACTTCTTCGCCGCGGTACCGTCCGGCGACTGCTACCTGGCCTGCTTCATCCTGCACGACTGGGACGACGAGCAGGCCGGCCGGATCCTGGCCCGGATCCACGAAGCGGCCACTCCTCGGGCCCGGCTGCTACTGGTCGAGACCGTCCTGGGCGAAGGCGCCGCCCCACAGGTCGCCACCCTGCTCGACCTGACCATGCTCGGCATGCTCGGCGGCCGCGAACGCTGCGCCGCCGATTGGCACAGCCTCCTCGCCGCCGGCGGCTTCCGCCTGGACCGCATCCGCCCGACCGCCGGCCCGATGTGCGTGCTCGAGGCCACCCGGGAAACGTAGCGCAGCGCGCGGTCGCAGCCAGCGGTCGTCGCTCCGCCGGGACGAGCCGTGGTACGGAGGCCGCCAGGATCTTCCGTGCCGAGGGGGTCTTCACCCCGCAGGCCACCCGTACCGCGCTCGCGGCCTTGACCGCACCCGTACTGGTGCTGGTCGGCGAGCTCGACCTGGGGGCCGGCCTGGCCGCGGGATCCGCCGCGCTGTTCCCCGACTCCACGCTGGTCGTGCAGCCGGGGGCAGGACACTCCCCCTGGCTCGACGACGCCCACCGGTTCACGGCCACGGTCGCGGGGTTCCTGGGATGACGCCGCCGGGCTACCGCTCCAGTACGCGGGCGAGGAAGCGCTGGGTCGAGGGGTGCTGCGGGGAGTTGAGGACCTGGTCCGGGCTGCCCTGCTCGCGGATGACGCCGTCCTCCAGGAAGCAGACCTGGTCGGCCGCGTGGCGGGCGAAACCCATCTCGTGGGTGGCCATCAGGATGGTCAGCCCGCGCTGCTTGAGGTCCGCGACCACGTCGAGCACCTCGCCGACGAGCTCGGGGTCCAGCGCCGAGGTGATCTCGTCCAGGAGCAGCAGCTCCGGTTCGGTGGCCAGGGCACGGGCGATCGCGGCGCGCTGCTGCTGCCCGCCGGAGAGCCGGTCCGGGTAGTCCTGCCCCTTGTCGGCGAGGCCGAGCCTGGCCAGCAGTTCGCGGGCCTTCTCCTCGGCGTCCTTGCGCGGCACCCCGTGGACCTTGCGCGGGGCGAGGGTGATGTTCTCCAGCACGCTGAGGTGGGGGAAGAGGTTGTAGGCCTGGAAGACGACGCCGATGCGGCGGCGCACGGCGTGCGGGTCGAGGCGCGGATCGGTCAGTTCGGTCCCGCCCAGGTGGACGGTGCCGTCGTCGACCGTGTCCAGCAGGTCCACGCAGCGCAGCAGGGTCGACTTGCCCGATCCCGAGCCGCCGATCAGGCAGACGACCTGGTGCGCGCCGACGTCGAGGTCGATCGAGCGCAGGACCACGCGTGATCCGTACTGCTTGCGCAGGCCGCGGATCTGCAGCAGGGCGTCCGTGGTGGGCAGGGGTGTCGTCACCGTCATCGTCCCGTCTCCGCCCAGGTGCGCTGCGCGGCGCGCCGCTGCAGTCGGTCGGCGTAGCGGCTCAGCGGGATGGTGACCGCGATGAACAGGAGCGCCGCACCCAGGTAGGGGGTGTAGTTGAAGTCGTAGTCGGCGTTGATCTGCGCCACTCGCAGGGCTTCCAGCGGGCCGAGCACCGCGACCATCGCGGTGTCCTTCTGCAGCGCGATGAAGTCGTTGAGCAGGGGCGGCACGACGTTGCGGATCGCCTGCGGCAGGATCACGTGCCGCAGGGTCTGCGGCTCGTTCAGTCCGAGGGCCCGTGCCGCGTTGCGCTGCGCCGGGTGGACCGAGTTCAGTCCGGCGCGGAAGACCTCGGCGACGTAGGCGGCGTAGGAGAGCACCAGCGCGATGACGCCGAGCACCCAGGGCTGGGAAGGTGTGCCCTGAAGCTGGAGCGCCGGCAGGCCGAAGCCGATCAGGAAGACCAGCAGCAGGGTGGGCACCCCGCGGAACACGTCGACATACAGCGTCGCGGCCAGGCGCAGCGGCTGCAGGCCGGGCGCCCGGGTCACCCGGATCAGGGCGATCAGCAGGCCCAGGACCAGGATCGCCACCTCGGCGATCAGGAACATCTGGATGTTGAGCCAGAAGCCGTGGAGGATCGCCGGGAAGGTCCTGTGGAACTCGGCGCCGTTGAGGAACAGGGAATGCACCCGGTCCCAGCCCGGAGAGGCGACCACGGCCGTGCCGACGACCACCAGGAAGGCCAGGGTGCACAGGGCGGCGATCCAGGTGTTGCGCCGTTTGCGGGAACGCCGGAACTGCTCGCGCTCCAGCTGGTGGGGGCTGGGGCGGTAGTCCGCGTCCTGCGCGGTGGCCTGCTGGTGCAGCGCGGCCGTGGTGCTCTCGTCCACTGTCAGTCCGCCCGTTACTGCTTCAGGGCGGGGACGTCGGCGGAGGCCGACAGCCACTGCTTGGTGATCGAGGCGAGCGTGCCGTCCGCCTTGAGCGACGCGAGGGTCTGGTTGAGGCAGGGCGTCAGCGCGCTGCCCTTGGCCAGCAGCAGGCCGAACTGCTCGGGGGTGCCGTTGGCGTAGTCGAACTGGCCGAGGATCTTCCCGTTGTTCAGCTCGGCGCTGGCCAGGTAGAACACGGTCGGCATGTCGGTGACGATCGCGTCGATCTGCCCGTCCTGCAGGGCGCTGATCTCGTCGTTGGTTATTACGTGTAAAAGACGCTAGAAATCCCGTTCGATCCGACACGGGCGCCGGTCACTGACCGTCCTGGAAGTGCTCGTCGAAGATCCGCAGGAGATCGCCGAGGCGGTCGCGGAGGC
>Ga0302314_10008037_pt1 | contig 18855 bp, 23 predicted proteins | sample III_Palsa_N2_3_FD_200533 | JGI IMG/M metagenome (GOLD analysis project Ga0302314, IMG submission 200533) | Peat permafrost microbial communities from Stordalen Mire near Abisko, Sweden - III_Palsa_N2_3 | ecosystem: Environmental > Terrestrial > Soil > Palsa > Peat permafrost | place: Sweden...
ACGGCGGCGTCCTGCACCATGCCCGCCCGCGTGGCCCGCCGGTTGGCGTACCGGCGCAGCGCCTCTGCGATACCGCCGGTCGTCACGCCGCCGAGTTCCTCGGCCAGCACCGCGGCGTCCTCCATCGCCTGCGACGCGCCCTGCGCCTGGTACGGGAGCATCGCGTGGCAGGCGTCACCCAGGAGCGCGACGCGGCCGTCGACCCAGAGGGGATCACGGCGGCGCCGGTACATCGCCCACACGGACACGTCCTCGTCCTTCGCCTTGGACAGCATGCCCGCGACCCGGTCGTCCCAGCCGGTGAACTCGGCAACCAGTTGCCCGGCGGTCGCCTGTTCCGTCCAGGTCTGTTCCAGCGTCGGCCGGGCCGGGGCGATCGCCACGACATTGAACTGGCGACCGCCGCGGATCATGTAATGGACGAGGTGACGATCGGGGCCGAACCAGATCGTCGAGTGGAACCGGTCGGCAAGAAACCGCGTCGCCGGATCGGCGGCGATGAGCTCGCCGTCGATCAGCGCGCGATAAGCCATCTCACCTGAGAAGACCAGGGTGTCCTCAAAACCCAGCGCGTCACGTACCACGGAACGGATGCCGTCCGCGCCCACCAGGACGTCGCCCTCGAAGCGATCGTCGGCCGCGGTGACCGCCACCGGGCGGCCTGAGTTGTCGATCCCGGTCACCCGGGCCGACGTTCTCACCTGGATGACCGGCCCGGCACCTTCCGGGTCCAGGCACGCGTTCAGCAGCACCTGGTGCAGGTCAGCGCGGTGGTACTGCCAGTACGGCGCACCGTACTGCTGGACCAGCCGGGCACCGAGCGGCAACTGGGCGATGATGTGCCCGTCGGACCAGCGCCGCCGGACCTGGTCTTGCGGTTCGGTGCGGATCCGCCGCAGCGCGGAGTGCAGCCCGAGCCCGAACAGGACGCGACTGGCGTTCGGAGCGGTCTGGATGCCAGCGCCAATCTCCCCCATATCGGGCGCGGACTCGAGCACGGTGACACGGATTCCCCGCTGGCGCATGGCGAGCGCGGCGGTCAGCCCGCCTAGGCCGCCGCCGACGATGACAGCTCGGAATGACTGACTGGTGGACACGTCGTTCCCTCCTGCGTCAATCTATCCGAACACGTATTATCCGGACACGCAAGAATTATTTTCAGGTCGTGCCAACGACCACCCGCCTAGTCGCCAGTGGCTACGCGCTCCCAGTGCGCCGCCAGGTCGTTCAGCCAGCCGGCGACGCCTTGGGCCGGATCAAGGCGGATGTCGAGCAGGGCCCGGTCGAGCTGGTGCGCGCGCCGACGGATCTCACACAGCACTTCGGATCCAGCGGGCTTGAGGCTGAGCAGCTTCCGCCGGGCGTCATGCGGGGACTCGGTACGGGCGATGAGGCCGCGGCGCTCCAGGCGCCGGCAAACATCCGCCATGGTCGATGTGTCCAGTGCCACGACCTCGGCCAGCGACGTCTGGTCAGATTCCGGGTATGCGTGTATGGCGACGAGGACGGCGTACTGCGGGCCAGTCAAAGTGGCGTCCACATGGCGGATCCAGGCGGCCAGATACGCCTGCTGGAGCCGTCGAGCACCGAAGCCGGGGGCGATCAGCAGATCCTGAGGGACCTCAAGCGGCGTCCGGTCCTGGTGCACTGCGCCCCTCGGCCGCTCTGACGTCATGAAAACAATCTAGTCTGTACGCTTGTCGCGCCAGGCAGGGTGAGCGCGCGGGCTCAGGTCAGGAGAACGGGAGTGATGAGCCGGGCTGATGGCACTTCAACTGGTCGTGGCCGCCGTCTTCGCCCTCTTGACCTGGAGGCTGCTGCGCCGGCCCGCCCGCCGCTAACCGCACCCGCGCGTGGAACTCACCTAAGACGTCATTGTGGTTATTCGTCCGGGGTATCGAGGAATTCCCTGGCCATTATCCCCATTGTTATGTCGCCAGGCTGGATGACATCGGCCGGGAGCGCCGCGGCCATGGGATTAATCTTGACGAACGGCGGGAGTTCCGGCTCGGCCCAGATAACCTGCCGCCTCTTGCCGAGCCACCGCCTGATTCTGAGCATGCTGCAGGGACTACCCGCCTAGCATGATTCAAACTCCTTCTCCGCTTCCGCCTCCGCCCGCCTGCTTCCGCCCGTCGCCGGATTTATGCGGGCAGGGCACCAAGATCAGCGCTGAGGATTTGGCCGGTGATAGCCGGTCAAATCCTCAGCGCTGATGGTTTCCGTCGTTGTTGGCGGGCCCGGGTGGTTAGCGGTTGTGCCATTCGGTGAGGATGGTGCGCAGGACGCGTCGTCCGTCGCGGAGGGTGTTGAGGTTGCTTTCGCCGTGGATGCGGGCGTGCTCGTAGCTGGGGACCTCGGTGATGGTCAGCCCGGCGGCGGCGGCGCGGAGGTTGATGAGGGTCTCGATCTCGAACCCGTCGCCCCACACCCGGCCGGTGCCTTCGGCCTGGAGGCCGAAGGCGGGGACGGCGGTGGCCCAGAAGGCGTTGTAGCCGTAGCACAGGTCGGTGTAGCGGGTGCGGTACATGGTGTTGACGAGCAATCCGAGGGCTTTGTTGCCGAGGCGGCGCAGGGGGGTGATGTCGGCGCTGCCGGCGCCGGGGGCGAAGCGTGAGCCTTTGGCGAAGTCGGCGCCGCTGGTGAGGGCGTTGATGTAGGCGGGGATTTCGGCGGGGTCGGTGGATCCGTCGGCGTCGATCACTGCGGTGATCGTCATGACCACAGCTTGTCCAGCACCGGTAGCGACCCGGTTCCCCGCACGGGTGCAGGCCGGTTGCAGCCGGTTACCGAGACCGTCCCGGCCTCTATTCTTGCCGTCTTCCGGTGTCGCGCCCGCTCTCCCGGGTTATTTTCCTGACCCGTCCGGAACCGGCGTCCGGGTCGGTGGCATTCGGGGCGGCGGGGCCGAGGTCAGCGGCGCCGAGGTCGTCGTCGCCGATCAGCTCGAACTCGCCCTCGTCCGGCTCGTCCGGACTCACGCCGCCATCGCCGGCCGGCCGGCCGACGGGCTGGCGTGGCCGCACGCCTTGCTTGCGTTCTGGCTGGCGGGCCTGCGGGTCGGCGACGTCTTCGTCTCCGGACTTCGCATGCGGCTCATGCCTTGCCGTTTTCTGGCCCATGACTTCCCTCCGCTGCCGGCTGTCTGCAGAGCCGACTCGGATTACCTGCCCGGTCCGACTGCGCCTTAACAGCAGGAATGGGAGGTTTAACCGGACCTGCGTTAGCCGGCTACTCGGTCCAGTCGAGCTGGTCTTCCGGTACGCCATTCCGGTTCCGCCTGACTCCGGCTACGGGAGCTCGAGGGTGAAGCCGGACAGCATGCCCGACACGGGCTTGGCCGACGGAAAGGCGTACTCGTCGCGCTTGGATGTCCGCGCTCGGGGCGGGCGGGCACCCGCCCCGAGCGCTTCTGCCAGGTACGGCCGGGTTAGGCCGGCTGCGGGACGATCCGGATGTAGGGCTTGGGCTCGGTCCAGCTGCCGAAGATCTTCTTGGCCTGCTCGTTGGAGACCGAGCCGGCGATCACGACGTCCTCACCCTGCTTCCAGTTCGCCGGCGTGGCGACCTTGTGCTTGGCGGTCAGCTGCAGGGAATCGATCACCCGCAGGATCTCGTCGAAGTTGCGGCCGGTCGTCATCGGGTAGAGCATGATCATCTTGATCTTCTTGTCAGGACCGATCACGAAGACGCTGCGCACGGTCTGGTTGTCGGCCGCCGTGCGGTCGGCGGGGTCGCCGCTGACGTCGGCGCCCAGCATCCCGTAGGCCTTGGAGACGGTGAAGTCGACGTCACCGATCATCGGGTAGTTCGGGGCGGTGCCCTGCGTCTCCTTGATATCCGCCGCCCAGGCGGCATGCTTGTCGATCGGGTCGACCGACAGCGCCATGATCTTCACGCCGCGACGGTCGAACTCCGACTTGACCGAGGCCATGTAGCCGAGTTCGGTCGTGCAGATCGGCGTGAAGTCCTTCGGGTGCGAGAAGAGCACCGCCCAGGAGTCGCCGATCCAGTCGTGGAACCCGATCGCGCCCTCGGTGGTCGTGGCGGTGAAGTCCGGTGCAGTGTCACCGATTGTCAAGCTCATCGTGAGTCTCCATTCGAGAGAGGTAGGTCCGGCGCCGGATAGGGTGCGGTCTCACTGTCATCTGAGACATTAGCGTCCGGCGTTCCCTGAACGTGACAGGAGCGCGTGCGGAACGCGCCGGTCAGCACCCAGATGAGCTCAGCCGTATGGATCCGCGTCGACAACCTCCCGTACCTCGCTCAGCGCCTGGCGCAGACCGTGGAGCTCCGCGGAGCCCAGGGCTAGCCGTATCGCCTGAGGTATGTGCGCGGAGGTCGCGAATGGTTCCGCCGTGGATACCGAGATGCGCTGGCGCGCGAGGGACGCCGCTATCCGATCGGCGCGAGCGCCCTCGGGCAGCGGGAGCCACACGAAGTAGGACGACGGGTGGCCGACCAGCGGCAGGCCGGCGAAGGCGTCGCGGGCGATCGACTGCCGCGTCCTCGCGTCGTCTCGTTTGCGGGCTTCGAGGCGACCGACGGTGCCGTCGTCGAGCCAGCGGCAGGCGATCGCGGTGGTGATGGCGGGGGTATTCCACGTTGTCACGCGGATCGCACGCTCGATCGCGGGCACGAGAGGCTCGGGAGCCGAGACGAAGCCGACCCGCAGGCCGGTCGCGACGCTCTTGGACAGTCCGGACACGTAGACGGTGATGTCCGGCGCCAGTGCCGCGATCGGAGGTGGCGGCTTCTCGACGAGATAGGCGTATGAGGCGTCCTCGATGATGAACAGCCCGTGTCGCCGCGCGATCTCGACCATCAGCACGCGGGCGGGGGCGTCCATGACCCAGCCGAGCGGGTTGTGCAGTGTGGGCATGGCGTAGATGGCACGGACCCGCCGCTTGGCGCACAACCGCTCGAGGGCATCGAGATCGGGTCCGTCCGGGGTCACGGGCAGCGGTGCCAGTTCCAGCCGGAGCGTGTGGGCAAGTACCTTCAAGCCCGGGTAAGTGAGGGCATCGGCCGCGACGACATCCCCGGGTCCGCACGTCGCCATCATCGTCGTGGCCAGTCCGTGCTGGGCGCCGTTAACGATCAAGACGTGATCGGCGCTGACCGCGAGCCCGGATAGCCGCAGGTGGCGGGCGACCGTGGCCCTGTCGTGCGGGCGACCGCGATGGGGCTGGTAGCGCAGCAGGGCTTCGAGTTCACCAGAGGTCGCCAGCTCCCTCAAGGCGTGCCGCAGCAGGTCGGCCTGACCGGGGAGCGAAGGATAGTTGAAGTTGAGATCGATGGCGTCCACAGCCGCCGATTGCTGGTCGATACCCTGGCCAGGGGCCAGTGCGATGTCGCGGACGAATGTTCCCCTGCCCTGCTCTCCGCTCACCAGGCCCATGGCTTCCAGTTCGGCATAGACGCGCGAGGCGGTCACCACCGCGATGCCCTCACGGGCCGCGAGCTGACGATGGGTAGGCAGGCGCGTCCCCGAGGGCAGGCGGCCCGCACGTATGTCCGACGCGAACGTGTCGACCACGACCTTGTATCGCGAGATCCCCATGGCACCGATTGTATGCATGACAATTCTTTGGCTGTCATGGACGACGCCAGCTAGCGTGAGCGTTCGCGAGCGAAAGGAACCCACCGTGCACATCGCGATCCTCACCTTCGAGGGCTACAACGAACTCGATTCCCTTATCGCGCTAGGCGTTCTCAACCGGGTCAAGAAGCCCGGCTGGCGCGTGTCCATCGCGACCACCTCGCCTCGGGTCCGCTCGATGAACGGCGTGGTGATCGAGTCGATGGCCAGCATCGAGGACGCAGGCGCGGCGGACGCCGTCGTCGTGGGCAGCGGCATGCGGACCCGCGAGGTGATCGCTGACCCGGCCATCATGGACCAGTTGCGCCGGCTGGACCCGTCACGACAGCTGCTGGCCGGACAGTGCTCAGGGACGCTCGTGCTTGCCAAGCTTGGGCTGCTCGAGAATGTCCCGGCCTGCACTGACCTCATCACCAAGCCCTGGGTTGTGGAAGCCGGCGTCGAGGTGCTCAACCAGCCCTTCTTCGCCAAGGGGAACGTCGCGACGGCCGGCGGCTGCCTGGCATCGCACTATCTCGCCGCTTGGATCATCGCCCGGATCGAGGGCAACGAAGCGGCCGAAAGCGCTCTGCACTACGTCGCACCGGTCGGCGAGAAGGAGGATTACGTCGCACGTGCCATGCGCAACATCACGCCCTACCTTCGCGAGAAACTTGCGGTCGTGTAGATATATGCGAGACCCCTTCATGTAACTGCGGTACGCCCAGATGACGATCCTGAACTTCGGGATACTCAACGCGCCCGGCGCCCCCATCCTCGGCTGACCGCACATCTCGGTCGCAACGCTGCGGAAGTCGTTCCTTTAACAGCGGCAGAGGGTACTGTCCGTTCTAGCGGAGGGAACGTCAGGCGGCAGCGATGCCGCCCCGATGCTGTGAGGCGGCGCCGATGGCTGATGCGGATAGCGGGGCTGACGGCCGGGTAGCGGTGCTTGGCACCGGCATCATGGGCTCGGCGATGGCCCGCAACCTGCTGGCGGCCGGGCTCCCGACGACGGTCTGGGACCGGTCGCAGGAGACGGCGGACCGGCTCGCTGCCCTCGGTGCCGTTGCCGCTCCGTCGCCCGCCGAGGCGGTGCGGGAGGCACGGGCGGTGATCACGATGCTGCCGACCGCTGACGTGGTGGAATCGGTCGTCTTCGACGGCCACGTGGCCGAAGCGTTCGCGCCGGGCGCGGTGTGGGCGCAGATGGGCACGATCGGCCTGGACGCCACGGCGCGGATCGCGGGCCGACTCGCTCGCCTTCGCCCTGACGTGGCGTTCGTCGACGCGCCGGTCTCGGGGAGCAAGGGGCCGGCCGAGAGCGGGCAGCTGCTCATCCTGGCATCCGGCCCGGACATCGCCCGGTCGGCGCTTGAGGGGCCGTTCGCGGCGATCGGCCGCGCGACGGTGTGGCTGGGGGAAGCCGGCCAGGGTAGCCGGTTGAAGCTGGTCGTGAACGCCTACATGTCGACGCTGATCGAGGGCGTCGCGGAAGCGATCGAGCTGGCCGGTCGACTGGGCGTCAGCACCGGCATGCTCGACCAGGCGATCGAGGGCGGCCCGCTTGACGCGCCGATCGCGGACGCCAAGCTGCACAAGATCGAACGCGGCGACTTCGCACCGGAGTTCCCGCTCGAGTGGGCGCTCAAGGACGTGGACCTGGCACTCGAGGCCGCCGGCGGTGACGCGCTGCCGCTGCTGTCCGCCTTGTCCCGGCAGTGGCACGCGGCGGTGGAAGCCGGGCACGGGCGGCAGGACGTGAGCGCCGCCCGCCTGGCACTTAACCCAGAACAGAAGTGAAAGGAGAGGCGGCTTCCATCGGGCTGCCGCCGAGATTTGCGCAGTTGAGAGTGGCGGCCGGGCCGTCAGCGGCCGTCGAGCAGTGGCTGGCCTGGGTCCCAGGTGGTGCCGTCCGCGGCGTCGCGGCGGTGCCTGGCGATCCCGGACAGTGCCTCGAGCACGACCCGGTTGGCGAGGAACGCGGTGATCTCGGCGTGATCGTAGGGCGGGGACACCTCGACGAGGTCGATCCCGACGACCGGCAGCTCGTAGGCGATGCGCCGGACTGAGTCGAGCAGCTGCCGCGCGGTGAGGCCGCCGGGCTCGGGGGTGCCGGTGCCTGGCGCGTGGCCGGGATCGCAGACGTCGATGTCGACGGAGAGGAACACGCCGTCGCAGTCGTCGGTCGCGATGCCGAATGCCTCGGTGAGGCATTCGCCGAGTCCCCTGGCGCCTAGCTCGGTCATCTCGTAGGAGCGCATGCCCTGGCGCGCCATCCACTCAAGCGTCTCTGGTCCTGGCCAGTAGCCCCGCAGGCCCATCTGCAGGAACCGGTCACCGCGCAGGGCGCCGGACTCGATCAGCCGCCGCATCGGCTGGCCGTGACCGATGAGCGATCCGAACTCGATGTCCCCGGTGTCGGCGTGCGCGTCGAAGTGGATCATCGATATGCGCCCCTGCCCGGCGTCCTGTGCGACACCCGCGGCGTCGGGCCAGGTGATCGTATGGTCGCCGCCGAGCACCAGTGGGATCGCGCCGGACGCGGTCACCGTGTAGACCGCTTCCTGCAGGTCGCGCACGGACCGCGCGGCGTCACCTGAGAACATCTCGACGTCGCCTGCGTCGTAGACCCGCAGGTCACGTAGTGCGTCGACGCGCAGCGCGAGCGAGGGCCGCGACCCATCGTGCGGCAGGTAGCAGGTCTGCCTGATGTGCTGCGGCCCAAACCGCGTACCCGCCCGGTGCGAGGTGCCGCCGTCGAACGGCGCACCCAGGATCACGATGTCGGCGTCGGCGTAGGTGCCTGGTTCTTTCCAGTCACAGCGCTCGACTCCGAGGAAGGTGATGTCCGGGCCGAACTGTGCCCCATAGCGGGTCATGGTCGCTCCTCGCGGTATCCATCGATGATCGCATGCCGCCGCGGGCCGCCCCGTTGGTTGTGGGGACTGGTGGTCTGTGCGACGCTCTGAGGTGTGCCGCACACTCCTGCGAGATCGACGCCCAGGCTGGTGGCCCTCAGCGACCTGCATGTCGCCTTCCCGGAGAATCGCACGATCATCTCCGATCTCCGGCCGGGAGCGGACGGGGACTGGCTGCTGATCGCCGGTGATGTCAGCGAGATCTTCGAGGACATCGAATGGGCGCTGACCACGCTAAGCAAACGGTTTGAGACGGTCATTTGGACGCCGGGGAACCACGAGCTGTGGACGCATCCCACCGATCCGGTTCAACTGCGCGGCGAGGAACGCTACCGGCGCCTGGTAGAGCTGTGCCGAAGCCTCGGCGTCGCAACCCCGGAGGACCCGTACCGTATCTGGGCCGGATCGGGCGGCCCGGTGACCATCGCGCCGCTGTTCTTGCTCTACGACTACACCTTTCTCCCCGACGGCGCGCAGACCAAGGAACAGGGCCTGGCCGTGGCCTACGAGACGGGCATCGTATGCAGCGACGAGATGTTGCTGCACCCCGATCCCTATCCGAGCAGGGAGGCCTGGTGCCAGGCGCGCATTGACGTGACAGAACGTCGGCTCGCCGCACGGGACCCCGCGCTGCCGGTCGTCTTCCTGTCGCATTACCCGCTGATCCGCGAGCCTACGAGGATCCTGCGCTACCCCGAGTTCGCCCAGTGGTGCGGCACCACCAAGACCAGCGACTGGCATCTGCGGTACAACGCGGTCACCGTGGTCTACGGGCATCTGCATATTCCCCGGGTGACCTGGCAAGACGGCGTCCGGTTCGTCGAGGCGTCGGTCGGTTACCCGCGGGAGTGGCAGCGCCGCGCCGGGCAACCCGGCGTTGCCCGGCCCGGGCTTCCTCGGCAGATCCTCCCGGTTCCGGCCGACGAGGTCGTCGTCCCCGGCGGCCGGTGATGATCGAGGACATCCTGCCGTCCCAGGTCGTGGCGGTGGAGGCGTTCGGTGACCTGGCCGACGTCACGCTGTTTCCCGAGGAGGAAGCGGTCATCGCCAAGGCCGTCGCCAAGCGGCGCGGGGAGTTCACGACCGCCCGCGGGTGCGCCCGCGCCGCGCTCGCGAAGATCGGCGTGCCCCCGGTGCCCATCCTGCCCGGCCCGCGAGGCGCCCCGCAGTGGCCAGCGGGCGTGGTCGGCAGCATCACGCACTGCGCCGGGTACCGGGCGTGCGCTGTTGCCCGGGCCTGCGAGATCGTGACGATCGGACTCGACGCCGAGCCACACGACAGCCTGCCGAGCGGCGTGCTCGAAGCGATCGCCTTGCCGGCTGAGCAGACGCGGCTGTCCGCGCTGAGAGCCGTCAGGCCGGACATATGCTGGGACCGCATGCTGTTTTGCGCCAAGGAATCGGTCTATAAGGCATGGTTTCCGCTGACCCACCGCTGGCTTGGCTTCGAGGAAGCCTCGATCGAAATTGACCCGGTAAACGGGTCGTTCAGCGCCGGGCTGCTTGTAGATGGCCCGGTAGTGAACAATTCGGTGCTCACCGGATTCGAGGGGCGCTGGCTTGTCGACGATGGCTTTATAGTCACCGCGATCGCCATCCCACGCGTTTCGGCGCCGAACTTAAATCGTTCTTCATAATGCGGCTAATTCGTGATTGAAAGCGGTATAAGGGCCTTACCACCGCCACGGCCGTCTGGGTCACCGCGGCGATCGGGGCCGCCGCCGACGCGGGACTGGGCCATGCTGGCGACCGAGGCGACGGCTGCGTTCCTGATCGTGACCACGACATTCCCGATTCCAGGACGGTACCTATGTCGGTCAAGCGCGCGTGGCCGCGCCCGTCACAATCGAAACTGCCTGTGCGGCCACGTCGGTGATAATAGCGGCGATCCTGGGGTCGGCCGCGTACCTGCGGATCAGGGCGGGGGAGTTAACGGTCCACAGCAGGCACGGCAGCCCTGCCGTGGCGGCACGGCGCACGATGCCGAGCGCGGCGAGCCCGTAATGCGGTGCCAGGTAGTCGGCCCCGACCCGTCTGGCGACGGCGATCGGATGGAACTCATACAGTCGGGCGGGCAGGCTGCTCCACGGTCCGCCGTCGTCCACAAGAAGCCCGGTCTCGACCTCGGGGAAGGCGGCCTTCGCCTGGGCGATCACGGCCGGCAGGAACGACGTGACGATCAACTGGGCGGGGTCGGAGCCGGCCCGCAGCGCGGCCACGACGTCCGGAACGTACCCGTCCTCCTTGAGTTCCACGTCGAGCCGGATCCGGCCCGCGCATACCCGCAGGACCTCGGAGAGCAGCGGTGGCCTGACGCCGGCCGCGATCTCGATATCGTCGCGGGTGAGTCCGCTCACCGGCGCGCCGCCGACAAACGCGTCGTGAAAGGCGATCAGCTCGCCGTCGCGGGTCCTGCGGACGTCGAACTCAATCATGTCGGCACCGACGTCGATCGCGTTCGTGAAGGCCTCGATGGTGTTCTCGGCGGCCCCGGACGCGACGCCCCGGTGCGCGGCCACCATGGCACGGGTCATGACGCGCAGTATTCCGTGTCGCGGTTAGGCACAGGCAACGGCGGTGCGAACGCGAAGTAACGCGTTCGTTCTGAAAGAAAATTAAGGAGCGAGCACTCGAATAGGGGCGACGGTCGGCTCTAAGCGGGCACGCGGCCGACGCCGCCCCACAGGGTGGTCGGGATGCCAGCCTCTTTGGCCGAGCCTGGACGCCACTCGCTGACCCGGACGACGCCGGGCGTGAGCAGTTCGGTCCCGTCGAAAAACCGCCGTACCTCGCGGTGCGGCCTGGCCACGTGATGGTCCCCTGGCAGGAACTCGTTCAGGATCTTCTCGAACGCGGCTATCTCGTCGGGGAACAGGTCGCTTCCGGCGTGGGAGATGACAAGGAAGCTGCCGGAAGGCACGCTGTCGAGCAGTCGGGTCACGATCTGGCGTGCCTCGGCCGGGTCCGGAATGTAGTGCAGGATCGCGACGAGCATGATGGCGACCGGGCGGGTGAAGTCGAGTACGCCCGCCGCCTGCGCGAGGATCTGATCGGTGTCGCGCAGGTCGGCATCGAGGTAGTCGGTGGCGCCCTCGGGGCTGCTCGTCAGCAGCGCGCGGGCGTGGGCAAGGACCAGTGGGTCGTTGTCGACGTACACGATCCGGCTCTCGGGCGCGGCGGCCTGGGCGACCTCGTGCGTGTTGTCCGCGGTCGGCAGCCCGGTCCCGATGTCGAGGAACTGGCGGATGCCCTCGGTCTCGGCGAGGTGGCGCACCGTGCGCGCGAGGAACGCCCGGTTGGCACGGGCGGACAGCCGGATGCCCGGGTAGGCGACGATGGTGTTCTCGGCCGCGATCCTGTCGGCGGCGAAGTTGTCTTTCCCGCCAAGCCAGTAGTTATACACCCGGGCCACATGTGCCACGGTGATGTCGAGACGGCTATCGGTGGCCGGATCCCAGGAGTCCGTCTCACCTGCGGATCTCTGCCCCTTCGCCACCTGTGGAATCCTTACTGCTCGGCGGTCGTGCGCGAATTCAAAATAGCGCGCTAGAATCGCTACGGTGCGGCACGCACTCATTTCGGTTCTGTGACGACTCATTCATAAGAGTGGTCACCAGGGCATTTATATTGCAGCGACTTAACCGGTACGCGTCAAGCGCGTTTACGGTTTATTTCTGTTCGAAGCCAAAATATTAATGCGTTGTTAACGTTCACATCCTACGGCATCCCGGGGCGCGGCGGTGCCCGACCCAGGCACAGAACCGGGTCACTTCTTGGCCGTCCGCTGGAAGAACATCAGGCAGATGACGGCGCTCTACCGACTGTGCCGCAGGTACCCGGCCCGGATGGGGAAGCTGCTGCGCGACGGTGCGCTCAAGCGCCTGCCGCCCGGCTACGACGTGGACACGCACTTCACCCCGGCCTACGACCCGTGGGACCAGCGCATGTGCATGGTGCCCGATGGCGACTTCTTCCGGGCCATCAGGTCGGGTAAGGCCGATGTCGTCACCGATCACATCGACGCGTCCTTTGGCAGCACTACGCCAAGGTCGCGGGGCTCTTCCGCGGGCCCATCGATGAGAAGAACCTCGAGTTCAGTGCCTCCTCCACTCCTGGCAGGAGCGGAGCGTAGGCGGCGGTCAGCCCGGTCCCGCCGGCCCGCGCCCGACGACGGCGGTCGCGCAGCAGCGGCAGGCTGCTCAGCGCGATCCCGGCCACGATCGCGGCCCCCCCGGCCAGCTGGCGCGGGCCGGCCGGGTTGGCGAAGAAGACCACGCCCGCGACCGCGCCCACGAGGGGCTCCAGGTTGAGGAATCCGCCGGCTAGCTCGGCGGAGACGTGCTGCTGGCCATAGGCGAACAGGGTGAACGGTGCCACGGTGCCGCCCACGGTCAGCGCTAGCACCGCGAGCACCGGCGCAAGCCGGGTCGGCGCGGCCGGTCCGCCCGCGGTGACCAGCGCGAACGGCAGCGTGAGGGCGGTCGCGCCCGCGAACTGTATGGCGGTGACGGCGACCGGGTCACGGCCAGCCAGCAGGCTGCCCTGCGCCACCGTCATCGCGGCGGCCAGCAGGGTCGCGGCCAGCACGAGTCCGTCGCCGACGCCGGTCGCGCCGCCGCCGTGGCCGCCGGTGACGAATCCGACCCCGGCGAGCGAGAGCGCGAACCCGGCCCAGGCGACCGGCCGGGCGACCGCGTGCTGCCAGAGCGCGGCGATCAGCGCGACCAGCACCGGGCCCGCGCCGATGATCAGCGCGGTGTGCGTGACGCTGGTGCGGGCGAGGCCCGCGTTCTGCACCAGGACCGAGCCGCCGTAGCCGAACGCTCCCCAGCCGAGCACCCGCCAGCTGAAGGCCGCGCGCAGCTTCTCGCGCGGCACGAAGGCCAGCAGCACGAGCGCGGCGAGTCCGAAGCGGGCGGTGGTCAGCCAGCCGGGCCCAAGCCAGCCCAGGGCGATCTTCGACAGCGGGACGCTGGCACCCCAGGCCACTCCGGCGGTGGCGAGCGCGGCGACAGCATGGTTCCGGTTTGTAGGCATGCCCTCATGGTGCTGCCCGACCAGGCCGTTATTTACCGTTGAGCGATGGTGACGAAATATAATTTCGTGATGTGGCCGTTAACCTTGATGAAGTTGACATAAAACTGCTGACCGCGTTGCAGGCGGATGCGGACAGGACCAACGTGGAGCTGGCCCGCCTCGTCGGCCTGTCTCCCGCCGCGACCCTGCACCGTGTCCGCGCGCTCAAGGAGTCCGGCGTCATCCGCATGATCCGGGCGCACGTGGACCCCGCCGCGGCCGGGTTCCCGCTGCGGGTCTACGTGACGGCGGCGATGGGGCGGCACGACCCGCGGGCCACCGCCATCTTCGAGGATTACCTCCGGTCCATGCCGCAGGTCATCTCGGCCGACAACGTCGCCGGCGAGACCGACTACCTGCTGTCGGTGGTCGCCCGCGACGTCGTGGAGCTGCAGCAGGTCCTGGCGGGCCTGTCCACCAGGGGCGGAACCCGGCTGGTGACGTACCTGCGGCTGGCGGAGACGAAGCCGCCGTCGCCGCTGCCCCTGGGCATCACAGGCACCGGCGACGCGGCGCCCCCACGGCGGCGGCGAAGGTGATTACACTCCCTCCGCGAGCGCGTCCAGGCCGCGGGCGGCGAGCAGCGGGACGGCGGGGCCCACCTTCTCGTAGCCGGCGCCGACCGTCTGACCGCCGAGATAGCGGGCGTGCACGCCCTCGCAGATGACGGCCAGCTTCATCCACGCCAGGGCCAGGTAGAAGGACAGGTTGGCGAGGTCACGCCCGGTAAGCTGCGCGTAGGCCGAGGCGAGCCCGCGCGCGGTCGGGAAGCCGGGCTTGTCTGTCAGCCCGGCGGAGACCGGTATGGTGCCCCGCTCGATGTCGCCCTCGTCGTGCCAGTAGGTGAGGGTGACCGCGAGATCGGCAAGGGGATCGCCGAGGGTGGACAGCTCCCAGTCGAGCACCGCGGCGACGCGCGGAACCCCGGTCGAAGACAGTGACACGATCGTGTTGTCCAGGCGGAAGTCGCCGTGCACGATCGTGCACGCGCTGTCCGGCGGCGCCGCCTCGGCCAGGCGCGCGAGCAGCAGGTCCATGTCCGGCAGGTCGCGCGTCCTCGACCGGTCCCACTGGGTGCCCCAGGTCTTGATCTGCCTGACGCAGTAGCCGCTGCGCCGCCCGTAGTCGCCGAGCCCTACGGCGTCGGGTGACACCGCGTGCAACTCGGCCAGCGTCGCGACCAGCGAGTCCGTCACCGCGGCACGCGCGGCGGGCGACAGCGCCTCGGTGTCCTGCGGCGTCCGCAGCACTTCGCCTTGCACCTCGCGCATCACGTAGAACGTCACGCCGAGCACGTCCGGGTCCATGCACAGCGCGAGCGTCTCAGGCACCGGCACGGACGTGGGCGCGAGCGCGCTCAGCACCCGGTACTCGCGCGCCATGTCATGCGCCCGCGGCAGCGCGTGCCCGAGCGGCGGCCGCCGCAGGATCACCGGGCCGCCGGGCAGCAGGAGCCGGTAGGTGATGTTAGAAAGACCGCCCGAGATCACCTCGGCCTGCCACGGACCATCCTGAACGAGGTCAGGCAGCGCGGCCCGCAGCCACGCGCCGACGGGCGCCGCCGGCAGCCCGGGCAGATCCTCAGGCATCGGCACGGGCCCGGCGGGCGGCGCGCTTCGCGATCCACATCCGGTGTACCTCGGACGCGCCGTCGTAGATGCGGAACCGGTCCCGCCACTGCTCCACCCGTTCGGGCAGCGAAAAATCAAAGGCCATCAGCACTCCGGTGTACAGGAACCACGCGTCCGTTCGGGAAAAATCTTTTGTTTCATCCCGAACGTACGCGTGGCTACGCACCCACCGCAACCAGCCCCGGGATCCCCGCCCGTCACCGCAGGCCAAGGTGGCCGCGCAAGGTCGACCCGCCGTACTCCGTACTCCCCGGTGCAGGCCCCGCCGCCACGCGGCCTCGTGATAGCCGACGCCGGCAAGGAAGGCCGTGAAGTGAGCCTGCGCCATCAGCGGTCCCGGCGGGCGCCGGCCGACGGGGTGACCGTGGACAGCTGGGGAGCGGGAAACCCGGCGCGGGCGAACGCCGCGGTGATCGCGTCTCCGAGCCGCGCCGCCCGGTCCCCGGCGACCAGGGCGATGATCGCGCCGCCGAAGCCGCCGCCGGTCATCCGCGCGCCGACCGCGCCGGCGTCGAGGGCGGTCGCGGCCGCCAGGTCGAGAGCGGGGGTGGTGATCTCGAAGTCGTCCCGCATCGACTCGTGCGACGCGGTCAGCAGCGCGCCGATCACGGCCGGGTCAGCTTCGAGCGCACCGGCCCGGAGTTCCCTGACGGTCGAGAGCACGCGCTCATCCTCGGTGACCACGTGCCTGACCCGCCGGAACGTCTCCTCGTCAAGCACCCTCGCCGCCTTGTCCAGGTCGCCGACGCCGATGTCACGCAGCGCGGGGACGTCGAGGATCCTGGCCGCCCGCTCGCAGGACGCGCGGCGGTCGGCATACCCGCCCGCGGCATGCGAGTGCCGTTCCCCGGTGTCGGCAAGCACGATCTCGAGCCCGGCCGCGTCGAGTGCAAGCGGCACGGTCTCCGCCAGAATGGCACGGCAGTCGAGGAACACCACGGCACCGGCCTCGCCGGACAGCGACGCGAACTGGTCCATGATCCCCGTCGGCGCGCCGACCACCTCGTTTTCCCCGGCCCGGCAGGCACGCGCCAGCTCGCCGCGGTCCGCACCCAGACCCCACAGGTCGTTCAGTGCGACACCAACCGCGCACTCAAGCGCCGCCGACGACGACAGTCCAGAACCGGCCGGGACGTCGGAGTCGATGAACAGGCTCACGCCACTGTTTTGGATGGCCCCGCCCGCCCGCTGGCCCGCACCGCCCAGCGCCCACGCCACCCCGGCGGGGTACGCGAGCCAGCCCGTCACGGTCCCCGGCGCGATCCGCGCGAGCGGCACGGTGGCGACCTCGCCGGGGAACTGCGCGGACGCCACGGCAAGCAAACCGTCGTCGCGGAGGCCGACCGCGACCGTCGTCCTCGCGTCGATCGCGAACGGCAGCACGAACCCCTCGTTGTAGTCGGTGTGCTCACCGATCAGGTTCACCCGGCCGGGCGCGGACCAGACCCCGGCGCAGCCGTCGCCGTAGGCGCCGGCGAATCCGCGGACGGCGGCATCGGCGAGGACTTCCGATTGAGGAGGTGACTCCACAGCTCTTGGGGGGAGCGGCTTTATAGGTGGCATGTTAGGTCTCCTGAAGGGCAAGCCCTGCCCGCAAGATGGTTCCGGCGGCGTTGGCGTCGGCGTGGGCCTGGTGGCCGCACGCCAGGCATCGGAACTCCGCCTGGCTGATGCGCTTCCCCGCAGCTACGTGGCCCCATCCCGCATCCTGGATGGACTTGTTCAGGCCCGCTTGGGCCGCCGCGCCGTTGGGCTCGTGGCCGCCGTTCCCGTCCGGTCGCGGCTGAGGCCGCCTGGTCATGTTCGCGATCTGGAGATCCTCGTGCACGATCACATTATGGTCGCGGACCAGGGCCAGTGCGGTCTTGTGAGCGTGGTCCAAGCGCTGTGTGCAGTTAAATAAGATAATTCAAAAAAGTTTACACATGAGATTACAAGCTCAGCCGCTTGGCCTGTGTGGCGAGGTACCGGCGTTCCGGTGTACTGGTGGACAGCCGGGCCGCCTGTGCGTAGGCCTTCGCCGCCTCGGACGGCTCGCCGGCCAACTCCAGCAAGTGCGCCCGGGCGGCGAACAGCCGGTGGTGCTTCGCCACCCGCTTGTCCTGCTGGAGCGTGTCCAGCAGGTCGAGGCCTGCCCGCGGGCCGTGCACCAGGCCGGCCGCGACGCCCCGGTTGAGCGTGGTGAACGGGCTCGGCGCGGCGAGTTCCGCCAGGTCATAGAGATCAGCATCAGGTACTTCATCTCGGTATCCCTCCGTGCGGGTTCACGTGGTCGCTGTCACCCGTCGGTCGGAGCCACGCCCCGGTCCTCGACACGCCCCGCCCGCCGATTATCCCGCCGGAGCCAGTCGCTGCCGCTGAATCCCTACCTGACGACGCAGACCACGAAGCTGACCCCGCATCCGAGTGACCCCGTGGCACCCGGCAGCAGGCAGGGGCCTCTCCAGGGCTAAGCCGTTATCGGCGGCGTGATGCGCCGGGCCTCGGCGGTGAGCAGGCGGCCGATTCGGTCGAAGGGCTCGCGGCTTCGCTGGGCACGGCTCATGATGACGGCGCCCTCGGTGGCGGAGTTGTCGATCATCATAACTGGCCTCGCTGTCAGTCAACCGGACTAACATAGGTCCAAAGCCGGTCCTGCCGGGCGAATCTGCTCGTCTTCGCGAGGACGCCGCGCTGTCCTTCCCTGACGTAGATGGCGCGGAACCGCACCGTGCCGGTGGCGTCGAAGAGCCCGCCACCGTCCGTCTTGAGCACCGCGAGGCGGGTCCACGCGAGTGCCGGGTCGAGCGCGAGTTCCTGCGGGCGGGCCGACGGGTGCCAGGTGCGCAGCAGGTAACCGGTGTCGCCGACGGCGAAGGCGCTGTAGCGGGAGCGCATGAGCGACTCGGCGGTTGGCGCCGCGGCGCCGGCGTGCAGCCGCCCGCAGCACGCGTCATAGTCGTCACCGAGGCCGCAGGGACACGCGAGTCCGTCCATGCGGACATTGTCGCAGTGGCCAGGAATGCCACACTCCTTGGCCTGCTTGAGCGGGGGGCCAAGCCACGGGTATGACCTCAAACGGGATTACGACGCGTACTTCGGCCAGGGAAGCCGCTGCGCTACAGCCAGGTCTACGCGACCCTGTCCCGGCTGGCGAGGGACGGGAAGGCGGTTCCCGGGCCGGTCGAGCAGGAGGCAGGGCCCGAACGCCTCATCGTGGCGCTGGCCATCCTGGCTCCGGTGCTGATCTTCATCGCCACCGCGACCCGGCTGTCGGCCGCCCGCCGTGAGGAACGGTTCGCGGCGATGCGCCTGGCCGGCGCCACCCGCAGGCAGGTCTCCCTCCTCGCCGCTACCGAATCGACCGTGGCCGCGGCGCTCGGGATGGCCGCCGGGTTCGGGATCTTCTTCCTGCTGCGCATCCCGGTCGCGGGCATCCCGTTCGTCGGCGAGCAGTTCTTCCCCGCCGAACTGTCGCTCAGTCCGCGGGACGTCCTCGAGGTCGCGATCGGCGTGCCCGTCTTCGCCGCCGTCGCGATCGGCACCGGGTTCGCCGGCGCCGCGATGTTCGCCACCGAGGCACAGCAGCACCCTATGGTCGCACCCGGCGCGGCGTACTACCTCCTCACCGCCGTTATCTCTAGCCTCAACTGATGTGTCTTTAACG
>Ga0302314_10008039_pt1 | contig 18854 bp, 14 predicted proteins | sample III_Palsa_N2_3_FD_200533 | JGI IMG/M metagenome (GOLD analysis project Ga0302314, IMG submission 200533) | Peat permafrost microbial communities from Stordalen Mire near Abisko, Sweden - III_Palsa_N2_3 | ecosystem: Environmental > Terrestrial > Soil > Palsa > Peat permafrost | place: Sweden...
GTTTATCGCGACTCTGGTGACGACGATCAAGCCGCGGCTGGTGGTGGAGACGGGATCGTTTCTCGGCGTGTCGACGGAGTGGATTGCGAGGGGGCTGGAGCGGAATGGGCCTGCCGCTGATGGCACGGACGGCAAGGTGATCACTTGCGAGTTCGACACCGTTGTGTATGCGAAGGCGAAGGAGCGGGTGGAGGCTTCACCACTGCGGCGGTTTATCGATCTGCGGAATGAGTCGAGTCTGGAGATGCAGGTGAATGGGACGATTGATCTGCTGTTCTCCGATTCGGACATCCAGATTCGCGCGGCTGAGGTGAAGCGGTTTTTGCCGCAGATGAATCCGAATGGCGTGATCCTGATGCATGATGCGAGTTCACATCTCGAAGTGGTGCGGGCGGCGGCGTTGATGCTGGAGGAGGAAGGGTTGATTTCGGTGGTGCTGCTGCCGACGCCAAGGGGGCTGGTGATTGCACAGCCCAAGGCGGGGCGGAGCTAGTCATGCCATCCAGCGAATGTCTTGGTTGAGCCCGATCCGTTGGGGTTGAACTTTGGGTCGGGCCTTCAGCCCTCGGACTTCTTGTTGGGCTTGTACCTAGGCCTGCGGCCTAGGCTGGTATATGGCACGCCTTCAGCGCGCTTAGAGCGATCGGCTGAAGCAAGCTTGATCTTAAGGCGATGAGCTGCAAGCTTGATCTTAGGGCGGTGAGCTGAGCAAGCTTGATAATGATCGAAGACAGAACACAGTAGCGGGAAGGTTTCTCAATGAAGGTGTTGGTGATTGGTGGGGGTGGGCGCGAGCATGCGATCTGCTGGGCGTTGGGACGGTCGGCAAGGGTGACTGAGGTGGTGTGCGCGCCGGGGAATGCTGGGATTGCGCAAGGTGCGCGATGCGTTGCGGTCGATGTAGGCGATCTGGCGGCGATGGTTGCGGTAGTGGAAGCGGAGCAGCCGGGCCTGACTGTGGTGGGACCGGAGCTGCCGCTGTCGCTGGGGGTGGTGGATGAGTTGACGCGGCTTGGGTTTCGCGTGTTTGGACCGACACAGGCTGCGGCGCGGCTGGAGACGAGCAAGTCGTTTGCGAAGGAGTTTATGCGGCTGAACGAGATTCCGACGGCGGCGTATGCGGTATGCACCACGCTGGAGGAGGTGCGCGAAGAACTACCGCGCTTCAGCGTGCCGGTGGTCGTGAAGGCCGACGGGCTGGCTGCGGGCAAGGGCGTGGTGATCTGCCAGACGCACCACCATGCGGAGCGGGCAGCAACGGAGCTATTTTCAGGCGTGCTACTGGGCGTGGAAGAGACGGAGGTGGTGATCGAGGAATTCCTCGACGGCGAGGAGGTTTCGTTTTTTGCGCTGTGCGATGGGAGACACGCAGTGGCGCTTGCTGCGGCGCAGGACCATAAGCGCGTGGGGGAAGGCGATACCGGGCCGAACACTGGCGGCATGGGCGCGTATACCGGCGATGGTCTGCTGAGTGCGGAGATGTCGGCGTGGCTACTGAAGAACGTCGCCCAGCGGGTGGTGGACGAGATGGCGCTGGAGGGCACGCCGTTCCAGGGGATTCTGTTCTGCGGGATGATGATGACGCCCCAGCCGGCAAGCCGGCCGGGGACCCCGGGGATGACGCCGCGCAAGGATGGGGCTCTCGGCAATGTGCAGCCGATGGTGCTGGAGTTCAACACGCGGTTTGGCGATCCGGAGACGCAGGCGATCCTGGTGCGGCTGGAGACGGACATTGTGGAGCTGTTTGAGGCGGCGATCGACGGGACCGCGGACCGGCTGGAGATCAAGATGCGGCCGGGCGCGAGTGTGTGCGTGATTGCGGCGAGCGGCGGGTATCCGGGGAAGTATGTTTCGGGACGGGAGATTTCGGGGTTGGATTCGGTGGGCGACCCGGATGTGGTGGTGTTTCATTCGGGCACGGCGATAAAGGATGGTGAGATTGTGACGGCGGGCGGGCGGGTGCTGGGGGTGACGGCGGTGTCGCGGGCGACGTCGCTGGCTCCGGGGACGGCTTCGGGGCCGGGTTCCGCGGGAGGATCGCCTTTGTGGGATGCGCTGGGCAAGGCGTACGGGGCGATGGCGGGGATCTCGTTTGAGGGGATGCAGTTTCGCGGGGATATTGGCTGGCGAGCTTTGCGCGACGGCTTGTAGGCGGTCCTGCCGGACGGGTCCGCTGCACGTGGTGCGGTCACTTCGTGACGCGTGTTGGGCTTCGCGTGGGCCTCCCGATGGCCGGCGCCTTTGGGAGTATTGACGATTCCGTACAACTCACATGAGGAGGGGACTATGGCGCAACCTGCTTTGAGTGCGGACGAGATGCTGGCGTGGCTGGAGATGACTTCGACGAAGTGGCGGGCGTTGATCGAGGAGCATCCGGAGATTCTTGCGATGCCGTGCGATGTGATGGGCGTGGGCACAGTGGGCGAGTTGCTGCAGCATATTGTTGCAGTGGAGCTGCGATATGGGGAGCAGCTATCGGGGCTCCCGGTGACGGAGTACGTGGCGATTCCGTTCGATTCGGCCGCGGCGATTTATGCGACGCACGATCGGGCGATGAAGATGTTTCGGGACCTGCTGGCGAGCGATCTGGACTGGGATGGGAAGTTCGATTTTGTGACGCGGTCGATGGGGCCGGCAAGAGCGACGCGGAAGACGATCCTGTTCCACGCGATGCTGCATGCGATTCGGCACTACGCGCAGCTTGCGACGCTGGTGCGGCAGCATGGGGTCAAGCCGGGATGGCAGATGGATTATTTGATGATGGGGATCGAACGCGTGTGAGGGTCTGAAGAAAACAGGCAACAGCAAAGGGGAGTTCTTCGCTACGCTCAGAATGACAAATCAAAGGATGCCAGAATGACAACACGCATGTGTCGCGTCATCCGATGACGCGGCGGAGGAAGCCTTTGATGCCGAGCCAGGTGAGCAGCACGAGGAAGAAACTGAGCATCAGCAGGATGTAGACCGGGTGCATGTGGTCGAGTTGGGGTGTGAGGGCGGCGCGCAGGCCTTCGCTCATGTAGACGATAGGGTTGACGAGCACCGCGTGCTGCAGGATGGGCATTTTGTCCAGCTTGGCCCAGGGATAGTAGACGCAGCCGAGGAAGGTGATGGGCATGACGACGGTGCCGAAGATGAGGCCGATCTGCGCCGGTTTGACGCTGGTGCCGATGACCAGGCCGAGTGCTCCGGCGGTGAGGCTGGCCAGCGCAAGAACAAGGATGAGGAACGGCCAGCTGTTGACGTGGGCTACGACCGGGGTTGCGGGGACGTAGTACGCGAGCGGGAAGACGACGGCGGCGGCGATCATGCTCTGCAGGGCGGAGAAGACGATTTTCTCGATCGCGACGGCGGCGACGGGCAGGGGACACATGACGCGGTCGTCGATCTCGCGGGTAATGCCGAACTCCTGCGCGAGCGGAAGGGCGACCGCGGCGATGCCGGAGAACATGATGGCGACGGCCATGAGGCCGGGCAGCAGGACGGTGGAGAAGTTGCCGCCGGCCATGGCGGCAGTGGGGTTGAGTTGGGCGCCGCCGCTCATGTGGGGCATGATGTAGGTGAAGACGAAGAGGAAGAGCAGCGGGTTCATGCAAATGCGGATGAGGAAGGGAATTTTTTCACGTTGCAGGACGTGCAGGTCGCGCAGGAAGAGACCGATGAAGGCACGGGTGTACTGCACGCCTTTGGGTGGGATGGTGCGAGGCGGGGCAACGAGCGGAGAGGCGACTTCGATCTCGGTTTCCAATGCTGGCATAAAAGTCTACTCCCGCAGGTCGCGGCCTGTGAGCCGGATGAAGACGGTCTCCAGGCTGGTTTCGGTCATGGTGAGGTCGCGCAGGCCGTAGGGATTGCTGACGCGGACGATTTCGGGCAGCAGGCCGTCGGCATTGTCGGCGAAGATGCGGATTCCGGCGGGCGTGGACTCGACTCCCCGGACACCCTGTATGTCTTGCAACTGGCCTACCAGGCGGGTGGCGCCTTCGTGGTTGCTCAGGTCGAGCGCGTAGACTTTTTGGGCTCCTACGGAGCCTTTGAGCGCGGCGGGCGTGTCTTCGACAAGGATTTTGCCGTGGTCGATGATGGCGACGCGGTCGCAGAGTTCGTCGGCCTCTTCCATGTAGTGGGTGGTGAGGACGACGGTGATGCCCTCTTCGCGGAGGCCGCGGACGGCGTCCCACATGGCGATGCGGCTCTGGGGGTCGAGGCCGGCACTGGGCTCGTCGAGGAAGAGCACGTTGGGGCGGTGGGCGATGGCGCGGGCGATCTGGACGCGCTGGGCGAGGCCGCCGGAGAGCTGCGCGGGGTAGGCGTCGGCGCGCTCGGTGAGGTGAAACTGTTCGAGGAGCTGATGGGTGCGCTGCTTCGCCTCGACGCGGGAGAAGCCGAAGTAGAGGCAATGGAAGTGGATGTTTTCGTAGATAGTGCAGGCGCGGTCGAGAGTGTTGTACTGGGGCACGATGCCCATGGAGCGGCGGGCGAGGGCCGGCGAGGCGACGACATCGATGCCGGCAATGCTGACCCTGCCGGAGGTGGGGAGGACGCGCGTGGTGCAGATGCTGATGATGGTGGTTTTGCCGGCCCCATTGGGGCCGAGCAGGCCGTAGAGTTCGCCTTCGCGGACACCGAGTTCGATGCCATCCACAGCGACGACGCGCTGTTTGCCTTCGTAGACCTTGCGAAGGCCTTCAACCTGGACGATGGGTGCCAAACGTTCCCCGTTTCATGCGATTTGCTTCGTGTAGATCGATTATAGGCATGCGGTGGAGGGATAGACTACAGCTAATTTGGCAGTAATCGGCTTGGGAACAGGGGTTTGCATCGGGCGAACCCTTAGGAATTGGGCGTAAATCCGCGCAAGGGGCGTAAAATACAACTATGGCACGTGGATGGGAGAGTAAATCCGTGGAAGAGCAGCAATCACAGCCCGCCGCACCCAAGATTGACCCCTCGATTGCGCATGCGCTGGACGCTGAGCGCAAGCGGCAACTGCAGGCGCTGGAAATGCAGCGTGAACGGGTGTTGTCGGAGCGGACATCGAATCCGTACCGGCGCACTGCGCTGAGCAATGCGCTGGTGGATATCGAGGAGCGGCTGACCCAACTTGGCTGGACGATCCACCTGTAAGCGCCTCGGCGCTTAGCTATGGCGGTGGAAGACGGTCGAGTTGGCCTGGTCGATTGTGGTCATCAGGATGGTGTGGATGTTGACGTGGTCGGGGCGCGTCGCGGCCCACAGAATTGCGTCGGCCACATCCTCGGGCTCGAGCGGCGTGATGTTCTGGTAGACCTTGGCGGCGCGTTCCTCGTCACCGCGGAAGCGGATGCGGCTGAAGTCGGTCTCGACCATGCCTGGGTCGACTGAGGTGACGCGCACGGGGGTGCCCATGAGATCGATTTTGAGGCCTTCGCTGATGGCGCGTTCGGCGGCCTTGCTGGCGCAATAGACGGCTCCATTGGCGTAGGTGATGTAGCCGGCGACCGAGCCGAGGCTGATGACGTGGCCTGAATTGCGCGCGACCATTCCCGGCACGACGGCGCGGGTGACGTAGAGCAGGCCCTTGATGTTGGTGTCGATCATTTCCTCCCAGTTGTCGGGGTCGTCCTCGTGCAGCTTAGTCATCCCCCGGCTGAGGCCGGCGTTGTTGACCAGAACGTCGATGGAGGTCCAGTCGGGCGGCAGGTCGAGGAACTTGGCTTCGACAGCGCCGCGGTCGCGCACGTCGAGATGGAAGAGCAGCACGCCTGCGGCGCCGGCTTTCAACAGCTCCGACTCCATTTCGAAGAGAAGCTCCAGGCGGCGCGCACACAACAGCAGCCGGGCCCCCGCGCGGGCGAATTCGAATGCGGTGGCGCGGCCGATGCCCGAACTTGCCCCGGTAATGAGAACGATTTTTCCAGCGAGAGATTTCATACCTATCGTTATATATCCAAAATGAGAAATGGCCGCTTGCGCGGCCATCCTCTTTTTCACGTTGCGTTCCGTGTGTTACCGGGCGGGCGGTGGACCCTGGGGGGATGCGCTTGCACTCGGGCTCTCAGCGACGCCGATGGCGTCTCCGGAGACGACCATGTTGACGCGCCGGTTCTGCTGACGGCCGCTGGAGGTAGTGTTGTCGGCCACCGGGTTGTTCTTGCCAAATCCCTGCGAGGTAATGTTGTTCTGCGTCACGCCCTGCGCCACCAGGAAGTCCCTTACGGTTCCGGCCCGCTTGTCGGAGAGTGTCTGGTTGAATTCGTCCGAGCCGACGGAATCTGTAAAGCCTTCGACCTGGACCTTCAGACCGGGATAGGCCTCGAGGATTCCTGCGACTTTCGCGAGGCTGACCTGGGTGGTCGGCTTCAGGGTGTACTTGCCGGTGTCGAAGAGCACGTCTGACATATTGACGATGAGGCCGCGGGCGGTCTCGCTGGTTTGCAGCACGCTGTTCAGTTGGGTCCGCAACCTCTCGCGGACGGCGTTGGCATCTTCGGCGCTCTTGTTGGCTTCGGCTGCCTTGGCGCGGGCCTCGGCTGCTTCAGCTTCCGCCTGCGCGCGGGCAGCATCGGCCTGAGCTTTGGCTGCCTTGGCCTGGTCTGCCTGGAGTTGCGCCTGCTGGGCCTGCATTTGCGACTGCTGCGCGGCCAACTGCGACTGGGCAGCCTGCTGCGCGGAGAGCGCTGCATCCTGCTGGGCCTGGTCCTTGGCGGCTACGGTTGCTGCTTCGCGTTCGGCTGCTTGCTTGCGCAAGGTCGCGATGCGGGCATCCTCGGCGCGCTCTACAGCCTCGCGAGCGTGGGTGATTTCCATCTTTTCGTCGCGATGCTTGCTGCTGTCGATGTCGGAGGCGTTCTGCAGGTCGAGCTTGGCCTGGTGCATGATTTCAGGCGTGTACTTGTCCGCCCCGGTGTCCTGGGCGATTCGCACTGCATTCTCGGCTTCGAACAGTTCGAGCGGCGAGTGCTCGTTGCGCGTAATTGGATTGGCGACCGCATGCGCGCCTTCCGTCTCCGCGTAGGCACCGCGCGGCAGCAGGGAGTAGTTAGCGTTCACCTTTTCAAGCACGCCGACAGTCTTGTCCTGCTGAACCACGTTCTGGAGAACGACTACGTCGCTGGGCTCGGAGACCGAGAAGTAGGGCTCGGCGGTGACGATCAAGCCAAACGACTGCAGAGCGGTGGTGACGCGAATGTTGTTCTTCGTGCCGGCGGGTAGCACTTCGCCGAGGTTTTGCGCCCGGCCGTCGGGCGAGATCGCCCACAGCACGTAGGTCAGGTACTCGGGGCCGAAGCCGTTGGCAGGAGTGAGGCCGGAAAACTTCGCTTCGACTGTAATACCGCCGCGCTCGCTGGTGACCTTGGCCTCACCCTTCCCACCGGGAAGCAGAGGAGTCCCTGTGAAGCCGATGGTGGTGGAACCGCTGCGATGGAAGTAGTTGACGCAGTCGAGATTGCGCTGCACCACCTTGACCCGGTAGATGTAGATTCCGTTCTGCTCGGTGATGGGATTGGCTGCTTCGGCTGGAGCAGCCTGACTGGTTGGGTTCGGCTCCTGCGCGTGGGCCGCAGGCACCACAGCAACAAGTGCGCCGGTGATTGCGGTGGTGGATAGGCAACGAAAGAGCAGGCTACTGAGAGAGCGGCCAGTTTCCCGGCCACAACCTTCCGCAAGCGCCAAATAAGGCGCTGAAGACAGTTTTCGAGGTGCCATGGATTTGTTCTCCTTGCGATTTACGTGCCAGACCGTGGCCCTTCGCATTGCGCAATGCGAGAGGCACTCTTAAAGCCCGAGGTAGCGCCATACATTGGGATGCGGGATGGGTGACAAAGGTAGTCCATCGCCGCTCGAATGGGCGTCGGTGGGTCCTGCGAACGCGGTAGACTGAGTGCGCGAGCGAGGTTCGGGCCGTGGTTCTGGAAGTTGCCAAGCCGATAGCGCTGGGATTGTGCCTGCTCTCGTTGTGCTCTGTGTTTTACGCGGCATTTCTGGTTCCGGCGAGCGCTCCGGAGCATCGGCTGCTGGACTCGGTGATTCTGCTGTCGCTGGCCGCGGGAATCTGCCTGTGCAGCGGGATGATTTTTCGCGAGTTGACGCCAGAAGGCATCGAACCACTGATAAGTACCTTGCCGATGCAGATGTTTTTCTGGGCGGCGGGGGTTATGGTGGCTCTTTTTGTGGCTTCGTGGTATTTGGAGACCTACTGCATTTTCTACAAGGACGTGCGGCGGTTCTAGAGCAGTTTAGGAAATAGTCTGTGGTCTTCGAATACGTTCCGGATCGGCGCTCCCTGTTGGTCGCGTCGATTCGGGTTCCGCGGCCCCGCTTCCATGGTTTTCTAAACTGCAGTGACACCGTGGCGGGATGCAAAACTTGAGGTTGGAAGGACGGATCGGAATTGGAAAAAGCAGTGGGCAAGGGCTGGACGACGGGACATCTTTTCTGGCAAATGGAGCGGCGCGCGCTGATCACCGGAGCGAACAGCGGGATCGGGTACTATACGGCGCTTGAGTTGGCGCGTAAGGGGGCGCACGTTTTGCTCGGCTGCCGGGACAAGACACGGGGCGAGGCGGCCCTGGCCCGGTTGCGCTCCGAGGTTTTGGAGGCGAGCGCAGAGGTAGTAGTACTCGACCTGGCGTCGCTGGCGTCGGTGCGAGCATTTGCGGAGGCGGAGCTGGCGCTGGACCTTCCGCTGGACCTGCTGATCAACAATGCCGGCGTGATGGCTCCGAAGAAGCGATTGGAGACCGCAGACGGTTTTGAGCTTCAGTTTGGCACCAATGTGCTGGGCCATTTTGCGCTGACGATGCTGATGATGCCGGCACTGGCACGGGCAGTGCAGAGCCCCTCACAGCGGCCGCGTGTGGTGACGATTGCGTCGATCGCGCACAAGGACGGCCGGCTGAATTTCGACGATCTGCAGTCGACGAAGAAATACAGCCCGATGGGCGCATACCGGCAGTCCAAATTGGCTGATCTGATGTTTGCATTCGAATTGCGGCGGCGGCTGGGCAAGGCCGGGCCGCCGGCGTGGGGCGTGATGAGCCTGGCGGCGCATCCGGGCGTGGCGAATACGAACCTGTTTCAGGTGGGCAAATTTTCGCCAGTGGAGAAGGCAGTGCGGTGGGTTGTGGGTGGGGCGATTGGCGCGCTGCTGAACTCCGAGGCGCAAGGAGCGGTGCCGACGTTGTTTGCCGCGACCGCTTCGGAGGTGGCGGACGGCGGATACTACGGGCCGCAGGGCTTCAACGAGATGCGTGGCGGCGATGTGGGCGTGGCGAAGGTGGCGCCGCAGGCGCTCGATGAGGCGGCGGCGGCACGGCTGTGGAGCGAGTGCGAACAGCTGACGGGCACCTCGCTGACGTAAATTCTCAGGCAATTTGTGTGGCCGGCCGGTGCGATGCGGCCCGGTGACCCGGCCTTTCGGCTGAAGGGATTGATTGCAGGCGGCGCGGCCATCTGCTTGAGCCTGTGCGGGGTATGAAAATCGTCGGCGTGGGCACAAGACATGCGAGGTGTGGGTGGTCTACAATTCCCGGCTTAGACGATTGGGCGGCGCCGCTGCCCATGTCCACTTCGAAGGAGAATTGATCCATGTCGACTACTGTGCTCGCAATTCAGCCGGGCGCCTATGGGTTCCCGGTCACGCTCAAGAAGCGGTATGACAACTACATTGGCGGCAAGTGGTCGCCACCGGCTGACGGTGAGTACTTCGAGAACATCACGCCGGTGACGGGGCAGGTGATCTGCCAGATTGCACGGTCGAAGGCGGCCGATGTCGATAAGGCGCTGGACGCGGCGCACGCGGCCAAAGCAGCGTGGGGCAAGACGTCCGGAGCCGAACGCGGCCGGTTGCTGGAGAGGATTGCGCAGCGGCTCGAAGACAACCTGGAGATGCTGGCGACGATCGAGACCTGGGACAACGGCAAGCCGATCCGCGAGACGATGGCCGCGGACATTCCGCTGGCGGTGGACCACTTCCGCTATTTTGCGGGCGTGATTCGCGCGCAGGAAGGCTCGATCGGGCAGATCGATTCGCAGACCGTGGCGTATCACTACCACGAGCCGCTGGGCGTTGTTGGCCTGATCATTCCGTGGAACTTCCCCATCCTGATGGCGGCCTGGAAGCTGGCTCCGGCGCTGGCCGCGGGCAACTGCGTGGTGCTGAAACCGGCCGAGCAGACGCCGATGTCGATCCTGTGCCTGATGGAGCTGATTGAGGACATTCTGCCTCCGGGCGTGGTGAACATCGTGAACGGCTTCGGCCTGGAGGCGGGCAAGCCGCTGGCGTCGAGTCCGCGCATCAATAAGATCGCGTTTACCGGCGAGACGACTACGGGCCGTTTGATCATGCAGTACGCCTCGCAGAACATTATTCCGGTGACACTGGAGCTTGGCGGCAAGTCGGCGAATATCTTCTTCGAGGATGTGCTGCGCGAGGACGATGCGTTCTACGACAAGGCGCTCGAGGGCTTCACGCTGTTCGCCCTGAACCAGGGCGAAGTGTGTACGTGTCCATCGCGCGCGCTGATTCAGGAGTCGATCTACGACCGCTTTATGGAGCGGGCGCTGAAGCGGGTGGAAGCGATCAAGCAGGGCAATCCGCTGGATCCGTCGACCATGTTGGGCGCGCAGGCGTCGAACGAGCAGATGGAGAAGATTCTGTCGTACCTCGACATCGGCAAGCAGGAAGGCGCGGAGGTGCTGATTGGCGGCAAGCAAAAGAAGATGGACGGCGATCTGCGGACCGGCTTCTACGTTGAGCCGACCGTGTTCAAGGGCAACAACAAGATGCGCATCTTCCAGGAAGAGATCTTCGGGCCGGTGGTTTCGGTGACGACGTTCAAGACCGACGACGAAGCGCTGGAGATCGCCAACGACACGCTGTACGGACTGGGCGCGGGCGTGTGGACGCGGGATATGAATCGCGCGTACAAGTTCGGCCACGGCATCCAGGCCGGGCGCGTGTGGACGAACTGCTACCATCTATATCCGGCGGGAGCTGCGTTTGGCGGATACAAACAGTCGGGGGTCGGACGCGAGACGCACAAGATGATGCTCGACCACTATCAGCAGACGAAAAACGTTCTTGTCAGCTTCAGCCCGAACGCTATGGGGTTCTTTTAAACCATGAGCGTACTGGAGACGGCTGGTGCCGATCGGACTGCGGCGGCGGAGACTACCTCTCCGCCGCCGCAGGTATTGACGACTCCGGCGGCGGTGGCGCTGATGGAGAAGCTGCGGGCGAAGCACGGGCCGCTGATGTTTCACCAGTCGGGCGGATGCTGCGATGGCAGCTCGCCGATGTGCTATCCACTGGGCGAGTTTATAACCGGCGACAGCGATGTGCTGCTGGCGACGATAGCGTACTCCGACGATGGGCCAGGTGTGCCGTTTTACATGAGCAGGCCGCAGTTCGAATACTGGAAGCACACGCAGCTGATCCTGGATGTGGTGACGGGCCGCGGCGGAATGTTCTCGCTGGAAAATGGCGAGGGCGTGCGGTTTCTGATCCGGTCGCGGGTGTTTACGGATGCGGAGATTCGGGCGCTGCGGGCGGCAGGGCGCATTTAGTACTTCGTACCGTTTTCGACGCGCTAACGCGCGTGGTACTTCGTACCGTTCTCGACGCGCTGCGCGCGTGAAAGCTTAGTTTCGGGGTTGGATTGCTCCTTTATACCGATGTAGGATTTCCTTTAAGGGCTCCGTGGTGCGCTGGTTTGCAGTGTGTTCGTTCGAGGAGATCTGCGATGAAGCGTCGTTCGTTTCTCAAGAGTGCGGCCGCGGTGTTTCCGGCTGCGGGGCTTGGCGCGTTTTCATTTGGCCAGGCGGGTTCGGCTCCGGTGGCGGAGGGGATTCATCCGGTGGGCGCGGGGCAGGACCGGCTGGGCGAGACGCACTCGCTGGGGTTCAGCACGATTCTGTTCAAGGTGCTGCCGCGGGAGACGGGCAGCGGGTTGTTTGTGATCGAGCATAAGGGCTTGGGGCATGGTGGACCGCCGGTGCATCTTCATCTGCATCAGGAGGAGTGGTTCTACGTGATGGAGGGCGAGGTGCTGTTTCAGCTTGGCGGCGAGCGGAAGACGCTGCGCGCGGGTGAGTCGGTGCTGGGACCGCGCGGGGTTCCGCATGGGTTCATGGGCGCGGGCGATAAGCCGGCACATCTGATCATCGCGTTTACGCCAGCGGGAATGATGGAGGCGTTTTTCCGCGAGGCGGCGGTGCCGAATGGGCCGCCGATGGATGCGGCGCTATTTGCGAAGTACCACATGCAGTATGTCGGGCCTCCTTTGGTGGCGGGGTAGCTGGTTTTTAGTACCCGCCTCCGCACTCAAGTCCTAAACTCCGGGACCCGCAGGAGAAGAGATCTAGTTCGACGGAGATTTAGGACGAATGGGGACGGTGGTGGTTCTGGCGTAATTGAGGATGGTAGCGACGACGTACTTTTCGTCGGTGGCCATGCCGGGGGTTTTGCCCTTGCCTTCTATGACAAGGTACTCGTTGGCGGCGTGAGCGCGACCGCCGGCGAGGAAGCCGAAGGTCATGCCCATGGGCATGGAGACGGTTCCGACCTTTTCACCGACTTCGCCGTCGGTGAAGAGGTAGGAAGGCCAATAGCCGCCAGCGATGGGGTGATCCGTGACGGTGAAGGCGTTGAGGTCGAGCGAGGCGGTTTTGTTGAGGTTGTCGTTCGCGGGTTTGGCGGCGGGCTTGGTGTTGTCCTTCGGAGTGGTACCGAAGAACATGCTCATGGTGTCGCCGGGGGTCATGCCCATCATGGCGAGGGCTTGATTGTGGGCGCTGGTGATGTCGTTCTTCGGGTCGGAGCCGCGTGACCAGGGCACGTCGCCGATGAGTTTGACTTCGACGTCTTTATAGCCGTTGCTGTCGATCTGGGCGCGAAGTTTCCTGACGAGGTCAGGGCCGCTCATTTTGGGAACGTAGCGAATGTTGTGCTTGGAGACGATTTTGTTGGGGAGGATGGCCCCGGCGCCACCGGCGTACATATTGCCGCCCCAGATTCCGTCGAGGTTGAAGCTGGTGCCGTATTGCAGCATTTTGAGCATGGTGGCCGGGTCGTCGGAGATGAAGCGGGCGACGCCGACGGCCTTGGCGGCCTGAGCGAGGTCCATCTGGGTTGCGGCGGCCTGTAGACGCTTGATCTGGTCTGGGGTGGGCTGCTCCATATTGTCGAAGAAGCCCTTAATTTTGGGAGTGTTGCCGTCTTTGGAGGTGAGCTCGGAGAGCATTTGGATGTGGCGCCAAGCAGGGCTGTCGACGGTGCGCTTCCAGATGCCATGGATGTCGGAGTTGGTGGGGCCGCGCCCCCAGGCGGTTCCGCTGGTGGTGAGTTCGACGTAAACGCACCCCTCGGAGGGGCCGCCGGAATAGAGTGCGTCGGCGTCCTTGAAGAGGTCGGAGTGCTGTTTGAAGAATTGGCGGAGGCCGATGGACATACGCTCCTCGTCCCCTTCGGCGATGAAGATGATATTGACAGGCAGCTTGCCGCCCATGGTGGCTTTGAGGGATTCAAGCGCATTGAGGACGACCATCTGCGGGCCCTTGGTGTTGACGGCTCCGCGGCCCATCAGGACCTTGGTGGCGCCGGGGACGCCGGCTGCGTCGCCGGAGAGGATGCGACCCTCAAACGGCGGTGCGACCCAGAGGCTGGGCTGGGTGACGGGCATGGTGTCGTACATCCAGTAGAAGACGATGGTTTTGGGGGCGCCGAAATCGCAGTGGGCGTAGACGACGGGGTTGCCGGGTGTGCCGTATTCGGTGATGCCGACGTCATAAACCCGAGTCGTCTGGCAGCCGAACTTGTCGAAGAAGCCCTTGACCATCTCGGCGGATTCGGCGATGCCTTCGCCCGAGTTGGAGATGGACGGCTGGTGAATCCAGGTCTGCAGATTGGCGACATGCTCGTCGATGTGGGCGTCGATGTAGTCGAAGGCCTTCTTTGCTTCAGGGGAGACCTTCGCGGGGTCGAACTGGATGGTCTCGTCGCCATGAGGGCGTATGCCGAGTTTGGGCGTGGTGCCGGAGGCCGGCGCCGCGGCAGGTTTCGAATGGCAGGCGACAAGGGATGCGAAAAGACAAACGGAGGTGACGGCGACGGCCATGCTTCGCATGAAGACACTCCTGGGCAAGGTAGAAACTGCCTTGCGGTCAGCATTTCTGTGGTTGCTGTGAGTTGTGGCGAGAGAGTTTCAATGTAGCGAGTTGCGGGTGCGGAGTCAATTCGGCCGCAGGAAGACGGCACCTAGGATCGTTTTGGGGCACCCCCCCAGGGGGGGTGGGTGGTGCTAAGTCGTTTTATTACAATTAGATGTCAAAACGTGCCCTTGTAAATATAAGATTCCATGGTAGTTGCGGCAAATATAAGATTCCATGGCAGTTACTCGGCCCTTCGAGATTTGGGTGAGTTAAATGCGGAAGGCTCAGCCGCTTGGCCGAGCCTTCTTTTGTTTAACTCACAATTCAATTGTAGCAGGTTGGGCAGAACTCCCCGGCAGCTTGATCGAACTGCGGGATGACAACTCGGGAGGAGGCCGACGACACGAGCTTTGATGTGGGACTTGAGTGAGAAACCCCACGATAGGCGCGTGAAGCTGCGCCGATCATGGGGCCTCCGGTTTGTTATCTGATCAGGTTATTTGGCAGCTAGTTGGCGGAGGACGTAGGGGAGGATGCCGCCGTGCTGGTAGTAGAGGATTTCCTGGGGGGTGTCGATGCGGAGGGTGGCGGAGAACTCGATGGTTTTGCCGTTGTAGGTTTCGGCAAGGATGGGCAGGATGCGGCCGTCGGCGAACTTCGAGTCGAGCATGGCTTTGAGGGCGCCGGAGTGGTCGCCGATGGAGAAGATCTCCTCGCCGGAGAGGCCGAGGGAGTGGGTGGATTGGCCGGGAAGGTACTGGAAGGGCAGGATGCCCATGCCGACGAGGTTGGAGCGGTGGATGCGCTCATAGCTCTCGGCGATGACGAACTTGATGCCGAGCAGGCGCGGGCCTTTGGCGGCCCAGTCGCGGGAGCTGCCTGAGCCGTACTCCTTGCCGGCCAGGATGCAGAGAGGCGTGCCGCGGTTGGCGTATTCGACCGACGCGTCGTAGATGGACATGTCGGTGCCTTCGGGGAGCAGGCGGGTGACGCCGCCTTCGGTGCCGGGGGCGAGCTTGTTGCGCAGGCGGACGTTGGCGAAGGTTCCGCGGACCATGACTTCGTGGTTGCCGCGGCGGCTGCCGTAGCTGTTGAAGTCGGCGGGAGCGACGAAGTGGTCGGTGAGGTATTTGCCGGCGGGCCCGTTTTTCTTGATGGAGCCGGCGGGGGAGATGTGGTCGGTGGTGACGGAGTCTCCGAGCACGGCGAGGGCGCGGGCGGCGCGGATGTCTTCTACGGGGGCGGGGGTTGCGGTCATGCCGTCGAAGTAGGGAGCTTTGCGGATGTAGGTGGAGTCGGGCTCCCAGCCGTAGGTGTTGCCGGAGGGGAACTTGAGGTGCTGCCAGTTCTGATCGCCGTCGGTGACGGTGGAGTACTGCTTGCGGAACATGGTGGAGTCGATGGAGGCGTTGACGGCCTCAGAGACTTCAGATTGAGTGGGCCAGATGTCGCGCAGGTAGACGGGCTGGCCGGTTTGATCCTTGCCGAGCGGGTCGGTGGCGAAGTTGTGGCTGATGTGGCCGGCGAGCGCGTAGGCGACGACCAGCGGCGGTGACATCAGATAATTTGCGCGGACTTCGGGGGAGATGCGGCCCTCGAAGTTGCGATTGCCGGAGAGGACGGAGACGGCGACAAGGGAGTGGTCCTCGATGGCTTTGCTGACGTCTGTCGGCAACGGTCCTGAATTGCCGATGCAGGTGGTACAGCCGTAGCCGACGGTCTGGAAGCGGAGGGCGTCGAGGTACTGGGTGAGGCCGGCTTTGTTGTAGTAGTCGGTGACGACGCGGGAGCCGGGGGCGAGGGACGTCTTGACCCAGGGAGGCGTCTGCAGGCCGCGTTGGACGGCTTTCTTGGCGAGCAGGCCGGCGGCCACCATGACGTAGGGGTTGGAGGTGTTGGTGCAGGAGGTGATGGCGGCGATGACGATGGATCCGTTGCCGAGGTAGGGGTCGGGATCGATGCCGAAGCGGGCTTTAACGCTGGTGGGTGCGGCGGCGGGTTCATGCGCGGGAGTGGCTAGCGCGGGCGCGCCGGTGCTGCTGGTGACGTTGCCGTTGGCAGACGGGTGGCCGCCTTCGGCTTCCCAGCGGACCATCTGGCGGGCGGATTCCTGGTTGCCGTTGGGGCCGAGGAGCTGCGGGAGCTGCTGGGCGAAGCTGGCGGCAGCCTCCGAGAGCAGGACGCGGTCCTGGGGACGCTTGGGGCCGGCGACGGAGGGTTCTACGGTGGCGAGGTCGAGTGAGAGGGTGGAGGAGTACTCGGCTTCCGGGGAGTCGGCGGTGTGGAAGAGGCCTTGCTCGCGGAAGTAGGCTTCGACGAGGGCAATGTGTTCGTCGGTGCGGCCGGTGAGTCGGAGATATTTGAGGGTCTCCTTGTCGACGGGGAAGATGCCGCAGGTGGCGCCGTATTCGGGGGCCATGTTGGCGATGGTGGCGCGGTCGGCTAGGGGGAGTTCGGCGATGCCGGGGCCGTAGAATTCGACGAACTTGCCGACCACGCCGTGCTTGCGGAGGGCTTCGGTGACGGTGAGTACGAGGTCGGTGGCGGTGGTGCCTTCCTTCAGTTTGCCGGTGAGGCGGAAGCCGACGACCTGGGGGACGAGCATGGAGACGGGCTGGCCGAGCATGGCGGCCTCGGCCTCGATGCCGCCGACGCCCCAGCCGAGGACGCCGAGACCGTTGACCATGGTGGTGTGGGAGTCGGTGCCGACGAGGGTGTCTGGATACGCGACTATGGTACCGTCGGGCTTCGGTGAAGTTGTGAAGACTACGCGGGCGAGATACTCGAGGTTGACCTGGTGGCAGATGCCCATGCCGGGCGGCACGGCGGAGAAGTTGTTGAAGGCGGACTGGCCCCACTTGAGGAAGGCGTAGCGCTCGCGGTTGCGGGTGAATTCGAGTGCGGCGTTGAGGTCGTAGGAGTTGACGGTGCCGAATTCGTCGACCTGGACGGAGTGGTCGATGACGAGTTCGGCGGGTTGGAGGGGATTGATCTTTTCTGGGTCGCCGCCGAGGGTCTTCATGGCGTCGCGCATGGCGGCGAGATCGACGATGGCGGGGACGCCGGTGAAGTCCTGCATGAGGACCCGGGCGGGCATGTAGGCGATCTCGCGGGAGGGTTCGGCTTTGGGGTCCCAGTTGGCGAGGAAGGTGATGTCTTCGGCGGTGACGGAGTGGCCATCTTCGTGGCGGAGGAGATTTTCAAGCAGGATGCGGAGGGAAAAGGGAAGGCGGGCGAGGTTGGTTTTGGAGGATTCGGCGAGCGCGTTGAGGCGGAAGATGTTGACGGTGGTGGAGCCGCTGGTGAGGGTTGCGGCGCTCTGGAAGGAATCGGGATTTGCGGTCATGATTGTTTCTCCATTGGCGTGGGCCGGGGGTGGACACCGGGCGCGAGGTTGAGGGCCGAGAGCGCGCTGGATACAGTCGGGGGCGCAAGTCGGCGGGAAGGAAAAGCCTATCAAAAATTGTGGGTGAGCGGGGCGATGGCGTTCAGGAGCGACCGCGGTCGCGGCGGCCGAGGCGAAAACGTTTGAGAATGGGCGCGCAGTGGGCCATCACGGAAATTCTACGCCAGCGCCGGAGTGGAGGGGAACATTTGAGTGTTCGGACCTGCCGAAGCGTGCTAAGTTGGAATCCTTCCACTGACTTTCCGCGGCCGAGAGGATCGCAATGCGCGCTAAACGAGCTGTTACAGCGGTGGCTTCCGTGGTGCTGCTGGCAACGGGGTGCGGCAGCGGGACGATGAGCACAACGACACAGACTGTAGCTACGTCGCCGGCGACGGGCCCAGGGAAGGTCACAATTTCCGGGAACATGCTGCTGAAGGGTGGAGTGCAGTGGACTCCCAAGGCGCTGCAACTGAACGCGTTCGTGGCCTCGCCGACCGTCGGGGCGGGCGTGTATTTGCAGGCGTATCAGCACTTCACGCTGGCTGAGCTGAGCGCGCTGCAGGCGTGGGGCGCGGATACGGTGCGATTTCAGATCGGGCAGCCGGAGATGGACCCCCAGTCGAGCCTCTACAGTGCGAGCTTTGTCGCGCAGGTGCAGGCGGCTGTGGCGCAGGCGCGGACGCTGGGGTTGAATGTGATCCTGAGCGTGCAGGACGGAGCACAGACTGGAGAGACTGCGCCTGCTTCGCTGCCCGACGCCGGTACGACACGGGCGTGGACGACTTTGATGACGGTGGCGAATGGCGATCAGGGAATCATGTTCGAGATGTTCAGCGAGCCGTCGGGGTCGCCTACGCCGGCGAACTGGGTGGCGTGGCAGAGCGCGTACCAGGCGCTGGTGACGGCGATTCGCGCGGCTGGAGCGAGCAATGTTCTGCTGGCCGATGGACTGCAGGGCGGCACGACGTTTGCGGGAGCGCCAACGCTGAGCGATACGACAGGCCAGACGGGTTACGCGGTAGAACCCTGGTTCTTCCCAAACTACCGCACGACCGCGGCGTACGACACCGCGTTTGGCAATCTTGCGGCGACGAATGCCGTTATTGCGGCGGCGTGGTCGACGCTGGACGGCGGGTCGTACACGGAGTATTGCGGGCCAACCACGCCGACGGATGCGCAGACGCTGCTGAATTATCTTTTGGCTAAGAAGATCGGAGTGACTGGGTTTGCGTTCGACGACCCCGGTGTGGGCGCAACGCTAAACCTGATCGGGACCGTGGTGCAGGATCTGAATGGGACGCCGTCAACGTTTGCGGGCGGGGCCTTGGTGTGC
>Ga0302314_10008040_pt1 | contig 18853 bp, 18 predicted proteins | sample III_Palsa_N2_3_FD_200533 | JGI IMG/M metagenome (GOLD analysis project Ga0302314, IMG submission 200533) | Peat permafrost microbial communities from Stordalen Mire near Abisko, Sweden - III_Palsa_N2_3 | ecosystem: Environmental > Terrestrial > Soil > Palsa > Peat permafrost | place: Sweden...
TCTTCCTGCCCGATGATCCAGGCGTAGAGATACTGGTCCGGCTCTTCGATGATCACCTCGAACTCATCCAGCTGAGGCGCATCGAAGGTCTCGACGTACTGGTCGGCGAAGGGTCCGAGGATCAGGTCGGCCTCGCGGAACCCCCGGTGCCACGCGCGATAGCGGATCATCTTCAGGCGGCTGGCGGGGTCGGGAACGGTCATGGAGCGGCGCATATAGAACGACGAGGCGCGCGCCGCTACTCAACGCTATGCTTGGCCGCATGCGGCCGGAGATTCTTTTCCCCCTGTTTGCGCCGGTCTCGTCCCTGAAGGGGGTGGGGCCGAAGATCGAGCCGCTCGCCGTCAAGCTAGCGGGCCCCTACGTGCGCGACCTCGCCTTCCTGACGCCGCAGAGCCTGGTGCACCGGCCGCTGGCGAAAGCCGTCGAAGCGGTCATCGGCGAGGTGCAGACCTTCGTTGTGACGATCGACAGCCATATGCCGTCGAACCGCCCCGACCGGCCCTATCGAATTCGCACCTTTGACGGGTCAGGATTTCTTACCCTGGCCTGGTTCAAGGTCAGCGGCGCGCAGTTGCAGGCGCAACATCCGGTGGGCGCCAGGCGGGCGGTAAGCGGAAAAGTTGAGGAATATTGGGGCGAACTGCAGATGGCCCATCCGGACTATCTGGTCGCCGAAGAGCGCCTCGCGGAAATTCCTACCGAGGAGGCCATCTATCCCGCCACCGCCGGCCTCCCCGCCCGCACCGTCCGGCGTCTGGCGCACGAGGCCCTGGCCCGCGCCCCCGATCTGCCGGAGTGGCAGGACCCCGCCTGGCTGATGCGGGAGGGGTTCTCCCCCTGGCGCGTGGCGCTGGCGGAGCTGCACATGCCCAAGGACGAAGGCGATCTTTCCCTCCTGACCCGCCATCGCCGCCGCCTCGCCTACGACGAGCTGTTCGCCCACCAGCTGGCCATGGCCCAGCGCAAGGCTGACCGCCGGGCCTTCGCCGCGCCGGTGATCACAGCCAGCGCCTTGGCCGAGACGGTCGAACGCGCCCTGCCCTATACCCTGACCGGCGCGCAGATCCTGTCCTTAAGCGAAATCCGCATGGACCTGGCGTCCGGCGAGCGGATGTCCCGGCTGCTGCAAGGCGATGTGGGCGCGGGCAAGACGGTGGTGGCCATGTTGGCCATGGCCGACGCCGCCGCGTCTGGGCAGCAGTCGGCGCTGATGGCGCCGACCGAAATCCTCGCTCGCCAGCATTTCAAGACCATTGCGCCGCCGCTGGAAGCGCAGGGGCTGCAGGTCGTGCTGCTCACCGGGCGGGACAAGGGTCCTGGACGCGCCGAGAAGCTTCGCGCCCTGGCCAGCGGCGAGATCGCCGTCGCGGTCGGCACCCACGCCCTGTTCCAGGACGACGTGGTCTTCAAGGCGCTTAGCCTGACCATCATCGACGAGCAGCACCGGTTCGGGGTCAGCGAACGGCGCCGGCTCCAGGACAAGGGCGAGTCCGCGCATCTGCTGGCGATGTCGGCGACGCCGATCCCCCGCACCCTGGAGCTGACCCTCTACGGCGACCTGGACGTCTCGCGCATCGACGAGAAGCCGCCCGGGCGCCAGCCTGTCGCCACCCGCGCCGCGCCAATGGCCCGGCTGCACGAGGTCGTTGAGCGCCTGCGCGTCGCCGCCCGCGACGGCGCCCAGGCCTTCTGGATCTGTCCGTTGGTGGCGGAATCCGAGCTGGTCGACCTGTCCCACGCCGAGGGCCGCGCCGCCGAACTGCGAAAGGTGTTCGGCCCCAAGGTTGGGCTTGTCCACGGCCGCCTCCCCCCCGCCGAAAAGGACGCGGTGATGCAGGAATTCGCCGAGGGCCGGCTAGCGGTTCTGGTGGCCACGACCGTCGTCGAGGTCGGCGTCGATGTGCCCAACGCCTCGATCATGGTGATCGAACAGGCCGAGCGGTTCGGCCTGGCCCAGCTGCACCAGTTGCGCGGCCGGGTCGGGCGTGGCCAGCGGGAGAGCAGCTGCGTGTTGCTCTACGACCCGCCGCTCAGCCAGGCGGGTCAGGCGCGGCTGGATATCCTGCGCCGCACCGACGATGGTTTCGTTATCGCGGAAAAGGACCTGGAGCTGCGCGGTGGCGGCGATCCCCTGGGCCTGCGCCAGAGCGGCTTTCCGGCCTATCGCTTCGCCGATCCCATCGCCCACCGCGACATGATCGCCGCGGCGGCGGACGACGCCCGGCTGGTGCTGGGGCGTGATCCGAAACTGGAAACGCCAAGGGGCCGGGCGATCCAGGTTCTGCAGGCCCTGTTCGACTGGCGCGGCGCGGCCAGCGCCAGCGACGCGGGATAAGCATGACCTCCGAACGCCGGGCCGCCCTCCTGCCCATCGCCTGTATCGCCGCCGCCATGATCTCGGTGCAGTTCGGCGCGACCACGGCGCACCAGCTGTTCACGACCCTCGGCGCGTCCGGCGCCACCGCCCTGCGGGTTAGCCTGGCGGCTGTCATGGTGGTGCTGATTCTGCGGCCCTGGCGCGCCAGGCTGACGCTGAAATCCATCCCGATCGTGCTGGTCTATGGCGTGACCCTTGGCCTGATGAACTACACCTTCTACTGGGCGCTCAGCCTGGCGCCGCAGGGGGTGGTCGTGGCGCTGGAGTTCAGCGGTCCGCTGGCCGTGGCGATCGGCTCGTCCCGGCGCTGGATCGACTTCGCCTGGATCGGCCTGGCCATCGTCGGCCTGCTGTTCCTGTTGCCCATCGGCCCGTCCGCCGCCCATGTGGACCCGCGCGGCGCCTTGCTGGCCCTGGTCGCCGGCGGCTTCTGGGCGATCTACATTCTGGCGGGACGCCGGGCCGGCGCCGCGCACGGCCGCTACGCCACCGCCTTCGGCATGGTCATCGCCGCCGCCGTGGTCCTGCCGCTGGGCATCATCCAGGTCGGCCCCAGCCTGTTCTCGCCGCACTGGCTGCCCGTCGCCCTACTGGTCGCCCTGCTGTCCAGCGCCATCCCCTATACGCTGGAGATGTTCGCCCTTATGCGGACGCCGCCGCAGGTGTTTGGCACCCTGATGAGCATGGAGCCGGCCATTGGCGCGGTGCTGGGGCTGTTTCTGCTGAAGGAGCACCTGACCCTGGTGCAATGGCTGGCCATTCTCGCGGTGATGGCCGCCGCCTTCGGCGTCGCCATCACCGCGCCGCCGACGCCGTCCGTGGAAGAATTGGGTTAGGACGGCGCCTTCAACTAGTGTCCCGTTCCCTCGCCCTTGTGGCGAGGGTCCATTGAGCGCGAAAGCCAAGCGATTGAGGCGCAGGCGGCGCCGTCTCTTCAAACTTCCTACCGTTCGAGTCCAATGGACCCCAGGCACACGGCCTGGGGAACGGTGAAAATTAGCCGAATTCCAATATCCCTAACCCCGCGCCAGATCCGCCAGCTTCAGCACCGTGTTCCAATTTCGCATTGTCCCGCCCGAGCCGAGATGGCGCTCGATGACTGGCAACAGGAGCTTCGAGGCGCCCATCCCGTCCGGGTAGACGACATAGGCCGCGCGGCCGTGGGCGGCGACGTATTCGCGGCCCTTGATCCAGGCGGTGAGCGCCGCCAGGCCTTCCGCCGGGGCGGGAGCCTTCAGCATCGCCACGCCGAGGCGCGCGGGCTGGTCCCTCGCCTCGTCCTTGAAGGGGTTGGCGGCGATCATGGCGTCCCATTCGGTAAGGTCGCGAACCAGGAAGTCGGCCTGAAAGCCGAAACGCTGCTCGCTTGCCGCCTCGAGCCTCGCCTCGATTGCGTCTGCATTGCCCTCGCCGCGAAACACCAGGTTGCCGCTCTGCAGCAGGGTGCGGACGTCGGTGAAGCCCAGGCCCTCGACCATCGCCCGCAGATCGGCCATGGGCATGGAGCGGCCGCCGACATTGACGGCGCGCAAGACGGCGATCCGGGCGGGCGCGCCCGTCACGGAGGACTCGTCATTGGGCGTGCCTTACAGGTATGGCGCGCACGAAGACCGAGGTGGTGATCGGCGGCGCGGGCTTGGGCAGGCCTGCCTGCACCGCCACGGCCGCCTCCCGCGCCTTGGCCTCCCGCTCAGCCTTGGCGCGCAACTCGAGCCAGGCGGCGGATCCGACAAGTGCGGCGACCAGGATGATCACGGAAATGAGCGCGATCCAGTCCCGCTCGGTCAGGACGCGGCGGTCGGCCGGTTGGACCGTCATGGCCTCACCGCGCCCTCAGAGACGGCGCCACATGCTCCATCCGAAATCCCATCCCCACCACCCGCGCCGGGATCTGCCGCAGCAGGGGGACGGCGTTCAGCAGCTTGGCGGGCCAGGGAACCTTGATCGGCCCCTTGGCGGCGAGGACCGGTGTCAGCACCTGGTTCTGGATCGCCACCTGGATGGCCTGGATCAGCTTCACCGGCCCCTGGCGGCGCGCCTGGACAGCGGCCAGCGGCGCATCGGGAACCGGCCCCGCCTTCAGCGGGCCCGCCAGCAGGTTGGCCGCGGCGACAGCGTCTTGAATGGCGAGATTGATCCCTACGCCGCCCACCGGCGACATGGCGTGGGCGGCGTCGCCGATGCAGAGCAGGCCCGGCTTCCACCACTGGGTCAGCCGGTCCACCGTCACGGTGAGCAGCTTGACGTCGTCCCAACTCTTCAGCGCCTGGACGCGATCCTGGGTCAGGGGCGCGGCCTCGACGATCCGCTGGCGGAAGGCCTCCAGGCCGGCGGCCTTGATGGCGTCGAACCCGCCCTTGGGGGTGACATAGGCGCATTGGAAATAGTCGCCGCGCTCGATCATGACCATGAAATGGCCCGGCCCTATCCGGCCGAGCGGAATGTTGGGATCCTCCGGCTTGCGCGGCAGGCGCATCCACAGGACGTCGATCGGCGCGCCGAGGTCGATGCTGCGCAGGCCGGCTTTGTCTCGCAACACCGATGAGCGGCCGTCGGCGGCGATCACCAGATTGGCCTCGATATTGACGTCGCCATCCGGCCCCTTGGCCTTGACGCCAACCACGCGGCCGTCCCGCTCGATCAGATCGGTCGCCTCGCACCGCATCCGGACATCGAGACTGGGATAGTCCCGCCCGGCCTCGCGCAGGAAGTTCAAGAAGTCCCACTGCGGCATCACCGCGATGAACTTGGCCTTGGTGGGCAGATGCCTGAAGTCGGCGACCTGGACCGTGGTGTCGCCGATCAGGGCCGAAAGCTGCAGGAAGGCGTTGTGGGGACGCTTGAGGAAGTCCTCCAGCAGGCCCAGCTCGCTGAGCGCCTCCATGGTCGACGGGTGCACGGTATCGCCCCGGAAATCGCGGAAGAAGTCTTTGTGCTTTTCCAGCACGCTGACCTTCAGGCCGGCGCGGGCCAGGATGTAGCCACACATCATGCCCGCCGGGCCGCCTCCGGCGATGCAGCAGTCGGTGACGAGGGTTTCAGCCATGGGCGGCAGCTTAGCCACCTCGCCGAATTGGCGAAAGCCGCATTCGCCGACCTATTGTTACCCGCGCCCCGAACCCTGATAGTCGGGCCACGGCGCAGGTGTTCGCGCCCGCCTTGGGGGCTCCATGAATAACCGTTTCACCCTGTTCATCGTCGCGGCCATGATCCTGGGGATCGTCGTCGGTCTTGCCTGCAACGCCCTGCTTACGCCAGCCGAGATCAAGGCCACCGCCGCGGTGCTGGCGGTGGTGACCAACATCTTCCTGCGACTGATCAAGATGATCATCGCGCCCCTGGTCTTCTCCACCCTGGTCGCCGGCATCGCCCATATGGAAGACGCCGCCGCCATCGGCCGGGTCGGGGCCAAGACCATGATCTGGTTCATCGGCTGTTCGCTGGTCTCGCTGGGTCTGGGCCTGATCCTGGTGAACCTGCTTCAGCCCGGCGCGGGCCTGGCGCTGAAGGCCGCGACCCAGGCAGGCGCGGCGGTGACCTCGCAGGGCTTCGACCTGGAAGGCTTCATCGACCACATCGTGCCGACCTCCATCTTCAAGGCCATGGCGGACAACGAGATTCTGCAGATCGTCGTCTTCGCCTGCTTCGTCGGCACGGCAGTGGCGCAGCTGGACAATGGCGCACCCCAGCTCCTGGTCATGGTGGAGCAGGCCGCGTCCATCATGCTGAAGATCACCACCTATGTGATGAAGGTCGCGCCGCTGGCCGTGTTCGCGGCCATCGCGGCGACGGTGGCGACGCAAGGGGCCGGCGTGCTGCTGACCTACGCCAAGTTCGTCGGCGGCTTCTATCTGGCGCTTGTGATCCTGTGGGCGATGCTGTTCGGGGTGGCCGCGGTGCTGCTAAGGGGGCGATTGGGCCGGTTCATCGCCTGTGTGCGCCAGCCGGCCATCATCGCCTTTTCCACCTCCACCTCGGAGGCGGCCTATCCGAAGCTGCTGGAGGGCCTGCAGACCTTCGGCCTGCCGCGCCAGATCGTCAGCTTCGTGCTGCCGCTGGGCTATTCGTTCAACCTGACCGGCTCGATGATCTACTGCACCTTCGCGACCATCTTCATTGCTCAGGCCTATCACATCAGCTTAAGCGCCGGGCAGCAGATCGGCATGCTGCTGTTGATGATGGTGACGTCCAAGGGGGTTGCGGGGGTGCCGCGCGCGGCCCTGGTGGTCATCCTTGCCGCCCTGCCGGTTTTCCACATTCCCGAGACCGGCATCTTGCTGGTGCTGGCCGTCGACCACCTCCTCGACATGGGCCGCAGCTGCACCAATGTGATCGGCAATTCCGTGGTCAGCGTCGCGGTGGCGGCCTGGGAGGGGCGGCTTGGCGTGGCGGCGGCGGCGGCGGCGGCGGCGGAGCCGGTTGAGGCGGCGGTGAGCTAGTCCATAGCGCTCACCACGGGAGGGCCTATAGACGGTAGGTTGGGCGCGCACATTATCTGTTGTCTGCGTAGCGGCCAGGCCCCCTCAGTCCCTTCGGGACAGCTCCCCCATCGGGGGAGTGATTCAGAGAGACGAAGCGCTGATTTTTGAATCGCTCCCACGAAGGGGGATCTGTCGCCCGAAGGGGTGACTGAGGGGCCTGGCCGCTGCTGCGGCGGCGCAGGCACATCAACAAGCGGCGCGACTTTTCAATCTACAGTTTCCGCTTCTGCGCCAACGCGCACACCGTCGCTGACCCGATCGGCCCTGCCTCGTCGTAGAGGAAGCATTCGCCGATCGCGACGCCGTCGGTGGCGCCGTGGTTGACCACCTCATAGCCGACCCATTCCGTGGTCGGCGAGCGGTGCAGATAAAGGGTCACGTCGGTGTTGATATAGGCCAGGCCCTTATCGCCGGCGTTGGCGTAGGGGCTGGCGAAGTCGGCGGAAACGGCGACGCGGGCGAAGGGCGTCAGAGGCTCGCCGCCGACCAGGTCGCGAACCTCGGCCATCCAGGTGCGGCGCTGGCCCACCGTTCCCATGGCGCCGCTGATCGGCCGCATCGCCCACATCCCGCCCATGCCGGCGCGCCGATCCTCAGGAGGCGGGATGTCCGCCGGCTTGGGGACATCCCAGTTCGGCGGAGTCCAGACATGGCCCTCGGGGTTCTCCGTCCGGCGCAGCAGCTGGCAGGTCGCACGGGCCATGCTGACGCCGCCGCTGATAAATTCGGCGTCGATGACCTTGATACGATAACCGTCGCGAACAACGGTCGTCCTGACCTCGACAGGCGACATGTCGGGCAGCTTGTACATATCCACCGTCAGCCTCGCGGGCTGGTATTCCGCCGCGCCGTGCCGCTGTTCAATAACGTGTCCCAGCAGCCCGATGATCACCCGGCCATGCAGGGAGTTCGGATCCCATGGGCCGCGCGCCACCTTTGTCGGGACGTAGAGGTCGCCATCTCGGCTGAAGAAGGGCTCGTTCTCGCTCGTCATTGCACTCTCACCAGCCAAGCTTCCAGGATGCGAAGCTGGTAAATGCGCCGGGCAGGGAATTCAAAGGCTTTCGCGCCGCATCGCCTCAGCGATAGGGGTCGGGCTTCGACAGATAATTCCGGACGTAGTCGGCGACCCCGTCCTCCAGGCTGGTCATCGGCGCGTTGTAGCCGGCGGCGCGCAGACGGCTCATGTCGGCCTCGGTGAAATACTGGTACTGGCCGCGCAGGGCCTCGGGCATGTCGTGATATTCGATTTGCGGCTCGAACCCGGCGGCGCGGAAGGTGGCTTCGGCCAGGTTCTTGAACGAGCGGGCAAGGCCGGAGCCCAGGTTGTAGACCCCGTTCACATCCGGGCTGGCCACCAGCCACGCCACCACATCGGCCACGTCGCGGACATAGACAAAGTCCCGCAGCTGGCCGCCGTCCTCATAGTCATCACGATGCGACTTGAAGAGCCGTACGGTCTCGCCCTTGCCGGCCTGCGGCCAGATCTTGGCCACCACGGACTTCATGGCGTCCTTGTGCTCCTCGTTGGGGCCATAGACGTTGAAGAACTTCAGGCCCGCCCACTGTGGCGGGGCATCGCCCTTGGCGGCCTGACGGGCCGCGAAGACGTCGAACAGGGCCTTGGACCAGCCATAGGCGTTCAGCGGCCGCAGGCGCAGCAGCGAGTCCAGATCATCCTTGCCGTCAAACCCCAACTCGCCATCGCCGTAGGTCGCCGCGGATGAAGCATAAATAAGTCGCCGCTTATTTTGCGCGCACCAGCGGAACAGGTCCCGGGACAGGGTGAAGTTGGTGTGGATGATCTTGTCGGCGTCCGGCTCCATGGTCGAGGAGATGGCGCCCATGTGGATCACCGCTTCCAAGGCGCCCACATTGCGATCCAGCCAGTCGAACATGGCCTCGGGCGCCACGAAGTCGGCGATCGGATGCTTGGCCAGGTTGCGCCATTTGCCGCTGGCGGCGTCGCGAAGCCGGTCACAGGCGGCGACGTCGAACTGGCCGTCTTCGACCAACCGCGCCACGATGTTTGAGCCGATGAAGCCGGCGGCGCCGGTGACGAGGATGAGCTTGCGGCTCACTGGCCGGCCGCCAGTTTGCGAATGGTCGCCGTGGTTGAGAAGCCGTCGACCAAGCCCGCCAACTTCACCTCTCCGCCATAGCTCTGCACGAACTCGTGCCCGACCACCCCCTCGACGGTGTAGTCCGCGCCCTTGACCAGCACGTCAGGCCGGGCGGCCTCGATCAGGGCGATGGGGGTCTGTTCGTCGAACGAGACCACCAGATCCACCGATCCCAGGCCGGCCAGCACCAGGGCGCGGGATTCCAGATCGTTCACCGGCCGCCCCTCCCCTTTCAGCGCGCGAATCGAGCCGTCGCTGTTCAGGCCGACAATCAGCTTATCGCACCAGGACCGGGCCTGGCTGAGATAGGCCACGTGACCCCGATGCAGGATGTCGAAACAGCCGTTGGTGAAACCGACGCGCAGCCCTTGCGCGCGCCAGCGGGCGACTTCTGTCCGCATCCGCTCCGGCGTGGCGATCTTGGCTTCGGCGGGGGCGCGGTGGGCGGATATCTCCGCCTCGATCAATTCTTCCGGCAACACGACGGCGGTGCCTGCTTTTTCCACCACCACGCCGGACGCCAGCAGGGCCAGAACAATGGCCTGCTCGATCGGCGCCCCGACGCCAAGGGCCAGGCCCAGAGCCGCCAGGGCAGTGTCGCCCGCGCCGGACACGTCAAACACCTGACGCGGCAGGCCGGGAAAATGCACGACCGGGCGGTCGCGCGCCGCGAACGACATGCCCTTGGCCGAGCGGGTGACCAGGATGGCGCGGCAGGCGCACTGCTCCAGCGCCGCTGCCAGGGCCAGTTCGATCTCGGCGTTGGTCTCGCAGGGCAGGCCCGTGGCGTGGGCCAGTTCGGCGGCGTTGGGTTTGACCAGATCAGCCTCGCCGTAGCGAACGAAGCTGCGGGCCTTGGAGTCGACGATCAGCGGCGCGCCCTGGGCCTTGGCGGCGGCCAGGCAGGCGGCGATCACCGCGTCCGTCACCACCCCCTTGCCATAGTCGGACAACAGGATCGCTCCCGCGCCCTCGGCGGCGTCACCGATCAGGTGCAGCAGGTGATTCTGGGTTTCCCCCGATACCTCGCCCACGTCTTCCTGATCGACCCGCAGCAGCTGCTGGCCGCCGGCGACGAAGCGGGTCTTCAGCGAGGTCGTGCGCCCGACCTGGGTGGCGAGATGACCTTCCAGCCCCTCAATGTCACCAATGAGCTGGATGGCCTGGTGGCCGACGCGGTCATCGCCAATCACGCCCACCAGGGCCGCCACGCCCCCCAGGGCGGCGATGTTGCGCGCGACATTGCCGGCCCCGCCCAGCATCACGGTCTGGGACTTGTGCGACATGATCGGGACAGGCGCCTCGGCGGACAGCCTTGCAGCCTCCCCATGCACGAACTGGTCGACCATCAGGTCGCCAACACACACGGTGCGGCCGCCTTTCAAGCGGGTCAGCAGGCTTTGAAGTTCGGTTAGATCCATCATATCCCTGAGGGGCTCAGGCGTTCAGCCGGCCTTGGCGATTGCGTCATACCCAGCTTCAGCAATTCCCGCACCAAGCTCTTGAATTCGCCGCCGGATAAGCCGCCCCGCCCGCCGACGCGGCAACCTCAAGCGTGGCGGTTGGTTGTGTCAAGGCAGGGGCCTGTTGATCCGCTGTTCTCACCACGCCGTAGAAGTGAGGCGCCCGAGAAGAACAGACAAGGGCCGCCGGAGCCAATATGAAAGTCGCGGTTATCGGAGGAGGCGTGTCCGGATTGGGCGCTGCCTATGCCCTGAAAGACAAGGCCGAAGTCGTCCTTTACGAAAAGGACTCCCGGCTTGGCGGCCACGCCAACACAGTGACGGTCGACTATGATGGAACCCCCGTCGACGTCGACACCGGCTTCATCGTTTACAACACCCGCAACTATCCCAATCTGGTCGGATTGTTCGACGCCGTCGGCGTGGACAGTATCGAGACCGACATGAGCTTCGCCTTCGCCTGCGCCAATCTGCAGTGGTCCTCCAACTTTCCGCGCGGGGTGTTCGCCCAGAAGCGGAACCTGGTGAGCCTGAAGTTCATGCGGATGCTTTCGGACATCCGGCGCTTCAACCAGACCGCCATCGAGGACCTCAACGCCGGCCGCCTGCGCGACCTCAGCCTGGGCGGCTATTTGCGCCTGCGCGGCTTCTGCGAAGGGTTTGAGACCAACTACCTGCTGCCCATGGGCGCGGCCATCTGGTCCACCAGCCCGAGCGACATTCGCGAGGCGCCGGCGGAAAGCTTCATCCGCTTCTTCGCCAACCACAGCCTGCTGCAGATGGTGCAGCCCAAGTGGCGCACCGTGCGCGGGGGCAGCCAGGCCTATGTGGAAAAGCTCGCCGCCCTGCTGGGCGACCGGGTTCGGGTCGGACGGGGCGTCCGTTCTGTTCGCCGCACGCCGGACGGGGTCGCCGTGACGGACGTCCTCGGCCAGATAGACCGGTTCGATCAGGTGATCTTCGCCTGCCACTCCGATCAGGCGCGCCGGTTGCTCATCGACGCCGACTGCGAGGAGCGCCTGTTCCTTGGCGCCATCCGCTATGCCCCCAACCGCGCCTATCTGCACCGCGACACCTCGCTGATGCCGAGCCGCAAGGCCGCCTGGGGCAGCTGGAACTATATCGTCGGCGAAACCGGAGAGAAGCTGGGCGGGGTCACCTACTGGATGAACGGCCTGCAGGGCATCGATCCCTCACGTCCCCTGTTCGTCAGCCTCAACCCCAAGACTGCCCCGGACCCGGACCTGACCTTCGGCGTCTATGACTATGACCACCCGCAATTCGATGTCGCCTCCCTGGCGGCGCAGCGGCAGTTTCACCGGGTCCAGGGGCGCGGCGGAATCTGGTATGCTGGCGCATGGCTTGGCTATGGCTTCCACGAGGACGGCCTGACCTCTGGTCTGCGGGTCGCCCTGGCCCTCGGCGGCGAGGTTCCCTGGCGGTTTGTCGATCACCGTATCCAGGGCGGTCCGGTGCAGATGCCGATTGAAGCTGAAACACAGCGCCAAGCCGCGGTGGCCTGATGCGCCCGGCCAGCCTCTATGTCGGTCACACGACCCACAGCCGGCTGGGGCCAAGGCCGCACAAGTTCACCTATGGCGTCTTCGAACTGCTGATCGACGTCGACCGGATCGATGAGGCGGCCGCGGGCTTGACCTGTTTCAGCAAGGGCCGGTTCGGCGTTTTCTCCTTCGCCGAGCGCGATCATGGGGCGCGGGACGGATCGCCCTTGCGGCCGTGGGTGGAAGACAAGCTGGCCGAGGCCGGCGTGGCCGCCAGCGCCCACACCATCCGCCTGCTCTGCTTCCCCCGGGTGCTGGGGTTTGTCTTCAATCCCATATCGATCTTCTTCGTCCACGCCGCCGACGAGCGGCTGGAAGCGGTGATCTATGAGGTCAACAACACCTTCGGCCAGGGCCACGCCTATGTGGTCCCCGCCACCGGCGGGGCCAAGGAACGGCAATGGGCCGACAAACGCCTCTATGTGTCGCCCTTCTATCCCGTCGAGGGCGGCTATCAGTTCAGGCTGACCGCGCCGGGCAGCCACTTTCGCCTCGTCATCACCAAGCAAGTGGATGGCCAGGCCGACTTTACCGCCAATCTGATCGCCGAGCGCCGGACCTTGACCGACGCTGTGCTGATCCGCCTGTTCTTCAGCATGCCGCTGATGACCCTGGGCGTGGTCGGCGCGATTCACTGGCAGGCGCTGAGACTTTGGATCAAGGGCGCCCCGTTCGGAGCACGCCCGGCCGGTCCGAAGTCGAACCAAAGCGTGGGGCGTGCATTTTCCCAGCATTCATGGAACGATGTGGAAGCCATGAGCGGGAGGGGTTCTATTCATGAGCAACGTAGCCCAGATGACCACCGCCGACGCCCTGGCGCTCGCGCGGCCTGATCTAAAGCACGCGCCGGCGATCTTCCGATCGGCGGTCAAGCTCGCCGCCCAGACCTGGTATTTCGGCGGCATCACCTTTGTGCTGCCGTCGGGCCGTGAAATTCCCATCAGCGGCAGCGAGCCCGGGCCCTCCGCGCGATTGATTATCCACGACTATCGCTGCATGGCGCGGGTGATGTCGGCGGGAGATATCGGCTTTGCCGAGGGCTATATGGCCGGGGAGTGGGACACGCCGGACCTGCCGGCCCTGCTGGAGTCCGCCAGCCTGAACTTCGACCGCATCCAGCAACTCGGCGTCGGCAACCCGGTGATGCAGGTGATGAACTTCATCGGCCACATGCTGAAGCCGAACAATCGCGAAGGCTCGCGAAAGAACATCCATGCCCACTACGACCTGGGCAACGCCTTCTATGAGCGCTGGCTCGATCCGACCATGACCTATTCGGCCGCGCGGTTTGAGCGGCCGGAACAGCCCCTGGCCGACGCCCAGACCCACAAATACGCCACCCTGGCCCAATCGATGGAGCTGGGGCCGGACAACCATGTGCTGGAGATCGGTTGCGGCTGGGGCGGGTTCGCGGAATTCGCGGCCAAGGAGGTCGGCGCCCGCGTGACCGGGATAACCATCTCCACCGAACAATATGATTTCGCCAAGAAGCGGATGTTTGACCAGGGCCTGGCCGAGAAGGCGGATATCCGCCTGATCGACTACCGCGACGTGGAGGGCGCCTTCGACCGGGTGGCCTCGATCGAGATGTTCGAGGCGGTGGGCGAACGCTACTGGCCGACCTATTTCGAGAAGATTCGCGACGTCATGGCCCCCGGCGGCCGCGCCGGCCTGCAGATCATCACCATCCGCGACGAGCTGTTCGACCACTATCGCAGCCACGCCGACTTCATCCAGAAGTACGTCTTTCCCGGCGGCATGCTGGGCAGCGAGCGGCGCCTGCGGCAGGAAACCGACCGTGTCGGCCTGGAATGGCGGGCGATCAGCCGTTTCGGCCAGAGCTATGCCGACACCCTGGCCCAGTGGGGCGCCAACTTCCAGAACGCCTGGGAGGACATCAAGCTGCTGGGTTTTGACGAGCGCTTCCGTCGCCTTTGGCACTTCTATCTGAGCTATTGCGAGGCAGGCTTCCGGTCGGAACGCACCAACGTCATTCAACTGAGTCTTTCGAAGGGATAGACGCCGATGCGCCAGGGGCGAGCCGCCGTCGCAATGGCGGCGATATCGTGCTGGATTGCGGCGAGCGCCGCGCCGGCCTTGGCCGAAGGGCCGCCCGCGCCCGTGGTCTTCTTCGATATCGCCGCGCCTTCGCTGGCGTCGCAGGCAAGCTTCTATCACGACGTCTTCGGCTGGGAGATCGGTCCGGGCGGCGGGTTCAGCGTGCCGGTCGCCTCCCCGCTTTCCGGCAACCTTCGGGTCGAGCCGTCCAAGGACAGCTCGCTCACCGAACGCGTCATCTACATCGGCGTACCTGACATCAACGGGGCCATGGCCAAGATCGTCGCCCGCGGGGGCGTCATCGTGTTTCCGCGCATGGCCATCCCCGGGGCGGTGATCGTGGCCATGTTCAAGGATCCCGCCGGCAACCGGATGGGTCTGGTCGAGATGGCGAACGGCAAACCCATCGTCCCGCCCGCGCATTAGGCCACAAGCCGGCTTGCCCCGCCCGGGGCTTTGAGCCTAGCTTCGCCGGCTCTGATCGCCTGCGAGTAGCCTTTCATGACCGTCAGCCCCAGCGTCGTCGACGCGATTGGCAACACCCCGCTGATCCGCCTGAACCGCGCCAGCGCCGCCACCGGCTGCGAGATCTGGGGCAAGGCGGAGTTCATGAACCCCGGCCAGTCGGTCAAGGATCGCGCCGCCCTCTTCATCATCCGCGACGCCGAACGGCGGGGCCTGTTACGCCCCGGCGGCCTGATCGTCGAAGGCACGGCGGGCAATACCGGCATCGGCCTTGCCATGGTGGCTTCGGCTCTTGGATACCGCTGCGAAATCGTCATTCCGCGCACCCAGAGCCAGGAGAAGAAGGACGCCATCAAGCTGCTGGGCGCCAAGCTGGTGGAGGTGGACGCCGCCCCCTATTCCAGCCCCAACAACTATGTCCGCTATTCCGGCCGGCTGGCGGAGGAGCGGGTGGCCACCGAGCCCAATGGCGCGATCTGGGCCAACCAGTTCGACAACGTCGCCAACCGCCAGGCTCATGTGGAGACGACCGCCCCGGAGATCTGGGACCAGACCGAGGGCCGCGTCGATGGCTTCATCTGCGCGGTGGGCAGCGGCGGGACCCTGGCCGGGGTCGCCAAGGGCATGCGGGACCGCAACCCGAAGATCGCCATCGGCCTCGCCGACCCCTTCGGCGCCTCCCTCTACAGCTGGTACGCCCACGGAGAGTTGAAGGCCGACGGGACTTCGATCACCGAGGGCATCGGCCAGGGGCGGATCACCGCCAACCTCGAGGACCTGACGGTAGACTACCCCTATCAGATCCCCGACGCCGAGGCCCTGGACCAGGTGTTCGAGCTGACCGAGCACGAGGGGCTGTGCCTGGGCGGCTCGACCGGGATCAATGTCGCCGGCGCCATCCGCCTGGCGCGGGACCTTGGTCCGGGCAAGACCATCGTGACCATCCTTTGCGATCACGGCTCCCGCTACCAGAGCAAGCTGTTCAACCCCGCCTTCCTGCGCGAGCACAACCTGCCTGTACCGAAATGGATGTGATGACCAACATCGCAACTAATTCCTCCCCCGCTGGCGGAGGCAGGTGCGCGAAGCGCGCCAGAGGGGGCGAGTCGCCTCGCCGAAGGCCCCCTCAGTCGCTTCGCGACAGCTCCCCCAGCGGGGGAGCAATTTGCTGTGCCGAGGCTAACTCATGACCAACGATCCCACCGTCTCCACCGACTGGCTGGCCGAACGGCTGGACGATCCGTCTGTGGTTATCATCGACGCCACCTGGTTCATGCCAGGGACGCCGCGCGACGCCCGCGCCGAGCATGCCGAGCGGCATATTCCCGGCGCGGTCTTCTTCGACATCGACGAGATATCCGACCACGCCAATCCCCTGCCCCACATGCTGGCCGAGCCGGCGGATTTCGCCGTGCATGCGCGGCGGTTGGGGGTCGAGCCGGACTCCAAGGTGGTGGTTTATGACGCCCAGGGCCTGTTTTCCGCCCCGCGGGTGTGGTGGAACTTCCGCGCCATGGGCCACGACGCGGTCTGGGTCCTGGACGGCGGCCTGCCCAAATGGATCGCAGAGGCCCACGCCCTGGAAACCGGCTGGCCCGAGCGCGAGCACGGGGAGTTCAAGGCTCACCCCAAGCCGGAGCTGGTGAAGTCCCTCGACCAGGTCCGCGCCGCCCTCGACAGCGAGAGCGCGCAGGTGGTGGACGCGCGTTCCGCAGCCCGCTTTACCGGCGAGACGCCAGAGCCCCGCGCCGGCCTTCGCGCCGGCCACATGCCGGGCGCGCTGAGCTTGCCGTCGTCGGCTGTCGTCATCGATGGCCATTTGGCCGACAAGGACGCGCTGGAAAAAATCTTCGCCGAGGCCGGCGTGGATCTGACCGCGCCCATCATCACCAGTTGCGGTTCGGGAATCTCGGCGGCGATCCTGTCCCTGGGCCTGGCCAGGCTGGGACGCTGGGACGCGCCCATCTATGACGGCTCTTGGACCGAATGGGGCGGACGCACCGACACCCCGGTCGCCGTCGGATGAGCCAAGACGAGCGGAAGACCTCTGACGCGACCCGGATGATTCGCGCCGGGCACGTGAAGATGCCGGTGTTCAAGACCGTAGGGCCGCCGATCGTGCGCGGCTCGACCGTGTTGATGCCCAACGCGGCCTCGCTCTATGACGACAGCCTGACCACCTATGGCCGCGAAGGCCTCACGGTTCAGAACGCCCTGAAGGACGCCCTGTGCGAGCTGGAGGGCGCCGTTGGCTGCCAGCTGTTCCCGTCCGGCGTCTCGTCGGTGACCGGCCCGTTGCTGGCGGTGCTGAAGGCCGGCGACCGGCTGTTGGTGTCGGACAACGCCTACAATCCGACGCGGCGGTTCTGCGACCATATGCTGAAGCGCTATGGGGTCGACGTCGGCTATTTCCCGCCGCGCGCCTCACCCGAGGAGATCATGGCGATCGGCGGGCCGAACTTGACCGCCATCCTGATCGAATCGCCCGGGTCGCTCACCTTTGAACTCACCGATGTCGCCGGCGTGGCCGCCTTGGCCCGGCCGCGGGGCGTCATCACCCTGGTGGACAACACCTGGGCCGCCGGGTTGCTGTTCAAGCCGCTGGCGCACGGCGCCGACATCAGCATCCAGGCCCTGACCAAATACGTCGGCGGCCATTCCGATGTCTTCATGGGCTCGGCCTGCGCTGGCACGCCCGCGATGAAGCGCAAGCTGGACGCCGCCGTGGTCCAGATGGGCTGGTCGGTCTCCCCAGACGACGCCTACCAGATGCTGCGCGGCCTGCGCACCCTGCCGACCCGGATCGCCAGGCACGGCGAGAACGCCCTGGTGGTCGCCAATTGGCTGAAAGACCAGCCCCAGGTCGCCGAGGTGCTGTATCCGGCCATGCCGCACAGTGCGGACCATGGGCTGTGGGAACGGGACTATAGCGGCGCCTGCGGTCTGTTCGGGATCGTGCTGCAGCCAGCCAGCGACGAGGCGGTCAACGCCTTTCTCGACAGCCTGACCCTGTTCGGCCTGGGCTTTTCCTGGGGCGGATTCGAGAGCCTGGCGATTCCCAGCGGGAACCAGTTGCAGAAGCGGCGCCATCACGCGCCGCTGGCGGGGCCCGTGGTGCGCATCCATATCGGCCTGGAGGACACGGCGGACCTGATCGCCGATCTGACGCAAGGGCTGGCGGTCTTCGACGCCGCGCGCTGAGCCCGGCCTGGCCCGCCCGGCTGGATTCGAACCAGCAACCGTCCGCTTAGAAGGCGGATGCTCTATCCGGTTGAGCTACGGGCGGCGCGATCGTGGCCCTAGTGGGTCCAGGACTGTTTTCTGTTGTAGGCGAAGTTGTCGGCATAGGCCTTGATCACCCGTCTGACCGGCGCGGGTTCCATCACCCGGAACGGAATGCCATGCGCCTGGGCGTAGGCGATGGCCTCTTCGCGGGTCTCGAAGTTGAGGTGGACCTCGCCGTTCATGTCTTTCGACTGGGCCCAGCCCACCAGCGGATCGGGCAGACGCGCCGACTCCGGCTCGAAATCCAGCCGCCAATCCTTGGTCTTGGCCTTGCCCGACTGCATGGCGGTTTTCGCGGGGCGGTAGATGCGAGCGACCATCGCTGCGAGTCTCCTCAAATCAGGCGTTGGCGATAACCTAAAAGTGGCGCTTCGCAAACGCTCGGCCGGAGCCTGTTTTAAGATAGCGCTCGAATCTATCGGGCTTGGCATGATCCGAGAAGGCGATGTAGCCCTCCACCCGCCATGGTTTGAATTTCCGGGTGTGAACGGATTCCCCTGCGTTGTGCTGGCGTAGTCGTTGCTTCAGGTCGACCGACGCGCCGACGTAGAAGTTGTCGGGCGCCTCGATGCTCTGCAGCATATAGACGTATTTCATGCCGCTCGCCCTTCCACGTTCGCGCATAATCAAGCCGAAGTTGGATTTTGGCGACAGCGATATTCGGCGCGCGGTATTTGTGGGTTTGCCTGAAACAGCCCGCCTTCGCTGGGCTTCGGCATGACATCCGCCTTCGCGCGCTTCGGACGTAGTCACGCCGAAGCTCAAATTTTGGCTTCGCCAAAATTTGCGAAGGCGGATGGTCGGGGCGAGAGGATTCGAACCTCCGACCCCCTGGTCCCAAACCAGGTGCGCTACCAGACTGCGCCACACCCCGTAACCATCGGACGAGGCGTCTCTTGCCACGTCGTCCCCGCCGCTGCAACGCGGAGCGTCAGACCTTGCGTCGGCGTCTGAGCTTGAAGATGCCCGAGGCGCGGACGATGTCGCGGCCGCCGGCGTGGATGCGGGCTTCGGCGAAGGCGAATTCCTGGGTCTC
>Ga0302314_10008041_pt1 | contig 18852 bp, 12 predicted proteins | sample III_Palsa_N2_3_FD_200533 | JGI IMG/M metagenome (GOLD analysis project Ga0302314, IMG submission 200533) | Peat permafrost microbial communities from Stordalen Mire near Abisko, Sweden - III_Palsa_N2_3 | ecosystem: Environmental > Terrestrial > Soil > Palsa > Peat permafrost | place: Sweden...
CCCGCACTTCGGTCACGCCGTCGAGTTTCTCGACAGCGAGCGCGGTGGGCGTCGAACCGACACTGACTCCCGCGCAGGGAATGCCGGCGGCGCGCAGACGCTGTGCCGCGCGCACACAGCCGGCGCGTTCCTGCTCGGCCAGCGCGGTCAAGGCACGCAGCGTATCGAGGTCATAGCTGGATCCCGCATGGGTCATCACGCCCCCGACGCGCACGCCATTGTCATGCAGAATACGGCCGACGTGCAGCAGCGTGTCCTGTTCCGGCGTAATGCCGGATCGATGGCCGTCCGTGTCGACTTCGATCCAGACTTCGAATGCTTGTTCATGCTCGCGACCGAATTGTGCGATCGCTGTTGCGGCGAGCGTGTTATCCACCACCAGCTTCAGATCGCACCCGCGGCTTAGCAGCGCCATCGCTCTCGGTAATTTGGCAGGCACGATGCTCACGGCGTAGAGAATATCGGTCACGCCGGCGGCAAAAAATTCTTCCGCCTCTTTCAACGTCGAAACGGTGATGCCTTTGGCGCCCGCCGCGATTTGTGCACGAACCACGTCGATGCACTTGGTGGTCTTTACGTGCGGGCGAAATTTCACACCGAGTGCGTTCATGCGTTTCTGCATGAGCGCAATATTCTTTTCCATTCGGGGTATGTCGATCAGTGCCGCGGGCGTGTCGAGAGTGTCGAGCGTCATGAGTGGGTAACGATAGTGAGTGCCGACGCCAATTATAAGGTTCGGCAAGCGCTATCGGCGCGTAGGGCGCACATCGTCATGACAAGCGGCCTCAATTCTTGCAGGTATCCGTGCCGAACATCGCCGCGAGAGCGCAGGGGGAGGTCAGCATACGGGCGCCGTTATGGCCCACGCCCGGCACGATATGAAAGGATTGGTTCAAGCCGGCAGGATGGCGCGTTTGTAAATACCGGTAGTAGCCTTGCGCTCGCGCGACCCGTTCGGGACCTTGGGCCTGTGCCGGGCAACTCTTGTCGAGCGCGGCATTCTGGGGATCGTTGTCATTGGCGCCGACGAGATAATCAATCCGGCGCTCGACGTACGCTTGTTCAAGCTGAGCCGGCGTTCGATCGTTCAAATAGGCGGGCCGGTTTTGCATGCCGTATTTCCATGCATTGAAGTCGGTGCATCGAGCCGCGTCGAATGGCGCGGGCACGCCGTTGGCGTCGGGGCGTTGCGCATCGAAATAAGCGTACGACGAAGGGCTAGCCACCACGTAGCGCACGTCGATGCCCTCGGCGGCGAGTTCCTTGACGCCGCGGGCGGCCACCGCATAGCGCTGCACCACCTGGGCGCCGCCCGAATGGCCGGCGAACACGATGTGCTTCAAGTTGGGGAACCGGCGGCGATCGGCAAGTCGGGCGACGATGGCGTCGAGCACCGTGTACGAGCTAATGGGCGCGCCGCCTTCGGCCGTCTCACCACCCATCCACGCGTTGTCGTTCCAGCGCAAGAGGTCGGCCGGCTGGTCCGTATGCACCTCGGTATCGATCGCGGCGAGAAACTGCGGGGCTATCAGCAGCGTGGCGTTAGCATCGGTGCCGGTCAAGGCGTCCGCTGCCGCGCGCGCTTTCTGCGCCGTGTTGAAATACACATCGGCATTGCGTAGCTTGCCGTGAATCACGATGACTGCGCGCACGATCTGCGGTTGCGCAACGTTCCAGTCGCTCGATAGGTACAGCGGGAATTGCGCGTGGCCCTCAGGCGTGTCGATCGCCAGGCGCGTATCGGAGATGACGGCAACCGGTCTCAGATTCGGTGCGTAGCGATGTTGCGCCCATGCGGGCACTGCGGTGGCCACGCTAAGCGCCACGCATAGTGTCGCGCTCCGGATCCGGATGCTGCGGGATAACTTGAAGGTCATGAACCATACTCCAATGCGATGGCCCAGATCGTAGGGCTGCACTAGCTAAATGTAAAATACATAGTTCATGTATCTCCCATATGTACGATGTATGGGGGGGTGCTTGATCAGGGCGGAGCGCGGCGCAATAGAAGGCGCCGCTCGAGCGAGCGGCTCAGGTAGCAACTCATGCAGCAACTCAGGCAGCAAATCGTCAACGAATCATGCGTGCACGAAGATGCCGATGGCGGGGTCAATCTCTGCGTTCCAGGGTGCTTGCGCGATTACGCGCCGAGTCTGTTCTCGTCCCGCGTCCCAGCGAGCGCGAACACCGGCAGGTGTGAAGTCGATGTCCTTGGTGTGATCTTCGCCTTTCACCGCGGGCACGCGCAGCGGCACCACATGCATCACCGTGCCGCACCCCCAACTGAGCAATTCCTTGGTCTCGTCGCGGCTGCGAACATCGTCCGGAAGCAGTTTGCCGAGTTCGCGTACGATGTGGCGCAAATGATGTATCTCCTGTTGCCGTTTCGTGTGGCTCTCGGCCTGGCTGGCGTACTGGATGTCCTTCTGACGGCCCATGACTTCGAGGATGGAATCCGGATCCAGGCTTTCCTGCTGCCAAAGTTCGGCGGCGAAGAGGAGGGAATCGCGACGCGGGTTGTCGTTCATGACCACTTCGATCGGCGTGTTGGAGTAGATGCCACCATCCCAATACGGCTCGCCGTCTATCACCACCGCAGGGAAGGCCGGCGGCAGCGCTCCGGAAGCCATGACGTGATCGATGCCGACGATTTCATCGCGGCTGTCGAAATAACGCATGCCGCCCGAACGAACATTCACGGCGCCGAGCGTGAGTCGCATTTCCGCGTTGGCGATGCGTTCGAAATCCACCAGTTCCTTGAGCGTGTCGCGTAGCGGAGCGGTGCTGTAATAGGCCGCATCGCTCACGCCTACCGGCATATGCGAGCTGAACCATGCATTCGACTTCGGCGAGAAAAACCCCGGGACGCCCTGTGACACGATGCCCAGGTTAGGAATCAGCCGGCCGAGATTGAGCGCGTCCCAGTGCTGCGCGGACCATGCCGAACTGGCGGCCATTTCCCAGAACCGCCGCAGGTGCTCGACGCGATTTTCCGGAGCGTTGCCCGCAATCAGCGCGCCGTTGATCGCGCCTATCGAAGTCCCCACGATCCAGTCGGGCTCGATGTTCGCTTCGTGGAGCGCCTCATACACACCGGCCTGATAGGCTCCTAGCGCGCCGCCCCCTTGCAGCACGAGCACCACTTGCCCGGGCAGATCGGTGGCAGCTTTTTTCTCGGGCGCCAATTTCGTATCATCCTTCGCGAGCGATTTGCTGCGAACGTTTGCCATTTCTCACTTCCTCCGCATGATGCCAACTCAACGCCAACTCAACGCCGACCCGCGTTGGCCCGAAACCGTTGCGGCCACCGCGTAGCCTTACGTCAATACGTGGGCGTGTTGCTGGAGGATAGCCGTTTTTTGGGGCACACGCGCGGCTAGCGGCGTATGCTCTCGCTGCGACTAAAAAGGAATAGCGTATGGTTGAGCTGTTTAAAATAAGCGCGCTATTTGCGCTCACGGCAGTAGCCGAGATTCTCGGATGTTATCTACCTTGGCTCGTGCTCAAGGAAGGCCGCAGCGCCTGGCTATTGCTGCCGTCGGCCGTCTCCTTCGCGGTGTTTGCCTGGCTGCTCACGCTGCATCCGACAGCGGCAGGGAGAACCTACGCTGCGTACGGGGGCATGTATATTACCGTTGCCCTTCTGTGGCTGCGATTCGTCGATGGTGTCGCGTTGACGCGGTGGGATCTGGCCGGCGCAGGCATGGCACTGACGGGCATGGCAATCATCGTGCTGCAGCCATAGCCGTGAAAGAAACCGGCGGCCCGAGGGCCGCCGTGCATCCAAGTCTTAAACCGTACGTGCAGGCACTTTGCCGAACAGCAAGTTAAGTCCTTCCGATATCGTCGGATGCGCGATGTTCGCATCGCGCACCGCCGTGTACGGCAGCTTGCCCAGCATCGCCATCTGCACCACGGCAACCACCTCGCCCGCATTGCTGCCCAGCATCGTGAAGCCCAGAATTTCGTCGGAATCCTTGGCAACCAACGCTTTCATGAAACCGCGCGTATCCGCGATCGTGCGAGCACGCGGCACCACCGCCATCGGAATCTTTGCGACACGCACCTCGATGCCCAACGCAGCCGCTTCGATCTCATTCAACCCGACCCGACCCAGCTCGGGTTCGATGAACATCGCGTACGGTACGAGACGCCCCTTGGTCGACCGATGACCGCCGTCGAGCTGCGAGCGCAATACGCGGTAATCGTCCCATGACGCATGCGTGAACATCGGCGTACCGGCGACTTCGCCAATTGCCCAGGTATTCGGCGCAGTGGTCGCCAGACGCTCGTCGACCTTGAGGAAACCTCGCGCATCGGCCTCTACGCCAGCGAGATCAAGCCCGATCTCACGCGTGTTCGGCGTCCGCCCTACGGCGACCAGAACGTCGGTCGCGCTGATCACCGTGCCGTCGGCAAGCGCCACGTTGACGCGTTCGCCGGACGTCCCGGTGACCTCGCGAATCTTGATGCCCGTATGGATCTCGATACCCTCTTGCGCGAACGCGGCTTCGATCGCGTCCGTGACGTCCTCGTCTTCGCGGCTCGCGACGCGCGGCCCGTCTTGCAACAAGGTCACGCGGCTGCCCAGGCGACGAAACGCTTGCGCCATTTCCAAGCCGACATAGCCGCCGCCGATAACGATCAAGTGTTCCGGGCGCCGTTCCAGTTGCAATGCTTCGACGTGCGTCATCGGCCGCGCATCGGCCAAACCGGGAACCGGAGGAATCGCCGCGTGCGTGCCGGTGTTGATAAAGACGTGCTCGCCTTCGATCACGCGCGTGCCGCCTTCGACAAGCGCGACCTCGAGCGTGCGCGGTGCGACGAACCGTCCGTTACCCAACACCAGCTCCAGACCCGATGCGCGAAACGCGTTGAAGTTGATATCGACCATCTCGTCGACGACCTTGCGTACATGGCGTTGCACGCCTTGCATGTCCACATGCGAGGTGTCGGCCGGAACGCCGTAGTCACGCGACTCCGCTGCCGCATGAACTACCCTCGCGCTATGAATCAACGCTTTCGTCGGAATACACGCGACGTTGATGCATGAGCCGCCTATCATGCCGCGCTCGACCACCGCGACGCGCTTTCCCGCATTGGCCAATTCCATCGCGAGCGTCTTGCCGCCTTTGCCGCCGCCGAGAAATACATATTCGAACCGTTCAGTCGTTGCCATTTTTATACTCCGATAACCAAGGTGCTAGAGACCTCGCAGCGCTTGCTGCGAAGTGATGTTCGCTGTTGATCGCTGGATGTTAGTCGTTGGGGTTGAGTATTACAGTGTCTGAAATAGACATAAAATTGCTCATTAGTCTCATTCGCTATTGAGCTGCCTCGCAGATGGCGCGAGGCTTATGGCAGGCGTACAGTGTTACAGGAAGGTCGGAGCGCCGAGCGAGCACCTCTTACGAGCGCGCATGCACAACCGCGGTGCTGCGGCGCATCAAATGCGTGCCTGATCGTTCGCACCGCGCAGCGCGATCAAGGCCGGCGAGGCGACTGACAAGGGTGGCACGGTTATCGCTTAGATAAGCCCGCAAGGAGCCGTGCGGTATTCGGTTCAGGCCACAATTTGGAAATAGGCGACTAGGGTTCCGGTCTGCGCAATGCGGATGCTGGACCGAGAGTCGCCGACCTCAGGTGAGGTTACACGGCGGGATAAAAGCCCGGGAGAGAACGCGAGAGATCGCGCTGCTCCCTGCCGCCGATAAACCATCCGTAGAGGTCATCTTTATGCGCAAGCTATACCGTCTCCTAGCCGTCGCCGTACTCTCCCTCGCCTCTCTGACCTCGACCCCGACCTTCGCTGCGGGTAAAACAGACTTCAAGGTTTGCTGGACCATATACGCGGGCTGGATGCCGTGGGGCGAAGCCAAAACACAAGGCATCGTTTCGAAGTGGGCCAAGAAATACGGCATCAACGTCGATGTCGTTCAACTGAACGACTATGTAGAATCGATCAACCAGTACACGGCCGGCAAGTTCGACGGCTGCGCCATGACCAACATGGATGCGCTGACGATTCCGGCCGCGGGTGGCGTCGATTCGACCGCGCTGATCGTGAGCGATTACTCCAACGGCAACGACGGCATCCTGATCAAGGGCACAGGCAAGACGCTCGCCGATCTGAAAGGCCAGCAGATCAACCTGGTGCAGTTCTCGGTATCGCATTACCTGCTCGCACGCGGGCTTGAAACGGCCGGCATGAGCGAGCGCGATCTCAAGGTGGTGAACACGTCGGACGCCGACATCTCGGCCGCATTCGCCACGCCTGCGGTGCAACAGGTCGTGACCTGGAACCCGATGCTGGCAGACCTGAAATCGCAGCCGAAAGTGAGCGAAGTATTCGACTCCAGCAAGATCCCCGGCGAAATCATGGACATCATGGTGGTCAACACCAAGACGCTGCAAGAGAACCCCGCACTGGGCAAAGCGCTCACCGGCGCCTGGTTTGAAATGATGGCGTTGATGCACGAGAACAACGCAGCCAGCACCGAGGCCCTGACGTCGATGGCCAAAGCATCCGGTACCGACCTCGCAGGCTTCAAGGGTCAGCTCTCGACCACCGCGCTGTTTTATACGCCGCAAGCCGCACTCGATTTCGCGACGAACCCCGACTTGCCGAAGATCATGACGCACGTTGCGCAATTCTCGTTCGATCATGGCTTGCTCGGTCAGGGCGCCCCAAGCGCGGATGCCGTCGGCATGGCTTTCGATAAGGGCGTAGTGATCGGCAACAAGAGCAATGTCAAGCTGCGCTTCGATCCGACCTACGTTCGGATGGCTGCTGCAGGCAAGCTGTAATCGTAACCGGATCTTTTTGACGCAAGACTATGCGACTTATCAATCGACACCCCAGCGCAGGCGGCTCGCTGATGCTGCTGCTCCTGCCGTTCATTGTCCTGGTGGTGGTCTACTTCACCAGTTCGTCGCTGCGTCTTGCGGTCAATCCGGAGGACAAGCTGCTGCCCAGCGCAACGCAGATGGGCAACGCCGTCAAGGAGTTCGCGTTCACCGAGGACAAGCGCACCGGCGAATATCTGCTGTGGCGCGACACCGAGGCGAGCCTCAAACGCCTCGCCATAGGCTTGGTCGTGAGTGCTGCGCTCGCATTGGTGGTGGGGATCGCGACCGGTACGATTCCGCTTATCGGTGCGGTGCTCTCGCCGTTCATCAAGGTGGTATCGATGATTCCACCACTATCCGTGTTACCGATTCTATTCATCGTGTTTGGTCTGGACGAATTGTCCAAGGTGGTGCTGATCGTGGTCGGCATCACGCCGATGATCATTCGCGATCTGCAACAACGCACACGTGAAATTCCCAGCGAACTGTGGGTGAAGGCGCAGACGCTGGGCGCCACCAGTTGGACGCTGATTTTGCGCATGATCGTGCCGCAATTGCTGCCGCGTTTGCTGATCGCCATGCGGCTCTCGCTCGGTTCCGCGTGGCTCTTCCTGATTGCCGCCGAGGCGATCGCGTCGACGGACGGACTCGGTTACCGGATTTTCCTGGTGCGTCGCTATCTGGCGATGGACGTGATCCTGCCGTATGTGATGTGGATCACGCTGTTGGCCTGGCTGATCGACGAAGCGCTGCGCCGGCTCACGCGCTGGGCTTTCCCGTGGTACGTGGGAGCCCAGTGATGATCGAAGTACGCAATGTCTGGAAGGAATACGGCGAGCAAGTGGTGCTGGAGCGCGTGAACCTGAAAATCGAAGAGGGCGAATTCTGCTCGATGGTCGGCGCTTCGGGTTGCGGCAAGTCTACGTTCCTGCGTTTGCTGCTAGGCCAGGAGCGCGCCACACGTGGTGAAATCTTCCTCGATGGCAAGCCGTTGCCGGGCGAGCCCGATGCCCATCGCGGCGTGGTGTTCCAACGCTATTCCGTGTTCGAGCATTTGAGCGTGATGGGTAACGTGCTGCTCGGGTTCGAGTTGCCGCAGGCCAAATTCTTCGGACGCCTGTTCGGTGCACGTCGCCGCGCAGCGCGCGACGATGCGGTGGCGATGCTGGAGCGCGTCGGCTTGGGCACGGTGCTCGACAAATATCCGCAACAACTGTCGGGCGGCATGCAACAGCGTTTGGCGATCGCTCAGGCGCTCGTGATGCGCCCACGCGTGTTGCTGCTAGACGAGCCGTTCGGCGCGCTGGATCCCGGTATCCGCAAGGATATGCATGACCTTTTACTGAAACTGTGGCGCGAGTCGGGTCTGACCATTTTCATGGTGACGCACGATCTGAAGGAAGGCTTCACGCTGGGCAGCCGCGTGCTCGTCTTCGATAAAGTGCGCATCGACCCGCAGGCGCCTGGTGCTTATGGCGCGCGCATTACCTACAACATTCCATTGGATCATGGTGGCGCTTCGGCCGCAGCGCGGGCTTCAGCCAACAGCGTGGCACAAAGTGCGGCACAAAGCGCAATCAACCGAACCGGCCGCGCCGTTGCGGCTCGATCGATCCGATCTGAAGCCCCGACATGAGAAACCCGACATGAACGAATCTTTACTCCTGGACGAAACCGTCCCCGGTGGCGGCCATGCGTCGCTGATCGTCAAGCGCGGCCAATTGCTGCGACTGACCGATCTGCGCGGCGGCGCCAACGTCAGCCTGATGCTCTTTAACGCCGCGGAAAAGACCGAGCGGTTGAACCTTCCCGATACGCTGAAATGTCAGCACACGGCCAAGCTGACGACTGGCCATTGTCTGTATTCGGATATGGGCCGAATACTGGCCGCGATCGTGGCCGACACCTGCGGTTGGCACGATAGCCTGGGGGGCGTATCGAATCAGCAAGAGGTTGCCGAGAAGTACGGCGTCGGCCGCTATCAGGAACTGCGCAATGCGTTTTACCGCAACGGCACCGATAACCTGCTGGTCGAACTCGGCAAATGGGGCTTGGGCCTGAGCGATCTGCTCATGACGCTCAACCTATTCAGTCGGGTCGACGTGACCGATACGGGCAGGCTTGAATTCGTAGCGGGCAATTCGAGCGCGGGCGATTACGTCGAACTCTACGCGCCGATGAACACCCTGGTCGTGCTCACGGCGATCCAGCATCCGCTCGATCCCAACCCGGAATATGCACCCAAGCCGGTCAAGCTGACGCTGAGCGCGGCCGACCGGCAGGTAGCCGAAATTTGCCGCACTTCGCACGACGAAAACGTGCGCGGTTTCATCAATACCGACCGCTTTTTTCTTTGAGTGGAGTTCGTCAAAATGAATCTGCCTCTGAACTCATCCCTTACTGCCAGCGATAAAAATCCGGCGCTCGCGACCTATCGCGAAACGCTGGCCGCAGGCGCGCCCTGGCTGAAGGAACTCAAAGCGGGCCAGACGTTGCGCATCCACGATCTCGAAGGCAACCAGGCCGTCGATACGCTGTTCTATAGTGCCGCCGAGCCGCGCGAGCGCTATGACGTGCAGCGCACCTTGCGCCGCCAACAGAGCATCTACCTGACCACGGGTACTGTGCTGTATTCAAACCTGGGCAATCCCATGCTGACCATCGTCGCCGATACCTGCGGGCGGCACGATACCTTGGGCGGCGCGTGCGCGCAGGAGAGCAACGTCGTACGTTACGCGTTTGAGAAGCGCTACATGCATAGCTGTCGCGACAACTACCTGTGCGCGTGCGCGCATGACGGCCGGCTCTCGAAGCGCGATATTAGTGCGAACGTGAATTTCTTCATGAACGTGCCGGTTACGGCATCGGGCGGTTTGACCTTCGAAGACGGTATTTCGGCACCGGGCAAGTACGTCGAGTTGCGTGCGGAAATGGATGTGATCGTGTTGATTTCGAATTGTCCGCAACTGAATAATCCCTGTAACGCGTACAACCCGACCCCGGCCGAATTGTTGATATGGGACTAATGCATTGTCGTGCATAGCTTGCGGCCGCGCCGCACGAACGCTGGTGTGGGTGCCGCGCGGTTCGGCAAACGACAGCGCCTGGCTGACTAAAAAACATGTGCAGCCGTGGACGACCGCGGTATGTATCTTTCACGTGGCGGGACGGCCCGCCCACGCAGGTAGCCTCCTCTCATGTTCGAGAAAGTCCTGATTGCCAACCGCGGTGCGATTGCTTGCCGCATCCTTAGAACCTTGCGCGAGCTCGATATCGCGGGCGTCGCCGTGTATAGCGAAGCCGATCGGGCGAGCCGTCACGTCAGCGAGGCGTCGGTCGCGCATGGCCTGGGCGATGGACCGGCCTCGGCGACTTATCTCGACATCGCGAAGATACTCGAAATCGCCCGCGCAGAAAACGTCGAGGCGATACACCCCGGCTACGGCTTCTTGTCGGAGAACGCGGAGTTCGGCGAAGCGTGCGAAGCGGCAGGCATCGCCTTCGTGGGGCCGACACCGGCGCAGCTGCGCGCGTTCGGACTCAAGCACACCGCTCGCGCGATCGCGGCCGAGCAAGGCGTGCCGATGCTGGCCGGCACGGGGCTGCTCGACGACCTCGACGCGGCATTGCGAGCAGCTTCCGGTATCGGTTATCCCGTCATGCTTAAAAGCACCGCGGGCGGCGGCGGAATCGGCATGCGCGTATGCCGCGATGCCGACGAATTGACGGCGCAGTTCGAAGTCGTCAAGCGCCTGGGCCAGAACAACTTCAGCGACGCCGGTGTGTTTCTCGAGAAATATATCGAGCGCGCACGGCATCTCGAAGTGCAGATTTTCGGCGACGGTTACGGCCGGGCGCTTGCATTGGGCGTGCGCGACTGCTCGGTGCAGCGGCGCAACCAGAAGGTGCTCGAAGAAACGCCGGCGCCCAACCTTCCGGCGGGCATGGCCGACGCGCTGTGCGCAGCCGCGCTTCAGCTTGCGCGGGCTGTGAACTATCGGTCGGCCGGCACGGTGGAGTTTGTGTACGACAGCGGCGCGCAGCAATTCTATTTCCTCGAAGTCAACACGCGCTTGCAGGTCGAACACGGGGTGACGGAACAGGTCTGGGGCGTCGACCTGGTGCGCTGGATGATCGAACTCGCCGCAGGAACGCTGGCGCCGCTCGATGAGCTTGCGCATGCGTTGAAGCCGGTCGGGCATGCGATCCAGGCGCGCTTGTACGCCGAGGATCCGGGCCGTGACTTCAAGCCTAGCCCGGGCTTGCTGACCGATGTCGCGTTTCCTGACGCGGACGGTCGCGCGTTGCGCATCGATACCTGGATCGAAGCCGGTTGCGAGGTGCCGCCGTACTTCGACCCGATGCTCGCGAAATTGATCGCGTGGCAGCCGACGCGCGAGGCCGCGCGTGAGGCGCTCGGTAACGCGCTGGCGCACACGCGCATCTACGGTGTGGAGACGAATCGCGGCTATCTGCGGCAGATTCTCGACGACGTGCCGTTTGCGAGTGGTGAGCCGTGGACCCGTTGTCTTGAGGGCCTGCGATATCGCGCGACCACGCTCGAGGTGGTGAGCGGCGGCACGCAAACCACCGTGCAGGATTATCCGGGGCGCCTGGGCTATTGGGCCGTGGGTATTCCCCCGTCCGGACCGATGGACGATCGCGCGCTGCGGCTGGGCAATCGTCTGCTCGATAACGACGCAGATGCCGCCGCTATCGAAATCACGATGAGTGGGCCGACGCTGCGCTTTAATACCGACGCGGTGATCGCCGTGACGGGCGCGACATTGCCGGTGATGCTCAACGACGCAGCACAGCCGATGAACACGACGCTGCTCGTTGCCGCGGGTTCGACCCTGGTGTTGGGCACGATCCGTGGCGCAGGCGCACGTGCTTACCTCTGCGTGCGCGGTGGTCTCGACGTTGCGAGCTATCTCGGCAGTCGTAGCACGTTCACGCTCGGCCAATTCGGTGGCCACGGCGGACGTGCGCTGCGCGCGGGCGATATCCTGCATCTGCATGCGCTGACGAGCACGCACGCCGGCGAGGTGCTGGCAACGTCCTTGGCGCCAGTGCTGGACACGGTGCGCGTGTTGCGCGTGATCTATGGCCCACATGGTTCACCGGAATATTTCAGCGCTCGCTATATCGAACAATTTCTAGCTACGCAGTGGGAGGTGCACTTCAATTCGAGTCGTACGGGTGTGCGCTTGATTGGACCGAAGCCGGAATGGGCTCGCGAGGATGGCGGCGAGGCCGGGCTGCATCCTTCGAATATTCACGACAACCCCTACGCGGTCGGCGCGGTCGATTTTACGGGCGACATGCCGGTGATACTTGGGCCTGATGGGCCCAGCCTCGGCGGGTTCGTCTGCCCCGTGACGATCATCGAAGCGGACCTTTGGCAAATTGGCCAGTTGAAGGCCGGCGACAAGCTCTGCTTCAAGCCGGTGGATGTCGCCACGGCACGGTCTGCAGCGGTGGCACGTACGCGTGAAATCGAAACGCTTACGGTGGGCGCTGCGAGCATGTCCATTACTGGCGTAGAGGGTGCGTTGGCGGTAGAGGCGATACCATCCGCGGCGTCAGGCTCGACCGCAGCAACGATCGCAGCAACAAGCGCAGCAGTTCCCCAAGCCCTACATTCGCCGATCGTGCTGGACAGCGGCGCCGATCACGATCGACTGGTCGCGCGTTTGTCCGGCGACACGCATCTGCTGCTCGAACTCGGACCCGCTGAACTCGATCTTGTACTGCGCTTTAGAGGCCACGCGCTGATGCAGGCCCTCGAAGCGTTGGCGCTGCCTGGCGTGATTGATCTCACGCCGGGCATCAGGTCTCTGCAGATCCACTACAAGCCGGAGCTCTTGCCGCTGGCGACACTACTCGAGACGATAGAGAGCGCTTGGCAACGGGTGCGACAGCAGCGCGACCTGCGCGTGCCGTCGCGCATCGTGCATCTGCCTCTGTCGTGGGATGACCCGGCCTGCCGGCTCGCTATCGACAAGTACATGACCACCGTGCGCAAAGATGCGCCCTGGTGCCCGAGCAATCTCGAGTTCATTCGGCGCATCAACGATCTCGACTCGATCGACGCGGTCAAGCAGATCGTTTTCGATGCCAGCTATCTGGTGATGGGGCTGGGCGACGTCTATCTCGGCGCGCCGGTCGCGACGCCGCTCGATCCGCGTCATCGGCTGGTCACCACCAAATACAACCCGGCGCGCACGTGGACAGCTGAAAATTCCGTGGGCATCGGCGGCGCGTATCTATGTGTGTACGGCATGGAAGGTCCGGGCGGCTATCAATTCGTCGGGCGCACCTTGCAGATGTGGAATCGTTATCGGGAGACCGCCGACTTCGCCGGACGCCCTTATTTGCTGCGGTTCTTCGACCAGATCCGCTTCTACGAAGTGCCGGCGGACGAACTGCTGCGCATACGCGCGGATTTTCCGCTCGGTCGTTATCCATTGAAGATCGAGGAAACCGAACTTTCCCTCTTCGAGTATCAGTCGTTTCTCGAGCGCGAAGCGCACGGCATCGAGCAATTCCGCACGAAGCAGCAAGCGTCGTTCCAGGCCGAGCGCGAGCGCTGGCGCGAGGCCGGTGCACTCGAAGAAAGCTTCGAGCCGCCCACGGTCGTGGATAGCGAAGTCGTGCCGTTGCAGGACGGCCAGGTCGCCGTGGATAGCGAGCTCGCCGGCAATCTATGGCAGGTGCCCGTGTCGGTCGGGCAGAGCGTTGCGGCGGGGGATGTGCTGCTCATCATCGAGTCGATGAAGATGGAGATCGCCGTGTGCGCGCCTTGCGCCGGCACGGTCTGCGAGCTTCATGTCGCGCCGGGTTCGCCGGTTCGCGCCGGCCAGCGTCTGGCTGTCATCGATAGAAACTGAATCAGAAACTAGAGAACACTCTTATGGCCTCATTCGATTTGCGTTTGTCCACATTGCGCGCCGCGTATCGCTCGGGGGCAACCACGCCGCGGCAACTGATTGGCGAGCTGCGTGCAAAGGCGGCGGCGCTGAATCCTGAATTTCATCTGTTCATACATTTGCTGACAGGCGCCGAGTTGGCGCCTTATCTGGACGCACTGGAGCAGGCGGATATCGAGTCGCTGCCGCTCTACGGCGTACCGTTTGCCATCAAGGACAACATCGATCTGGCCGGAATACCGACCACCGCTGCGTGTCCCGCGTTCGCCTACACGCCGCACGCGTCGGCCACGCTTGTCGCACAGCTCGTTGCGCTGGGCGCCGTGCCTATGGGCAAGACCAATCTCGATCAGTTCGCGACAGGTCTGAATGGCACGCGTTCGCCATACGGCAAATGTCGCAACAGCGTCCATCCCGACTATCCGTCAGGCGGGTCGAGCGCCGGATCGGCGCTGGCCGTCGCGCTCGGTGTCGCAAGTTTTGCGCTGGGCACCGACACCGCCGGTTCCGGGCGCGTGCCTGCCGCGTTGAATAATCTTGTCGGGCTTAAAGGTACGCGAGGTTTGCTCTCCACCGCCGGTGTCGTGCCCGCATGCCGAACGCTCGACTGCGTGACCTACCTTGCGGTGAGCGCGCGCGATGCGAGTACGCTGCTTGCGCTGACTGCCCAGGAAGATCGCCGCGATGCGTATAGCCGCGCAAATCCGCAATGGAACGACGCAAGCGCGTTCGGCCGAGTGACGTCATTTAAATTCGGCGTGCCGACGACGCTTGAATTCGGCGGCTGCGAAGAAAGCCCGGCGCTTTTCGCGCAGGCCCGAGCGGCGCTCGAAGCCGCGGGAGGCACGGCTGTCGAGATCGACCTCGCGCCGTTTATCGAAGCCGCAAAACTGCTCTATGAAGGGCCCTGGGTGGCCGAGCGCTACAGCGTGGCGGGCGAGCTGATGGAGACTCAGCCGGACGCCGTATTGCCGGTTATTCGCGACGTGCTGGCAAAGGCGCCGGGTACGACAGCGGTGGGGCTGTTTCGCGCGCAATATCGATTGCAGGCGCTCAAGAAGATTTGCGATGCGGCACTCGATCAGCTCGATTTCGTGTTGACGCCAAGCTTTCCGCGCCCTGTGACGCTGGCTGAACTCGAGCGCGATCCGATCGGACCCAACTCGCTACTTGGCTATTACACGAACTTCATGAATCTGCTGGACTACGCGGCGGTGGCGGTACCGAGCGCATTTATGGCGAACGGATTGCCATGGGGTGTGACGGTGTTCGGCCGCGCGTTTTCCGATCAGTATTTGCTTAGTGTCGCCGATACATTGCAGCGGGTGAGGGCGCAGCCGCTCGTGGGCGGTGGCATGCTCGATGCACCGATTGCGCAAGCGAAAGCGCGTAACGATCGCGTGCGCATCGTCGTATGCGGCGCGCATCTCGATGGCCTGCCGCTCAACCATCAACTCACGCGGCGCGGCGCTCGATGGATCGCCTCCGGCGCCACTGCGCCGAACTATCGATTGCATGTGCTGGCCGCCGCCGCCGGCGAAGTTCAACGCCCGGGCATGCAGCGCGTGAGCCGCGCGGGAGCCGCGATCGCCGTCGAAGTCTGGGAGTTGCCGAGCGCGGAACTCGGCTCGTTCCTGACCGGTATTCCGGCGCCGCTTGCCCTGGGCAAGGTCGAACTGGCCGATGGAACATGGGAGACGGGCTTTGTCTGCGAGGACTATGGCCTCGCAGGGGCGACCGATATTACCGAGTTCGGCGGCTGGCGTGCGTGGCAAGCAAGGTGAATTCCGTGGGCTTCGTGAAGTCCGCCGCGCACACCCTTCTCTGTCAAGTACCGATTTCTGAGTGCGTTCTGCTTTTTGGGCGGAAGAGGGGGAAGTGCTAGTGGTCGCGCCCACTCGCTTGGGGTATGGTCTAACTCGACCCAACCCACGATTGCCGAGTGGACAAAAATACCTTCCCGACATCGCGCCTCGACCGCCTGATCGATTGGATCATGAACTCGCCGCGCTTTATCGTCGCTGGCGGCGTGATCGTCGCCCTGGCGATGATCAGCCTGTGCATTTTCATTTTGTTCGAAAGCCGCGTGGACGCTTATGAGCACGGCCAAGAGGAGTCGCGCAACACGCTCACACTGATCGAGCGCGATATCACGCGGAATTTCGAGCTGTATGCGCTGTCGCTGCAGCAGGTCGTCGACACGTTCGACGACCCGCAACTGAAAAAACTGCCCGTCGACCTGCAGCGTGCCGTGCTGTTCGACCGCGCCGCCACCGCCAAATACCTGGGCGCGATGGTGGTTGCCGATGCCCGCGGGCGGGTGCGCATCGATGCCCTCGGCAAGATGCCGGTCGGCACCTATGTGGGCGATCGCGAATTTTTCACGGTGCAGCGCGACCATCCCGACACCGGCTTATACATCAGTCGTCCGCTCAGTGCGCAGTGGCATGTCGGAGACGATTGCATCGTACTCAGCCGCAGGCTGTCGCATCTGGACGGCTCCTTTGGCGGGGTCGTTTTTGTCGCTGTCAAGCTGCAGTATTTTCATGATCTCTTTTCGGGTTTGTCGCTGGGCGCGCAAAGCGTGGTTGCCTTGGTCAATACGCAGGGGATGTTTATGGCGCGAGAGCCATCGCGCCGCGGCGATACGGGGCGGGTGGTGCTGAGGAGCCAAAATCTCGGCCGCCTGCTGCTGGCCGACCAGGGCAGTTTTTCGGCGCTCAGCGGCACGGACGGTGCGAACCGCCTTTATGTCTTCCAAAAAATTCAGGATCTGCCGCTGATCTTGAGCGTGGGCACGACCTATTCCTCGATCTATGAGGCGTGGCAAAAGCGCGCGCTCTGGATAGGCACGGTGATCGTCGTTTTCGGCCTGACGTTTATCGGCTTGTCGGTGATGTTCGTCAGGCAGATCAAGCAGCGCTTAGGCGCTGAGCATGCCTTGCGCCTGCTGGCGCAAACGGACGGCCTGACGGGACTGAGCAATCGCCGCACACTCGACGAGCTGCTCGGGCGCGCATGGCGCGCGGCCAAGCGCGATGGCACGGAGTTGTCGATGATCTTTGTCGATATCGACCATTTCAAGGCCTATAACGACACCTACGGGCACCACGCGGGCGATGAGGTGCTGGTGGCCGTTGCAGGTTGCATAGGTCAGTGCCTGCTGCGGCCTGACGATGCCGCGACTCGGTACGGCGGCGAAGAGTTCGTGATCCTGCTGCCCGAAACCGGCGCGAAGGCGGCTTACAAGATCGCGCAACGCATGCTGCAGGCCGTGCGCGATTTGGCGATGGAACATGCCGGCAGCGACTTCGCGCGCATCACGATCAGTCTGGGGGTTGCCACGCGCGGTTGCGATTCATTGCTCGATGGCCATGCGCTGATTCATGCGGCCGACCAAGCCGTGTATGAGGCGAAAGCGCGCGGCAGAAACCGCATCGAGATATGGAGCGAACCGGATTCGACGCCACAGGATGCACCGCCTACGCCCTGGATGGCATGAGGCGGTGCGCGATATCGCGCAGTGCCTCAGTGCCATGACCACGCGCTTCGGATCTAGTTCGACTTGCTGAACGGCGATCCGGCGTGTTCGCGCAGTTCATGGAAGGTGATGTCCGGCCACGCTTCCTGGGCCGCAGCCACTTCGCCTTGATGAACCGCGAGCATGGTGGTGGCGTTGGATGCGTCCGTTGCGATGCGCGCGGTATTGAAATCGATAAAGCGTTTCAATGCCGCGGGATCCTTGGCCGTGACCCAGCGTGAAATCCGATAGCGTGAAGGCGACATGCGCACCTCCACCTTATATTCAGCGGCCAGCCGATGCGCGACCACTTCGAACTGCAGTGCGCCCACCGCGCCGAGCAGCATCATCCCGCCGCCGACCGGCTTGAACACCTGGATGGCGCCTTCCTCGCCGAGTTGCTTGAGCGCTTCGCCGAGTTGCTTGGCGCGCATCGGATCGGTCACTTCGACGTTCTGAAAAATTTCCGGCGCAAAAAACGGCAGCCCGATAAATTGCAGCGGCTCGCCTTCGGTCAGGGTATCGCCCAAGCTCAGATTGCCGTGGTTCGGGATCCCGATGATGTCGCCCGGATACGCTTCGGTGACCGTCTCGCGGCGCTGCGACAGAAAGGTCACGACATTGTTGGCGCGCAGTTTTTGACCGGAGCGCGTCACTTGCAAGGCCATGCCGCGCTCGAAGTGACCCGAGCACACGCGAATGAAGGCGACACGGTCGCGGTGAGCGCGATCCATATTGGCTTGCACCTTGAAGACCATGCCGGTGAATGCGGGCTCCGCCGGGTCGACGGCGCGCACGGTGGTCATCCGCGCCGTGGGTGGCGGCGCGAGTTCGATCAGCGCGTCGAGAATTTCCTTCACGCCGAAGTTGTTGATTGCCGAGCCGAATAGCACTGGCGACTGGGTTCCGGCCAGAAACGCCGCGCGGCTGAAGGCGGGCGAAGCGCCCTTGACCAGTTCGATTTCCTCTTTGGCGCGCAACCAGACTTCGCCGAAGCGTTCTAGCGCCTGGGTATCGTCCAGGCCGTGCAGGGTTTCGACTTCGCCGCCCATCGTGCTGTCGCCGGGACGGAACACGCGCACCTGATCGAGCGTGAGGTCGTACACACCCTTGAAGTTTTTCCCGGTGCCGATCGGCCAGGAAAACGGAATCGCCGCCACGCCGAGGTGTTCCTCGACTTCGCTGAGCAGCTCCAGCGGTTCGCGGACATCGCGGTCCAGCTTGTTGATGAAGGTCAGCACCGGCGTATTGCGGCTGCGACACACTTCGAGCAGTTTGAGTGTTTGCGATTCGATACCATTGGCGCCGTCGATCACCATGACCGCCGCGTCGACCGCCGTCAGCACGCGATAGGTATCTTCGGAAAAGTCCTGGTGCCCAGGGGTGTCGAGCAGGTTGATGACGGCGTCGCCGTACTCGAACTGCATCACCGAGCTGGCCACCGAGATGCCGCGCTGCTTTTCGATCTCCATCCAGTCGGACGTGGCGTAGCGGTTGCTCTTGCGTCCCTTGACGGTACCCGCAATATGAATCGCGCCCGAAAACAGCAGC
>Ga0302314_10008043_pt1 | contig 18848 bp, 9 predicted proteins | sample III_Palsa_N2_3_FD_200533 | JGI IMG/M metagenome (GOLD analysis project Ga0302314, IMG submission 200533) | Peat permafrost microbial communities from Stordalen Mire near Abisko, Sweden - III_Palsa_N2_3 | ecosystem: Environmental > Terrestrial > Soil > Palsa > Peat permafrost | place: Sweden...
TCAGTTGGTAGAGCGCAACCTTGCCAAGGTTGAGGTCGCGAGTTCGAATCTCGTTTCCCGCTCCAAATGATTGATCAGGAAAAACCTCGTTTTCGACGAGGTTTTTTCGTATTAGCGGTCCATTTCCGGAGTTTCAGGCTTGTTTTCCGGGAATTCGGCCGCAGCAACAGTGCTGGAGTAAAATCCGGCCTCGCATCGGCTCGATGGCAGAGTGGTTATGCAGGGGACTGCAAATCCCCGTACGTCGGTTCAATTCCGGCTCGAGCCTCCATCTATCTTCTACAATCCCTCTTGCCGCCTTCGCGGCGATTTCTGTGCCGGCCCGAATGGCGAAATCGGTAGACGCATGGGACTTAAAATCCCCCGGCCGCAAGGCCATCCCGGTTCGAGTCCGGGTTCGGGCACCAAGCTGTTTTCCTCAGTGATTCCGCTTTGTTCTGCTGCCGGCGCGCGCTTGCTCGTAGTCGTATGGGACTAAAAGTCCCCTGCGGTTATAAATCGCTTGTTCCTTCAACAGCTTGTAAAGCTCAATCTTCAAATAGGCCTTACACACTTTTTACACATTCTGCTAAAAAGCCTTCAGCTGTGGTGGCTGCGCTCCCTTCGGAGCGCTGACGCCACCGTGCTGCCCGTTCGGGCAGCACTCCACCGGCGTCATCGGTCCCGATGACGCGAATCGTCTCCTAGCGGGAATTCGCCGTGATGTCCGGTGCAGCCACAAAACGGCAGTCGACTAGATTTCCGTCGGCGCCCTGAACGTGCAAAAACTAGACGACGGGTCCACGTGCAAAATGAATGGCCGCTCCTGGCGGGCTCGGTCATTCGCGCGGCCGCAACCGGCAGCAATCCGGTCAGTCGTGAACGACCGGATCATTAGGCAACGCATTTGATCTCTCCCATGCAACCGAAACGGACATTGAGGCCCAACTTCCGCGAACAGCCTTAAGCGGCTGCTCAGGGGGAGACATGCTGAATCGCGGGACCTGCCAGGGTGGTTGCAAATCTGGCGATCCCCAGCCGGATCGACCAGACGGCCGCTATCGAGGGAAAAAGTGCCTCAGACATCCACCGGGCCATAGCTTCACCCGTACAATACCCGCAAAACCTAAAGGGAATCGGCATGCGGTCTTCCGCGTTGGGACTGCGGCGCAACGAGTTGCGGGTGCAGACGCCCGGCGCAGCTTGGAACGAAATGTTGGCGCCGAAACCCGTTTCATGAACTCATTCTTTGCCGAACTGCAGCGCCGTCACGTCTACAAAGTTGGCGCGGCTTATGCGGTGGCCGGCTGGCTGCTGGTGCAGATCGCCACGCAGGTATTCCCATTCTTCGATGTACCCAACGCCGCCGTCCGCTGGGTGGTGATCGCCGTCGTCGCCGGCTTTCCATTGGCGCTGGTGCTGGCCTGGTTGTTCGACGTCACCCCGCAGGGCATCGTCCGTACCGACGCCGTGCCGGCCGGAGGCAAGGCCCCCTCAGTGCAGCGCGAGCGACGCGGCATGGACCGCAAGCTCAACTTCGTGCTTGGCGCGCTGCTGCTGGTCGCGATCGCCTACTTCATCGCCGAGCGCGCCGGACTCGTCGGCGGTGCGCCGGCCGTGCAGGCGGCAGATGCCGAGAAATCGATCGCCGTGCTACCTTTCGAAAATCTGTCCGACGACAAATCCAACGCCTATTTCGCGACCGGCATGCAGGACGAAATCCTCACGCGTCTGGCCAAGATCGGCGCGCTGAAGGTGATCTCGCGCACCTCAACCCAGCATTATGCGAGTAGCCCGGAAAACCTGCCCGAGATCGCGCACCAGCTCGGTGTCGCCAACATCCTGGAAGGCTCGGTGCAGAGGGCAGGCGATGCGGTGCACATCAACGTGCAGCTGATCCGCGCCACCACCGACGAGCACCTGTGGGCCGAGAGCTACGACCGCAAGCTGGATGACATCTTTGCCGTGGAAGGCGAAGTGGCTGGTTCTATCGCCGAGGCACTGCGTGCCCGGCTCAGCAGCGCGCAGAGCGATCAATTGAGCGAAAGGCCGACGCAAAACGCTGCTGCTTACGATGCCTATCTGCGCGGCCTGGTGCTCGAGGCGCAGATTGGAGCTCATTCGCCTAGCGTGCCGCAGTCGATCGAAGCATTCCGGCAGGCGGTCGATCTGGATCCGCAGTTCGGACTCGCCTGGGCGGGCTTATCGCGCCAGCAGAGCTTCCTTACCCTGTACGAAGGCGCTGCTCAGCATCGCGAAGCAGCCAAGTCGGCGCTCGCGATGGCGATCAAGTTTGCCCCGGATGCCACAGAAACCCTCCTTGCGGAGGGCTTTTATCACTATTGGGTAGAGCACGATTACGAGGCAGCGAAAGCACAGTTTGGGCGGGTGGAAACGCTGGCTCCCAGCAACAGCTTGGCACCCTACGCGCTGGCCGCCATCGCCCGCCGACAGAATCAGTGGGAACTGAGCCGTCAGTTGTTCGATCTGGCCATCGGGCTCGATCCTCAAAACGTGGGGCTGCTGATTGATGCGGCGCGCGGAGAAATGGCGGCGCGCCGGACCGGCGAAGCGCTGCTCAAGACCAAGCGCGGCCTGATCATAAGCCCCGGTTCGCAAACGCTGCTTGGTTGGCAGGCCCTGGCGCTGCAGATGGAGGGCAGATTCGAGGAGGCGAGCAAGCTTCTCGATCCGCTTCGCCCGGAGCTGGGCGACGCGATTCTGATCGGCGCACTCGTCAATCAGGCACGCCTGACGGGGCAATACGCGCCCGCCATCCGCATGCTTGAAGATCAGCTGCAACAGCTTGACCCCCGCGACACCGTGCGCGTCAACCTCAACGACGCACTCGGCGATCTTCAAAGTCTCTCCGGGGACGCTGAATCGGCAGCGCAAACGTACCGAAAGGCGCTTGCAGCATCAGAGGATGCATTGAGAGACGCGCCCGACAACCCGGACCGCCTGTCGTGGCGGGCGCTGGCCTTTGCGGGACTCGGCAACCGTGCCGCCGCGCTAGCCGATCAGCAGCACGCGATACACTTGCGCCCAGCGTCCATCGATGCAATGGATGGGCCGATCTATGTGGAGGGCCTGGTCAGGCTGCAGGCGCGTTTCGGAGATCGCGATGCCGCGTTCGACGGCTTGCGGCATCTGCTGGCGACCAACTACGCACCGCCGCCGCTGACGATTGCCACCCTGAGTGTCGATCCGGATTTCAAGCCACTGCGTAACGATCCGCGCTGGGCGGCTTTGCTCGATGCGTTCGACCGCCGGACCACCACTGCCGCTCCGCCATGAGTCGCCCGCCCTCCTTTTTTTCCGAACTGCAGCGCCGCCATGTCTACAAGGTCGGCGCGATGTACGCCGTAGCAGGCTGGCTGCTGGTGCAGATCGTCACCCAGGTGTTTCCGATTTTCGATGTGCCAGCGCTGATGCAGCGGATCATCGTACTGGTTATCGTCGCCGGCTTCCCAGTCGCATTGATACTGGCCTGGTTGTTCGACCTGACGCCCGCGGGTGTAGTCAGAACCGCGGAGTTGCACGCGAACGGTGAAAGTCCGACTGAGGTTAGCGAGCGGCGCAGTACTGACCGCAAGCTGAACTACCTGCTTGGCACGCTGCTGCTGCTCGCGATTGGCTACGTCGTGCTTGATCACACGCTGCTGAGTCGGCCGGTCCACACACAAACTGTCGATGGAGCGAGTAACAAATCCATTGCCGTACTGCCGTTCGAAAATCTGTCCGACGACAAGGCCAACGCCTATTTCGCCGAAGGCATCCAGGACGAAATCCTCACCCGGCTGGCGAAGATCGGCGCTCTCAAGGTGATCGCGCGTACTTCGACACAGGCATTGGCGGCCAAGCCGGGCAACCTGGCCGAGATTGCCAGGCAGCTCGGGGTTGTCAATATCGTTGAAGGCAGCGTGCAGAAAGTCGGCGATGCGGTCCACATCAACATCCAGCTCATCAAGGCTGCCGACGAAAGCCACCTCTGGGCGGAAAGCTACAACCGCCGACTCGATGACGTGTTTGCCGTTGAAGGCGAGGTTGCCCAGACCGTGGCCGACACGCTCAACGCGAAGCTCAGCGGGCAAGAGCAGCAAGCGTTGACAGCGCGACCGACGACCAATCCCGCGGCCTATGAGGCCTATGCACGCGGCCGTGCGACCGAGGCCAAAGACTTCGATGCGCCCCACGGAGCGCAGTCACTGGCTGCCTTCGAGGAGGCCGTGCAGCTTGATCCGAATTTCGCGCAAGCCTGGGCCGAAGTCGCCAGCGTCGCCAGCATCCTATATTTCAACGGTGACGAGCACATTGCCCCCGACTTCGTACGCAAAGCCGCCGAGACGGCTATGGCGCTGAATCCGCAGCTGGGCGAAGCCTGGCTGGCACAGGGCGATTACCACTATCATGTACTGCGCGATATGGCGGGCGCAGTGCCGTTATATGAGAAGGCGCGGCAGTTGCTGCCCAACGACGCACTGGTCGATGTTGCGTTGTCAAGGGTGAATCGCCGGCTGGGACATTGGGACGAGGCTCTCGCGCGCAGTCGCGCCGGCGCGGTGCTTGACCCGTTGAACGTGCCGCTGCTGGTCGAAGAGAGCGATCAACTCCTGTACTATCTGCGCCGCTTCGACGAGGAGCGCGATGTGCTGGGTCATGCACTGAAGCTTGCACCCGGCGATGCCGACGCCATTGCTGCCATGGCGCTGCTGGAGCAGGCGGATGGTCAGCTCGATGCCGCTGCCGGCTGGGTGTCGCAGCTGCCGCCGCACTACGACGTGTCCGACTGGTACATCTACGCGCCGCTGAACCAATACGTCTATGAGCGCCGCGACGACAAAGTGATCGCACTGGCCGAGGCAAGTCTGCCGCCGGGCGAGGGAGCACTGCCATTGAATAGTGCGCTCTATGTCGCGATTCTGCTTGCGCAGGCGCAGATGCGCACGGGTCACGCCGACGCCGCACGCACGACGTATCTGCGTGTCATCCGCTCGATCAAGCCGACCGCCGACACGCCGGTGCGGATCGACGATGAATGCGAGCTGAACACCTTGGCGCTGGCTTATGCCGGCGTCGGGGACAGGGCAGCCGCGGCGGACGCGAGTGCGCGCGCTATGGACGCTTACAAGGACGATGCCATCAACCAGGCCTTTGCCGACACCGGCAAAGCGATCGTCGACGTCGAGACCGGCAATCGCGAAGCTGCCATCGCCGCGCTGCCCCGTCTGCTGCAAGTCCCCGCCGGTCTTACCGTCGGTCTACTGAAGCTGGATCCTTTATGGGATTCGATCCGCGACGATCCGCGCGTACGGAAGCTTATCGCCGATCGTGTGATGGCTGCCGAGTCCGTGATGAAGCCATGAGCGATAAGCCATCATTCTTCGCCGAGCTCCAGCGCCGCCACGTCTACAAGGTCGGCGCGATGTACGCCGTAGCCGGCTGGCTGCTGGTTCAGGTAATCACGCAGGTGTTTCCGATCTACGAGATCAGCACGCATGTGCAGCGCATCTTCGTGGGCATGATCGTCGCAGGATTCCCGGTGGCGCTGGTGCTGGCCTGGCTGTTCGACATCACGCCTGCGGGCATCGTGAGAACTGAGGGCCTGCTCGCGAGCGGCGAAAGCCCGGCCGCAGTTCGCGAGCGACACGGCACCGACCGCAAGTTGAACTACCTACTCGCTGCGCTACTGCTGCTTTCCGTCGGCTACGGCATACTCGATCACACGCTGCTGCGTCGCTCCGCTGACGTGTCAGCAGTGGATGTAGCGAGTGACAAATCCATTGCCGTGCTGCCGCTGGCCATCATCGGCGCCGACGACAAGGACAGCTACCTCGGCGATGGCATCAGCGGCGAGCTCCTGACGGCGCTCTCGAAGCTGCCAGGGCTGAAGGTCATCGGTCGCACCTCCTCGTTCCAGTTTCGCGGGCGCGACGTGGATGTCGCCAAAGTCGGCAAGGCCCTGAACGTGCGCAGCCTGCTGTCCGGCACTGTGCAGCGCGCTGGCGAAGAGCTGCGCATCACCGTGGAATTGGTCGATACCGCGAGCGGCCAGCAACTTTGGTCGCAGCACTACGACCGCAGCTTCAAGAACCTGTTTGCGCTGGAGGACGACATTTCCGGCGAAGTCAGCAAGGCGCTGGCGGTGAAGCTCGGCGCGGAGGTGGAACTACCGTTGGTGCCGGTTGCCACCGACAATCCGAAGGCGCACGACCTGTACCTGCAGGCGAGCCTGCTGAACCAGCGCAGCGACGAGGCCAGCCTGAACCAGGCCTTGGTCTTGCTCGATCAGGCCATCGCCGAAGATCCGAACTACGCGGCGGCGTGGGCATTGCAGGCGCTGAGTTATGTCGCGCTTGCAGATGCCTATCGCGCACCGAAGGAGCTGCTGCCGGCGATGAAGGCCGCTGCCGAAAAAGCCGTGGCGCTCGACTCCACGCTTGCGGAGGCGCACGCTGTGCTCAGCATGATCCTGGTGGATTACGTGCGCGACTACCCGGCGGGGCGGCGTGAAATGGAGCGCGCGATCGCACTCGGTCCCGACTCTACGTTGGTGTACGGCTCCGTCGCCTTGTACCGGTTCGACGCCGAACACGATGCCGCAGCCGCGCGCATCGAAACACAGAAAGCCGAGAAGCTCGATCCGCTGGACCCCTGGAACTTTTTCGCGGAAACGAATTACGCAATCGTGCTAGGCGATATTGAGGGTGCTGAGAGCGTGGCCGCCCATGTGCTGCGGCTGGATCCAAAATTCGTCTACGGCAGCGACCCACTGGTTTCGGTCTACGCGGCCTCGGGCCGTTGGCAGCTCTGCATCGATCGCGCCCGGGCGGTGCAGGCCAGCGGCGAGCGCCCCCCGAATTTCGCTGCAGCAATCTGCCATGCCCATGCTGGCAACCCTGATCGCGCCCGCGACACCCTGCAACAGATGGAAGCAGCCGCGAAGACGAGCTACGTTGACAGCACCCGCATTGCTGCAATCCGCGTCGCCCTCGGCGACAAGGACGGCGCGTTTGCCGCGCTGGACCAGGCGGACCGCGATCGTTCTGCGAACCTGATGGAGGTCTGGGCGGAGCCCTGGTTCGCGCCGCTGCACGCCGATCCGCGTTATCGGGCGCTGCTCGACCGGATCGGCGCAGGCGCGCAAGTGCGGGTGTCGCCATGAATGGTTTCTCGGAACTGCGGAGAAGCCATAGGGTGGGGGCGATCGCCTGTTCCCACCAGCCCCTCTCGATTCCGGTGCCGAATCCTCTGAATGGCTTCTTATAATTGCGGCTAGTGCAGCGTTCTGCTGTGGCCACAAGCGGAGCATTTTGCGTGGCCGCCAGGGATTGGACGGGACTGGACGACTAAGCATCGCGAATGGCTTAACGGGACCGTTGCCCTTAACCAGCGAGCTTCGACTCTGCGAATATCTAAACTTGAGCGACTGCTTTTGACTCACGAAATTCAAGGATCGAGAGGCAGGTATTGGCCCGTTTGGAACTATGGTGCTCCATTCCCGATATTGGCCATCCGCAAGCGACGGCAAAATTCCCGACCGGCTGCGTCGGTCTGGTTGCGGCAACTGGGCACCATTCCCAACGTTGGGTTTGGGCCGCATTTGCGACGTGTTTTCGTCCGGGCCCAAATAAAAGCCGACATGTTCATCGGTAGTTGCTTGAATGCGTTCTTACACATTTTCTTACGCAGTCAGTCGCTTATTGAAAAATAATCTCTATTAATCAACAGGTTATGGTAGACGCATGGGACTTAAAATCCCCCGGCCGCAAGGCCATCCCGGTTCGAGTCCGGGTTCGGGCACCAGAACAACATCCAGGGCGCTCCTGGCAAATCCGGCAAAGCGCTGAAGGCCACCTTCCGTGCGGTCTCTGCGTTCAGCGGGGCTGCACCGCCGTCGTGTCCGCCCGTTCTTGCTTCATTTGCCGGATCTTCTCGTCTGAAGCGAGCCAGACCGCAAGGCCGGGAACGTCAACGCCTTTGCGCGACTCTTCCATTGTCAGGTTGACCACGTTCGGCCGCAGCACGCCGGGCAGGAAGCGGATGTCGTAGATCTCGGTGCAACCGGAGGTCAGCTTGAGCATGCCGACCACGGCGCCGCTGCGCAGGGACACGATGGCGATGCCGCAGAGCAGGTCGGGATGGCGCTTCTGTATCGGCATGCCGCCGAAGACATTGGATTCGCGGATCTTGCACAGGCCGATCAGGGCGTAGCCGTTGACGAAGCACAGGCCGCGCAGATAGCCCTGCAGTTCGCACACCACGTCGGCGCCGCCTTTTCCGTCGAGCCGCAGCAGGCGACCCTGGCCGGAGTTCAGCACCCACAGGTGGCCGTCGTGCCAGCGCGGCGAATGCGGCATCGCCAGGCCGTCCAGCAGGGCCTCGTTGCTATCGACGTCCATCACCAGTCCGCCGTCGTTCTTGTGCTCGCGCCAGCCGCCTTTTGTGTTGGTTCGCGACAGCATGGTGACGTAGCGGGGCCGGCCATCGAGCATCGCCATGCCGTTCAGGTGGCAGCGGTCCTCGGCGGCCAGCGAATCGATGAACGGCGGCTGCCAGCGGGGTTCGAAGGTCTGGTCCAGGCTCACCGTTGCCAGGCAGGAGCACTGCGTATTCACCACCCACAGCGTATCGCCGGCAAAGGCCATGTCGTGGATGCTCAGGTCCGGCATCACGAACATGGCGCGCGGCAGGTACAGCGCGTCGTAGCGGCCTTTTTCCAGATACAGCGGCGCCAGCTTCGGTGCATTGGCGAATACGGTCACCGTATTGGTGGTGACCAAGGCCAGCCGCTGCCCCTGCGTGTCCAGGCCCATCGGCCGATCGAAGTCGCGCGCCAGGAAGCTCACCTCGCGGCCGTTCCAGCCCACCATGAACAGCTTCCCGGCCTGGTAAGTGGATATCGCCATCGAACCGCCGCAGGCGGACATCCATTGCGTGAAGCCGGCGTCGGCTTCGCATTGCAGACGCTCGCCTCTGGGATCCGCCGGCCGTGCCTGTTCGCTCACTCACCCTCTCCTGATGTTGCCGGATTGTGCTTTCCGGTGATCCCTTCGCTGCGTAAGGCGCAAAGCGCCAGTCCTCAAGTTTCGCCGCTTGCAAGCGCTCGACGCCGCTTGGGGCATTTTATGCCGGCCGCGCCACCACGGCGAAACGCGCGTGCCTGCGCCGAAGGCGTTCCCGGACACGGCTGCGGCCATTTTGCCGGGTCACTATGGCTGGATATACTGGAACTCATCGACTGTGGCTGGATTTTCATGTCGAGCAAGCTAAAGTCCGAGAACAACATGAATACCCGCTTCGTCACCGTGTGGCCCAGTCCCGACGAGGCGATGAGGGAAGAGGCGGTCGCGTTCTGGCAGGCCGAGGGGGCCATCACCGACCCGGCGAAGGCCCGTGAACGCGCGCTGGAGCTGCTGGTCGTGGCGCGGAACGAGTCCGGCCGAATCGTCGCGGTCACCACCGCGGGCCGTCGCCGCATCGAGCCGCTCGGCCTGGATTGCTTTTACCTGCGCATGTTCGTTGGCCGCGCCACGCGCTCCCTGAGTCTGGCTGGGCCGCTGCTGCACCAGGCCTACCTGGCTCTGTACAAGCATGTGCGTGAGGGCCTGGAGCCGGGCATGGCCGGTGTGTATCTGGAGATCGAGAACCGCAAATTCCAGAAGGTGATCCGCGAGGCGGTATGGACTTGGCGCGACATGCGCTTCGTCTATCTCGGCCGCAATCCTCGCGGTGATCATCTGCGCGTCTGCTACTTCCCGGGCGCGCGCCTGCCCGACGAGGAGCCTGGGCCGGCCGGGTAAGGTTTGCCCCAGGCCGGCATCAGGCCTCCCGTCACGGCGCAAATCCACCACCGGGCATGATGTGGGAAACCAGCGGGGTACGGGTGGGCGCCGCCACGCCGACCAGTTCGGTGACGCTGTTGCCGCTTCCGTTCGCTGTCCAGACATTGCCGGAAGCGTCGACTGCGATGTTCGCCGGTCCTTGCGGTTGACCGCTGACGAAGCCAGTGCCGGGAGATCGGGGCGAGCCGCTGGCATCGAGCTCGGTAATGCTATTGCCAGGTTCGTTGGCTGCCCAGACGTCGCCGGAAGCATCGATGGCGATGCCTTCCGGTTCGTTGATTCCGCCACCGGTGAGCGGAGAGGCGGTGACCAGTACGCCGGCGGAAGTGAGTTCGGTGATGCCTGTTGTGGTGTTAATTGGAATGAAGTTTCCGATCCAGGCGTCGCCGGAAGCATCGATGGCAACGCTGAAAGGCCCTAGAACACCGCTGGCGAATGGCGAGCCCGCAACAGGTGAGCCGCTGGAATCGAGCTCGCTGACGGTCTCGTATTTGTAATCCGTTGCCCAGACGTTGCCGGAAGCATCGATGGCGATACCTGTCGGGGTTTTGATTCCGCCGACGGTGAACGGGGAGCCGGCGACCGGCGTGCCCGTGGAAGTGAGCTCGGTGATGCCACCACCCTTGATGTTGAAGTCCGAAATCCAGGCGTCGCCGGAAGCGTCAATGGCGATACCAAGCGGGTTGTAAAGTCCTCCGCCGGTGAAGGGCGAACCCGTGACGGGTGCGCCGCTGGCGTCGAGCTTGACGACGCTGGCGGCGGTGCCGCCGGCGTTCGCAACCCACACGTCGCCGGAAGCATCGATGGCGATGCCGGCAGGCTGGACAAATCCGCCATTGGTGAAAGGAGAGCCGGTGACCGGCAAACCGGTGGGAGTGAGCTCGGTGACGCTGCTGCCCCCGGAGTTGCCAATCCAGACGTCACCGGATGCGTCGATGGCGAGCCCAGAGGGAGCATTCAATCCCGCGCCGGTGAAGTTCAAGCCCAGCGTCCAGTCGTTGGGTGCGCCACCGAGCGCCGGGCTGAACACCGCATTGCGCGTGGCGGCGTCATAGACGCCGGCAATGGAAACCAGACCGGGATTGTGTGCCACCGACAGAGCGGCGCTGATCGTATCGGCCGGCGCTATGCTGGTGCCGCCGCCACAAGCGCTGGTGCCGTCGAAGGCGGCGCCCGGCACGGCGCAGGCAAACAGCTCGCTGCACTGGGCGCTGCCGCCGCCGGTGGTGTTGACGCAGGCGGCCACGGCATTGGCCAGGCTGTAGAGGGTCTGCTGAGCCGGGGCCTGGCTGGTGCCCAGAGCGGTCGGGGCGACGCCTGTGCCTGCATCGGCCAGCGCGGCGGCGGTGGCGAAGGCGTTGGCGATGCCGGTGGTGTTGGTGCTGCTGGCCTGGACATTGACGGTCAGGTTCGGCGCCGTGCCGCTGACGGTGGCGAATCCCGACAGGGCATAAGCTGCCGCGACGGTAGTCACTTCGGAAATATTGGCAAAGGCCGGCAAGCTACCGCAGGCCCCCAGCGCGACCATTTCACCGAGGGCGTCGTTGTTGCCGCCACCCGGGTTGCCACCGGTGGAAGTGATGTAGAGCAGGCTGTTATTGCTCAGCCCGGGGCTGCTACAGGTGAAGTTGAGGGTGAAGTCGCCCATGCTGTCGGTCTGGGCTGTGGTGACGACCGAAGCGGCTGCGCCGGGATTCACCGTGTAGAGCGTGACAGCCGATGCGGCCACCGGTGACTGGCCACCGTGGACATGGCCGCGCAGCAGTACGGCTTGAGGGGTTGCCGCATTTCCCGGCCCGCTACCTGGACTGCCACCACCGCAGCCGGCGATGAACAGGCAAATGCAGCTGGCCCAGACAGTCTTTCTATAGGGAATCATTCTGCTCTCTCATGCACGCTTACGGACTAAACCCCTGGCCTGGGGTGATCGTCGCCACCAGCGGTGTACGGGTTGGCGCCGCCGCGCCAACCAGTTCGGTGACGCCGCTATTGTCGTTAGTAATCCAGACATTGCCGGAGGCATCGATAGCAAGGCCGCTCGGGGCGTTCAGCCCGGTAAACCCAGTGCTGGGCGAGCGTGCCGCGCCGCTGGAATCCAGTTCGGCGACAGCGTTGTTATAATCGCTCGTGACCCAGACATTGCCGGATGCGTCGATGGCGATGGCATTGGGGTTGGCCACCCCACCGCCGCCGAATGGCGAACCATCCACATTCGTACCGCTGGAATCAAGCTCGGTGACATTGCCGGGGAAACCGCTAGCGCCGTTCGGAAGCCAGGCATTGCCGAAGGGGTCGATGGCAATGCCGGTGGGTCCAAGCACGCTGCCGAATGGTGAACCGGCCACCGGCGTTCCGCTGGGATTCAACTTGCTGACGCTGCTGTTATCGTTCGCCACCCAGACGTTGCCGGAGGCATCGATGGCTATGGTATCCGGGGCGTTGATGCCGCCACCGGTGAACGGCGAACCGGCCACAACGGCGCCGCTCGAATCCAGCTCGGTAACGCTGTTGTCTTGTTCGTTCGCCAGCCAGACGTTGCCGGAGGCGTCGATGGCGATATCAAAAGCGTACAGCCCGTTGCCCTTGAACGGCGAGCCGGCCACGGCGGCGCCGCTGTGATCAAGCTTGGTGACACTGTATGCATCATCGTTCGTTACCCAGACATTGCCACTGGCATCGATGGCGATCGTGTCAGGGAGATACAGCCCCCCACCAGTGAACGGCGAGCCGGCGGCCGCCGCGCCGAGCGGGCTCAGTTCGGTGACGCTGTTGCCGTCGGTGTTCGCCACCCAGACATCGCCGGAGGCATCGATGGCGATGCCAAAGGGGGTGTCCAAACCTCCACCAGTGAAGTTCAAGCCCATGGTCCAGTCGTTGGGCGCGGCGCCCAAGGTCGGACTGAACACCGGGTTCTTGGTGGCGGCATCGTAAACGCCGGCGATGGAGACGATGCCGGCGTTGTGGACCACGTTCAGCACCGCACTCAGGGTGTCCCCCGGCACCGTGCCGTTGCCGCCGGCGCAACTGCTGCTGGCGCTGCTGAAGCTGGCGCCGGGCAGAGCGCAGCTGAACAGTTCGCCGCACTGCGCGGAGGCAGCGCCTGTGGTGTTAACGCAGGCGGCGACGGAGTTGGCCAGGGTGTTGATCTTCAGTTGGGCGGGAGCCTGGCTGCTTGCCAGGGCGTTCGGGATTTGGCCGGTGGCCGGATCCGCCAGCACGGCGGCGGTGTTGAAGGCGTTGCCGATGCCGCTGGAATTGCTTGTGCTGGTCTGGATGTTGACTGTCAGGTTCGGCGCCGTGCCGCTGACCGTCATGAAGCCGGAAAGGGCATAGGCCGCTGCGACGGTAGTAACTTCTGTGACATCGGCAAAGGTTGGCAGGCTACCGCAGGCGCCCAGCGCGATCATTTCGCTCAGGGCATCGTTGTTGCCGCCGCCCGGATTGCCGCCGGTGGAAGTGATATAGAGCAGGCTGCTGTTGCTCAGTCCATCGCTGCTGCAGGTGAAATTGAGATTGAAGTTGCCGGCGTCGTCGGTCACGGCGGTGGTCACCACCGTCGCTGCCGCACCCGGATTCACCGTGTAGAGCGTGACGGCTGACGAGGCCACTGGCGACTGTCCACCATGCACATGGCCGCGTAGTAGCACGGCCTGGGCTGTCGCTGTGTTGCCTGGCGCGCCATCAGAATTATTGCCATTGCCACCGCCGCAGCCGGCCATGAACAGGCAAATGCTGCTGGCCCAGAACGTTTTTTTGTATGGAATCATTGTTGGCTTCTGGCTACGGTGCAAATCCCTGTCCCGGGCTGATGGTTGCCACCAGCGGCGTCCGCGTCGGCGCAGCGGCGCCGATCAACTCGGTGACCGAACTGGTGCTGGAATTTGCCGCCCAGACATTGCCGGAGGCGTCGATGGCGATGCTGTGGGGGTAGCCCAGCCCGGTAATCCCAGTGCTGGGTGAAAGCGGCGCGCCGCTGGAATCGAGTTCGGTGATGCTATTGCCTACGGAGTTCGCCACCCAGACATTGCCGGAGGCATCGACAGCGACGCCCCAGGGGTAGTCCAGCCCGCCGCCACTGAACGGGGAGCCGGCGAGGGCCGCGCCGCCGGAATCGAGCCCGGTGACGCTGCGGCCAGAAAAGTTCGCAATCCAGACATCGCCGGAGGCATCGATGGCAATACCGAAAGGGACGTCTAGCCCGCCGACGATAAACGGCGAACCGGTGACAGCCGCGCCGCTGGCATTGAGCTCGGTGACGCTGTTGCCATTGTTCGTCACCCAGACATTGCCGGAAGCGTCGATGGCGATGCCTTGGGGGTAGTGCACCCCGCCGCCCTTGAACGGCGAACCGGAAACCGCCGCGCCGCTGGAATCGAGCTCGATGACGCTGTTGCCGAATTCGTTCGCCACCCAGACGTCGCCGGAGGCGTCGATGGCGATGCCGATGGGTTTGTTGAACCCGCCGCTGGTGAACGGTGCGCCGGAGACGGGTGCGCCGCTCGAATCGAGTTCGGTGACGCTCTGGCCGCCGAAGTTCGCCACCCAGACATTGCCGGAGGCGTCGAAGGCGAGGCTTCGGGCATAGTCCATTCCGCCGCCATTGAACGGTGAGCCGGTGACGGCGACGCCGACAGGGTTGAGCTCGGTGACGCTGCCGGTGCTCTGATAGTTCGTCACCCAGGCATCGCCGGAGGCGTCGATGGCGATACCGAAGGGGTTTTTGATTCCCCCCCCTGTGAAACTCAGCTGCATGGTCCAGTCGTTGGGCGCAGCCCCCAGCGCCGGGCTGAACACCGGATTCTTGGTAGCGGCGTCGTAAACCCCGGCCATCGATACGATGCCGGCATTATGAGCAACGGACAGCGCGGCGCTCAGTGTATCTCCCGGCACGGCGCCGGTGCCGCCGCTGCAGCTGGCGAAGCCGCTGCTGAAGCTGGCAGACGGCACGGCGCATTGAAACAACTCTCGACACTGCGCTGAAGCAGCCCCGGTGGTGTTGACGCAGGCGGCGACGGAGTTGGCCAGGGTGTTAAGCCTCAACTCGGCCACGCTCTGGCTGGCGGCCAGGGCAGCCGCGGCTTGGCCGGTAGTGGGGTCAGCCAATATCGCTGCGGCGTTGAAGGCGTTGCTCAGGCCGGTACTGTTGCTGCTGCTGGCCTGGATGTTGACGGTGAGGTTCGGCGCCGTGCCGCTGACCGTCATGAAACCCGAAAGGGCATAAGCCGCTGCAACAGTCGTTACTTCGGTAATGTTGGCGAATGCAGGCAGGCTGCCGCAGGCGCCCAGCGCGGTCATTTCGCTCAAGGCGTTGTTATTGCCGCCGCCGGGATTGCCACCGGTGGAAGTAATATAGAGCAGGCTGCTGTTGCTCAGTCCATCGCTGCTGCAGGTGAAATTGAGATTGAAGTTGCCAGCGCCATCGGTCACGGCTGTGGTCACCACTGTCGCGGCCGCACCCGGATTCACCGTGTAGAGGGTGACGGCCGACGAGGCCACCGGCGACTGCCCGCCGTGCACATGGCCGCGCAGCAGCACGGCTTGAGGGCTTGCCGCGTTCCCCGGCCCGCTACCTGGATTGCCCCCGCCGCAGCCGGCGATGAACAGGAAGATGCTGCTGGCCCACACGGTCTTTCTGTACGGAATCATGCTGAGTCCTCAGTCTCGCCTACGGTGTAAATCCCTGTCCCGGGGTGATCGTCGCCACCAGCGGTGTGCGGGTCGGCGCGGCCGCGCCGACCAGTTCGGTGATCGTGTTTTTTTAACTGTTCGCTGCCCAGACATTGCCGGAGGCGTCGATGGCGATGCTGTAGGGGTAGTACAGTCCGCCCGAAGTGAATCCATTGGCGGGTGATCGTGCCGCGCCTCTGGAATCAAGCTCGACGACGCTGTTGCTTCCATTGTTCGTCACCCAGACATTGCCGGAGGCGTCAATGGCGATGCCGTCGGGAGCGTCCAGCCCTTCGCCCGTGATCGGCGAGCCAGGGGCAGCCGCGCCGCTGGAATCAAGCACGGTGACGTCAGTGTTATCGTTGTTCGTCACCCAGACATTGCCGGAGGCATCGATGGCGACTTCACCCGGCAGGCTGAGTCCTGCCCCCGTGAACGGCGAGCCGGAGACGGGTGCGCCGCTGGAATTGAGCTCGATAAGGCTGTTTGGGAAGTTTGTCGCCCAGACATTCCCGGAGGCATCGATGGCGATGCCTTGGGGGTAGAGAATCGATCCACCTGCAGTGAACGGCGAGCCGGAAACAGGCACTCCATTGGAAGTAAGTTCCGTAATACTTTTCAGGTTTGTCGCCCAGACATCGCCGAGAGTGTCGATGGCGATGCCGTAGGGGTCGTTCAGCCCGCCACCGGTGAAGGGCGAGCCGGAGACGGGCGCGCCGCTTGGATCAAACTCGCTGATGCCATTGGCACGATTGTCGGCCACCCAGACATTGCCGGAGGCGTCTATGGCGATGCCAGTTGGGTTGTGCAAGCCGCTGCCGGTGAACGGCGAGCCGGGGACGGGCGCGCCGTTCGGATTGAGTTCGGCAAGGCTGTTATCGTTGGTATTCGTCACCCAGATATCGCCGGAGCCATCGATGGCGATACTGGCTGGTCTGCTTCCACCGCTAGGGAAGTTCAGCCCGATCGTCCAGTCGTTGGGTACGGCGCCCAATACCGGGCTGAACACAGGGTTCTTGGTGGCGGCGTCATACACTCCGGCGATCGAGACGATGCCGGCGTTGTGGGCAACGGACAGCGCCGCGCTCAGGGTATCGCCCGGCACGGTGCCGGTGCCGCCGCTGCAGGTGCTGGTGCCGTCGAAGACGGCGCCCGGCACGGCGCAGGCAAACAGCTCGGAGCACTGGGCGCTGCCGCCGCCGGTGGTGTTGACGCAGGCGGCCACGGCATTGGCCAGGCTGTTCAGGGTCTGCTGGGCCGGGGCCTGGCCGGTACCGAGAGCGGCCGGGGTGAGGCCGGCGGCAGGGTCGGCCAGCACGGCGGCGGTGGCGAAGGCGTTGGCGATGCCGCTGCTGTTGGTGGCGCTGGTCTGGACGTTGACGGTCAGGTTCGGCGCGGTGCCGCTGACAGTCATGAAGCCCGACAGGGCATAGGCTGCCGCGACGGTGGTCACTTCGGTGATGTTGGCAAAGGCCGGTAAGCTGCCGCAGGCACCCAGCGCAACCATTTCGCTCAGGGCGTCGTTGTTGCCGCCGCCCGGGTTGCCGCCGTTGGAAGTGATGTAAAGCAGGCTGCTATTGCTCAGTCCGGCGGTGCTGCAGGTGAAGTTGAGGGTGAAATCGCCCTTGCTGTCGGTCTGGGCAGTAGTGACCACGGTAGCGGCCGCACCCGGATTTACCGCGTAGAGCGTGACGGCCGATGCGGTGACCGGGGACTGGCCGCCGTGGACATGGCCGCGCAGCAGCACGGCTTGAGGGGTTGCCGCGTTCCCCGGCCCGCTACCTGGACTGCCACCGCCGCAGCCGGCGATGAACAGGAAGATGCTACTGGCCCACACTGTCTTTCTATACGGAATCATGTTGCTATCTCTGTCCCGACTACGGTGCAAATCCTTGTCCCGGGGTGATCGTCGCCACCAGCGGTGTGCGGGTCGGCGCGGCCGCGCCGACCAGTTCGGTGACCGTACTGTTGAAGTTGTTCGCCGCCCAGACGTTGCCGGAGGCGTCGATGGCAGCGCTGGTCGGCTCACTAAACCCTGTCCCTGAGATCCCTGTGCCGGGTGTTCGTACTGCGCCGCTGGAATCGAGCTCAGTGATGCTATTTCCCGACTCGCTCACCACCCAGACATTGCCGGAGCCGTCGATGGCAATGCTGCCGGGGTTGCTCAACCCGCCGCCTGTGTACGGCGAGCCCACGACAGGCGAGCCACTCAATTTGAGTTCGGTGATGCTGTTGCTGCCACCAGTATTCGCCACCCAGACATTGCCGGAGACGTCGATGGCGACGGCGTCAGGGTCGAACAGCCCGCCACCGGTGAAGGGTGAGCCGGGGACCGACTGGCCGCTGGAATTGAGTTTGCTGACGCTATAGCTACCTTCGTTCGCCACCCAGGCATTGCCGGAAGCGTCGATGGCGATGCCGACAGGAGAGTCCAGTCCGCCGCCGCTGAAGGGCGAACTGGCAACGGCCGTGCCGTTGGAACTGAGTTCGGTGACGCTGCTCGTATTCTGGTTCGGCACCCAGGCGTTGCCGGAGGCATCGATGGCGATGCTTCGGGGATAGGACAGGCCGCCGCCTCTGAACGGCGAGCCGGCGACGGCGGCGCCGGTGGAATCAAGCTTGGTGACGCTGTTGCCAGAGTTATTCGTCACCCAGACATCGCCAGACGCGTCGATGGCGATAGCGTAGGGGTTATGTAGCCCGCCGCCGGTGAACGGCGAGCCGGCGACGGCCGCGCCGCTGGAATTGAGCTCGGTGACGCTGTAGTTACCGTTGTTCGCTACCCATACATCGCCAGAGGCGTCGATGGCTATGCCGGTGGGGGAGTACAGCCCGCCGCCCGTGAAAATCAGCTGCATCGTCCAGTCGGTGGGTGCGCCTTCCACCAGCGCCGGACTGAACACTACATTCTTGGTGGCGGCGTCATAGATCCCAGTGATCGAGACGATGCCGGCGTTGTGAGCCACCGACAGCGCGGCGCTCAGGGTATCCCCGGGTGCGGTGCCGGTGCCGCCGCTGCAACTGCTGGTGCCGCTGTCGAAGCTCGCGGACGGCAGTGCGCACTGGAACAACTCTCCGCATTGGGCGGATGCAGCCCCAGTGGTATTGACGCAGGCGGCCACGGAGTTGGCCAGGGTGTTGACTCTCTGCTGGGCCGCAGCCTGGCTGGTCGCCAAGGCGGCCGGGAACTGGCCGGTGGTCGGATCGGCCAGAGCGGCGGCGGTGTTGAAGGCGTTGACGAGGCCGGTGGTATTGGTGCTGCTGGCCTGGACATTGACGGTGAGGTTAGGCGCCGTGCCGCTGACCGTCGTGAAACCTGATAAGGCATAGGCTGCCGCGACGGTGGTCACTTCGGAA
>Ga0302314_10008044_pt1 | contig 18845 bp, 13 predicted proteins | sample III_Palsa_N2_3_FD_200533 | JGI IMG/M metagenome (GOLD analysis project Ga0302314, IMG submission 200533) | Peat permafrost microbial communities from Stordalen Mire near Abisko, Sweden - III_Palsa_N2_3 | ecosystem: Environmental > Terrestrial > Soil > Palsa > Peat permafrost | place: Sweden...
GCCGGCGCCGACGAAGAAGTTCCGCAGCTCCGGCGCCTCGCCGAGGATGAACTGGTTATCCGGGGTGAAGCTCTCCGGGCCGTTGTAGAACATCTTGATCCCGGTCTCGGCCAGCGCCGGGATCCGCTTGACGGCGCTGTCCATCAGGATCGCGAAGTGGTCCCAGTCTTCCTCGAGCAGCTGGAACTCGAACGGGTAGGGCAGCTGGTCGGGCGCGACCCAGGGCTTGGCCTCGGGCTCGAAGCCGCCGACGAGCAGCCCGCCTACCTCTTCCTTGATGTAGGTATAGCCGTCCGGGTCGCGCAGGATCGGCAGGTCCCGGTGCACGCCGTCGATCTGTTCGGTCACGACGTAGAAGTGCTCGGCTGAGTGCAGCGGCACGGTGACGCCGCACATCGCGCCGACCTGCTTGGCCCACTGGCCTGCGCAGTTGACGACCACCTCGGCCTCGACGTCACCGCGGTCGGTGCGGACGCCTGTTACGGCGCCCTCTTTGCTACCGATGCCGGTGACCCGGGTCCGCTCCCGTATCGTGACGCCGCGGTCGCGGGCGCCGCGGGCCAGCGCGGCGGTCAGGTCGGTCGGGTTGGCCCGGCCGTCGCCGGGCAGCCAGATCGCTCCGGCGAGGTCGTCCACCTGCATGACCGGGTAGAGCTCGCGAGCCCGCCGCGGGCTGATCAGCTCGCATTCCAGCTGGTAGGCCTCGGCGGTGGCGGCCGTTCGCTTGAGCTGGGCGAGGCGCTCGGGGGTCCGGGCCACGGTGACGCCGCCGCAGCGGCGGAAGCCCGCGGACAGGCCGGTCTCTGCCTCGATCCGTTCGTAGAGTTCGGCGGAGTACTGGACCAGGCGGGTGCCCGCCTGCGAGGAACGAAGCTGGCCGACCAGTCCGGCCGCGTGCCAGGTGGTGCCGCAGGAGAGCTGTCCCTGCTCGAGCAGCAGCACATCGGTCCAGCCTTCGCGGGCGAGGTGATAGGCGACGCTGGCGCCGATCACTCCCCCGCCGATGATCACGACGCGGGCGCGGCTGGGGAGACTGGTCGGGCTGTTCGTCTGGTCCCCCAGGGCATCGAGTTCTGCGGACATCCCTTCCCCGTCACTAACGGTCTGGACCGTAAGGGCCACCGTATGCCACCGGCCTGGAAAGGGTCTAGACAGTTAGCGGCAGCGCCCGTACATTTAGCGCTCAACGGGGATCCCCCTGGGAGGCCAATAACATGCGCACCGGCAGCCACACCTCCAGCGGGTCCGAGCGGGACTCCGCTGACCTGGCCCGCTTCGGCTACTCGCAAGAACTCAAGCGTTCGCTCGGGCTGTTCAGCTCGTTCGCCGTCGCCTTCAGCTACATCTCACCGTCGACCGGTATCTTCACCCTGTTCGCGCTCGGCCTGACCACCCTCGGCGGGGTGTTCATCTGGACCTGGCCGGTGGTAGCCCTCGGCCAGTTCATCGTCGCGCTGAACTTCGCCGAGGTCTCCAGCCACTTCCCGGTGGCCGGTTCGGTCTTCCAGTGGACAAAGTACCTGGCCAGCCGGAGTTACTCCTGGTTCACCGGCTGGATCTACCTGTTCGCCGGCATCCTCACCGTCACCGCGGTGGTGGCAACGCTGCCGCTGGCGCTGATCCCCGCCTTGAATGGGCTCGGCTGGCACTCGCTGAACGCGGCCAGCTTGCACACGCAGCTGGTGGTGGCCCTCATCACGCTAGTCGTGATCACCGTGCTTAACATCTATGGCGTCCGTCTGGTCGCGATCATCAACAACACCGGCGTCCTCTTCGAGATCCTCGGCATGTTCGTGTTCGCGCTGATCCTGCTGGCGTTCCACAACCATCAGGGCTTCCATGTGGTGACCAACAGCGCGGGCTTCCACGTCGGGCCGAACTCGTTCCTGGCCGCGATGTTCATGAGCCTGTTCGTGATCTACGGCTTCGACACCGCGTCGACGCTGGCCGAGGAGACCCGCGACCCCCGCCGGGCCGCGCCCAAGGCGGTCCTGTTCTCGGTGGTCGGCGCGTTCGTCATCGGCGGAGTCTTCCTGGTCGGCACGCTGGTGGCCATCCCGAACCTGGGGGCCGCGGTGAAGGGCGCGTACGGGCCCGCGGCGATCATCGAGGCCAACTTCTCCACCGGCTTCGCGACCCTGTACCTGTTCGTGGTTTCGGCGGCGATCTTCGTCTGCTGCCTGTCGATCATGGCCGCCACGATCAGGCTTTGCTTCGGCATGGCGCGGGATAACCAGCTGCCGGCCTCCGGGCCGCTGGCGCGCGTCGCGCCCAGGCTGCACACCCCGGTGTGGTCGTGCGTCGTAGTCGCGCTGCTGTCCGCGATCCCGTTCATCAAGTACTCGGGCGCCGGGACCATCGCGATCGCGGCGACCGGCATGATCTACCTGAGCTACTTCCTCGGCAACATCGTGATCATGCGCGCCCGCGCCCGCGGCTGGCCCAAGGTCAAGGCGCCGTTCCGGCTCGGCCGCTGGGGCATAGCAGTCAACGTGGTCGCCCTGCTCTACGGCGGGGCCATGCTGGTCAACTTCGCCTGGCCACGGGTGGCGAGCAATCCCGAGCCCCGGCAGACCGGCGGCCTGCTCAGCCTGGGACTCGGCTTCCTGAACCGGATCCCGATCCTGTGGACGGTGGCGATCGTGATCGTGCTGATCGGCGCCATCTACTACCTGGCCGTCGGGCGGACCAAGGCGTTCGCGCCGGTGACGGCGCCATCCCCGGACGATGAACTGCAGCCGGCCACGGGCACCGGAGGCACAGCGCCGGCATGACGGCTGAGCGGGCGGCCAGCTTGGCCGGGTCCGGGGGCCGGCGGCGCCCACGGCCTGCGTTGCGGACGAGCACCCGGCCGCCGCCGGAGATCGTGCGCGAGCCCGGCACCACGGTGCACGCGCAGATCGAGGACTGGCTGGCCGGCCAGATCGCCGCCGGCACGCTGGTGGCCGGTGACCGGCTGCCCACCGAGCATGACCTGGCCGCGTGGTTCGGGGTCAGCCGGATGACGCTGCGGCACGCGCTGGCCGAGCTGGCCAAGCGCGGGCTGGTGACCACGGCGGTGGGACGGCACGGCGGGACCTTCGTGGCCGCACCCAAGCTGGAGCAGGACCTCACCACGCTGGCCGGCTTCTCCGAGCAGCTGCGCCGCAACGGGATGGTCGCGGGCGCCCGGGTGCTGTCCGCCCGGTTGCGTCCGGCGGGACCGGCCGCACGGGCTGCCCTGCAGATCGGCGCGGGCGATCAGGTGCATGAGATCCGGCGGATCCGGCTGGCCGACGGCCGGCCCGTCGCCCTGGAGCACTCGTTGTTCCCGGCCGCCCGGTTTCCCGGCATGCTGGACGCCCGGCTGGACGGCTCCCTCTACGAACTACTCGAGGTCACGTACGGGATGCGACCGCACCGGGCCCGGGAGAGCCTGGAACCGGTGACCGCCGGGGTGCGCGAGGCCGAGGCGCTCGAGGTGGACCTGGGCGCGCCGCTGATGCTGGTGGAGCGCACCGCCTACGGACGTTCGGGCGAGCCGCTGGAGTTCGCCCGGGATCTGTTTCGCGGGGACCGGACGCGGGTCGTGCTGTGGACCTCCGGGCCGGCTTAGGAAATTCATCCCTCGCGGGCGGTTACGGAATCGCCGCGCGAGACGCACTATGGGGGTATGGAGATCGGTGCGAGCGCGGCCTGGTCCGATGGCTTGGGCGCCGAGGATATCGATCAGGATTCCCCGCCGGACTTCGAGTGCGAGAGCTCACCGGCCAGCTGGACCTGGAGCACGTCCCACTTCGATTTCGGGCCCGACGGGCCGGTGATCCCGCCGCCGCCCAGCACGGCGCTGTCCGGGTCGCTGATCCCGCCGCCGCCATGCACCGCGCTGTCCGGGTCACTGATCCCGCTGCCGCCATGCACCGCGCTGTCCGGATCGGTGATTCCGCCGCCGCCCAGTACGGCTCTTTCTTCCTGCTCCCCGATTCCGCCGCCGCCCAGCACGGCGCTGTCCGGGTCGGTCATTCCGCCGCCGCCCAGCACCGTGATCCCGGGTTCAGCGATTCCTCCTCCGCCCAGGACCGGCCGGTGAACCGCGGCCGGACGGGAGAAGAGCCGAACCGGTTTCTCGGCTTTCCAGTTAGGCCCGGCGGGCCCGGCGGGCCCGGTGGGCGGGCCAGAGAAGGTGAAGAATCGCAGCGTGTGATGGGTATGCCTGCCGAATGGGTCGGGTCCGCGGATCTCGGTGCGTTCCGTTCGCTGGCCTATCCCGTGCAGTGGTGCAGGCGATGGGCCCGGCGGCGTCTGGGCTCACACCGCGAGAGCGACTAGTGGTCCTGGCTGGGACGCGAACGCCGGGTGCCCCGGGTGGCGATGAACACGATCGCGGCCAGGAATCCGAGCCACAGCGACGCCACGGTGACCGCGACCACGGCGTGTGCGGCGGCCAGGGCGACGATGACCAGGAGCACCAGGGCGAGAACCGGATGGCGATGCCTGCGGCGCGGTCGCACCGGAACCGGTGCCGCCCCTGGTTGCGCCCGGGTGTTCGGGTCCGGGAGGTCATCGAACAGGCCGCTGAGGTCGGCCCGGGTCTTGGCGCTCATCGCGCGCCCGGCCCGCTCGTCGAACTCGTCCTGGTCGAGGCGGCCCTCGGCGAAGTGCTCGCCGAGGCGGTCGGCGACTGCCTGGCGTTCGGCGTCCGAGACGCGCAGGTGCTGATTCGTGGACATGGCGCTTTTCTCCACTGACTACCGTGAACGGGACTGCAGGGAATCGATGAGCGAGCTGGCGATGGACTGGTCGCTGCCCTCTTCGGGAATCAGCAGCAGGCCGGCCAGGTAGAGCGGGATGCCAGCGCCGCCGACGACGGTCAGGACGACGAAGGCGATCCGGATGATGGTCACGTCCACGCCGAAGTAGTGGGCCAGGCCCGCGGCTACCCCGGCCAGCATGCGGCCGGAGAAGGGGCGGCGCAGGGCACCGCGCTCGGACCCGAAGGCGAAGGGGGACCCGGTGTGGCCGGACGTGGCGTCGTGGCCGGACTCGGTGGTGGGGGTTTCTGTGGCGGGGGTTTCTGTGTTGTTCATGGCCCTAGCTTGGCTCCGCGGGCCACCCGCGCGCATCGGGAAGAACCCCGGTGCATCCCTGATCCTCGCGGGACATATCAGGGTCCGCTCAGGGACGTCCCGGATAGCCAGGTCAGGGCGGCTGAGCCATGATGGGGTACGTGGAGCATCCGACACGCTGGCACCGCGCCCCAGCCAGGTTCAGGCACCGGGAGGGTAACGGCGGTCCGCTGCGCCGCGACCCGGCCGACCGCCTAGGCGGTGGGGTCGCCTCCGGCGTGGCGGCGTGGAAGGGCTTCAACGTCACGACGGTGCGGATCGTTTTCGTGCTCCTGGCCGTAGTGACCAGCGGAGTCGCGGTGGCGGTGTACGTTCTGGCGTGGCTGGCAATACCGGCGGCTGGAGCCGACCGCAGCATCGGCGCCACGGCCAGATCCGACGCTCAGGGCATCCGGCTCGCGGCGGCCCTGGCCTCGCTGCTCATCCTCGTACTGGTCGTGGCCGCCGCGCTCAGCGACAGCTGGCTCATCAACTGGGTGTGGCCGCAGGTGCTCAGCGTGGCCGGACTCGTGCTGATCTGGCGGAACGCTCCCGCGGACGAGCAGGCCACCATGCGGCATCTGGTGCAGCCGCTGGAGGCGGCGACGGGTGTCACGGCCGGTGTCGCGGCCCCGCACCGGCGAGCGGTGCTGCGCCTGGCGATCGCGGGCCTGCTCCTGCTCGGCGGCGTGGCCTGGCTGTTCTCGGTGCACGGGAGCATCGCCCTGCTGCGCCCGCTGGGCGGCGTAGCGCTGGTGATCGCCGCCATCGTGCTGGCCCTGGGCCCCTGGTGGCTGCGGATCGCCCGCGAACTCGTCCTCGAGCGGCAGGCCAGGGTCCGGGCCGAGGAACGGGCCGACATCGCCGCCCAGGTGCACGACTCCGTGCTGCAGACGCTGGCGCTGATCCAGCGTCGCGCCGACGACCCGGCGAAGGTCATCCAGCTGGCCCGGCTACAGGAACGGGAGCTGCGCTCCTGGCTGTTCGAAGGCCGGTCGCCGAACCAGATAGACGCGGACCTGACCTTCGCGGCGGGCGTGCGGCAGATCCAGCAGGACGTCGAGACCAGGTACGGGGTCCCGGTGGAGGCGGTGACCGTGGGTGACACCGAGCTTGACGACAACCTGAGCGCCCTGCTCGCGGCCGCCCGCGAGGCGACGGTCAACGCGGCGAAGTGGTCCGGTGCCGATGTCATCTCGCTGTTCGCCGAGGTCGAGCCCGCAGAGGTATCGCTCGTCGTCCGCGATCGCGGGCAGGGCTTCGACCCGGAGGCGGTTCCGGCCGATCGCAAGGGCCTGTCGGAATCAGTGCAGGGCCGGATGAGCCGCCGCGGCGGCACCGCGACCGTGAGCACCGCCTTGGGCGAGGGCACCAAGGTCACCCTGAAGATGCCGCGCACCGCGACCATCCAGGGTCCTAGCCCGGCCGGCCGGAAATGAACATGCCGCGGGTGGTCCTGGTCGATGATCACGGGCTGTTCCGGTCCGGTGTCCGCGCCGAGCTCGGCCGCCAGGTCGACGTCGTGGGTGAGGCCGACGACGTGCAGCCCGCGATCGCCCTGATCGGCGAGCTCCTCCCCGACGTGGTGCTCCTCGACGTGCACCTGCCCGGCGGCGGCGGGCAAGCCGTGATCCAGGCGATCAAGGCCACCCACCCGCAGGTGCGGTTCCTCGCGCTGTCCGCCTCGGACGCTCCCGAAGACGTGATCGCGGTGATCAGGGCGGGCGCGCGGGGCTACGTGACCAAAACGATCTCCACCAGCGAACTGGCCGACGCGGTCCGACGGGTCGCGGCGGGCGACGCGGTGTTCTCGCACCGGCTGGCGGGGTTCGTCCTCGACGCCTTCGCCGCGACGCCGCCGGCCGATGACCTGAAACCTTCCTTCGACCCCGAGCTCGAGCAGCTCACCAACCGGGAGCGGGAAGTGCTCAGGCTGATCGCCCAGGGCTACACGTACAAGGAGATCGCCAGCGAGCTGTTCATCTCGGTCAAGACGGTGGAAAGCCACGTGTCTTCCGTGCTGCGCAAGCTGCAGCTGTCGACCCGGCACCAGCTGACCAGGTGGGCCGCGGAACGGCGACTGAATTAGCCCGGCTCGATTAGCCCGGCTGGACAGCCGCGAGCCCCCGCTGGTGTCAGCGGGGGCTCGCGGCTTTAAGAGCGGGTTATGCGGGGTTAGGCGGCGTGGCCGACGCCTAGGTCCAGGTCCTCCTGGTGCGCGTCGGCGGCGGCCTCCTCGGCGTGTGCTACGACCCGGTCCGTGCCCAGGTGGCTGTTCACGGCGAAGTAGAACACGAGCAGGCTGAACACCGCGATGGCCCCCAGGTCCCACCAGAACGGCAGGTGGACGCCGAGCTTGGCGCCGAGGAACGTGGCGTAGCCGCCGCCCGAGCCGGTGTTGCCCGGACCTGAGCTGATCCCGCCGACGTAGCTGCCGCCGAAGATGGAGAAGATGGTCAGGCCGACGATCCACGGGATGGCGAACGCCCCGGCCCGGAAGTCCAGCGGCTCCTGGTTCGGGTCGAGCCGGCGGGCGATGACGTACAGGACCAGGAAGAAGACCACGGCGGCGTCGATCTTCAGGTCGTTGGCGGTGCCGCTCCAGTAGATGATGAACCCGGAGACCACGAAGCTGAACGGGGCGATGATGTTCAGCAACGGCGCCCGGTACGGCCGGATCCGGTCCGGGTCGGCCTTGCGCAGCGAGACCGCGGCCACCGGGGCGAAGCTGTACATGAACGACGACGCCGCGGTGATGGCCCCGACCAGCGTCGACCAGCTGCCGAACGGCAGGAACAGGACGCAGCCGAAGACGCCGCCGAAGATGATGCTGAACCAGGGCACGCCGCGCCGGTCGATGCTGGAGAATACCGGCGGCAGGAAGCGGGTCTTGGCCAGCGAGTACGACAGCCGGGAGGCGGCGCTGACGTACACCAGGCCGGTCCCGGCCGGCGAGACGACCGCGTCGATGATCAAGAGGACGCCGAGCCAGCCCAGGCCGACCGATTCGGCCAGGGTGTAGTACGGGCCGAACTTGTTGACGGTGCCGAACGGGTTGGCCCAGCCGTTGACGGCGAGGGTGTGCGGGTTCAGCGCGCCGGTGAAGCACAGCTGCAGCAAGATGTAGAGGGCGGCGCCCAACAGCATGGAGCCGACCACCGCGATCGGCACGTCCCGCTTGGGGTTACGCGCCTCCCCGGCCAGCTGGGCGGCCTGCTCGAAGCCCTCCAGCGCGAAAACGATGCCGAGCGGGATCGCGACGAACACACCCTTGATGCCGAACGGAATGAAGCCGCTGCCGTCGTGCGTGACCGCGGTGAAGTTCGAGCCGTGGAACACCTTGGCCATGATGAAGATGACGGTCCCGAACGGCACGATGATCTTCCAGTACATGGCGACCGTGTTGGTCCTGGCCATCCACTTGATGCCGAACAGGTTCAGCGCCGTGAACACGAACATGAAGCCGATCGCGACGGCCAGGCCCTTGCCGGTGAGCAGGCCGGTGGTCGAATTCACCAGCCCGTGCCAGACCTTGGCGTCGAGGTACCCCAGCGTGGCCTCGACCTCGATCGGCGCGACGGCCATCGCCTGCAGGTAGGAGTAGGTCCCGGCGAAGAAGCCGCCCAGGGTGCCCGCGTGGATCCAGGTGAACCGCGCGGTGCTGCCGGAGATCGGGTAGGTGGAGCCGAGCTCGGCGTAGATCAGCGCCACGCCGATGAGCAGGATCACGCCGATGACCCACGAGATGAGGGCCGCGGGCCCGGCGGCCTCGGACGCGTTCAAGGTGCCGAGCAGCCAGCCGGAGCCGATGACCGAACCGGCCGAGACCATGAACAAGGGCAGCAGCCCGATGTCCCGTTTAAGTCTGGGCGGGACATCCGAGAGGTCTTGAGTCATTCCCCGGTTCCTTCCAGTGGGCTCAACCGAGTTGCTCGGTGAGCGATGGCCGGCGGACCCGGTACCCGGCTCCGCTATTGATGCAGAATCGTTAAGTTTCGCCGCGGGCGACCGCCTTATCCAGGCGGTCTACCAGACGATACGTGGCAGCACTTTAGCATCGGCTGCGGCAAAAGTCCTCCATTGACTTACCGATATTTTCGGTTCGTTTACGCTCAATGAGCCACATCATCGGTTGCTTCTGCCCTTCTCGTCGCGGCCGTTACTCAACCCCGGCGGGGTGTTTACATAGGCGCAACACCCGGCGACGCTTCGCCCACGATGTGGGCTCGATATAACTGGTCCAACGGATACTCCTATTTGCCAATTGGGTCTTGCCGGGCAGGCCGGTGCAGGGCCAGGACGTGCTCGTGGGTTTCGCGCTCGGCGACCAGCCGGGCCCGGCCGTCCCGGCAGAACACGATGGGCGGCCGCAGGGCACCGTTGTAGTTGTTCGCCAGCGTGTAGGTGTACGCGCCGGTGACCGGCATCACCACGAGGTCACCGACGGCCGGGGCGGGCACGGGCAGCCCGGCCACCAGCCGGTCACCAGACTCGCACTGCCGGCCGACCAGGTCCACCACCTCGTCCGGCGGGTCGGTCATGCGGGTCGCGATCGCCGCCTCGAACGGCTGGCCGGTGAGCGCCACGTCGAGGTTGTCGGCCATGCCGCCGTCGACCGCGACGAACGTGCGGCCGGTGCGCTTGACCGTGGTCACGCGGTACAACGTCACGCACGAGCGGGCGACCAGCGAGCGGCCCGGCTCGATGACGAGCCTGGCCCCGGCCGGCAGGTACGCGGCCGCGGCCGCGGTGATGGCGTCGAGGTACTGCTCGACCGTCGGGGCCTCGTCCTGGAGCGTATAACGGACCCCGAGACCGCCGCCGATGTCGTAGACGTCGAACGTGCCGAGCGCCGCGATCGACCCCAAGACCTCGGTGGCCCGGGCAAACGGCTCGGTGGCCAGAATCTGCGACCCGATGTGCAGGTGCAGCCCGTCCAGCTGCAGCCGGGAGTTGGCCCGGATCCGGGCGATGGCCTCGCGCGCCTGATCGGCCGGCAGCCCGAACTTGGACTGATCGCCGCCGGTGGACTGCGATTCGTGGGTGTCCGGCGAGATCCCCGGGATGATCCGGACCAGCACCCGCTGCGGGCGCGCGGCCGGACCCACCTGGCTCTCCAAGCGATCGATGTCGTCGAAGTTGTCGACCACCACGGTCCCGACGCCGGCCTGAAGCGCCATCGTCAGCTCCGCGGTGGTCTTGGCGTTGCCGTGCAGGTAGATGCGTTCGGGCGGGACGTCGGCGGCCAGGGCCATCACGAGTTCGCCGGCCCCGGCGACGTCGATGGCCAGTCCCTCGGCGGCGACCAGCTGGTAGGCCGCCAGGCAGGGGAACGATTTGGACGCGAAGACCACCTCGGAGTTCGGGCGGCGGGCCGTGAGGCCGTCACGCAGGCGGCGAGCCTGGTTCCGCAGTCCCGCCTCGTCGACGATGTACGCGGGCGTCCCGAAACGTTCCGCGAGTTCGGTGACGCCGACGCCGCCGATGAGGAGTTCTCCGTCCGGCGTGACCGAGCTGTGCTCGGGAAAGAGCGGGAGCAGGTCCTGGCCGCGGGCGCGAACCGAATGGGTCTTCATGACCTGAAACTAGCGCGGACCGCGGCCGGTAGCTAGACAGGGGCTCGGCGGGGGCCGGAGACTGACAGCATGACAGTGACCGCGACGGAGTTCGATGAACTCGTCACCCTGCTGCGCGGGTTCATCCGGCGTGAGGTGATGCCCGCCGAGGCGGGCATCGACGAATCCGATGAGATTCCGGCCCGGCTGATCGAGCAGGCCAAGGAGATGGGCCTGTACGGCTATGCCCTGCCCGCCGAGTACGGCGGCCTGGGCCTGTCGGTGGAACAGCAGGTGCGGGTGGCTATCGAGCTCGGCTACACCAGCCCGGCGTTCCGGTCGCTGTTCGGCACGAACAACGGGATCGCCGGCCAGGTCCTCGTCTCGGCCGGCACCGACGAACAGCGCAAGCAGTGGCTGCCCCGGCTGGCCTCCGGCGAGGTGGTCGCCTCCTTCGCGCTGACCGAGCCTGAGGCCGGATCTGATCCGAGCCGGCTGGCGACGACCGCGCGGCTGGACGGGGACAACTGGGTCATCGACGGCCTCAAGCGCTATATCACCAACGCCCCGGCGGCCGACGTGTTCATGGTGTTCGCGCGCACCGACCCGCAGGCCCCGCCGGGCAAGGGCATCGGCGTGTTCGTCGTGCCCGCGCACACCGACGGGGTGACGGTGGCGGCGCGGGATCACAAGATGGGCCAGGCCGGGTCGTGGACCGCCGACGTCGCGTTCACCGGCGTCCGGGTGCCGGCCAATGCGCTGGTGGGCGAGGCGGCTCAGGCGGGTTACGCCACGGCGATGCGGAGCCTCGCGCACGGGCGGCTGACGATCGCCGGCGTCTGCGTCGGGGTATCGGCCCGGCTGGTCGACGAGAGCGTTTCGTATGCTCGGGAGCGCTCGCAGGGCGGCCACCCAATCGGCGAATACCAGCTGGTCCAGGCCATGCTCGCGGACTCCCAGACCGAGTACCTCGCGGCCCGGGCGCTGGTGCTCGACGCCGCGGCGCGGTACGACGCGGGCACCGACCGGCGGATGGCGCCGTCGGCGGCGAAGTACTTCGCCAGCGAAGCCGTCGGGCGGATTGCCGACCGCGCGGTCCAGATCCACGGCGGGTCCGGATATATCCGCGGGATTGCGGTGGAGAGGCTGTACCGGGACGTGCGGCTGTTCCGGATCTACGAGGGCACCAGCCAGATCCAGCAGCTCGTGATCGCCCGGGAGCTGCTCAGGTAGCGCCCGGTCCGCCCCGGCAGGCCAGCGCACCGGTCACCGGGCCGATATGCGCCGCTAACGTGCCTGTCATCTGCAGGTGAGACGTTATGCCAGGTGGCGGGTGTTTATGCGGACTGGCGCGGACATGTGATCGTCTGCGGACTTCGCGGTGTCGGACTGCGCATCGTGGAGCAGCTGAGCTTGTCCGGGGTCCCGGCGGTGGTCGTCGACGACGATCCGGACGTGCGGCTGGCCCCGATCCTGGCCAGCTGGGGCGTGCCGCATATCGTCGGCAGCTCGCGGCTGGCGGAAAACCTCGCGGAGGCCGGCCTGGCCGGTGCCTCGGCGGTGGTCTGCGTACAGGAGGACGACCTGTATACGCTGGAAACTGCGCTGCTGACCCGTCAGCTCCGGGCGGATGTCCGGGTGATCGTGCAACTGGGAAACCCGGCCGTGGGCCGGGCGCTGACCCAGGTCGGGGTGTCGGTGCTGGATACCGCGGGGCTGTCGGCTCCTTCGGTCGTGGAGGCGTGCCTGCGCGCGGCCACGCGGGAGATCAGGCTGTCCGGAGAACTCTTTATCGCGGCGCGGATTGTCGTGGCGAGGGCGGGCAGCCTCCGTGAGCTGTACGGGGCGCTGGCGCCGATCGCCGTCGTCCCGGCCGACGGCGGCGACGTGGAGGTCTGCCCCGGCCGTGACTTCGAGGTCGCGGCGGGGGACGAGGTCACGCTGATCGGCACGCCGGAGGAACTGCGTAAGGCCGGCCTGAGCGGCCAGGCCGCCGGGGTGACCGGCCAGGCCTCCGACTCGGGCGGTCCGGCTCCGGTGGCACCGACCCGCCCGGTCCGGCGGATCAGGCATTTCAGGCATCTTGTCCTGTCGCTGCTGCACGTCGTGGACCGGCGGCTCGCGCTGGCCATGGCCGCCCTGGTCACGGTGCTGATCGCCTCCACCATCGTGCTACGGCTGGCCTTCCAGCTCTCGTCCACGCAGCACCTGACGGTCCTTGACGCTCTGTATTTCACCGTGGAGACGGTTACCACCGTCGGCTACGGGGACTTCTCCTTCCGCGGCCAGGCCCCGTGGCTGATGGCGAGCGCGGTCTGCTTGATGCTGGCGGGCGCCGTGTTCGTGGCGGTCTTCTTCGCGCTGCTGACCAACGTGCTGGTCAGCCGCAGGCTCGAGGAATCACTCGGACGGCAGCGGATCACCGGGCTGAGCGGGCACGTCCTGGTCATCGGCCTGGGCGCGGTCGGGATGAAGGTCGTCCAGCAGCTGATCGCCGCGGGCAGCGACATCGTGGTCGTGGAGAAGAGCGAGCACAACCGCCACCTCGGGCAGCTGCGGGCGCTCGGCGTGCCCTCGATCATCGCTGATGCCACGCTGCCTGAGACCCTGGAGTCGGTCCGGCTGGCCAGCGCCTCCGCCGTGGCCGTCGTGACCAGCGACGACCTGGCCAACCTGGAGACCGGTCTGGCCGTGCGCGACCAGCTCGGCGCGCGCTGGGACACCACGCCGGTCGTGCTCCGGATCTTCGACCCGCAGCTCGCCCGCTCGGTGCGGGAAAGCTTCGGCTTCACCCTGGTCCGTTCGACCGCGGCGCTGGCCGCACCGTGGTTCGTGGGTGCCGCCCTCGGCCTGGACGTGCTGAACACCTTCTACGTGGGTGACGTGCCGCTCCTGGTGGCCCGGCTGAAGGTCACCCCCGACGGCGGGCTGCACGGGGTGGCCATGCATGACCTGGGAGCCAGGACCCGGGTCCTGGCGCTGCGGCGCGCCGCCGACAAGCTGATCCTGGAACACCCGCCCCGGCGCAACACCCGGTTCCGGCCCGACGACGAGGCCTACCTGATCGGCCCGTACGACGAACTGCTCACGGTGCTGCGGCGGGACCGGCCGTCGCCGCAAGCACCCGGGCTCGTTCCGTCTGGCCCTGATGCCTGGGTGGCAGACGCCGATTTAACTGCGGCGGGCTGGCGTTCGGATAACCGGCCAGCGGCCAGGTCGAGGCCGTCTTCGAAGCTAAGCGCCAGGCCGCGAGCGTAGGCTTCGTCAACCTGCTCGTCGCCGAGGTGCGCACGGATTCGATCGAGGTTTTCCTGGCGATAGCGCGCTTCGGGGTTCTGCCAGGGTTCGCCGGTCCGGTCGAGAAAGGCCTGCGCGGCGCCGTGGAGCACACCGGCTCGGGACCACTCGCCGCTGTCGGCGGCCAGGCACGCCAGGCCGAGGGCGGCGTAGGCGAGGCCGGACCCTTCACCGTTGCGGCGGCTCATCCGCAGGGCGGCTGCGAAGCTGGACCCCGCGCCGTCCGGGTCACCGTCCTCGCGCAGCGCCCAGCCCAGGTTGGCCGGTACGTGCGGGCCTGTCTCGCCGAGCGCCCGCATCACCCGGGCCGCCTCCTCCAGATGGGCCCGGGCTGCCGGGATGTCCCCGGCGCGCAAGGCGTGCACGCCGGCGTTGTTGTGCAAGATGCCAGCGAAGAGCTGGTCGCCGGACCGCCGGGTGCACGCGATGGCCTCGGCGAACAGCGGCTCGGCGCGAGCCGGGTCGACGGAATCGATGCACAGCAGGTACCCCGACATGCTCTCGGCCAGCACGACGTCATCGCCCAGCAGCCGGGCCCGCTCGACGGCCTCCTGGCCGAGCGGAATTCCTCGCTCGGGCTCGCCGGCGAAGTAGCAGGCGGAGCACAGGATCGCGAGGGATTCGATGAGCAGCCGGCCGGCGCCCAGCTGGCAGGCGAGTCCGACCGCCCGTTCGCCGAGCCGCCGCGCCGCCGCTACGTCAACCAGGCGAGTACTCATGGCGGCGATCAGCAGCGCCCGTCCGAACAGTTCCGGATCGAGGAGGGCTTCAGGCCGCTCCAGCACCGGCATCAGCAGGGCACGGGCCTCCGCGCCCCGGTAGCGCGCCAGCCAGTAGCGCCGCAGGGCGACGCCGAAGCGCAGGACCCGCGCGGTCCCGCCCGGGTCGCTGAACGCGTGCCACGCCGCGCGGCGCAGGTTCGCTTGATCGGCGTCCAGCCGCGCAAACCATTTGCCCTGGTCGGAAGCGGTCAGATGGGGGGCGGCCAGCTCGGCGACGGACAGGTAGTGCTGGCCGTGGGCCGCGGCGGCGGCGACCTCGTCTTCGCCGGCCTCGGCGAGCCGGTCGGCGGCGAACTCGCGGATGGTCTCAAGCAGCCGGTAGCGAAGGGCTCCCCCGGTCGGCTCGGCCACCACCAGGCTCTTGTCCACCAGGGAACCGAGAAGATCGGCGACGTCGAACACCTCAATGTGGCCCGCGCCGCCGACCGCTTCGGCGGCGTCCAGGTCGAAGCTCTCGGCGAACACCGACAGGCAGCGCAGCAGCGACTGCTCGGGGCCGTTGAGCAGCGAATAGGACCAGTCGACGGTCGCTTGCAGGGTCTGCTGCCGCGGCAAGGCGGTACGGCTTCCGCCGGTGAGCAGCCGGAAACGCTGGTCGAGGCGGTCGTGCAGGCCGGCCAGGGACAGGGAGCGCAGCCGGGCGGCGGCGAGCTCGATGGCCAGCGGCAGCCCGTCCAGCCGGCGGCAGATCGAGGAGACAAGCGGGCTGGTCTCCTCGTCGAGGGAAAGGCCAGCGCCCTGTGCCTTCGCCCGGTCGACGAACAGCGCGACCGCATCGCCGGACCCAGCCGAGTCAGCGTCATCGGGGCCGGGAAGTGACAGCGACGGCACCCGGTAGATGGTCTCGCCGCCGATGCCGAGCGGCTCGCGGCTGGTGACCACGAGATGCACCCGCGGGCAGCGCCGGACGATGGCGTCGGCCGCCTTGGCGCAGGCGCCGATCAGGTGCTCGCAGTTGTCCAGCACGATCAGGATGTCCTGCGGGGCCAGGGCATCGAGCAGGGTCTCCAGGACCGGCCGGACCCGGTTACCCCGCGGTTCGGCGATCCCGAGCGCCTCGGAAATGGCCGACGGCACGGCGTCACCGTCCGAGATCGCGGCCAGCTCCACCAGCCAGACCCCGTCCCCGGTCCCGTCGAGCAGCTCAGCGGCCAGCTGAAGGCTCAACCGGGTCTTACCCGACCCACCGGCCCCGGTCAGGGTGACCAGGCGTGAGGATTCGACTAGGGCCCGGATCTCCGACAGCTCCCGGTCACGTCCGATGAACGTGGCCAGCTGGGCCGGGAGGTTGTTCGCCAGCGCCGGGTTGCCGAGCGAGCGCAGCGGGGGGAACTCCGCGCCGAGGCCCTCGGCGCCGAGTGAGAAAATATGCTCCGGGCGGCCCAGGTCCTTCAGCCGGTGGACACCGAGATCCGTCAGGGCCGCGCCCGGCGGAAGCGAGTCGCGTACCAAGGTGGCCGCCGACTCCGAGAGCAGCACCTGACCGCCGTGCCCGACGGCGGCTAGCCGGGCGGCGCGGTGGACATCCAGGCCGACCAGGCCGGTAGCCGTTTTCTTCGCCTCACCGGTGTGCACTCCCATCCGCACCCGGATGTGCTCACCCGCCGGCCATGGCTGGGCCTGCAGGGCCCGCTGGATATCCATCACCGCGGCGACGCCAGCACGCGGCGAGGAGAACACGGCGAAGAACGCGTCGCCCTGGTTATCCACCTCCGTGCCGTCGTGAGCCGCCAGACCCGACCGGATGAGCTCGTGATGGCGAGCCAGGACCTGCCCGTAGAGATCTTCGCCCAGACGCTGCAGCAGGGCCGTCGAGCCCTCGATGTCGGTGAACAGGAACGTGAACATCTCCACGGGCACAGCGTAGGAGGTTTCCTGGCTGGCACCCATTACGGTTTCAGCCGATTTGGCCGAACGGGCGGTGGTTCCTGCCCCCGAGCGGTAGCCTCGCCGCTGACCGGGCCGGCGCCGGCCGGCTTAAAGGCGGCCGCACCGGGTAATCGCGGCGGTAATCCCGGCACGGAGGCATTCATGACAAAGGCGTCGGCACGTTCCTTCTACCGGCTTTCCGCGCGGCTGCGCGCCATCTTGGTGCTCGCCGCCGCGCTGACGCTGGCCGCCGGAGCCGCGACAGCGGCGGAGGCCACGGCGGCAACCGCGACGGCGGCGGCCGCGACGGCGGCCTCGGCCCCGCCGTACAACTGCGCTCCCAACGGCCCGGCCGGCAGCCAGACGGTGTACGGGACCTTCGGCGACTCGAGCTTGATCGGGTGGGCGGGCAACAGCCAGGGGGTGGTGGCGTGCCTGGGCGGCAGCTTCTGGGTGGACACTAGCGGGCCGGACGCAGGGCCGGGCAGCGCCAGCACGGCGGCCGTCACCGGCACCACGTACGGCTACGGCGTCTACGACGACAGCCCGACCACCTGGACGAACGCGGACGGTTACCTGCCGGCGCTGGTAACGACCTTCCACCGAGACGGCGCCACGATCTCGATCACCAACTTCGGCGACGACGTCAACATCGGCGGGGACGCCTACGTGATCATCTACAGCCGGGTTTCGGTGACCAACCCCACCGGCGCCGCGATCAGCATCGACCCGCAGGCCTCGGCCGGGCTGATCCCGCTGAATTCGGCGCCGGACGCGGTGCCGCCGCACAGCACCGTGAACCACGACTACGCGGTGCCGTCGGATCGCTTTGGCGGCAGCTACGCGTACCCGTCGTCGAGCGCCATCGTAGCGGCCGGCGGGTTCGACCAGCACTTCGCGCACATGCGCTCGTACTGGAACGGCCAGCTGGCCGGGATCGCGCAGATCACACAGCTGCCGGACGCCAGCCTGATCGACGCGTACAAGACAGGCTTCATCTACACCCAGATCATCCGCTCCGGCGACGAGCTCAAGACCGGCGCCAACGGTTACGACAAGGAATTCAGCCACGACGTCATCGGCATCCTGGCCAACCTGTTCACCCAGGGCTACACCAGCAACGCGCACGGGCTGCTCGACCGGGCCCGGTACGTGATCGGCACCCAGACGCAGTATGACGACGGGGTGTGGACCTATCCCTGGGTGTGGGCCATCTACCTGCTGAAGACCGGCGACCTCAGCTTCGTCAAGGCCAACTTCGACACCCATTTGGGTGCGACCGAGCCGAGCATCGAGGACACCGCGCACCTGATCGCCACCGATCGGACCGGGCCCGGCGGGATCATGGAAGAGACCAACGACATCGATGCCGACGGCTACTGGACGATCGACAACTACGAGGCGCTGATGGGCCTGTGGGCCTACCATTGGCTGGCTCAGCAGGTCGGGTCGGCTGCTCAGGCATCCTGGGCTGCGTCGCAGTACTCTTCTCTGCTGACCGCGGTCAGCAAGACGCTGGACGCGACGATCTCGGCCAACCACCTGAACTACCTGCCGTGCTCGATGACCGAGCCGAACACCGACAACCGCTGCGTCAACGCCGAGGACGCCAACTGGGCGGCGCCGTTCCTGTTCGGCCGGTGGGCCTGGGACGGGTACCTGTTCGGCGCGCCGCTGAGCGGGCCCGGGATTTCCCTGATCGATGCCACCTACTCCTACGGGTTCTCCCGGCTGGCCGGGAAGCTGCCGGCTAATACGTTCGGCGGGTACCCGACGCAGTACTACAGCACCGCCTACAACGCCGGCTACGGCGAGTGGGGGCTGGCCAGCAGCGACTACCGGGACCAGGGCATCCTCTCCTACCAGTTCATGATCACTAACGGGCAGAGCGGGCCGTACTCGTGGTGGGAGAGCCAGCAGTTCCCCAACCCCGGCTCGCCGTGGACCGGCACCCACCCCGAAGCCGGCAACGGCTCGTCCCCGCACGCCTGGGGCATGGCCAACGCCAACATGGTGCTGCTCGACTCGCTGGCCGCGCAGCGATCCGACGGCAGCCTGATCGTGGGCCGCGGCGTGCCGGACTCCTGGGTCGCCAGCGGGCAGGTCATCAGCCTGGCGAACTTCCCGACCTCGGACGGGCGGCACCTCGGGCTTTCGATTCGGGCAAACGGCAACGCGGTGACGCTGACGCTCAGCGGGGACGCGCCTTCCGGCCCGGTGCTGTTCCAGCTGCCGGCCTTCGTGGACAACATCGCGCA
>Ga0302314_10008045_pt1 | contig 18845 bp, 17 predicted proteins | sample III_Palsa_N2_3_FD_200533 | JGI IMG/M metagenome (GOLD analysis project Ga0302314, IMG submission 200533) | Peat permafrost microbial communities from Stordalen Mire near Abisko, Sweden - III_Palsa_N2_3 | ecosystem: Environmental > Terrestrial > Soil > Palsa > Peat permafrost | place: Sweden...
GAGCTTCGCTACCCCTCGGCGCTGAACGCCGCGCGCGTGCTCATTGACGACGCGGGGGAGCGCGGCTGGGGCGGGCGCACCGCCATTCACACGGACGCCGGCTCGTGGTCCTACGCGCGCCTGCTCGAAGCGGCCAACCGGATGGCGGGCGCCCTCGTGCACGATCTCGGCCTCGAGCCCGGCGGGCGTGTGCTCCTGCGCCTCGCCAATTCGCCAGCGCTCGTCGCCGCCTGGCTGGCGGTCCTCAAGGCGGGCGGGATCGTGGTCACCACCATGCCGATGCTGCGCGCCGGCGAACTCCATCCGATCATCGAGAAGGCGCGGATCGATATCGGCGTCGCCGACGACGGCATGGTCGAGGACCTGCACACGGCGGCCGACGGCCAGCGCCCGGCGCCGCGGATCCTCCCTCTCAGCGAATTCGAAGGCCTCGCCGCGCGCCGGCCGCCGACCTTCGCCACCGTGCGCACCCACCGAGACGACGCGGCCCTCCTGGCCTTCACCTCCGGCACGACCGGCCGACCCAAGGCGTGCGTGCACTTCCATCGCGATGTGCTGGCCATGGCCGACACCTTCGCCCGCCATGTGCTGAGACCGCACGAGGACGATATCTTCGTCGCCACGCCGCCGATGGCCTTCACCTATGGGCTCGGCGGCGGCCTGGTGTTCCCGCTGCGGTTCGGCGCCGCCACCAGCTTCCCGGCCGTGGCCGGTCCCGATGGCCTTATGCAGCACATCGAGCGTCACAAGGTCAGCGTGCTCTTCGCCGCGCCCACCGGCTATCGCCAGATGCTCGCTCGCCAGCCGACGCGCGGTCTCGGTTCGCTTCGGCTATGTGTCTCCGCCGGTGAGCCGCTGGACCGGGCCACCTCGGACGCCTGGCACGGGCGCACGGGCCTGCGCCTCATCGACGGCATCGGCGCCACGGAGATGATCCACATCTTCATCTCCGCCGCCGGCGACGACATCCGGCCGGGCGCCACCGGCAAGCCCGTGCCGGGCTATGAAGCGGCCATCCTCGACCAACAAGGCCGGCAACTGCCGCCCGGGGAGGCGGGGCGCCTGGCCGTGCGCGGCCCGACCGGCTGCCGCTATCTGGATGACGAACGCCAGGCCGCCTACGTGGTCGGCGGCTGGAACATCACCGGCGACACCTACCGCCAGGACGCAGACGGCTACTTCTGGTTTGTCGCCCGGGCGGACGACATGATCGTCTCCAGCGGCTACAACATTGCCGGGCCGGAAGTGGAAGCGGCGCTGCTGGCCCATCCCGCTGTGGCTGAGTGCGCGGTCGTCGCCCATCCCGACGTCGAGCGCGGCCACATCGCCAAGGCCTACATCGTCCTCGCCGCCCCGCCGCCGGACGACGAGGCGGGGCTGGTCCGCGAACTGCAGCACTTCGTCAAAGCAGCCATCGCCCCCTACAAATACCCGCGCGCCATCGAATTCGTCGCCGACCTTCCCAAGACCCCCACCGGCAAGATCCAGCGCTACCGGCTGCGGGGCGGACGACTAAGCGGGACGACGTTGACCGATGCATGACTTTTCATTTAACGCCCCACGGGCCAAACATGGCTTGTGGGATGAGAGCTGCCGATGACCGTTGAGTTTCCCATCGAGGCCGTGCGGGCGAAGTTTCCGGCGCTGGGGCGAGCCGCGCCCTTCGTCTATTTCGACAATGCGGCCGGGGCGCAGGCGCCGGTGAGCGTGCTTGATACGGTGGCGCGACATCTGCTGGATTTCAACGTCCAGCGCGGCGGCCGCTATGCTAAGAGCGTCGAGGTCGACGCCGTGATCGCCAGGGCCCGCGAAAAAGTTGCCACCCTGCTCAACGCCGCGGACCCCTCGGAGGTGTGTTTCGGCATGAACGCCACCTCGTTCATTCGCCTGGTCAGCCTCGCCATCGGCCAGACGCTGTCCGAGCCGCGCAACCAGATCATCGTCACCGATCTCGACCATGACGCCAACGTGGCCACCTGGCTCGCCCTCGAGCGGATGGGGGCGACGTTCGCCTGGTGGAAAATGCGCGAGGACGGGCGGCTGCACGTCGAAGACCTGCTCCCGCTGCTTTCCGAGCGCACCCGGCTGGTGGCCTGCACCGCCGTCTCCCACGCGCTGGGCTCGCTGGTGGACATAGCCGCCGTCGCCCGGGCCGCGCACGCGGTGGGCGCGGAGATGTTCCTCGACTGCGTCCATCTGGGCCCGCACACGCTTCTCGACGTGCAGGCCTGGGATTGCGACTACCTCGTCTGTTCGGGCTACAAGACCTTCGCGCCGCACATGGGCTTCCTGTGGGGCAAGCGCGACAAGCTCATGGCGCTGCCGACGTTTCGCGAAGAATTCATTCCCGACGAGCCGCCGTACAAGATCGAGGCGGGCACCTTCGTCTACGAGAATGTCGCCGGCATGAGCGCGGCGGTGGACTATCTCGAGGCGCTCGGCCGCGATCTGGCCCCACATGGCGGCGCTCAGGATTCCAGGGCGCACATCGAGGTCGCCATGGGGGCGATCCAGAGTTACGAACAGACGCTCTCGGGCGGCATGCTGGAAGCCCTGTCGGCTTGTCGGGCAACGGTCTACGGCGTGAGCGACACCGCGGAGGTCGCCAAGCGGGTGCCCACGATCTGCTTCAATCTGGGCGGCGTGCATCCGGCCGACGTGACCCTGCGCATGGCGGACGCGGGCCTGGGCATCCGCGACGGCCATATGTACGCGCCCAGGTTGATGGCGCGGCTCGGGCTTTCCATGGATCGCGGCGCGGTGCGGGCGTCCCTGGTCCACTACAACACCCTTGAAGAAGTGGGTCGCTTCGCCGAGGCGCTGGGTGCGATCTCGGGCGGAGGTTGAGGCCGCACCTTACCCCGGACCGGCGACGCGCCTATGCTACGCAGACTTAACTGGAGCGTAGCGTGAGAATCTGCAAAGTCGATGGAGCGACGACGAAACCTTCGGAGCTGATCCAGGGCGTGGAGGGGCGCGAGGTCGCCGCCGCGATTGACGGCGGCGCCCGGATCGGAGTCGCCAAAGGCAGGTTCCGGGCGCCGACGGACATCGACGACGCCAATGACGTGATCGCGCGCCTGTTCGACGGCGAATTGGATTGAATTCGCTCGTCGAGCACCGCGGCGCACTGATGCTGTTCGCGTGACCGACTCAGTCATGCGACCCGGCGACCGGGTGCTCGTCACCGGCGGCTCGGGATTTGTCGGTTCTGCGGTGATGCGCGCGCTCGGCGGACGCGGGTTGAGGCTGGCGGCGCTGGCTCGGGCCAACAGTCCTCGGGCGAATTTCAAGGGCGTTGACTGCGAGATTGTCGAAGGCGACATGACCGATCCCGCCGCCGTGCGCCGCGCGGTGGCGGGCGCTCGCTTCGTCTTCCATGTGGCGGCCGACTATCGGCTGTGGGCCCGAGATCCCTCCGACATCATGCGCGCCAATCTCGATGGCACGCGCGCCATCATGGACGCCGCCCGATCCGCCGGCGTGGAGAGGATCGTCTATACCAGCAGCGTCGCCACCCTGCGCGCCGGCGACGCAGCGCAATCCATCGACGAGACAGCGCCGCTGGGGGAGGGCGAGGGCATCGGCGCTTACAAGAACAGCAAGGTCGCCGCCGAGCGGCTGGTGGAGCGGATGGCGGCGGAGGGCCTGCCGGTGGTGACGGTGCTGCCCTCCACGCCCATCGGGCCGCGCGACATCAAGCCCACTCCCACCGGCCGCATCGTGATCGAGGCGGCGACAGGGCGGATTCCGGCCTTCGTGGACACTGGCCTCAACCTCGTCCACGTCGACGACGTCGCCGCGGGTCACCTTCTGGCGCTGGAGAAGGGCGTGATCGGCGAGCGCTACATATTGGGCGGACAGAACGCGACCCTGCGCCAGCTTCTGGCCGAAATTGCCTCGCTCACCGGGCGCAATGCGCCGACCCTCGGCTTGCCGCGCGCGCCGCTCTATCCGCTGGCCATGGCCGTCGAGTGGATGGCCCGCTTCACGCGAAGAGAGCCGTTCGTCACCCGCGACGCTCTGGACATGGCCGCCCATCACATGTTCTTCACCTCGGCGAAAGCCGAGCGCGAGTTGGGCTACAGCGCGCGTCCCTACGTCGAGGCCCTGCGCGACGCCCTGGCGTGGTTCCGAGACGCGGGACGCCTGACGTGAGCTGGATTGGCCTCATCGGTTGCGCGAGCCTCGCTGCCTGGGCCTATCTGCTCGCCGGGCGGGGCCTGTTCTGGCGGGCGCGCGAGCGCGACGATCGCGACCAGCCGCCGACGCCGGCGCGCTGGCCGGCTGTGGTGGCGATCGTGCCGGCGCGCAACGAAGCCGATGTCGTCGGCCGCGCCGTCTCGAGCCTGCTGGCGCAGGATTACCCAGGGGACTTTCGCGTCCTCCTCGTGGACGACAGCAGCACCGACAGCACCGCCCAGATCGCGCGCGCCGCCGGCCACGCCGATCGCCTTGACGTGCTGACCGGAGCGCCGCTGCCCGGAGGCTGGACCGGCAAGTTGTGGGCGCAGAGACAGGGCGTCGAACGCGCAACGCAAGGCGCGGCGACGCCGGACTATCTGCTTCTCACCGATGCCGATATCGCCCACGCGCCCGACAACCTGCGCCGCCTGGTGGCGCGCGCGGAGTCCGGGGGCCTGGCGCTCACCTCGCTGATGGCCAAGCTCTCGGTGGAGACCTGGCCCGAACGGCTGCTGATCCCGGCGTTCATTTTCTTCTTTGACATGCTGTTCCCCTTCGCCTGGGTGAACGATCCACAGCGTCGGACGGCCGCGGCCGCGGGCGGCTGCATGCTGGCGAGAGCGGACGCGTTGCGCGCGGCCGGCGGCCTCGAGGCGATCCGCGGCGCGCTGATCGACGATTGCGCCCTGGCGGCGCGCATGAAGCTGCAAGGACCGATCTGGCTGGGCCTCACCGAGCGCGCGCGCAGCCTGCGTCCCTACGCGAGCCTGGGCGAAATCGCGCGCATGGTGTCGCGCTCGGCCTATGCTCAGCTCGACTATTCGCCGTGGCTGCTCGCGGGTACGATGGTCGGCATGGTCATGGTCTACGTCGCCCCGCCGCTGCTGGCCGTGTTCGCGACCGGGCTCGCCCGCTGGACAGGTCTCGCGGCCTGGCTGGCGATGGCCGCGGCGTTCCAACCGGTCTTGCGCCTGTATCGGCTGTCACCGCTCTGGGGTCTGGCCCTCCCGGCCATCGGAGCGGCCTACGCGGGGTTCACCCTGCAATCGGCCGTCGACACCTGGCGGGGCAAGGGGGGTCAATGGAAGGGCCGCGTACAGGCCATGGCCGGCTCGTGAGCAGCACTCCTGACCTCGCCTCGGGCAAGGGTCATCGGGACGAGAACTTCCCGGTGGCCTCGGTGCTGATCGCGCCCCGCCATCGCCCGGTCGTGCTCGCCTTCTACCGGGTCGCGCGCATGTCGGACGACATCGCCGATCATCCGACCGCCCCGCCCGCCGAGAAGCTGGCGCGCCTGCAAGCAATAGAGCGCAGCGTGACGGGTGAGGCCGACGCGGTTCCGGCGGCGGTGACGTTGCGTCGCGCGCTCGAAGAACGGGAACTCGGCGCGCAGCACATTCTGGACCTCCTGGAGGCCTTCCGGCGCGATGTCGGCAAGGCGCGCTACGCCGACTGGGCGGAGCTGATGGACTACTGCCGCTATTCGGCCGCGCCGGTGGGACGCTTTGTGCTCGACGTGCATGGCGAGAGCCGCGCCACGTGGGCGGCGTCGGACGGCCTGTGCGCCGCGCTGCAGGTGATCAATCATCTGCAGGATTGCGCGAAGGACTACAGGGACATGGACCGGGTCTACGTCCCGCTGGACTCGCTCCGCGCGTCAGGCTTGGAGGTGGTGGCGCTCGGGGACGCCCGGGCCTCGCCAGCGCTGCGCCAGGTGATCGCGGCGCTCGCCGCGCGCACCGAGGGTCTGCTGGCGCAATCCAGCGGCCTGGCCGGCGCGGTTCGCGACATGCGGCTCTCGCTCGAGATCGGCGTCATCCATCGGCTCGCCGCAAGCCTGGCGCGACGCCTCGCGCGCCGTGACCCCTTGAGCGAACGCGTGCACCACCGGCCGATCGAAGCGCTGGGAGAAACGCTCCTGGGCATGGGCGGAGCGCTCGCCTCGCGGATTGGGGGCTCGGCAAAGACCCAAACCGGCGTCATAGGAGCGCGATGACCGTTACTTCCGTCTCCAAGGCTGCGCCTACGGCGCGGACCCAAGCCTCGGGAAGCTCGTTCTACACCGCCATGCGCCTGCTCCCGAAAGCGGAACGCGAGGCGATGTTCGCGATCTACGCCTTCTGCCGCGAGGTGGACGACATCGCCGATGAACCAGGCCCAACGCCCGAGGAGCGCCGCGCGCAGCTCGACGTCTGGCGCCGGGCCGTGGACACCCTGTACGTCGGCCGGCCAAGCCAGCGGGTAAGCGCCCTCGCCGATCCGGTGCGCCGGTTCAAGCTGGCCAAGACGGACTTCCTGGCCGTGATCGACGGCATGGACATGGATGTGGGCGACCCTATCCGCGGTCCAACCTTCGCCGAGCTGGACCTCTACTGCGACCGCGTCGCCAGCGCCGTCGGGCGCCTATCGGTGAGGGTATTCGGCATGGCCGAGGAACCCGGGCGCGACCTGGCCCACCATCTGGGCCGCGCCCTGCAGCTGACCAACATCCTGCGCGATGTGGACGAGGATGCGGAGGTGGGACGTCTCTACCTGCCCGCCGAAGCTCTGGCGGCCGGGGGCGTCGACACGGTCGAGCCGAAGGAGGCGCTGGGCCATCCGGGGATCGACACCGCGTGCCGGTGGTTGGCGGCGAAGGCGCGAGAGCAATACGCGCAGGCCGAAGCGGTCATGCGGCGCGCTCCCGCCGGCCGCCTGCGAGCGCCACGGCTGATGAGCGCCGTTTATGGCGCGATCCTTCGGCGAATGGAGAAGACCGGCTGGAAGGCCCCGCGCGAACGCGCGAGCCTCGGCAAAGGCCGCCTCGCCTGGATCGTCGCCACCCGCGCCATCGGGCGCTGAGCGGCTGGATTCCCACAGCGTGACGATCGTCATCCTGGCGTCGCGCGCGCCCTCCGTCTCGGCGCGCGAGGGCGCCGAGCCACCTCCCCCGCGAGCGGGTGAGGAGAAGGGAAGAGGCGCCGCATCACTCTCTGCTCCCCCGCTTGCGGGGGAGGTGGCGGCCCGCCGTCTTGCGGGCCGACGGAGAGGGCTCCAGCGGAGTGCGGGCGCGCCGCAGATGCGACGTTGAGCACCGTATATGTCATCGGCGCCGGCCTCGCGGGGCTCTCGGCGGCGGTCGAGATGGCGGGACGGGGCGCTTCGGTGCAGCTCATCGAGGCGTCCGCCCAGGCTGGCGGGCGCTGTCGATCCTACTTCGATCCCGTGTTGGAGATGACGCTCGACAACGGCAACCATTTCATCCTGTCGGGCAACCACGCGACCTTCAATTATCTGAACACGATCGGCTCAGCCGATCGGCTGGTCGGGCCGAGCGAGGCGACGCTCGACTTCCACGATCTTCGCGCCGGGGCGCGCTGGACGATTCGACCCAATAGCGGGCCCCTCCCCTGGTGGCTGCTGTTCCCGCAACGCCGCATCCCCGGAACCCGCGCGGCGGACTACCTGCCCCTGTTCGGTCTGATCGGCCCCCAGCGCGGACGCACGATCGGGGAAGCCATCCCGTGCGAGGGAGTTCTGTGGGACCGCCTCGTCGGGCCATTTCTGCTGGGAGCGCTCAACACCACGCCGCAGATCGCCTCGGCCGCGCTGGCCGGTGCGGTCGTTCGCGAGTCGCTGGCCCGGGGCGGCAACGCCTATCGCGTCCGCATCGCCAACCCCAACCTCGGCGCCGCCTTCGTGGCGCCGGCGCTCGGATTCCTCGGGTCTCGCGGCGCGGAGGTGCGCTTCGCCAGCCCGGTCCGGAGCCTGACGTTCGCCGGTGACCGCGCGAGCGGGATTGTCACCTCGGAGGGGGAAACAGCCATCGGCCCGGACGACGCCGTGATCCTCGCCACGCCGCCGTGGATCAGCCGCGATCTGATCCCGAACCTCGACGCGCCTGACGAATTCAACGCCATCGTCAACGCCCACTTCCGGTTCGCGCCACCGGCGGGAACATCCCCCATGCTTGGGGTGATCGGCGGGTCCGCCCAATGGATCTTCGCCTTTCCCGATCGCCTCTCGGTGACCGTGAGCGCGGCCGGTGACCTGGCCGATTCGGACCGCGAAACCCTCGCCCGCCTGTTCTGGGCCGACATCGCCGCCGTCCACCGCCTCCCCGCCCAACTTCCGCCCTGGCGCATCATCAAGGAGCGGCGCGCCACCTTCGCCGCCACGCCGGAGCAGAACGCCAGGCGGCCGGGCGCCAGGACCCGTTGGCGCAACCTCGCGCTCGCCGGCGACTGGACGGCCACGGGCCTACCGGGCACGATCGAGGGCGCCATACGCTCCGGCAGGACGGCCGCCGGCGTGATAGGATAGCTGATGGACGACGCCAGCGCCCTGCGCCCTTCGATCGACCTCGACGGCGCCATCGCCCGCGCCGCGTCCGCGCTGCTCGAGCGCCAGCGCCCGGATGGCCACTGGGTGTTCGAGCTGGAGGCCGACGCCACCATCCCGGCCGAATACATCCTGATGCGCGCCTATCTGGGCGAGCCCGACGCGCCAGACCTGGAGCGCAAGATCGGCGTCTATCTGCGCCGCATCCAGGGCGCGCACGGCGGCTGGCCGCTTTATCACGGCGGCGTGCTGGACGTGAGCGCCACGGTCAAGGCCTACTTCGCGCTCAAGATGATCGGCGACGACCCGGGCGCCCTCCACATGGCCCGGGCGCGCGAGGCGCTGCTGGCGCGCGGCGGCGCCGGCGCGTGCAACGTGTTCACCCGCATCCTGCTCGCCCTATTCGGGGTGATCGGCTGGCGCGCCGTGCCGGAGCTGCCGGTGGAGATCATCCATCTGCCGCGCTGGTCTCCGATCCATCTGGGCAAGATCTCGTACTGGGCGCGCACGGTGATCGTGCCATTGCTGGTGCTGCGCGCCCTGCGTCCGCGCGCGCGCAATCCGCGCGGCGTCACCATCGACGAGCTGTTCCTGGGAGACCCGGCGGACCTTCGCGGCCTGCCGCGCGGCGCCCATCAGAAGGAGCCGTGGGCCAGCGCCTTCTTCGCCGTGGACGCGGTCCTGCGGGTAGTGCGCCCGTGGTTTCCCAAGGCCTCGCACGAGAGCGCCCTGCGCAAGGCGGAGCGGTTCGTGGACGAGCGCCTCAACGGCGAGGACGGCCTGGGCGCGATCTTCCCGGCCATGGTCAATTCGGCGATGATGTACGACGCCCTTGGCTACGGCGAGGACGATCTTCGCCGCGCCACCGCCCGCGCCTCGATCGAGAAGCTCCTGGTAGTCAAGGCCGACGAGGCCTACTGCCAGCCGTGCCTCTCGCCGGTGTGGGATACGGCGCTAGCGACCCACGCCCTGCTGGAAGCGGCCAATCCGCGCAGCGAAGCGGCGGCGCTGCGCGGCCTGGCGTGGCTGGCGCCCCTGCAGGTGCTGGACGTAGCCGGCGATTGGGCGGTCTGGCGGCCGGGGGTGCGGCCGGGCGGCTGGGCCTTCCAGTATCGCAACGATCACTACCCCGACCTCGACGACACCGCCGTGGTGGTGATGGCCATGGATCGGGCGCGGCATCTGGGGGCGGTCGCGACGCGCGACCACGACGGCGCCATCGATCGCGGCCGCGAGTGGGTGGAGGGCCTGCAGAGCGCGAACGGCGGCTGGGGCGCCTTCGACGCCGACAACACCTATCACTATCTCAACAACATCCCGTTCGCCGACCACGGGGCGCTGCTCGATCCGCCAACGGCCGACGTCGCCGCGCGCTGCGTCAGCATGCTGGCCCAGCTCGGCGAGGGGGCGCAGAACCCACGTATGAAGGCGGCGCTCGCCTGGCTGGAGCGCGAGCAGGAGGCGGACGGCAGCTGGTTCGGCCGCTGGGGCGTGAACTATGTGTACGGGACCTGGTCGGTGCTGTGCGCTCTGAACGCGGCAGGACTGGCGCCGGACTCGGCGATGGTGGCCAGGGCGGCCGACTGGCTGATCGCCATCCAGAACGAGGATGGGGGCTGGGGCGAAGGCTGCGACAGCTATAAGCTCGACTACAAAGGCCATGAGCCGGCGCCCTCCGCCTCGTCACAGACCGCCTGGGCGCTGCTCGGCCTGATGGCCGCCGGCCGCACCGAGCATCCGGTGGTCGCGCGCGGCCTCGCCTGGCTGGCCGCCAACCAGGACGCGGCGGGCGTGTGGCCCGAGGAGACCTACACCGGCGGCGGCTTTCCGCGAGTGTTCTACCTGCGCTACCACGGCTACGCGAAAATCTTCCCCCTCTGGGCCCTCGCCCGCTACCGCAATCTCACCCGCGGCAACACCGGCAAGGTGGCGCTTGGCATGTGACCTTCGCTCCCTTCTCCCCCTGCGGGAGAAGGTGTCGGCGAAGTCGACGGATGAGGGGTCTCTCCACGCCGGTCAACTGACGCCCCGCCGGTGAGGCCCCCCCGCGCCGCGCGTCTCCATGCTTTCGCCAAGTCGATGCGGCGCGAGCCGAAGGCAGCCGAAACCGCACTCTGGCGCCTCCTGCGCGATCGCCAGCTGGAGGGGCTCAAGTTTCGCCGACACGTCACTCTCGGAGGCTACATCGTCGATTTCCTGTGCCTTCGGCATCGTGTGACCGTCGAGGCGGACGGTCCGCCGCACGAGGAGAACGAGGCTTACGACGCTCAGCGCGACGCCTGGTTGAGGGGCCAGGGGTTTCGAGTTCTGCGGTTCGCGAACGCGGTGATCGCGGCGCGGCCCAACGATGTCTTGGATAGCATCCTGAAGGCGGCGAGGCCTGCGGCGCAGAGCGCCGTCGACCCCTCATCCGCCGGCTTCGCCGACACCTTCTCCCGCAAGGGGAGAAGGGGAACTTGAGCGGGGTTCTGGTTGTCGTCGGCCTCGGCCGCGAAGCGCGGATCGTGGGCGCGCGGGGGCGGGTAGCGGTGGGCTCGGCCGGGCTGGAAGCGGCGCTGGGGGTGCGGCCGGCGGGGATCGTGAGCTTTGGGCTTTGTGGCGCGCTCGATCCCGCGTTGCGGGTCGGGGACACAGTGGTGGGTGTGGCGGTAGCTTCGGATGGCGAGAGCTTCGAAACGGATGCGGCTTGGGCCACGCAGCTGGCTGGCGCGCTGCCCGGCGCCGGCCGGGTCGGATTCGCCGCCGGGGACTCGATCATCGCCACGCTGGCGGCGAAAGCGGCGTTGCGCGAGCGCACCGGCGCGGGCGCCGTCGATATGGAGTCGCACCTTGTGGCCGCCGCGGCGGCGCGGATCGGCGTGCCGTTCGCCATCCTGCGCGTGGTGTCCGACACCGCCCATCATAGCCTGCCCCGCGCCGCTCAGGCTGGCTTCACCACCTGCGGAGAGCCCGACGTCGGCGCGGTACTGCGCGCCCTGGTCCAGCGCCCATGGGAGCTGCCGGCGCTCGTGCGCACGGCGCTCGACGCGGAGACCGCCTTCAGGGTGCTGGCGCGGTGCGCCGAGGCGCTGGGCCCGCCGCCAGGGTAACGCGCTGCTATTCCGCGGGCTGGCGTTGCACCTTGCGCGCCCGGGGATTGGTCGCCTTCACCTCGGCCAGCATCTTCTCGACGTGGCTGGAGAAGACGTATTGCGCCGGCCGCTCCTTTTCGCGCGAGATATCCTTGGCCATGGGCCCCTCGGTGCGCACGCCGCGCACGCTGACGGCCAGGGCCTTCAGCGGATTCTTCATGATGTCGGTGACGGCGCTGGCCTCGAAGCCCGAGTGGACCATGCAGTCGGCGCACTTCTCGTAGTTGCCGACGCCATAATCGTCCCAGGCGGTGTCTTCCATCAGCTCCTTGAACGACTTGGCGTAGCCTTCGCCGAGCAGGTAGCAGGGCCGCTGCCAGCCGAACACGGTGCGGGTGGGGTTGCCCCATGGCGTGCAGTGATAGGCCTGGTTGCCGGCGAGGAAATCCAGGAACATGGTCGACTGTGTGAAGCTCCAGGCCTTGCCGCCGCGCCCGCGCTTGAGGATGTCGCGGAACAGCTGCTTGGTCTTGGTGCGATTGAGGAAGTGCTCCTGATCGGGCGCGCGCTCGTAGGCGTAGCCGGGCGAGATGGTGACGCCGTCGACGCCCACCACCTTCATCTCATCGAGGAAGTCGGCCACGCGCTTTGCATCCGCGCCCTGGAACAGGGTGCAGTTGATGCTGACCTGGAAGCCCTTGGACTTGGCGAGCCTGATCGCCGCCACGGCGGTTTCGAACACCCCGTCCAGGCACACCGACTTGTCGTGCATGGCCTTGTCGCCATCCAGATGGATCGACCAGGTGAACATCGGATCGGGCTTGTACTGATCGATCTTTTTGGCGAGCAGTAGGGCGTTGGTGCACAGGATCACAAACTTCTTCTTGGCCAGGAAGCCCTGCACGATCCTCGGCAGATCGCGGTGCAGCAGCGGCTCGCCACCGGCGATCGAGACCACCGGCGCGCCGCACTCGTCGATCGACTGCATGCACTGATCGTAGCTCAGGCGCTGGTTGAGGATCTCCTCCGGATAGTCGATCTTGCCGCAACCGGCGCAGGCGAGGTTGCAGCGGAACAGGGGCTCCAGCATCAGGACGAGCGGGTAGCGCTTGGCCCCGCTGAAGTGCTTGCCGGCGATGTAGGCGCCGATCCGCGCCACCGCCCTCATAGGTATCGCCACTCGAAACTCCGATCAAAAACGCTTCAACCAGTCCATAGACCGACTCAGTCCGGTCCGCGACCCGCGCATGTTGCGCGGCCGTGCAGATTCAATACCGAAGCTCAGCGGGCAGGCGGAATTCTATGTCTTCTTTCACCCCGTCCATGGGCACCACCTCGACGGGGCCCAGCCGCCGCAGCGCCTCGATCACGTCCAGAATGAGTTCTTCAGGCGCGGAGGCCCCCGCGGTGAGGCCGATGGCGTCCCTGCCCTCCACCCAGGCCGGATCGAGCGCGGTGCTGTCGGCGATCAGGTAGCTGGGGATCCCCTCCTCCAGGCCGATCTCGCGCAGGCGATTGGAGTTGGAGCTGTTCTTGGCCCCGACGACCAGGATCACTTCGGCCATCTTGCACATGTCGCGGACGGCGGTCTGGCGATGCTGGGTGGCGTAGCAGATGTCGCTGGTGTCGGGCCCGACGATGTCGGTGAAGCGCGCCGTCAGCGCCTCGATCACCGCCTTGGTGTCATCGACGCTGAGGGTGGTCTGCGTCACGTAGGCCAGTGGCTGATCGCACGGCAGATCGAGCGCCGCCACGTCGGCGACGGTGGAGATCAGGTGCACCGGCGCGTCGATCTGGCCGATGGTGCCTTCGACTTCGGGATGGCCGGCGTGACCGATGAGGATCATGGTGCGGCCCTGGCGCACATAGCGCTTGGCCTGCATGTGGACTTTGGTGACCAGCGGGCAGGTGGCGTCCAGCACCGGAAGGCTGCGCGCCGCCGCCGCCTGGAAGACCGAGCGGGCGACGCCATGGGCGCTGAACACCGCGTGGGCGCCGTCGGGGACCTGATCGATCTCCTCGACGAAGATCGCGCCCTTGGCTTTTAGGTTGTCGACCACATGGCGATTGTGGACGATCTCATGCCGCACATAGACCGGCGCTTGGTATTTATCGAGCGCCCGTTCCACGATCTCGATCGCCCTGACGACGCCGGCGCAGAATCCGCGGGGCTGGGCCAGGATCACCTTCATGCGTAGCGGCTCCATCGGTGCGCCGGACCGAGGGCCAAGCGAAGCGCACGCCGATAGCAGGTATGGGCCGCGTGCGGGAGTGCAAGGGGAACACAGGCGAGCGTGCGTTCCGCTGCGATCACGCGCGCAAGCGGCCGGCGACGGCGGCGGCCGCCATGGCGGGCCGCGCACCAAGGCGAACCGCGATCTCGGCGGCGCGCGCGGCCTCGGCTTTGCGGGCGGTGCGCGCATAGACCTGGGCGAACTGGAGGTAGATGGCCGGACGGCCGGGGTCCTGCTTCAAAGCACGCGTGAGGGACGCCTCCGCCGCCATGAAATCCCGGCGCCCGGCCGCGCATACCGCCAGCCCGACCTCGGCGGAAGCGTTGGATGGCTCCTTGGCCAGGATCGCCTTGAACACCCGCTCGGCGCCGCCCGGGCGCGAGGCGGCAAACCACACGGCCGCGGTGGTGAGCAGGGTCCCGACATCGGAGTCCGACTCGGCCCGGAGGAGCCAGGGTGAAGCGCTGGATCTCTCGTTGCGCAGCACGTGATAGGCGCCGTGCGCCAGCGGCCCCCAGCCTCGGTCCGGCGCGGCCCTGAGGAGCGCGTCGCCGAGCGCCGGCAGGGGATCGGCTTCCTCGAGGGCCACGTGCGCCCGGACCCGCACGCGCAGGGCGGTTACGTTGACCGGATCCTGAAGCAGCGCCGCCTGGGCGGCCTTGCCAGCGCCGGCGGGATCGCGGTCAAGCATCATCAGGGCCAGATCGGCGAGACCCTGCGCGCGCCAGGCGCGCGAGGGCCTGGGAGGCGGACGATAGCCGCGGCGGCGAAGCGCGTAGACAAGCGCGGCGTCCGCCCGGGCCGGCGGTTCGATCTTCGGTGACGGCGCCGGAGCGAGGGGGCCGCCGCCAGCGACGGAGATCAGGCGCCGCCCCGGCAGAGCGACGTCCTCCAGCCCGAACCGTGCAAGCACGGTGGGTGCGATGTCGAGGAGGCTCCCGCCAAGGAAGTCCGGGTCGGCTCCGACGCCGTCGCCCGCGGCCAGCACGACGCCGGGCGCGCCGCCCCAGCCGGGTGATACGATCAAGATGAGCGCATCCTGGCCCGCGAGCGCAGCCAGCCGGCCGACCAGCGCATCGACGAAGCGCCACGCGGCCGGGATCACTTCCTGAAGATGCGCCTCGCCGCGACGCTCGAACGCCGCCCTGGCCTGACCGATACAGGGCTGGTGAACGAACAACGCCTCAACGCCGACCTCCTCCAGCATCCACACCGCCGCTGACTGGATGGTCGCGGCGCGGGCGAGGCCGACCGCGAGCGCGGGCAGGACGTCGTCCCGCGCCGGGTCGATCGCCGCCCGCGCCGGGACGAATGGCACAAGCATGGCGCCGGAGATCTGGCTTGGATGCACCCGGCGGGTGCGCATGGTGTCGCGAACGTCGTCGGGCACGCAGCGACGCGGGAGCGCCCAATCCTGCGGCTCGCGCGCGGAGGATTGGGGAAACCGATCGTCGATGTGTACGCCCGGCCAATCGGCCCCAGGCCGGCTGGCCGGCCACGCCACGGACGCGGTGGAGACCCAGGCCGCCGCCAAGCGGGCCCACACCGGGTTCACGCGCCAGGACGCCTTGCCGGATGCGCGTAGCCCGCCCGGCCACTCCTCCTGCTCGCGCCAGACGCCATGGACCTCGGGCTGGAGGCCGGTCGCGATCGAGGCCCAGGCGGCGGGCCCGTCCGACACCGGCGCGCCGGCGAGCCAGCCGGCGACGCCACGCGCTCGCAGCGCGGCCAACTCGGTCAGGCGACCGCTCCGCGTGGCCGCGTCGAACCCGGCCCAGTCGAGCCCGGAGGCCCCGATCAGAAGTAGCCTGGGCACCGAGCCGTCCGTCCTGCTAAATCCGGCTCATGGGAGAGATCGCCGTCACCCTCGCGTCCGACCAGGAAGCGCGGGCCTGCTTGGCGCTGTTGCCGGAGGCTAGGGACGCGCCGGCTGAACTGCTGATCGCGCGGCGCGGACGCGCTTTCGCCGGCGCGGCGGCGCTCTTGTGGCAGAGCGGGGCGACACCTGCCGGGTTTCCCACCGCGATCCACGTGGTCCCGGAGCAGCGCCGACAAGGCGTGGGCCGTGAATTGCTCGGCGCCGCCGCCGACCTCGCCGCCGAAGAGACGATCGGACTGTGGTCGATGACCCCCGTCGCCGAGCAAAGCGACGCGGCGCGGTTCATGTACGCGTGCGGGTGCGTGCCGAAACGGCGCGAGCGTCACTTCGAGGCCGCCGTCGACGCCCTGCTCGATGTCGTGGCGCCCAAGGCCGATCGCATGCGCGCCCGGGGCCACGTGCCGAACGACTTGCGGATCCAGGGCTTGGCCGACGCGCCGCTGGAGGAGGTGGGCTGGGTGGTGTCCTCCGGACTCGGCGGCGACCAGGGGGCGACGCTCAGCGCGCTTCGCCGGCGCGCACCTGGTGGCTCCGAACATGCAGGCGACAGATCGTCGCTGGTGATTCGCGAAGGCCGAGTGTGGGGCGTGATACTTTGGCGAGTGGTCGACGGCGTGGGCGTGGTCGACGCCCGTGTCGTTCACGCGACGTGTCGGGGGGCCTGGCCCAACGTCGTGCTGCTCGAAGCCGGCCTGCGCCGCGCCCGCGACGAAGGCGTCTCTCGCTTCCGCTTCCACTGCGACGACACCGTCCGCGACACCCTCAGTCTCGCGCGGCGGTGCGCCGCGGTGGAGACTGAAACGAAGGCGACCTGGTATTACGCCATCGCCGCCGATTGACGCCGGCGGCGAGCGATGCGCACAGCGCCACCGGCCATGGCAGCCCCGGCAATCAGCAGAGCCCACGCGTCCGGCTCCGGGATCCCTAAAGTCAGCACGGTTCCGAAGTATCCGTGATACACCCCCGGTGTCAGTGTGAACGAACTCCCGGTATAAGGTGTCCCAGACAAAGAAAAATCCAATTTGTAAGGTGTAACACCGGCTCCGCTGTTCGTTCCGGTCCCAAACTTGCCCTCAAGGTTGGCGTCGGCGAAGAATAGGGAATTGTTCCCTGCGGAATCACTGGTCAAGGTAAAGTCGTAAACGCCAAGTGTTCCCTGATCGACGTACCCCGTGGTCTCAACGTCGAAAGTCTCGCTGTAACCATGGAAATACGGATTGACGAGCGAGCCCGCAAGCTCGGTGCCGGCGTGGGCGGCGGGAACGAGCATCATCGAGCCAGCCGTGGCCGCTGCGAACGCGCCGAAGGCTGTCCGCTTGGAAGCGTCCGCGGTCGGAACGCCGCTCGGCGCCAGCATCGCGATCGCGAACTTCATCTTGCTCATGGATGTACCCCTGAATCGCGCCGCGCTCGAATGACCGCCTGACGTCTGACCGAGGTCCGATGGGCGTGCAAGAGGATATTCAACTCGAACTTTGGATAATCCGCCCGAGGGTGCTGATTGTGCTCTCGGCGACCGGAGATAGTCATAACACGACGATTCGCGACGTCAGAACTCACTACACGCTGACGCTCCGCGACGCGTGGATCTACCCGGACAACCGCGTGAAAGGTCTCCCTCAGATCGCTACTCCGGACTTCGGCGAAACTGCTGGATCGGAGTGTCTCATCGCCGACGCTCGGGGGGTCGACGATGAGGATCCGTACAGCCTACGGGGCGCGGCGGAGCGTCAGCTCGCCGATGCCGGCGGCGACGTTGAGGCCAGTGAGGCCCTCGACGCTGACGGGTTGCAGGGCGATGCTGCGGTTGGAACCTCCGATCAGGGCGTTCGCGCCGACGCCGACGCCGACGGAGGCGCCCGCGGTCACCCCGCCGTAGTGTCCCGCGAGGGCGCCGCGTCTGAGGTCGGCGGTCGGCGCGACCACAGACCAGATCAGGACGCCCGATTGCTGATAGCCGATATCGACGCCGAACTTGGAGATGTTGCCGGAATAGCGCTCGACGCGATTGTTGGGGCCGGTGAATATGCAGCGCACGGAGCGGGATGCGCCAAAAACGAACCCCCAGCCCGAGGCTTCATGGCACGAGAGCGTTCCGACCTTGATGTTATCGGCGCTCGCCTGGCTGGCCAGGGTGAGGGCCCCCAGCAGCGAGAGGCACAGCAGTCGTCCACTCATGTTCGATTTCCTTTGATTGGCTGTTCAGCCGATAGCGCCATCCATGCCTCGCGTCGCGGGTTCCCCGCGTCGCATCGATCGATGGATGACCTCCGCGCCGGCACAACGTCGCCTAACGTGACCAGGCGGCTTAGGTTCCACGGATGAGGCGAGGATTGCCCAGCCCTGACGTCAGCGCATTCGGCCGGCCCCTTACGCCGGGCGAGTGGCGGGCGCTGAGCGCTGGCCTCGCCGGCGCCTTGCGCGCGGCCGGGGCGCGTCCCCTGATCCGCTCATCGGCCCACCCGGCGGCGCGCGTCGCCGCCGTCTGGCGCGGGACGCCGATCCTGACCCGCGGCGATGCGGTGTGGTGGCCAGGCGCCCCGGCCGACTTCTCCACTCACGGCCTGGAGAGGGGCATGGCCACGCTCCAGCACGAACTACAGCATGTGCTCGACTATCGCATCGGCCGGCTCACCGCCGCCCGCTACCTCGGGCATCCGCGCCACTGGACGTATCGGTGGCGCCTGGACGCCGAGACCTCATGGGACGAACTGGGCGCGGAGCAGAGGGCGTCCATGGCCGAATATCTATGGTTGGCGGAGCGTGGGCTGGCGGCCGGCTGCGACCTCGACGCCGTGCGGCGGCTGATCCCCTGGGCGTGAGGCGATCTCCGCTTCGGCCACCCAAGCACCCGCGTGGTTGCGCGCGAAGTGGGACTTCCTATTCCTGAGTCGCCCGCCGGTAAGCCGCGTACGCAGGCTGATCGATCGCCAGCTTGGCCAGGGTGGTCGTCCACAGATGGTCGGCAAGGCCAGGTGCGTCCAGCCGGATCGCGCCCGCCTCGATCGCCTCGCACAGGGCGGCGTTGAGCTCCAGGAGGGTCCCGTCCCGCCCGAGCAGGACACCAAGCCGCTGCGTTTCGGCGACATCGGCGGCGGGCTCGAGTTCGATTTGCCGCCGCACGAGGTCCAGCGCGTTGGCCGCCACCCGCACCAG
>Ga0302314_10008047_pt1 | contig 18843 bp, 8 predicted proteins | sample III_Palsa_N2_3_FD_200533 | JGI IMG/M metagenome (GOLD analysis project Ga0302314, IMG submission 200533) | Peat permafrost microbial communities from Stordalen Mire near Abisko, Sweden - III_Palsa_N2_3 | ecosystem: Environmental > Terrestrial > Soil > Palsa > Peat permafrost | place: Sweden...
GCGCGGTGAGCGCGTGGCGCTCTCTCCTCGCGCTCGACCCCAATGACCGGCGCGCCCAGGATGCGCTGAAGAAGAAGTACCTGGCGCTCGGCCGGTGGGACGACCTGGAGGTCTTCTACGCGGAGAGCGGGAAGTGGGACGAGTTCATTCGCGTCCTCGAGCAGCAGGAGGCCAAGGAGACCAACCCCCAGGCCAAGATCTCGCTCCTCTTCAAGATCGCCCAGCTCTGGGCGGACAAGAAGCAAAAGCTCGATCGCGCGGCCAAGGCCTACGAGAAGGTGCTCGAGCTCGAGGCGGACAACCTGCAGGCCGCCGAGGCGCTCATCCCCATCTACACCGCCGCCAACAACGGCAAGGCGCTGGCCAACGCCATCGAGGTGAAGCTCGGTCACGAGCAGGATCCGTCGGCCAAGCTGGAGCTCTATCGCGAGGTCGCGGGCCTCTACGAGGGCAAGGTCAAGGACCCGCTGAAGGCCTTCGACCGCTATCTGGCCGCCTTCGAGCTCTTCGCCGGCGACGCGCGCACCAGCGAGGACGTGGAGCGCGCCGCCAAGGCCACCTCGCGATGGGACGAGGTGGTGGCCGCGTACCGCCGCGCCATCGATGCCGCCGACGCGAGCGGCGATCGCGACGCGGCCATCATGTTGCGTCTGCGCCTGGGCCGCGTCCTGGTCGACAACCTCCAGAGGGTCGACGACGCGCTCGAAGCCTACCGTTCGGTGTACGAGGCGGACGGCGAGAACGCCGAGGCCATCGGCGCGCTGGAGCGCCTCTATCGCCAGACGTCGCGCTTCTCCGATCTTCTCGGCATCTACGAGAAGCAGCGCGATCTCTCCACGACGAGCGACGAGAAGAAGAGCATCAACTACGAGATCGCCAAGCTCTACGAGAACGAGATCAAGGACGTCGACAAGGCCATCGAGACCTACGTCCAGATCCTGGAGGACGAGGGGACGGACGCGCACGCCCTGGCCGCGCTCGACGTCCTCTACGGCCGCTTGGGTCGGTGGGAGCCCTACGTCGACGTCCTGCGCCGACGGATCGAGCTCGACGTCGCCGAGGTCGAGCTCATCGATCTGAAGTACCGCCTCGGTCAGACGCTGGAGAAGCACCTCTCCGACGCGGCCGCCGCCCTGGAGAACTATCGCGAGATCCTCTTTGTCGATCCCGCCCACGAGGGTGCGCGCAGCGCCCTCGAGGCCATGCTCCAGGGCGCGCTGCAGGCCGAAGCCGCCGCCATCCTGGAGTCCATCTACGAGGAGCGCGGCGACTGGCCCCAGCTCATCGACGCCCTGGAGATCTTGAGCGCCAGCCAGAACGACGTCGAGAGACGCGTGGCGCTCAAGCTGAAGGCGGCGCGCATCAGCGCCGAGCGCGTGAACGACTTCAAGCACGCCTTCGTGGTGCTGGCCTCCGCGCTGCGCGACGATCCTTCGCTGGCCGGCACGCGCGACCAGATCGAGGGAATCGCCGATGCGTCGGGCGCCCAGCGCGAGCTGGTCGCGCTCTACGGCGAGCTCGCGGAGAGCATGACCGACGCAGCCCTGGCGCGCGACTACTGGCTGCGCATCGCGGGGATCGACGACCGCCTGGGCGACGTCGACGAGGCGGCTCAGGCCTATTACAAGGTCCTGGCCATCGACCCGGGGGATCCCGAGGCGCTGACTGCGCTCGAGCAGCTCTTCACCCGCACGCAACGGTGGAAGGACCTCATCGGGGTGGTGGAGCGCCGCATCGAGCAGACCCACGACGCCAAGGACCGCGAGACCCTCTACGGATCGATGGCGCAGATCTACGACGAGCGCCTCGGTCGGCCCGACGACGCGGTCGCCGCGTACCAGAAGGTGCTGGAGATCGACCCGGGCAGCGATCGCGCGCTCGAGGCCCTCGACGGCCTCTTCGTTCGCCAGAAGATGTGGGGTGACCTCGCGGAGAACCTGGAGTCGCAGCTGGCGCTCGCGGCCAGCGACGAATCGCAGCTGGCGCTGATGCTCCGCCTCGCGGCGCTGCGCGAAGGCGAGATGGGCCTGGTCGACGTGGCCATCGAGGGCTACCGGCAGGTGCTCGAACGCGCACCTACCAACGCGCGGGCTCTGGCGGCGCTGGAACGACTGGGCAAGGACCCCAAGCACGAGCTCACCATCGCCGACCTGCTGGAGCCGCTCTACCGGCACATCGGCGACTGGCAAAAGCTGGTGGGCGTCCACGAAGTGCAGGTCCGTCGCAGCCGGGACGTGACGCGCCGGGTGGAGCTGCTTCACCAGATCGCGCAGCTCTACGAAGACTCCGCGGCCGACCTCGCCTCGGCGTTCGCCACGCTGGCGCGGGCCCTCCAGGAAGACCCCTCCAACGAAGCGACCCAGCAGCAGCTCGATCGCGTGGCGCGCGCCACGGGACGCTTCGACGATCTGGCCCGCGTCTTCCAGGATCTCGCCGCCCAGATCGACGACCCCACGCTGGCCAGCGCGCTCACCATGACCAGCGCGCGCGTGCAGGAGAACGATCTCGGCAACGTCGACACCGCCATCGCGCTCTACCGCAAGGTGCTGGAGATCGACCCGCTCAATCTCTCTGCGGCGGAGGCGCTGGAGCGCCTCTTCCGGACCACCGAGCGCTACCAGGAGCTCTCCGTCATCCTGCAGCGGAAGTCCGAGGTGCTCGAGGAGCCGCTGGAGAAGAAGGACGCCCTCTTCCAGGCTGCGGCCATCGAGGAGGACGTGCTCAACCGCTCCGAGGCGGCCATCGCCGTGTACACCAAGGTGCTGGAGATCGACGGCGACGATCTGCGCGCCATCGACGCGCTCATCCGCCGCTACCTCGATCTGTCACGCTGGCAGGATCTCCTCGCGGTCTACGCGAAGAAGGCCGATCTCGTCGCCGACGTCGACGAGAAGAAGGGGATCTACTACCAGGTCGGCGCGGTCTTCGAGCGCGAGCTCGGCGACGTCCCTCGCGCCATCGACACGTACACCAAGATCCTCGAGCTCGATCCGGACGATCTGCAGGCGCTGTCGCGCCTCGACGTCCTCTACGAGCACGCCCAGAACTGGTCGGAGCTCCTCTCGGTGCTGACGCGCGAGAGCGAGATGACCGGCGACCCCAACGAGGCGATCAGCTTCCAGTACCGGATCGCCGAGCTCTACGAGAAGCACCTCGAGGACGTGCCGCGCGCGGTGGAGCTCTACCGGGAGATTCTCCAGCGCCAGCCGGATCACGAGCCGACCCTGCGCGCTCTCGAGGGACTGAAGGACGGCGACCGGGACCCGCTGGGCGCTGCCGCGGTGCTGGAGCCGGTCTACGAAGCGACCAGCGACTGGCCGAAGCTCATTCGCGTGCACGAGGTTCAGGTCCGCCGCGCCACCGATCCGTTCCAGCAGGTCGAGCTGCTGCATCGCATCGCGCGGCTCTACGAGGACGCCCTCGGCGATCACGCGTCGGCGTTCGATACGCTGGCGCGGGCGCTGCCGCTGGACGACGGGAACGAGCAGACGCTCGGGAACCTCGAGCGCCTGGCCATGGCGGTCGACCGCTGGCCGGCGGTCGCCGCGCTCTACGACGAGGAGCTCGACAAGCTCGGGCGCAGGGACACCCCCGATCGCTTCGTCGAGCTCGGTCTCCGCAACGCGCAAGTCTTCGAGGTTCAGCTCGAGGACGTCGACGGCGCGATCGCCCGCTACCGCCGCGTCCTCGACGCCGAGCCGGAGAACCTCAGCGCCATCCGTGCGCTCGACCGCCTTTACGCGCAGACCGCGCGCTGGGCGGAGCTCGCCAGCATCCTCGGCCGGGAAGCCGAGATTGGCCAGTCTCCCGACGAGATCCTGGAGCTCAAGCACCGACTCGGTCAGGTCGAGCAGACCCGCCTCGGGAACCTCGACGCCGCCATCGCCGCCTACCGCGACGTCATCAACGCGGCCCCCGAGCACCAGGCCACGCTGGAGGCGCTGGAGGCGCTCTTCGCCAGCGGGGCCAAGCAACCAGAAGTGGGGGAGATCCTCGAGCCGCTCTATCGCGCGACCGGCGAGTGGGAAAAGCTGGCCACCGTCTACGAGGCGCAGCTGGCGCACACGCAGGGTCAGGACGATCGGCTGGCCGCCTATTACCGGCTCGCCGAGCTCTTCGAGGAGAAGCTCCTCGACCCGGCGAGCACGCTCGCCGTCACCATCCGCGCCATCAAGGAGTTTCCCCTCGACGAGAAGGCCGGCGAGGAGGCGCCGCGGCTGGCGGGCGTCGTCGACGGAGGCTGGGAGACGCTGGCCAACGCCTACGCCGACGTGCTCGGGGTCCACACCGATCCCGGGGTGCAGCGCTCGATCGGCCGCCGTCTGGCGCGCACCTTCGAGGACGAGCTGGGCGACATCGGCAAGGCCGAGGAGACGTACAAGTACGTTCTCGGCGTCGACGCCACCGACGTCGAGGCGCTCGCCAACCTCGATCGCATCTACCTCTCCCTCGAGTCCTGGCAGGACCTCGCGCAGATCCTGGAGATGCGCGTCCACGCCACCACCGAGGGCCTCGAGCTGGTCGAGCTCTACGCGCGGCTGGGAGAGCTCTACGAGACGCGCCTGGCCGACTTGCCGAACGCCATCCGCGCCTACGGCCGCATCTTCGACGAGCTCGACAAGACGCACGAGGGGACCATCCAGGCTCTGGCGCGCATCTACGAGCAGCAGGAGGCCTGGAAGGAGCTCGACGCGGTCTACCTGCGCGAGCTGGAGAACGCCGCCGGCGACTCGGCCGAGGCGGACATCCGGTCCAAGATCGCCCATCTCGCGGCCGACAAACTGGGCCAACCCGAGCGCGCCATCGACACCTGGAAGGCCGTGCTCGACCTTCGCGGTGAGGATCCCGAGGCGCTGCGCGCGCTCTCCGACCTCTACGAGTCGCTCGCCCAGTGGGCGAAGCTGGTGGACATTCTGGAGCGCGAGTTCGACATCGCCTCCAGCGACGAGGAGCGCGTCGCGATCCTGACCCGCCGGGCGCGTACCACCAGCGACAAGCTGGGTCGCGACGAAGCCGCGCTGGACGACTGGAACCGCGTCCTCGACATCGAGTACGCGAACCTCACCGCGCTGCGCGCCATCGCCGACATCCGGCGGCGTCAGGGCGAGCCCAACGAGCTGCTGACCGCGCTGCACCAGCTGGTGGACCGCGCGGCGTCGCTGCTCGATGGCGCGGAGCTGAAGGAAATCTTCCGCGAGCTGGGCAAGACCTACGGGGCCCAGCACCAGCCGTACGACGCCGCCGATGCCTGGCGAAAGCTCCTCGAGGTCGGTCCCGACTTCGAGGCCATGTCAGCGCTGGAGGCCATCTACCGCGGCGAGGAAAAGTGGACCGACGTCATCGGCGTGAAGATGCAGCGCGCCGAAGCGCTGGCCGAGCCGGCCGAACGCATCGAAGAGCTGCGGAGCATCGCCGCCTTGTGGCGCGACCCGACGGGCGACCCGGACGGAGCGCGCGCCGCCTACGAGAAGATTCTCGAGATTGACCCCACCCACGACGAGGCTTTCTCCGAGCTGGAGAAGCTGCACAACACGGCCGGGCGCTGGGAGCCGCTGGTGGAGCTCCTGCTCGCGCGACTCGAGACGCGGGAGGAGACCAGCGAGAAGACCGAGCTCCTGCGCAAGATCGCGCGCGTCTTCGAAGAGAAGCTGGACGACAAGAACCAGGCCCTCGACGCGCTGGTCAACGCCCTGGCCCTGGACTTCCACGACCGCGAGACCGCCCGCTACCTGGAGCGCATGGCGCAGGCCACCGGGCGCTGGGCGGAGGTGATCCAGACGGTCAACGGATGGCTGAAGCAGCAGACCGAGCCGCGCGACAAGATCCGCCTGTGCCTGCACCTGGCCAAGTGGTACGGCGACGACCTCGGACACCCGGAGTACGCGCAGCCGTATTACGCGCAGATCATCCAGCTCGATCCGCAGAACGTGGGCGCCATGCGCCAGCTGGCGAGCCTCTACAAGAAGGCCGGCAACTGGCAGCAGATGGGCTCGACCCTGACGCGCGCGCTCGACGTCGCCACCAACGACATCGACCGCAAGGAGGTCCTCAACGATCTCGGGGAGCTGCTCGACTCGCACATGCAGCAGACCGAGCAGGCCATCTCCTCGTTCCAGCGGGCGCTGGAGGTGGACCCCCATTTCCTCCCGTCGCTGGAGAACCTCGAGCGCATCTTCGCCGCGCGCGGGCAGAACCGCGATCTGGTCGACGTGCTGCAGCGGAAGGTCCAGGCCACCAAGGACCCGGCGCAGAACGCGGGAACCAAGCTTCGCATCGCGCAGCTCTACGAGTCGAGCCTGGGAGACGCATCGCGCGCGGCGCAGGTCTACCGCGAGGTCATCGAGATCGAGCCGAACAACATCCATGGCCTGCGCGGTCTGACGCGGGTCTGCGAGGTCCTCGAGCAATGGCCCGAGCTCGTCACCGTGCTGGAGCGGCAGCTCGACGTGGTGACCACCGAGCGGGAGAAGATCGAGGCGCTCATGCACCTCGCGACGCTCCACGAGGAGCACTTCCTCAAGGCCGACCTGGCGGCGCAGCGGCTCGAGCAGGTGCTCGAGGTCGACCCCAACAACGAGGAGGCCTACTTCAAGCTGGAGCGCAACTACCGCAAGCTGCGGCAGTGGCTCGACCTCATCAATACCTACGATCGGCACATCGCAGCGACGCTCGAGCGCAAGACCAAGGTCGAGCTCTACGGCGCCATCGCCCAGGTCTACGCCGACGAGGTCGAGGACGCGGAGCGCGCCATCGACGCGTACAAGAACATCGTCGACCTCGACGAGCAGAACATCCCCGCGCTCGAGGCGCTGGCCAAGCTGAACGACAAGCTGGGGGACGCGGCGCAGTCCATCGACTACATGACGCGCGTCGCCGAGCTGACGCAGGACACCAAGCAGCGCGTCGATTCGTTCTACCGCATCGGCAAGGCTCTCGACGAGAAGCTGAACGATCGGGTGGCGGCGCAAGAGCGCTACGAGATGGCGCTCGATCTCGATCCCTCGCACTTGCCGACGCTGGCCGCGCTCCGGCAGATCGCCATCGACAGCGCGGACTACGACAAGGCCGCGCGCTACCTGGACCAGGAGCAGAGCTACACCCAGGCTCCGCGCCAGCGCGCGCGCCTGCTGGTGGAGCTGGGAAAGCTGCGCGAGGAGATGCTGGGCGACCACGCCAGCGCCGTCCTCGCCTGGCAGACCGGCCACGAGGCCGACCCGGAGAACGAGGACGCGGCGCTCCCGTTGGTGGACGAGTACATCAGCCAGAAGGACTGGGAACGCGCCGAGCCGCTGCTCGAGATGCTGGTCAGAAAGAGCGGCAAGCGCGACCGCGGCGAGCAGCACACCCTCCAGAACAAGCTCGGCCAGGTGTGCGCGGCGCTGGGCCAGGACGACAAGGCCCTCAAGGCCTACACCGCGGCGCACCAGCTGGACCTGACCGACCAGGTCACCATCCGCGGCCTGGCGGACGTGTGCTTTCGCCTGAAGGACTGGGGCGCGGCCCTCACCAACTACCAGAAGGTGCTCACCGCCCTCGGTGAGGACGAAGCGGAGGCGCGCGCCGACGTCTATTACCGGCTTGGTTGCATCAAGCGCGAGCAGGGGCAGGCCAAGCAGGCCATCAACAACTTCGAGAAAGCCCTCTCCGTCGACGCGGCGCACCGCCCGACGCTCGAAGCGTTGGTCTCACTCTACAACGAGCTCAAGGACTGGAAGCAGGTCGTCGCCTACCGGCGGCAGATCCTCGACAACGTGTTCGAGGGCGACGAGCGCTTCCACATGCTCAACGAGATCGCCGACGTCTGGAACGACCAGGACAAGAACCCGGGCAAGGCCATCGAGGCCCTCGAAGAGGCGCGCGAGCTCCAGCCGCTGAACCCGGGGCTCTTGCACAAGCTCATCGCGCTCTACCAGGCGACCGAGAACTGGTCGAAGATGATCGACACGCTCCAGGCCATCGCCGAGAGCGAGAAGGACCCCGGCCGCAAGAGCAAGTTCCTCTACGCGATGGCGCAGCTTTATCGCGACAAGGAGGGCGATCAGGACAAGGCGGTGGAGCTCTTCAGCGAGGCGCTCGATCTCAACCCGTCCTACCTCGAGGCCTTCGAGCGCATCAACAAGCTCCTCACCGGGAAGAAGGACTGGAAGGCGCTGGAGCGCGCCTTCCGCAAGATGCTCCTCCGGATGTCGGCGGCGAACGTCGCCAACCCGGATCTGGAGTTCACGCTCTGGCACAACCTCGGCCTCATCTACCGCGACCGGCTGAAGAACCTGACCAGCGCCATCGAGTCGTTCAAGATGGCCACGCACTTCAAGCCGGACGAGGCGGTGGAGCGGCAGATCCTGGCCGAGCTCTACGAAGCTACCGATCAGACCGAGGCGGCGATTGGCGAGCACGCCATGGTCCTCCAGAAGGACCCCCTGCGCGTCGACCCGTACCGCAGCCTCTACAAGCTTTACCTGCGCATGCACGAGTACGACCGGGCCTGGTGCATGTGCGCGGCCCTGGCCTTTCTGCGAAAGACCGACGACGAGGAGCAGCGCTTCTTCGAGGACTACCGGCCCGCGGGAATGCTCCAGGTGAAGAGCCGTCTCGACAACGAAGCGTGGGTGAGAAACCTCTTCCACCGGGACGAGAACATCTACATCGGGAAAATCTTCGAGATGCTCACACCCGCGGCCATCGTCGCGAAGACCAACCAGCTCCGTACGCAGAAGCAGCTCCCGGTGCTCGATCGGCGTTTCCGGCAAGACCTGGCAAAGAGCACGGTGACGTTTGCCAGGACCTTCGGGTGGGCCGCCGAGGTGCTGGGGGTCACCGCACCGGAGCTCTACGTCCGCAACGACGTGCCCGGCGCGCTCACCGCCGTCGCCGCCATTCCGCCGGCCAGCGTGGCCGGGCAGACCGTCCTCACCGGGTTCACGCCGCAGGAGCTCACCTTCATCGTCGGCAAGCACCTCTCCGGCTACCGCGGCGAGCACTACATCAAGAACCTCTTTCCGACCCTCAACGAGCTCAAGGTCATCCTCTTCGCCGGCGTGAAGCTGGTGATGGGCGACTTCACGGTGCCGGGGGAGATGGCGCAGGCGGTCAACGCCACGGCGACGGAGCTGGTCAAGCACATGCAACCGCTCCAGCGCGAGTCCTTGCGCAAGGTGGTGCAGACCTGGATGGAAGACGGCGCCAAGGCCGATCTGAAGCGGTGGATGCAAGCCACCGAGATCACCGCCTGCCGCGCCGGGCTGCTGCTGTGCGCAGACCTGGAGATCGCCAAGAAGATCATCGCGGCCGAGCCCCAGCTGCCCGGCGATATCCCCCCCGCCGAGAAGATGAAGGAGCTTCTGGTGTTCTCGGTCAGCGAGCAGTACTTCGCCTTGCGCAAATCGCTGGGCATCGCGGTGGGCTGACGGCGATCGACCTTGTCACCACGCAACATCGACCGGTCCGGGTCGATGGGGTTGGTGCGAGAGGAAGATCGCCGCATGCCGCCCCCTATCGAAGAACCGCCGCCGTCGTCGAAGACGCTCGAGATCGCGGTCATCCCGCCCGCAGGCACGTGGCTGGTGGAGCTTCAGGACGACGCGGGGGCGCGTCGCGTGCCTCTCACCAAGGAGCGGCTGGTCATCGGCACGTCGGCGACGGCGGACCTGATGGTCCACGACGTCACCGTCAGCTCGCGTCACTGCGCGCTCTCGGTCCTGGGAGACGGCGTGGCCATCGAGGATCTCGGCTCGCGCAACGGGACGTTCGTGGGCAGCGCGCGCGTGCGGGAGGCGTGGGGGAGGGCAGGGACCGCGGTGGCCATCGGTCACTCCACGCTGGTCGTTCTCGTCGCCGAGGGCAGGGAGACCGCTCTCCAGCCCGGCGATCCCCTGTCGGGACTGGCCGGTGCGTCCATCGCCATGCGGCGCCTGGCCGACCAGGTGCGCCGGCTGGCCCGCCACGCGCTGCCCGTGCTCATCGCCGGTGAGAGCGGGACGGGCAAGGAGCTCATCGCCCGCGCCCTTCACCAGGAGGGGCCGCGCCGCGAGCGTCCCTTCGTGGCCATCAACGTCACCGCGCTACCGCGCGACCTCGTGGAGAGCGAGCTGTTCGGACACGAGCGAGGCGCCTTCACCGGTGCGCACGCACGGCGGGTGGGTGCCTTCGCCGAGGCGGACGGCGGCACGCTGTTCCTCGACGAAGTGGGCGACCTCCCGCTCGACGCCCAGCCGAAGCTCCTGCGGGCGCTCGATGGATACGAGGTGCGGCGCGTCGGGTCGCCGGGGAGCGGCCGCCGCGGCGACGTCCGGGTGGTGGCGGCGACGCACGCTCCGCTCGAGCAGCGCGTCACCGCCGGCGAGTTCCGGCGCGATCTCTTCCATCGCCTGGAGTGCTTCGTGGTCCACGTGCCGCCCTTGCGCGAGCGCCGTGGAGACATCGCCGCCATCGCGCGCGAGCTCCTGCACCAGCTCGCGCCCCAGGTGGGACCCCGCGATCTCACCCCGGCGGCGCTGGCGCGTCTCGCCGCGCACGAGTGGCCGGGGAACGTGCGCGAGCTACGGAACGTCCTCTGTCGAGCGGCGGACGCCACCACGCGCATCAGCGGCATCGACGCGCGCGACGTGGACGTGGGCATGCGCCGCGACTCTTCGGCGCACGCCGGCAGCGTGACCCCGCAGGCCGCGCGCGCCCTTCTCCGCCAGCACGAGGGCAATCTCAGCGCGGCGTCGCGGGCGGCGGGGATGCCGAGGACGTCGTTTCGCAAGCTCCTCGGAGAGTGAGAGCCGGGGGAAAGAGTGGTACGCAGTCAAGGATGCGCCGCTGGCGACCCCTCGCGTTCATGCTCGTGGCGCCGGTCACCGGATGCACCTGCGGGTCCAAGGCGCATCCGGCGCCCAGCGACGTGCCCAGCGCGGTGGGGGGGCCCATCGTCTCGGCCAGCGACGGCGGTGCGGGGAGTGCCGGGGCGAGGCTCGACCTGGCCGTGTTCTCGGCGCCCATCGCCGCGGCGCGGGTCTCGCACCAGGACATCGTGGCCGGGCTGGTGGCCGCCGAGGGCGTGGTTCGCGTCATGGGGATCGTCGACGGCAAACCTGGGTGGGCCACCGACGTTCTCCCGGGCGTCAGCTGGGCGCCCGACGCCGAGCTTCATGCGCAGGCCGCCGGCGACGGGGGAGTCGCGCTGGTGTGGCGGGGACTGCGCTCGGGCAAGGTCGGGCGCACGCTGATCCTGCTCGGCCCGCGCGGCGAGATCCGCAGCGAGGCGACGGCGATCGGCGCCGCCTTCTGCGCCACGGCCGACGGACTGGCCTGGATCGACCCCCGCACCAGCGGCCCCACGCGCGTCGTTGCACGGCGCTGGGGCGAACCCGCGGGCGCCACGGCGGTGTCCGTCGCCCCCGACCGCGATCCCACGCTGGTGTGCGGCGACCACGCCGTCTTCGTCCTCGGGGACGGCGACGACGATCTCACCGCCTCCGTGCTGCTCCCCGGCAGCGCCCCCGCCCGGCCGCCCGCGGTGGCCATCCGGGACGCCGACTTCGGCGACGACGACGAACGCGAGCACGACGCCTATACCCTGGGCGACGACCTCGGCCTGGTCCGCGTCGGCTCGTCGGGGGCCGTCTCCCTTCGCGAGCTACCGCGCGACGGGGCGCCGGGCCCCTGGCGCAGGCTGAAGCAGACCATCCCCGCCGACGACGACGTGATGGCCGTGGACGGCGACGCCGACGCGACCTTCCTCGTCTTCACGCACGACGCCGACGACGCCTGCCCGGGCATCGGCTCGACCGCGGAAGGGGTGCGCGCCCTGCGCGTGGACCGCAAGAGCGGCGCCGAGTCGCTCCTCGATCTCGCCCCCGCGGACTGCGATCGCTCGCCCGGCCCGTTCTGGATCGCCGCCGGAGCGCCCGCGGGGGTCACCCTCGGCTGGGTCGAACGCGCCACCCGCCTGGCCGCCAAGGCGGCCCCCATCGCCGGCGCCTCTCTTCGTACCGTGGCCTCGCTCGGCGCGGCCACGGTGAAGTCCCGGCGCATCGACCTGCAGGCCGACGCCCTGGTCGACGGCGGTTGCGACGACCGTGGCTGCTCCCTCGCGGCCCTCCTCCGCCCGGCCGGCGCCGACGGCATGCAGCCCGAGCCCATCGCCGTCATCGGCTACCCGTAGCCAGCGAGCGTCGTGACGTTCCAGGACGGGGACGGCATTCGCCGCCCCTAGAAACCGCCCGACACCGACAGGCCGCCCAGCGAGGGACCGACCAGGGGCATCACGCGCGGCCCCGTGGTGGCCGCCGCCGCTTCACCCTTGTCGGCGAGCAGCCAGTACACGACGAACCCGATGGTCGCCGCCACCCCCACGCCGACGGCGATGTTCCCCGCCGTCGCGTCCGAGTTCACGTTGTTATTGTCCGTGAGGTACGCGTGGCACGCCTGATCGAACAGAGGCATCTGCGCCAGCCCCTGCGGCGTGCACGTCCCGCTGCCGCCTTTGTGCGCCACGATCTGCGCCGCCGCGGTGTTGGCGTGGCTCTGCGCTTCGTTCTTGAAGACGACCAGGACGCCGGCCGTCGCGTATCCGGCCACGGCGAGCACCCCGACCACCACCGCCGGGACGAGGTTCCTGGGAGGGGACAGCGGGTTCTGGCCATGGCTCGTCTCGGCGACCGGCTCCTTCGCCGGGACCTCGGGCGGGCTCTTGACCACCTCCGGCGCCGGGGGTGGGGTCGGCGTCGTCGGAGTCGCCTCGCTCGCCGGCATCGACGGAGGCGGGGTGGTCGCGGTCGCCAGGGCCGTCCTGCCGAAGTGCGCCGCCGCCGTATCGCCGCCCAGGACGGTCACGCTTTGCGTCTCCGTTGCGCCGTCGGCTCCCCGGAACTTCACGGTGTGCGCGCCTGCCTCCACCGGGACCGCCTCGCCAAGCGGCGCGGTCCCCACCCGCTCGCCGTCGATGGTCACGTCGGTTCCGGCGATCGCCACCACCTCGATGCGCCCGAGCTTCGCGTGCGACTGCGCCAGGCCGTCGGTGGCATCGGCCCGTTGCTTGTCGGTGATCTCTTTTCCCTCGGCCAGAAGCTGCTCGAAGTACTTTTCCCCCTCGAGCACGTGCCCGCTCTTCAGGCAGCTCCACGCCAGGTTGAGAAGGACTGCGGGGTGCTTCTTCAGCGCGTAGGCCTGAAGGAACGAGGCCCGCGCCTGTTCGAACTCGCCCTTGTCGTAAAAGCTCACCCCCTCCTTGAAGCGAGCGCGCGCCATCGCCGTCGTCGCGTCCTCGGCCGGCGCCTGGCCCCGGGCCGGCATCGGAAACGTCATCGGCGCGAGCGCTACGAGAAGGGCAACAGCGAGGGGACGGGTCTTCATGGTCTTCCGTGCGACGGCGGATATGACCCTTCGACCGCCCTCCTGTAAAGAACCATCAGAACGGGACGTCGCGCACGATGGTCGGACCGTTCTTGGGTTTGCCGGGCGGGCGAAGCACCTGGTTCGGGCCGCCGTAGTTCGCTCGCGGCGCGGCCGCTGCGGCCACGTGCGTGGGAGCCGGGGCTACTTGAGGAAGGGCATCCACCGGGACCGGAGCCATGGGAGGCGGAGCGGCAGGCGGCGGAGCGGGCGGCTCGATCGCGGGCGGGACCGCCGCAGCCGCGGTGATCGCCGGCGGAGGTGGGACCGTCGAGGTCTTGTCGTTCGCGGCGGTGGTCGTCGCCGCCGCGGCCGGGGTGGGGTCGCTGCTTCCCGAGGACGACGCGATCCACGCCACCAGGCCCACCACCGCGACGGCGCCCAGGCCGAGTGCGACCCAGACCGTGGTCTTCGACTTGCGCGGATAAGACTCGTCCAGATCGAGCGCCGCCGGCTTCGGTTGGAACGAGCCGGTCGGCGCGAACTGGAACGCCGGCGCCACCGGTCGCTGCGGTGTGAGCGGCCGCTGCAGAGGCCGGGGAAGCGACTCCGCCTGCGCGCTGGGGGAGAGCACATCGTCGGCCACGGCGGCCACGCGCGCGGCGGGCATGCCCGTGAGCGTCGACTCGGGCCGGGTCATCGGCACGGGCTGGGGCTCCGCAGGGGCAATCTCTGCGGCCAGGCCATCCTCGAGAATGACCGAGCTCTCCGGCTCGGGCGACAGCCTGGCTGGCGGCGGCGGGTACGAGCCGTTGCTGGCTTGCGAGCGCGAGGGCACCTCGTTCGCCGCCGCTCGAACGTCGGGAAGCGTCCCGCCTCCCTGCAATGCCTGAACGGCGTCCGGCGAGAGCGAGCCAGGTCCGGTGAAGGGCGCGTCGTCGAGGTCCCAGGAGGGACGGATGGTCGAAGCGAGGCGGTCCGCCTCCTCCGGCGTGAGGCGCGTGCTCCCGAACGCCGCAGGCGCCTTCGGGGCGGTTTCGGCGGGGTGAGGCATGATCCGACCGCAAGAGTAACACTCGACCGGCGCTCAAACAAACACGGCCTTTCCCCCCACCCATTCCCTACGCCGCCTGGACCGGCGCACGTCCAGCGCCTGGCCCGTGGTCCCGCGGCCCGTTTTCTTTCTACGCTTCGAACTCGGCCCGCAGCGTGTCGTCCCAGTCGTCGGCAACCTTTCCCACGGTCTCCAGCAGGTCTTCGAACTCTTCGTAGTCGAGCCCGGAGAGGCGACGCAGCGAACGCACCACCACCTCGTCGCGATGGCTGTCGATGGCGAAAGCGGCGTCCGAGGTGGTCAGGAAAGAGAGCTCGAGCAGCCGGCGGAACAGCGCCTCGCGCCCGGTGACGGGGACGAGCATGATCGGCGCGACGAAGAGAAGGACGCCGTGATCCTCGAGCACGTTGATGCCGACGCTGGCCGTGCCCTTGCGCACCAGCGTGTAGCCCGCGGCATCGAGCGACGCGAGCTTGCTGCCTGCGCGCTCGCTGAAGCGCGCGAGGTAGGCGTCGATCATGGCGCGCGCGTCGGGGAACGTCTGGCCGCTGGCGCGGTCCGCGTATATGGGTTGTAGCGTCACCTGGGGCTCCGACACGTGGCTCTCCTCCGATCGCGGAAGCATAGCGCCGTCGTCCTCCGACGGGGAACGCTCCTCGCCGCCGCCTTCGCCACCGCCTCCTGCACTGCCCCTGCGCCCGCCTCGGACGCCGGGGCTCGCGACCTCTCCGCCGCCGACATGGCGCGCGCGCGCTCGCTCGCCGCCGAACCGTCGACCGAGGAGCTCCCCCAGCGGGCCGACGCCCTCGCGCTCGCCGAGTCCATCGAGGCACGGGCCGTTCGTGAGGGTGCGGGGCCTCGCGCCGTCGATCTGCACACCCTGGCGGCGCGCCTTCTCGAGCGCGTGTGGCGCGTCGAGTCGCGGCCCCAGGACGCCGACGAGGCGCTCGATCTCTACCGCGCGGCTGCGCACGATCCCGCCGCCGCCGGCGCATGCGAGGCCGCCCTCTCCGCGGCGCGTCTGGCGGGCGACGTCGCGAGGGACGCGGCCATCACCTACGCCGAGCTCTATCGCGCGCAGCGCCGCTTTGCCTCACGCATCCAGGGCGACGCGGGGGGCCTGCTGGCCTGCCGCCGGGATCTCGAGGACGGCCTGGCGCTCCTCGTCGCGTATCGTCCTCCCCAGCGCGTGCTCGATGCCATCGACGAGGGGCTGGCGGGCGAGGGGGCCATCGCGCCGGTGCTCGCGGCCACGCTGGACGCAGGGTCCGTCTCCTCGTCGCTCAAGCCGCCGCAGGTGGTGAGGATGGAGTCCTGGCCGGGACGCGACACCGCGCGCATCGTGGTGGTCCTCGATCGGGCGGCCGCCTACCGCATCGGCGACGAGGTGCTGGCGGGGAGCGCGTCTCCGCGGACCTTCGTCGACCTCGATGGCGTCGACCTGGGGACCGTCCCGCGCGATGTTCCCGCGACGGGCATCGTCACCCGCGTGCGCGCCGAGGCGACCAGCACCGGCTCGCGCGTCTCGCTGGATCTCGACGGCCACGCCTGGCGGCGGGTCTTTACCCTGCAGGAGCCGTATCGCATCGTGGTCGACGTCGCGCGCCACCCTCCCGGGGTCAAGGGAGCGAACGCCCGCATCGTCACCCGCGTCGTTCTCGACCCCGGACACGGCGGCCGGGACACCGGAGCCATCGGGCCGGCGGGCTTCAGGGAAAAGGACGTGACGCTCGACATCGCCCACCGCGTCGCTCCGGTGCTCGCCGCGCAGGGAGTGCAGGTGGTCCTCACGCGCGACGACGACCGCTTCGTGTCGCTGGAGGAGCGGACCGCCCGCGCCAACGCTTTCGGCGCGGACCTCTTCGTGTCCGTCCACTGCAACGCCAGCGAGGGCCGGGCCCGCCGCGGGATCGAGACGTACGTCCTCGACACCTCGCGTGACGAGATCGCCGCGCGGGTGGCGGCGCGGGAGAACGCCACCACGCAGGCCGCCAGCGCCGAGCTGGCGTCCATCCTCGGCGGGATGCGCATGGCCGACGAGGCGCAGCGCTCGACGCGTTTCGCCCGGCTCCTCGAGCGCGCCGCCACCACCGCGGCCGAGACCCGCTACGGTGACGTGGTCGACGGCGGAGTGCACACGGCGGGGTTCTACGTCCTGGTCGGGGCGCGCATGCCGAGCGTCCTCCTCGAGACGGGGTACATCTCGAATCCCATCGAAGAGCAGCGCCTCGGCGACGCGGACTACCGGCAGCTCCTCGCGGATTCCATCGCCAACGCGGTGCAGGCGTACCGGGAGGGGCGATAGAGCGTCCGCGCGGGTGCGGGCGCCCAGGGCCAGCGTGGGGACGGGTGGGCGGAGGGGTCGGAGACGGAGGTGGGAACGCGGCAAGGGCGGCGATGAGGATCAGGTCTCACCTTCCCCTTGCTCGCTTTCTCGCCCCTCGGCCCCGAGGCGCGGCCTCCTCCAGCAATGCCACGTCGAGGAGGTCCTTGATCCGGCCGGCCGCGCGCTTGTTTTTCAGCAGCGCCGAGCGACCGATGACGAAGAGCGGACCGGCGACGAATTCTGCCTCGACACGACTCGCCCACGCCTCGCGGAATGAAACGCCATCGATTCCGGTAAGGACATCGATGCGCCACGGCTTTCGACCGAGCATGAAGACGCGGTCCTTGCGTGCGAGCTCTTCGACGGCCGGGGTGACCGCCCCGAAGCCGAAGGCGACAAGCGCGTCGCGCAGCCGGCGCGCATTAGCGAGCGTGGGATCGATGAAGACGTCGAGATCCTCGGTCAGCCTCGGCTGCCCGTGCCCGGCCACCGCGTGCCCTCCTACCAGGACGAACCGCACTCGATGGGCGATCAGCGCAGACAAGAACTCGGTCCAGTCGCGATTCAGCTCGATCCTCACCGAACCACTCCCTCCGAAGCCGCTCCACACCCGAGATGCGCTCCTCGAACGAGAGCGCAGCGACGTCCTCTCGATCCATCTCCCGGGCTTCGGCGAAGCCCTTCGCCACGCGGAGGATACGCTCGATCACAACGGAGAACCGTAACACGAACGCCGCTTTCCTGCGGCTCGTCGGCGGGGTCATGCCGCGCGACTGGATCGGGCGCCGTAACGGCTTACCGCCCCGCGACATCGAATCCCCCGGCAGTCCCATTCACCCACCCTTGAGGAGGCGTCATGTCCATCTTCGTCGTCGCCGGTGCCACCGGTCACGTTGGTTCGGTCGTCGCTCGCGAGCTACTCGCCGCCGGCCGCCAGGTCCGCGCTATCGTGCGCAGCGCTGACAAAGCCAGGGCCCTCGCCAGTCAAGGCGCCGAGCTGGTCACCGGCGAGCTGAGCGATATCGGCTTGCTGACGCGGGCGCTGCGCGGGGCCGACGGCGCTTTCCTGCTGCTGCCCCCGCCGCCCTACGATTCGCCCGACGTACGCGCGTTCCAGGATCGCGTGGCCCAGGTCGAGGCGGCCGCGGTCGCCGAGAGCGGCATCCGTCACGTCGTCCTGCTCTCCTCGTGGGGCGCCGAGAAGCCAGCCGGCACCGGCCCCATCGTCGGGCTCCACGTCCTCGAAGAGGCGCTGAAGAAGACCCGCGCGATCTCGACCTTCCTGCGGGCCGGTTCGTTCACCGAGAACCTGCTGGCCATGCTGCCGGCTGCGCAGCAAAAGGGCGTCCTCCCGACGTTTTTCCCGGCGGGGCTCAAGCTGGCCAACATCGCGACGCGGGACATTGCCGCCGCCGCCGTGCGCTCGCTCCTTTCGCCGCCCACTGCGACGGAAGTGGTCTACGTGCTCGGGACCCACGAGTACAGCGCGGTCGACCAGGCCGCGTACCTGTCCAAGAAGCTCGGCAAGGAAGTGAAGGTGCTCGACGTGCCGGTGTCGTCGGCGTCGGCTGCGATCCAGCAAGGCGGCATGGGCGCGTCGATGGCCAATCTCATCCAGGAGATGTACGAGGGTGCGACGAAAGGGCTGCTCGGCGTCGAGCCGGGGCACCGCGTCGAGAAGGGGACGACGACGCTGGAGCAGGCGCTGGATCCGCACTTCGCGAAGTAGCGAGGATAACGGCGATCGGGTCCTAGCCGGGCTCGTGGCGTCACAGCGAGCCAGACGAGAGCTCGTCCCCATGTGGCCATTCGATCGGCATTCATTTTCGGCGGCCCCTCTGACGAGTCGCCCGAAAGAGCTACGGGGTGTCCGGGAGTCGGCTCGAGAGGGCGGACGCGCTTGGTCGCTCGCCGAAAAGCCTCGTCTTTACCGTCGGTTGTCTGGATGGGTGCACGCCATGGAGGGCACGTCTCGACGGTTGTGTCGGCCGTCGACGGCGACGATGGCACCTTGCTCTCCTCCGACGACCGCATGCATCTGCAGCGATGGGCGCCTTGGTCTGCTGAGACGACCGCATGCATCGGCAGTGATAAGCGCCTTGGTCTGCTGTGATGACCGCATGCATCGGCAGTGATGGGCGCCTTG
>Ga0302314_10008048_pt1 | contig 18840 bp, 17 predicted proteins | sample III_Palsa_N2_3_FD_200533 | JGI IMG/M metagenome (GOLD analysis project Ga0302314, IMG submission 200533) | Peat permafrost microbial communities from Stordalen Mire near Abisko, Sweden - III_Palsa_N2_3 | ecosystem: Environmental > Terrestrial > Soil > Palsa > Peat permafrost | place: Sweden...
AATCCGGCGGGGCGGGGCGGGGGCGGGGCGGGGCGGGGGCGGAGCGGGGCGGGGCCGGCCCGGATGCGCGGCCACGGTCCCTCGTCGAACGCCCGGCGCGCGGCGCGCGCGGCCAGGTCCACGTCCGCCGCCCCGGCGACGGGGAACGACGCGACCTGCTCCCCCGTCGCGGGATGGGTGTGGCTCCAGGTCATGCCGGAAGCGGCCGTGACCCACTCCCCGCCGATCAGCATGCGGCCGTCGACGAGGCCGACCTCGTCCCGCTGTGGCTTGATGGACGCGACCATGGCAGCCCCCAAAAATAGAACGTGTTCTATTTAAACGGAGCCTATACCAGTGCTGAGAAACGCGGGAGGCTCACCGCCGCCGTGCACCGTCAGGCAGGTACCGCTGACATAAGCGGCACCGGGGGAAGCGAGGAACAGGCACGCCTGCGCCACGTCATCCGGTGTCGCCATCCGGCGCAGCGGCACGGTCGCGGCGACGGCGGCGACCGTGGGCGGGTCACCGTACTGCTCGGCGATCGCCTCGGTCGCCACGAAGCCGGGCACGACGCAGTTGATCCTGACCGCGGGGCCCCATTCGATGGCGAGGCTGGTGACCAGGTGGTGCAGGCCGGCCTTGGCCGCGCCGTACGCGGCCGTGCCAGGGGAGGGCCGGGTGCCGCTCACGCTGCCGACCAGGATGATCGAGCCACCGCCGCCCTTATCGTGGATCACCGCCTGCATCGCCGCGTTCGCGGCCTGCGCGATGTGCAGCGGCGCGACCAGGTTGAGCTCGATCACCTTGGCGTGGAACCGGGGCGACGCGGTGGCCGCGGCCGCGTACGGCGAGCCGCCCGCATTGCTCACCACGACATCCAACCGCCCAAAAAGATCCCTAGCATGCCGAACGATCCCGGCCGCCTGCCCGGGGTCCCGGATATCCGCCCGGGCGAACAACGCGGTCCGGCCCGCCGCGCACGGCAGCTCCGCGGGCTCCGTCCGGCCGCAGACCAACACGCGCGCGCCGGCGCGCAGGAACCCCCGCGCGATGCCAGCGCCAATCCCCCGCGTACCGCCGGTGACGAGCACGGCTTGCTCGGCTGGTGCACCTTGCTCGGCTGGTGCACCTTGCTCGGCTGGTGCACCTTGCTCGGCTGGTGCACCTTGCTCGGCTGGCACACCTTGCCCGGTTTGCTGTACGTCGACGGACGGCATGCGGCCATGTTAGGCTGCCAACCAAGCAAGCGCTAGGTTGATTCGACGCCGTATCGATTAATGGCCGAGTCGCGGCCGGATGAGGAGCCGATGGGCATCGACGTGCAGGCCCGGGACGGGATCGTCGCCGTGGTCATCGACTTTCCGCCGGTCAACGCGCTGCCCGCGCAGGGTTGGTACGACCTGGCGGCCGCCATCACCACGGCCGGCGCCGATCAGGAAACCCGGGTCGTGATCCTGCGCGCGACGGGCCGCGGCTTCTGCGCAGGCGTTGATATCAAGGAGATGCAGCGGCTCCCCGGGAATGAGGGGATCCTGCGCGCGAGTCAGGGGTGTTTCGCCGCGTTCGCCGCCGTTTACGAGTGCCCGGTGCCGGTGATCGCCGCCGTGCAGGGCTTCTGCCTGGGTGGCGGGATCGGCCTGGCCGGCAACGCCGACGTCATCGTGGCGGCCGACGACGCGACGTTCGGCCTGCCCGAGGTCGACCGGGGCGCGCTCGGTGCGGCCACCCACCTCGCCAGGCTCGTGCCGCAGCCGCTGCTGCGCGCGATGGTGTATACCTGCCAGACCGTCACCGCGCGGCAGCTGCTGGATTTCGGCACCGTGCTGCGCGTCGTCCCCGCCGCCGAGCTGATGGCCGCCGCGAACGCGGTCGCCGCACAGATCGCGGCCAAGGATCGGTTCGTCATCAGGCTGGCGAAGCAGTCGCTTAACGGCATCGACCCCGTCGACGTCAAGCGCTCCTACCGTTACGAGCAGGGGTTCACCTACGAGCTCAACCTGGCAGGCGCCGGGGACAGGGCACGGCAGGCGTTCGTGGACGGCCATCGCGAGCCTGCGAGCGCCGGAAACCCCGAGCCTGCGAGCGCCGGAAACCCCGAGCCTGCGAGCGCCGGAAACCCCGAGCCTGCGAGCGCCGGAAACCCCGAGCCTGCGAGCGCGGGAAACACAGAATGACCGCCGTTGTGCTGACACCGGACGAGGTGGTCGCCGAACTGCGCGACGGCATGACCATCGGGATCGGCGGCTGGGGATCGCGCCGCAAGCCGATGGCGCTGGTGCGCGCGATCGGTCGTTCGAAGCTGCGAGACCTCACGATTGTGTCCTACGCGGGACCTGACGTGGGGCTGCTCATCGCGTCCGGCCAGGCGAAGCGGATCGTCACCGGCTTCGCGTCCCTTGACTCGATCGCGCTCGAGCCGCATTTCAGGCTTGCCCGCCAAAACGGCACCATCGAGCTGACCGAGCTTGACGAGGGCATGCTGCACTGGGGCCTGCTCGCCGCCGCGCACCGGCTGCCGTTCCTGCCGATCAGGGCCGGCCTCGGCTCGGACGTGATGCGGGTCAACCCCGGACTGCGCACGATCCGCTCGCCATACGAGGGCGCCGAAGATCCGTTCACCGGGGGGGTTTGGGGGGCCGGGGGGAACGGGCCAGAAGAACTGGTCGCGATGCCGGCGCTGCGGCTCGACGCCGCGCTCGTGCACCTGAACCGGGCGGACGCCACGGGCAACGCGCAGTACCTCGGCCCCGACCCCTACTTCGACGATCTGTTCTGCCTGGCGGCCGAGCGGGCGTATGTGTCCTGCGAGCGGATCGTGCCCGCCCTGACCGGGCCGCCGCAGTCCCTGCTGCTCAACCGGGCCATGGTGCATGCCATCACGGAAACACCGAACGGCGCCCACTTCACCAGCTGCGTTCCCGACTACGGCCGCGATGAGGAGTTCCAGCGGCGCTACGCGACGGCCGCCGCCGACCCAGTCGACTGGGGCCGGTTCCGCGCCGAGTACCTGGCGGGCGACGAGGCCGCCTACCAGAAGGCGGTGCGGCGATGAGCCAGGCAGCGGCGAACCAGGCAGCACCGAACCAGACAGCGGTGAGCCGGGCGGATGTGTGCGTGGTGGCCTGCGCCGAGGCCTGGCGCGGCGACGGCGCGATCCTGGCCAGCCCGATGGGGGTGATCCCCGGGATCGGCGCCCGGCTCGCCAGGCACACGTTCGCGCCCGACCTGCTGCTGAGCGACGGCGAGGCCTACCTCGTCGATACCGACGGGAACACCGAGGGCTGGCTGCCCTACGCCAAGGTGTTCACCATGGTCGCGGCGGGACTACGGCACGTGATGATGGGGGCCGCCCAGATCGACCGGTTCGGAAACCAGAACATCTCCTGCATCGGCGACTGGGCACGGCCGAAGGCCCAGCTGCTCGGGGTGCGCGGCGCCCCAGGCAACACCGTGAACCACGCCGTCAGCTACTGGGTCCCACGGCATTCGAAGCGGGTCTTCGTCGAGCACGTGGACATGGTCTGCGGCGTCGGCTACGACCGGGGCGCCGCGGACCTGCGGGTCGTCGTGACCAACCTGGCCGTGCTCGACTTCGATACACAAGATCACGCGATGCGGCTACGGTCGGTTCATCCCGGGGTTGACGTGGCTGACGTGCTGAAGGAGACGGGTTTCGAGCTCGTGGTGCCGACGGACGTCGCGGAGACCCGGGCGCCTTCCGCGGCCGAGCTTGACCTCATCCGCCGGCTCGACCCAGACGGGAAAAGGGACAAAGAGGTGCCGTGATCCGCACTCCGCTGACCGAACTGCTCGGCATCCGCTACCCCATCGTGGCCAGCGCCATGGGCTACGTGTCAGGTCCGAAGCTGGTCACCGCGGTCTCCAACGCGGGCGGGCTCGGCATCCTCGCATCGGCCACCATGAGCCTTGGTGAGCTGCGGACGGCGATCAAGGAGACCGCGGCGGGAACCACCGGCCCGTTCGGTGTGAACATAAGAGCCGATGCGGCGGATGCCGGAGAGCGGGTCGCGGCGGTCATTGGCGCGGGTGTTCCCATTGCTTCCTTCGCCCTCGCGCCGAAACCGGAACTCATCGCCGCGCTCAAGGATGCCGGGGTGCTCACGATCGCGTCGGTAGGCGCGCGCAGGCACGCGGAGAAGGTGGCGGCGTGGGGCGTCGACGCGGTGATCGCGACCGGCGGCGAGGGCGGCGGTCACACCGGCGCGGTGCCAACCAGCCTGCTGATCCCCCAGGTCGTGGACGCGGTGGACATCCCGGTGATCGCGGCGGGCGGGTTCTTCGACGGTCGCGGCCTGGTCGCGGCGCTCGCCTACGGCGCGGCAGGGATCGCGATGGGGACGCGGTTCCTGCTGACAAGCGACAGCCCGGTGGCGGACGCGGTCAAGCGGGTGTACCTGGCGGCGGGGCTCGACGGCACGGTGGTGACCAGGCGGGTCGACGGCGTGCCGCACCGGGTGCTGCGGACGCCGCTTGTGGACCGGCTCGAGCGCGGCGGCCGGGTGGTGACGCTGCTGCGGTCCGCGCGTAACGCGCTGCGGTTCCGTGACATCTCTGGCTTGTCATCGCTCGAGCTGTTGCGGGCGGGGCGCGCGATGCGCCGCGGCGGCGAGCTGTCCCTGGCGCAGGTCCTGATGGCCGCGAACACGCCGATGCTGCTGCGCGCCGCGATGGTCGACGGGCGGCCCGACCTCGGGCTGATGTCCTCGGGTCAGGTGGCGGGCCTGATCGAGGACCTGCCGCCCTGCGCGGAGCTGATCACCCGCATGATGGCCGACGCCGAGGCGCGGCTCGCGGCCCTTGCCGACGCTCGATGATCACAGCCGCTCGATGATCGTCACGTTAGCCTGGCCGCCGCCCTCGCACATCGTCACAAGGCCTCGCCTGCCGCCGGTTCGCTCAAGCGCGTGCAGCAGCGTGGTGAGCAGCTTCGCGCCGGTCGCGCCGAGCGGGTGGCCAAGGGCGATCGCGCCGCCGCTGGTGTTGACACGGGCGAGGTCCGCGCCGGTCTCGCGCTGCCAGGCGAGCACGACCGAGGCGAACGCCTCGTTGATCTCGATCAGGTCGATCTGGTCGAGCGTGAGCCCGGCGCGGCGCAGCGCGTGCGCGGTGGCCGCGATCGGCGCGGTGAGCATGAGCACCGGGTCGTCGCCGCGGGCGGAGAGGTGGGTGATCTTGGCCCGGGGCGTTAGCCCGTTGGCGCGCACCGCTTGTTCCGAGGCGATCAGCAGCGCGGCGGCGCCGTCCGCGATCTGGCTGGAAAGCGCGGCGGTGATCCGGCCGTTCTCGCGCAGCGGTTTGAGCGCCGCCATCTTCTCCGCGGTCGTGTCGCGGCGTGGGCACTCGTCCTGTGTCATGGCTTGGTACGGCGCGATCTCGGCCGCGAAGTGCTTTTCGTCGATGGCGGCCACCGCCTTGGCGTGGCTGGCCAGGGCGTAGTCCTCCATCTCCACTCGGCTGATCCCCCACTTGTCCGCGATCAGGTCCGCGGCGCGGAACTGGGAGATCTCCTGACCGCCGTACCTGGCCCGCCAGCCGGTTGAGCCGCTGAAGGGGTCGCCGAAGGGGTCGCCCATCGCGGCCGCGATACCGATCATGCTCATGTTCTGCACGCCGCCCGCGACGACGAGGTCGGCGGTACCGGAGAGCACCGCCTGCGCGGCGAAGTGCACCGCCTGCTGCGACGAGCCGCACTGCCTGTCCACGGTGACGCCGGGCACCGACTCGGGAAGGCCGGCCGCGAGCCAGGCCGTGCGCGCGATGTCGCCCGCCTGCGGGCCGACCGTGTCCACGCAGCCGAAGACCACGTCATCCACGTCAGCGGGATCGATCTCCGTCCGGGCGAGCAGTGCCGCGATGACGTGCGCCCCGAGATCGGCGGGATGCGCGGCGGCGAGGCCGCCGCCGCGGCGGCCGATGGGGGTGCGCACCGCGTCGATGATGTACGCACCTGGCATGGTCTCTGCCATCGTCGCCTCCCGGTGTACAATTCTAGAACACGTTCTAGTTTAGCAGTGGTTTTAGGCGAGGGAGAGCCGATGCGGATCGCCTACACCCCCGAGCAGGAACGGCTCCGGCTGGAGCTGCGCGATTACTTCGGCCGCCTGATGACCGACGAGGCCCGCGCCGCGCTCGCCGACATAGCCGAGGGCGACCATGGCGGCGGCGACGCCTATCGCGCGGTGGTACGCCAGCTCGGCAGGGACGGCTGGCTGGCGCTCAGCTGGCCGGAAGAGCACGGCGGGCGCGGCGGGACCATGCTCGACCAGCTCATCTTCACCGACGAGGCGGCGATCGCGGGGGTGCCCGTGCCGTTCCTCACCATCAACACGGTGGGGCCGACGATCATGCGGTTCGGCACCGCGGCGCAGAAGTCGTTCTACCTGCCGCGCATAGCCGCCGGCGAGATCCACTTCTCGATCGGCTACTCGGAGCCCGAGGCCGGCACGGACCTGGCGTCCCTGAAGACGACCGCGACGCGTGACGGTGGCGAATACGTGATCAACGGCCAGAAGATGTGGACCAGCCTGATCCAGTACGCCGACTACGTGTGGCTCGCCTGCCGGACCGATCCGTCGGCGCCCAGGCACAAGGGGCTGTCGATCATCATCGTGCCCACCTCCGCCGAGGGCTTCTCCTGGACGCCGGTGCGGACGGTCGCGGGCGTGGAGACGAGCGCCACGTACTACTCGTCGGTGCGCGTGCCCCTCTCCTCGCTTGTCGGCGAGGAAAACAAGGGCTGGCCGCTGATCACCAACCAGCTGAACCACGAGCGGGTGGCGCTGACCTCGGCGGCGCCGGTGCTTTCCGCGCTTGCGGCGGTGCGGGAATGGGCGTCCGCGACGAAGCTGGCGGACGGGCGGCGGGTGATCGACGCCGAGTGGGTGCGGCTCAACCTGGCCCGGGTGCACGCCAAGGCCGACTTCCTCAAGCTCATGAACTGGCGGATCGCCTCGTCCGGTACCGCTGTCGGGCCTGCCGCGGCCTCGGCCACGAAGGTGTACGGCACCGAGTTCGCCGTCGAGGCCTACCGGCTGCTGATGGAGGTGCTCGGTGCCAACGCCCTGGTGCGTTCCGGTTCCCCCGGGCAGGCGCTGGCCGGCCGGATCGAGCGCATGCACCGCGCCGCGCTCATCTTGACGTTCGGCGGCGGGACGAACGAGGTGCAGCGCGACATCGTCGCGGCGGTCGGGCTCGGGCTGCCCGCCGCCCGCCGTTGAGACTTTTTCCTGGAGGCTTTCATGGACTTCACGCTCAGCGAGGCGCAGACCGAGCTGGCGGGTCTCGCTCGGAAGATCCTTGCCGAACGCGACACGCAGGAGCGGCAGTGGGCGGACCTGGCCTCGGCCGGCGTGCTCGCGGCCGGGCTGCCCGAGGCGCTCGGCGGTGCGGGCCTCGGCCTCCTTGAGCAGTGTTCCGTGCTGACCGAGATCGGCCGGGTCACCTCCTCGGTGCCCTATCTTTCTTCGGTCGTGCTCGGGGCCGGCGCGATCGCCTCGTTCGGTAGCGCCGAGCAGCAACGCCGGTGGGCCGCCCCGGCCGGTGACGGCTCGGTGGTGCTCACCGCCGCGCTCGCCGAGGAGGACGGCGACGATCCGTCGTCGCCTTCGACGCTCGCCGAGCGGGCCGACGGGGGGTGGCGGCTGTCCGGCGTGAAGACGGTGGTGCCCGCGTTGCTTGCGGCCGATCTCATGCTGGTTCCGGCGTCCACGGCGGATGGGGTCATGGTGTTCCTCGTCTCGCCTTCCGACGACGGGGTGACCGTGCAGCCGCAATCGCTGACGGACGGCGCGGACGCCGGGCGCCTCGTGCTCGACGGCGTGGGTGTGGCGGACGGCGGGGTACTCGGCGAACCTGGTCAGGGCGCCGAGATCGTGGACTGGCTCGTGTCGCGTGGCACCGTGGGAGTGTGCGCCACGCAGGCCGGGGTGCTCGAGCGGGCGCTCGAGCTGACCGCCGAGTACGCGCGGACCCGGGAGCAGTTCGGGCGGCCGATCGGGTCGTTCCAGGCGGTGGCCCAGCGTCTCGCCGACGCCTACATCGACGTCGAGGCGGTCGGGCTGACGATGTGGCAGGCCGCCTGGCTGCTCGCCACCGGGTCCCCCGGCGACCCCGAGGTGGCCGCGGCGGTCGCGAGCGCCAAGTTCTGGGCCGCTGACGCGGGGCATCGGGTGGCGCATACCGCCGTCCACGTGCACGGCGGAATGGGCATCGACACGTCCTACCCGTTGCACCGCTACTTCGTCGCGGCCAAGCGGGCCGAGTTCACCCTCGGCGGCGCCACGGTCCAGCTCCGCCGGCTCGGCGACGTCCTCGCGAGGTCCGTGCCCTAACCGGGCCGGCATCGGGCTGGCATCGCGTCCGCATCGCCGCCACGGGATCGCTCTTTGCCGCGGCGCTGGCACTCCCCTAGCATGTGGGTAGCACGTTTGCAGCCAAGGGGGGCTGAGGCGCTTCGGGGTAAGCATGACGGCTAGCGTTGAATTCGGCTTGCTGGGCCCGGTAACGGTCCGCCGCGGTGATGAGCTGGTCGCGGTGCCGCGAGGCAAGCAGCGGGCGGTGCTGGCGGCGCTGCTGCTGGACGCGGGCCGGGTGGTGTCGGCCGAGGATCTCGCGGAGCTGCTGTGGGGTGCGGAGCCGCCGGTGTCGGCGCGGGTGAGTGTGCAGAACTACGTCAAGCGGCTGCGGCAGGTGCTCGGGGACGGCGCCAGGGACCGGATCCGCACGCATCCGGGCGGGTACTCGATCGCGGTGGCGCCCGGTGAGCTGGACGTGTCCCGGTTCGAGGCGCTGGCGGCGGCAGCCGTCGCGGCGGCACGCAGCGGCGCCTGGGAGGAAGCCGCGAGGCATGGAGCCGCGGCGCTTGGGTTGTGGCGCGGGGAGCCGCTGGCGGACGCGGGATCGGCGGAGCTCGCGGCGCGGGAGGGGCCGCGGCTGGCGGAGCTGCGGGTCCAGGTGCTTGAGGCGCGGCTGGAGGCCGAGCTGCGCCTGGGCGGCCACGCCGGGGTCATCACCGAGCTGCGGCGGCTGACGGGCGCGCACCCGTTCCGTGAGCACCTGCATGCGCTGCTGATGCTGGCGCTGCATGCGTGCGGGCGGCAGGGCGAAGCACTGGCCGCCTACCAGGACGCCCGCAGCCTCCTGATCGAGGAACTGGGCGCCGAACCCGGGACCGAGCTGCGCGACCTGCACCAGCAGATCCTGACAGGCAGCCCGGTCCTCGCCGTGCCCGCATCGCCCGGGACCGTGCCGGGCGAGAACCTCCCGGCAGCGATCGCGCCGCGGCAGCTTCCGGGGCTGGCGGCGCACTTCACCGGGCGGGTAGCAGAGCTGGCGGCCCTGGACGCGATGCTGGAGCAAGCCGGCCGCCAGCAGCAAGGGACGGTCGTGATCAGCGCTATCGGCGGGACCGCCGGAGTCGGCAAGACCACCCTGGCCGTGCACTGGGCGCACCAGGTGGCCGGGCGCTTCCCCGACGGGCAGCTGTACGTCAACCTGCGCGGCTACGACCCCGGCCAGCCGATGCCGCCCGGTGATGCGCTGGCCCGGTTCCTGCGCTCGCTGGGCGTGCCAGGCACCGACATCCCACCCGAGGCAGAGGAGCGCGCCGCCCGCTACCGCAGCCTGCTGGCCGGCAAGCAGATGCTGATCGTCTTGGACAACGCCGGGTCAGCGGACCAGGTCCGCCCCCTGCTGCCCGGCACGCCCGCCTGCACCGTCGTAGTGACCAGCAGAGACGCACTAGCCGGGCTTGTGGCCAGGGACGGCGCGACCCGCCTGGACCTGGACGTCCTCCCCCAGCAGGACGCGGTCGCCCTGCTGCGGGCCCTGCTCGGCGCCCGGGTGGACGCCGAACCCGCCGCAGCCGCCGAGCTGGCCGGCCAGTGCTGCCGGCTGCCGCTCGCCCTGCGGGTCGCGGCCGAGCTCGCCGCCAGCCGCCCGGCCGCGCCGCTGGCCGACCTGGCCAGAGAGCTGGCCGACCTGCGTACCCGGCTTGACCTGCTGACGGCCGGCGGAGACCCCTGCACCGAGGTCCGGGCCGTGTTCTCCTGGTCCTGCCGCCACCTCGACGCCAAGGACGCCCGGACCTTCCGGCTGCTCGGCCTGCACCCCGGCCCCGACCTCGAGCCCTACGCCGCCGCAGCCCTCACCGGCACGACCGTAGAGCAGGCCCGCCGGGCACTTGACGTGCTGACCCGCGCCCACCTGATCCAGCCCGCCGCACCGGGCCGGCACGGCATGCACGACCTGCTCCGCGGCTACGCCCGCGAGCTCACCGCCGCCCCGGACACCGGCCAGGAGCAGCACGCGGCGCTGACCCGCCTGTTCGACCACTACCTGTACGCCGCCGCGGCGGCGATGGACACCCTGTACCCCGCCGAGCGCCACCGCCGGCCCCGCATCCCCCGCCCGGCCACCCCGGTCCCACCGCTGGACGATCCCGCGGCGGCACGGGACTGGCTGGACGCCGAATGCGCCGCCCTGGTGGCGGCCGCCGCGCACACCGCCGCCCACGACTGGCCCGCCCACACCACCCGGCTGTCCGCCACCCTCTACGGCTACCTTGACAACGGCGGTCACCTCCCCGAAGCCCTCACCATCTTCAGCCACGCGCTCGGTGCCGCCTGCCGCACCGGTGACCGCGCCGCCGAGGCAACCACCCTCAACCAGATCGGCAGCATCGACAGGCAGCAAGGTCGCCTTCAGCAGTCCGGCGACCGCTACCGGCAGGCGCTGGCCCTGTTCCGTGAGGCAGGCGACCGGACCGGTGAGGCTCAGTCGCTGGGCAACATAGGCATTACTGAGACCCAGCTGGGCCGCTACGAGCAAGCCGCCCGCCATCAGCAGGAAGCCATCGCCATCTACCGTGACATCGGCAACCGTTTCGGCGAGACACGCGCGCTCGGCAACCTCGGCGTGGCCCGGCAACGGCAAGGGCGTTACCAGGAGGCGGCCGGCTATCACCAGCAGACCCTGGAGCGGTTCCGGGAGATCGGCGATCGTTCGGGGGAAGCCTGGGCGCTGGCCAGGCTCGGCGGTCTCGACCTGCGGCTAGGGCGCTGCCAGCACGCGGCCGGATACCTCCAGCAGGCCCTGGCCCTGTTCCAGGAACTCGGTTGCACGCTCAGCGAAGCCGAGATCATGATCAGGCTCGGCGAGGCTTACCTGGGGCTCGGCCACCACGAGCAGGCGGCCGGCAACTTCGAGCAGGCACTGGCCATGTCCCGCGAGAACGGCGATCCGGAGACGGAGGCCGACGCGCTCAACGGCCTCGGGGACGTTCTCCTCCAGACAGGTGACGCCGGCCAGGCACGCGAACACCACGCCACCGCTCTCCGGCTCGCCTCCGAGGTCGGCACGCCACTGAAGCAGGCCCGCGCGCACAGCGGCCTCGCCCGCACCTACCACGCCGACGGCGACCCGATCCAGGCCCGGCACCACTGGCAGGAGGCCCTCACCCGCTACGACGCCATCGGCGCCCCCGAAGCCAGCGAAATCCGTGCCAAGCTCGCTGGGGCCGGTGACGGCGGCGACCATGGCAGGACGCCAGCGGCGGAGAATGACGCCGCCCCGGCCCCTTCCCCCGGGTTATCCGTCCGGTCGCGGCGATTCAGCTTCGCCTCGCGACCCCTGCGCCCAGGCCGCTACCGGACTTCTCGACCTCTAGTGCGCGATCGGCGGCGAGGATACGCCGGTGCAGTTCACGGAGTTCGGGGCCGGGCTCGACACCAAGTTCGTCAACGAGCGACGCGCGCACCTTCCGGTAGATCCCCAGAGCTGCTGCCTGCTGCCCGCACCGGTAGCACGCGAGCATGAACTGGGCCTGGATATGCTCCCGCAGCGGATGCTCACTCGCGAGCTGCCGAAGCTCCGCTAGCACATAGCCTTCCCCGCCGAGATGAAGCTCGGCGTCAATGCGGGTCATGGCAAGCTGAAGCCGCAACTCATCCAGTTGCTCAGCGATAGAACGGTACAGCCTGGCAGACGGGATGTCTTCCAGCGGGCAGCCGCGCCACAGGCCAAGCGCCTTACCCGACGACAGCACCACCCGGTCCCAGTGTCCCGCCTCGGTAGCTTCCCGCGCCTGCGCGTGGAGACAATCGAGCTGGGCCAGGTCAAGCTCTCCTGGCTCGCGGACCTCGATCGCATAGCCCGCGGGCCGCCGGAGGAGCCGGGTGCTCACAGGGCCGAGGGTCCGGCGCAAACGGGCCACATACGTGCGTATCGCCGACGCCGCGTTGGGCGGTGGCTTGTCTCCCCACAAGGCATCCGCGAGCTGATCACCGGATACCGTCCTATTCGCCGATATCAGCAATGCGGCCATGATGACCCGCTGTTTAGCTTGGGGGATGCGGATAGTCGCACCACGGGCATCCGCTATGAAGAGCGGTCCAAGCAATCCGAAGGCAGCTTGCAGGCCCGCTTCGTTCATCTCGCCCCTCCGAACGACATACAACCATGACACGTCACGCTTTGAGGAATTCACCGGCCGTGGCCAGCGACGATACAAGTGTTCCCCATGGGGCTAGCATTCGGTTAGCACTCTCTTAGCGCTCAAGTACAGGTCGGTGTTTCCCGATAGCTTCATTGCACACCGCCCGCGCGGGGCCATCACTGCGAATCAGGCGTCAACAGTAGGCCCTAGCGTCACGTGGATCGCGCAACGTTAAAACCGACAGTCTGAGTCGCTCTCGGCGGCCGTCCATAATCCGCGATGCGGCCATGATGCGCGCGGGATGCGCGTATTCCTTGACGTGGTTACAACCGAAAGTTAACCTGCCAGTTGTAACCAGACGGCGCAGGGCAATTCGCTCGGGTCAGGATACGAAAGGGAGAGCGCGAATGAACGCCGTAAGCAGCAAACCGAAGAGGTCGATGCGCGTCGCGACCATCTTTACGGGAATCGCCGCCTGTACTGCGGGAATGGCGTATGGAGGAACCGCTCAGGCCGCTACTACCCACACCACCGTCAAGCACACGTCGAAGCATATCGGGCTCACTGTCAAGCCCGCATATCGAAGCTCGGGCAGTATCCGGGAAGTCACGAGCTGCGGGTCCAACACCTGGCTCCATGTAATGAGCGAGGACAACTACGGATCTTTCTGCTTCGGCTTCCGTGGGACATCTATTCCGACCAACGAAACCGGCATGTACGCACAATGCGGAGGGAACAACCACGGTTGGCTGAGCTCGTATCGCGGCGACAGGTACGTTACTTTCGGCGTGGGAACCACTTACCGCACGCTCAGCTGGCCGCACCTGAGCCGCGTTCACATCAGTGGATGGAAGGGTGGCGACACATGTTACGCGGTGTACTAGCAGGTATCGAGATTATCGCGCCGATAGGCCGGCCGTTCGGGTTACCGGCCTATCGGATACCGCGGCCTCGGTCGTGGTGCTTATCCGTTTCCTATGGTGAGTGAAGGCTACGGTATAGGGAGAGGTTTCCTGTGGAGCAGTCCCATACACCGTCCGGCGATCTGACGGAGGATCACGGCGGGCCGGTGACGGATCCAGTGTTCGTCTTGTGCGTCGGCCGGTCGGGGTCGACGTTGCTGCGACTGGTCCTGGATACGCACCCGGATCTGGCATGCCCACCGGAGACGAATATCCCCGCGTTGTGCTCGCAGCTGGCGGTGGTGTGGTCGCTGATCGAGGGCGCTCCGCTGTCGCTGCAGCGCGGGGACGCGCCGCCGGTGATCCCGGAGGCGGCGATCGCCGGGATCAGGCAGATGATGGACCTGATGACGGCACCGTACCTGCAGCGACGGGGAAAGAAACTCTACTGCGATAAGAGCCTGGGTACCGCCACGTACGCGAACCTGCTGAAGCGAATCTACCCGGGTGCCCGCTTCATCTGCCTGTTCCGGCATCCGATGGACATGATCAGTTCCGGGCTGGAAGCCTGCCCATGGGGGCTGCAAGGCTACGGATTCGACCCCTACATCGCCGACTCGCCGGGCAACGCAGTGATGGCGCTGGCCAGGTACTGGCTGGACGGGGCGACCGCGATCGCGGCGGTTGAGGAACAGTTCCCGGACAGCTGCCACCGGGTCCGGTACGAGGACATGGTGGCTGATCCGGAGCGGGTCGCGGCGGGGATCTTTGAGTTCCTTGGTGCCGGGCAGGTGTCTGGGATCGGGAAAGAGGTGTTCTCCCGTGAGCATGAGCGGTTCGGTCCCGCTGACCACAAGATCTGGTACACCTCGGCGATCAGCCAGGGTTCGGTGGGCCGGGGGGACTCGTTGCCGGTGGGGCTGATCCCTCCGCCTGTGCTGGATTCCATGAACGGGCTGCTGGACAAGCTCGGCTACGTGCGGGTGGATGAGAGCTGGGGGACAGCGGACATGCCAGGCAGCCTCCTGGCGACGAGCGACGGCGCCACGGAGCAGGAGCCGGAGCAGGGGAGTCTGCTGCCGGAGGCGGAGCTTCTCGCTGGCCGCCTGGCGGCCGGGCTGGCCCGGTTCGACGCCGGCCTGACTGGCCGCTGGCAGGCGCATGCGGCGGAGTCCTTCACCGTGGTGATCCGCGAGCCCCACACTGAGGTGCCCCGCGTTTTCCGGACAGGGAATTTGCGGCTATTTCACGCTGCTCCCTGCCCGTTCAGGTACTCGTCCAGAACTTCCTGTGGCGTCCTGTACCCGAGCGTGGAGTGGAGACGAGTCCTATTGTAGCGGAGTTCGATCCACCGTGCAATATCATCCATGGCGGCCTTGCGGGTCCTGTAAGCAGTCCGGTAGACGAGCTCGTTCTTCAGCGTCCCGTTCACCGATTCCGACAGAGCATTATCATAGCATATACCGGTCCGCCCGACGGATCGCCTGATGCCGAGTTCTCCGAGTTTTTCACCGAACTCAGCCGAAGTATAGTTACTGCCACGGTCGGAGTGGAATATCGCATCCTTCGGGAGATCAAGATTACGGGCTGCCATCTCGATCGCGCGAGAAATAAGCGGAGTCTTGTAGTTGTCATCCATGGCCCACCCGACGATTTTTCTGGTCGCGCAGTCGATGACCGTCGCGAGGTAAACCCAGCCTTCCCAAGTATCGATATAAGTGATATCCCCGACCATTTTATCACCAGGATTTCTCGCGGTGAAATCACGATTCACAAGGTCGGGAATGGGGCCGGCCTGGCCGTCCTGCTCAGTCAGCGAAAACCGCCATGGCTTTGGCTGGCACGGCTCAAGGCCCAGGTCACGCATGATCTTGCGGACAGTCTCGTCATCGACGGACTCCCCGCCGCGGACCAGGGCCGCATGGATCCGCCGGTACCCGTACTCGGAATTATTCGCCTCGAAGAGCGCCTCTACCTTTATTTCCAGAAGCTTCCGGCGCCGTGCGGTCTCGCTTGGCGGACGTGTTCTCCAATCATGGAATCCTGAATTTGATACCCCCAGCCATTCGCACATCTGCACAATAGTTGGAGCAGCCTCGCCGTCAGCAGGCAGAGTGGCGCACTCAGCGTCGATGAAGTCGTATTTCTCGCTCACCGCTGCTCCTTTGCGAAGTACGCCGCCGCTTTTTTCAAAAACGCGTTCTCGAGCTCAAGCTCGCGGACGCGACGCTCCAGTTCACGGACTCGCTCGTCGTCGGGCATATCAGATGGCAGCGGCTGCCCGGCGAGTTTCTTCCGGTATGCCTTTACCCAGAATCCGAGTGTGGTATCGTTGATATTGAGTTCGCGCGCTACCGCAGTTATCGTCCGTGGTGGCGAGGAGTTGACCACTTTCTTGACGGCCTGCTCCTTGAACTCCGGAGTGTAATGCTTTGGTTTTCCCGGCACTTGATCCCGTTCCTTTCCGGCGAGAATCCTATTGGATCCCCTGTCCGGAAAATCTGGGGCACCTCACACTGCCCCCAGGGTGCAGCATGTCGACCTGAGCGCGGGGAAGGTGATCAGTTGCGGATCCCGGGCGGCCAACGTCGAGGACAGTGGCAGTGAGGATGACGCGGAAGCGAACTGGAGCGTCGTGGGGACTGCGGAGACGTGGCGGCGACTGCTGGACGGTGACCTGAACGTGAGCGCGGCGCTGCGGCGCAACGCGTTGCGGTACTGCGATTACGGCGAGAACGACTTCTTCGTGACCGAGGCCAGGATCTCGCTCCTGGTGGCCCTGCTCGGGGTCCCCGGCTTGGCTGACGGCGCGGTCCTGGCCGACGGGCCTGTCCCTGCCCTGGCGCAGTGATGGCGGGCGGCGTCGAGCTGGGGAACCGTCCCTGCGAGGTCACCGCGGCTGCCCGTAACGCACCGGTCGTCATTATGGGGTACACCGGGTCGGGCGCGGAGCGGCTGCGATCGGCGCTGTCGTGGTTCCCGGAGCTCGCGTGCACCCAGGGGACGGGCATTTTGCCGTTGTGCCATCAGGCGGTCACTGCCTGGCAGGTGATCGAGGAGCGGGATGGTGCGGGCGTGTCACCGCTAGCGGCCGCCTCGGTCAGGGCGTTGTGCGGCGGACTAATGACTGCGATCCTGGCCCGTGAGGGCGCCAGTCGCTGGTGCGAGCTGAGCAGTGCCCCGACCGCGGCGGTGCAGACCTTCGTGAGCCTGTACCCCGGTGCGCGGTTCCTCATCGTGCACCGCAGGGTGGACGCCGTGGTGCGGACCGTGATCGGGTCGGGCAGCTGGGGGTTGGAGGGCCGGGAGTTCGCACCGTACGTGTCGGCCTACCCAGCGAGCCCAGTGGCGGCCGTGGCGGGATACTGGGCCACGCATGCTGCTGAACAGCTGGAATTCGAGCGGGCCAACCCCGAGGCTTGTCTCCGGGTTCGCGCCGGGGATCTGGCAGGGGACGCGGCGCGGGTCCGGCCGGAGATCAGCGACTTCCTTGCCCTCGGCGGCGAGAGCCTACCGCCGCCGCGCGCCCTCGGTGACGACTGGGATGGACATGCCGGCCCGGGTGCTCCGGTCGCTGACCCGGTGCTGCCGCTGGACCGGATCCCGGGGCCGCTGCTGGCCCGGGTGAATGACCTGCACCGCAGCCTAGGCTATCCGCCCGTCACCGCCGGAACACTCACTCAATGACGAACTGTTGAAGGGCCCAGACATGAACGGGACCGGTTCGGACGTCAACGGCACCGCTCTGGGCGACGCGGCACCGCGGCCTGTCGCTCCGCCAGGTACCTGGGAACAGGACCGGGTGGAGCGCCGACATCCCCGGCACCGCCAAGTGCGAGTGCTTGCGGCCGTGGTCACCGTCGGTGCCATGGTCGCGGCGGCGAGCGTGGCGGTCCTGCTGCGCGCGCGGCCCGAGGAGCCTGCCGCCACGTCCCCGCTTGACGCCCTGAGCAGTGCGCTGGCACGGACCGCGGCGGACAGCTACTCCTTCAGTCTCGACACGACCGTGCGGGTGGGGGAGAGGAACCGGGGCTCCGAGGCGGCCTCCGGCGTGGTCGATCCCGGGCGCCACCTCGGCATGGAACAGCTGGTTGCCCGTTTGGCTGGGCGGACAACGCTGGCACGGGTCCGTTTCGCCGGCGCGGAACTGTACACGCTGGTGCCCTCCGGATCCGGGTTCGGCAAGCCATGGGATGAATCTCCGGCCGCGGGTATGTCCGGTGCGATGCCACCGGGAGACCTCTACGGCTTCGCCTCGGACAGGCCGGTAAGCCCGGAGGCGCTTGCCGTGGTGCTGCGAGCCGCGGGCGTGACGGTGCACGGCGGCGGAACCGTCTCCGGCCCGGGCTGGACCGGCATCAGGTACACGTTCGCCGCACGCCTGTACGGAGGACTCGATACTGTCACCGGGACCGTGTACGTGGACCAGCAGGGGCACGTCCGGCGCCTGATGACGGTGACTGCTGAGGAGGGCGCAGCCGTGATCGGGAAGCCGCCGCCACTCGTGACGGAGAGGGACATCACCTTCGCGGACTTCGGCGTCCCGGTACGAGTCACCGCGCCACCCCCAGGACAGGTCAAACAGACCAGCGGCGAGCCATACTGGGGGCTTTACTTCTGAACCGATTCCGCCACCATCGACTTCGCCCCGGTAGCCATCCCCGCTCCCCTCCTGGCATTGCTGCTGGCCCAGCCATGAAGATGCCCAGGATGCCATGGACGCACATCCCGACGTGAATCTCCTGATCAGGATGGTGGCATTCAATCGGCAGGGACGTTGTACCCTTCTTCCGCCGCTCTGCCCTGTTCCTGGCCACGCGCGAGGAGATGGAGAACAAGCGGATCAGCGAGGTGTTCGGCAAAGACTTCCTCACCAGCAACTTCTGGTTGTACTGGCGTACGATGTTCGCGTTCGAGGAGTGGCACAGCGCGCTGGAGATGAAGCTGTACCTGCACCGCTTCATCCATCATCTCGGCGGCATGCCGGATTTCTCGGCCCTCATGTTCACGAAGTACAACCAGTACGAGTCGCTCGTGCTCCCGCTGTACCACTGGCTGCTCGATATGGAGGCTGCCTACCAACTGCTCCAGATCGAACGCGGTGTGCCCGAGGTATTCAACTCGACATACGACGTGCGGACCCTGCTGGCTGCCACGAGCTGGCTGCGGGACGGCAAGGAGCTCTCCGTGCCCGGACCTGGAATTCTGCGCCAGAGGCTCATCGGGAAGCTCGAGACGACGGAGATCGGCGAACTGCTCGAGCAGGCCAACCTGATCTGACCGGGACGAGCTGGTTATTCTTCGTACTGGGTGGGGCGGGTGGTGTAGGTCCGTCCCGAGGGCGTGGTCCAGGTCATGACGCCTGGCTCGGTCTGCTCAAGCTGCCACCCTGGGGCATGCTTGGCATGGTGGTGCCGGCCGCAGGGCGGGCTGAGGTTACCTTCGCACGTTGCCCCGGCGGGGTAGGGCACGGTGTGGTCGATCTCGCCGGTGATCGCCTGG
>Ga0302314_10008050_pt1 | contig 18838 bp, 14 predicted proteins | sample III_Palsa_N2_3_FD_200533 | JGI IMG/M metagenome (GOLD analysis project Ga0302314, IMG submission 200533) | Peat permafrost microbial communities from Stordalen Mire near Abisko, Sweden - III_Palsa_N2_3 | ecosystem: Environmental > Terrestrial > Soil > Palsa > Peat permafrost | place: Sweden...
GATCAAAGCCGCCGCGGGGATCAGCCGGAGGTCGACAAACGAAGTGCCGAACAGGTTCGACGGGATCGCAAGATAAAGCAGCGAGAAACCGGCCGCGAGCCAAATCCCGGCGGGTTCGAGCTTCAGCATGCCACGCTTGGCCGCGAAATACAGCGACAGCAGCAACGCCACAGCACTTGCCGTCGAAACGGTTAAATTATAGCCGTTCATGATGCGAAAAAACCAGATCGGCTTGAATGCAAAATTCCAGGTCGAGCCCTCGCCTCCGATCGAGCCGGCGGTCAAATGCATCACCGTGAGTAGTATCAGCACCGGCATTGCGAGTATCACAGGTCGCAACGCGGCATCGCGGTACGACGCTTTCCGATCGTGGGCACGCCACAGCTCGTAGAACCCGAGCGTCGCACCATAGATGCCCAGCGAAAAAAAATGCGCTGCAAACAATCCCACAACGAAAAACGCATTGACGATGAAGCGCACGGGCCATCCACGTTCCACCACCGTCAGATAAGCGGCGAGGCCCCACAGCGTGACGCCCAAACCAAATTCGAAATTCAGGAAGCCCCAGGTAAACGGCAAGCAGTAGAGAAACATGAGCGCTGCGAAGCCCGCGAGATGGACCCGCCCTTTCACGACCCGTTCGAGCACCAGCGCGCCGCCGATAATCAATAATTGGCTCAGAAGCAAAAACAGCCGGGTGGCATTTTCGACACCGATCAACCGCGCTATCCGCGGGACCATCAGATCCATCGCCAGATTGGGATAGAGCGCCCAGGCCACCTCATAATACGGGTTGGCATCGGGAGTGCCGTTCCGGCTGAGAATATACATCCGGGCGAGGTGATTGAGATAATCCACCATGGCCGGTATCGGCGTCATTAACACCGGGAGAAGCGAGGCGGCGATCAGCAGCGCAAAAACGGCAATCGCTATCGACCGATCCGAGCCAGATCGCGTCCAAGCCGTGATGACCCGCCAATCGGAGAGAACCATGTTATCGGACTGCTATCTCGGTCTGTGCGTCGGCCGACCGCCTATCGACACGGGCCGCATCACGCAACAGACTATTACCAGCTATATCCTTCTTAAGTTCTAACCCAGATGAACCAGAAGTTCGAAGGCGCAAACCGAGCATGGACCAGACTCGCATATCGATCGCCCATCGCCGGCCATAACAAAAGCCCCGGATCACTCCGGGGCTTTGCATTCGTGACGATGAACGCGGCGATCAATACCGGTAGTGATCCGCTTTGAACGGGCCTTCCGGCTTGACGCCGATATAGTCGGCCTGGTCGGGTCGCAGCTTTGTCAGCTTCACGCCGATCTTGGCGAGATGCAGCCGGGCGACCTTTTCGTCGAGCGATTTCGGCAGCACATAGACCTTCTTGCCGAATTTGCCGTCCTTGTTGTTAGCGAACAGCTCGATCTGCGCCAGCGTCTGGTTGGTGAAGGAAGCCGACATCACGAAGCTCGGATGACCCATGGCGTTGCCGAGGTTCACCAGACGACCTTCCGACAGCAGGATGATGCGGTGCTTGTCGGGGAATTCGATCTCGTCGACCTGCGGCTTGACGTTGGTCCACCTCAGGTTCTTCAGACCCGCGATCTGGATCTCGTTGTCGAAATGGCCGATGTTGCAGACGATGGCGCGATCCTTCATCGCGCGCATATGCTCGATGGTGATGATGTCCTTGTTGCCGGTCGCGGTGACAAAGATGTCTGCGCGCGGTGCAGCCTCTTCCATCGTGACGACCTCATAGCCTTCCATCGCCGCCTGCAGCGCGCAGATCGGATCGACCTCGGACACCATGACGCGGCAGCCGGCCTGGCGCAGCGACGCGGCCGAGCCCTTGCCGACGTCACCGAAGCCCGCGACCATCGCCACCTTGCCCGACATCATCACGTCGGTGCCGCGGCGGATGCCGTCGACCAGCGATTCACGGCAGCCATAGAGGTTGTCGAATTTCGACTTCGTCACGCTGTCGTTGACGTTGATCGCCGGGAACAGCAGCTTGCCGCTCTTTTCCATTTCATACAGGCGATGCACGCCCGTGGTGGTCTCTTCCGAGACGCCCTTGATGTTCTTGGCGATCTCGGCGAACCAGCCCTTCGGCTTCTCCTTGAGGAGCTTCTTGATCAGCGCGAAGAACACCTCCTCCTCTTCCGAACCGGGCTTGTCGAGAAACGCGACATCGCCGTTCTCGGCGCGTAGGCCGTGATGCACCAGCATGGTGGCGTCGCCGCCGTCGTCGAGGATCATGTTGGGCGTGCCGCCGCCATGCCAGTCGAACAGCTTGGCGGTGTAATCCCAATACTCAGTCAGGGTTTCGCCCTTGACGGCAAACACCGGAATGCCGGCCGCGGCGATCGCCGCCGCCGCATGGTCCTGGGTCGAATAGATGTTGCAGGAAACCCAGCGGATGTCGGCGCCGAGTGCGGCCAATGTTTCGATCAAGACCGCGGTCTGGATCGTCATGTGAAGCGAGCCCGCGATCCGCGCGCCCTTTAGCGGCTTCGTCGGGCCGTATTCTTCCCGCGTCGCCATCAGGCCGGGCATTTCGGTCTCGGCCAGCGAGATTTCCTTGCGGCCGAAATCGGCGAGCGAGATGTCCTTGACGATGTAATCGGTCATGTAGTGGTTTTCCCAAACAGAGTAATGCGGACCTATCGATACGATAAGAAACGGAACGCTTTGTGACGATCTGCGCCGCTAAATGCGCGGCAGTCTCTCCCCGCAAGCGGGGAGAGACGAAAATGAAACTAGAACGCGCCCTTGAGCTGGCTGACCAGATCGGTCTTTTCCCAAGAGAAGCCGCCGTCCTTTTCCGACGCACGGCCGAAATGGCCATAGGCCGCGGTGCGCTGGTAGATCGGACGGTTCAGCTTGAGCGAACGGCGAATGTTGGTCGGCGTCAGCCGGAACAGCTGCGGCAGGATCTTCTCTAGCTTCTTCTCGTCGACCTTGCCGGTGCCGTGGGTATCGACCAGCACCGACATCGGATCGGCGACGCCGATCGCATAAGCGACCTGGATGGTGCAACGATCGGCGAGGCCGGCCGCGACCACGTTCTTGGCGAGATAGCGCGTGGCATAAGCGGCCGAGCGATCCACCTTGGTCGGATCCTTGCCGGAGAATGCGCCACCGCCATGCGGGGCGTAACCACCGTAAGTATCGACGATAATCTTGCGTCCAGTCAGGCCGCAATCGCCGTCCGGTCCGCCGACCACGAAATTGCCGGTCGGGTTGACCAGGAAGTCGGAGTTCTTCTGCGGCATCCAGCCCTTCGGCAGCGCGGATTCGACCGCGGTCGAGATCATGTCCTTGATCAGGCCGGGCGAGTATTTCTTGCCGTTGCGGCTCTTCTCGTTGTGCTGGGTCGAGACCACGACCTTGGTGCAGCCGACCGGCTTGCCGTCGACATACTTCACCGTGACCTGGCTCTTGGCGTCGGGCTGCAGATCGGCCAACTGGCCGTTGCGCCGCTTTTCCGACAGCACCTTGAGGATCTTGTGTGCGAAGTAGATCGGCGCGGGCATGAACGAGCCCTTCTGGTACACCTCGCTCTCGGTGCAGGCGTAGCCGAACATCATGCCCTGGTCGCCGGCGCCCTCTTCTTCGCCGCTCTTCTTTTTCTTGGCATCGACGCCCATCGCGATGTCGGGCGACTGGCCGTGCAGCAGCACTTCGACGTCGGCGCCGTGATAGGAGAAGCCGTTTTGGTCGTAGCCGATGTCCTTGACCACATCGCGCGCGATCTGGGTGATCAACTCGCGATCGACCACCGACTTGCCGTGGATGGTACGGAACAACTGGCCGCGCCCCTCACCGGCGATCACGATCTTGTTGGTCGTGCACAGCGTCTCGCAGCCGAGCCGGGTATTGACCGCGCTGTTGTCGGCAATGCCGAGTTCGACGTCCTTGGTGAGGAAAGCGTCGAGGATTGCATCCGAGATTTGATCCGAGACCTTGTCCGGATGGCCTTCTGAAACCGACTCGCTGGTAAACAAATAAGACTCGCGCATCAACCAAACCCCTTTTTTTCCGCCGGACCTCGGCGGTCCTTTTCGTGTGTGTCCATGTGTTTCGAAATGTCAGTCGCGACGGCGCGAGATGACGTAGGATTCGTCGTAGAACCAGAGCCCGTTATGCTTGCGCAGAACTTCCCTGGCGGCATCGAGAGGGCGGCTGCTTTGAGCCATTTCCGTCAACCGGTCGTCTTCAATCTGGGCGACATACACCGCCGCATTCCATGCTGCAAAGGCCGTCGAGGTTCCGATCGAGCCGGTGACCTCGTTGGGCAGCGCTTCCATATCATAACGGAAGATCGAGCGGTTATCCGCATAGGTATTAATATTAAGGTCCCGCCCAGCCGACCCCAGCTCGTATTTCACGGCGCGCAATAGCTCATGGCGACTGACCGCGAAAGGATTTTCTCCCGGCCATACGGCCTGGATTATCTCCAAACCGGGATCCTGCCCGTGGGAGTGAATTCCAATCAAACGACCGCCTGCACGCAATGCCCGCGCCAGTGGTGCGATAATACGCTTGGCGCGGAAGTTCACCGATGATTTTGCCCGGTAGGGCTGTGAGGCGATAATCAGATCAAAATTGGCCTCAGTGCGGCCGGCGCGCGGAATGATCGAATCGAGCAGGAATCGGTGGTCTTCCCGATACAGCACCAGCGCGACCGGCCGCTCATAGATCGGCATGCCCGAACGCGGGCTGACCATCGCCCGCCAGTTCTGCTCCAGGAATGGACCGAGCTCGCCGATCTGGGCCTCGAAGTCGCCCGAGGAGGCGCCGCGAAGCGCCACTTCATGCCACATCATTCCGGAAGCAGCTTGGGGCGAGGATGGCGTCAGCCAGGGCGCCTCGGCATAGTACATGTTGGTGAGCACGAAGACGGTCGCGGGGTGCTCGAACAGCCGGTCCGGCACCTTGTCCAGCGTCAACCGGACGTCTTCAAGGCTGAGCTCCTTGCCGGCGACGTAGAACGGCATGTGCGGAAAGCGGCCATGCATCGACCGCATCACCCGCGCCAGCACGGTGCCGTCGCCGCAGCCGGCGTCGAACACCCGCAGCGCCGGCGGACGCGGATGGATGCTGGACAATTCCAGCGCCACCCGTTCCGCGATCACCCGCTTTTCGCTGCAAGTATGGACGAACAACAGGTATTTCTGCCGGTTCTCGAAGAAGCGGAAATTACCGCGCGGATCGCGCTTCTCGGGCGGCACCTCGAGCCCCCGCGGCGGCGGCACCCCGCCGGTGGACGCCGCGATATAGGCCTGGATGCGGTCCAGCGTATCGATGGTGATGCGCTTGCCCTCCCGCAGCCGGTGCACGAGCTTGCCGTCATTGACGGCCCGCCGCCCAAAGGTCGATTCCGCCATATCGGCCTGGCGGCAGAATTCGTTGATCTGGCTGAGGATCCGGTCGTTTTTCATCAGGACAGATTTGAGACCAGGATTGGGGCCAGAAGTGGGAAGAGAGAGTGGGCAGCCGACAGTGACCCGAGCCTCCTATCACCATTTGCCCACCTTGGAAACCCACTTTTGGAAGGTTGGTGGAGCGCGGCCAGGAACCGCCGGAGTCGGGCTGATCGACAGGCGATTACCCGAGCGCTCAAACTGCTGGGTTCGTCGTTGCGAGCCACCGGTCGCGCGAATGCGCGCCCGATGACAGGCTCCGCGAAGCAATCCAGAACAACAAAGAAGAGCTGGATTGCTTCGTCGCAAGCGCTCCTTGCCATGACGGCTGAGCATGCGAAATCGGCGAAAGACTTCCGTCGCGCGGGCCTGACCTGCGTCGGCCGAATTCATCAGGAGAAAATAACTACACGGCGCGCGCCAGACCCTTCGCGCGGCGTGCCGCCTGGCGATCAGTGCCGCGCATCGGCTTTCAAACCGACGCCCGGACCGATGTCGTCGAGCGCACGATAGACCAGATCTTTCAGATGGACGCGAAGGCTATCGCGATCGGCGACGGTCTGCGCCATGAAGACGACGATCATGTCTTGTTTCGGATCGATCCAGAAGGTGGTGCCGCCGGCGCCCGACCAGTTCATCTCGCCGACCGAACCCTCGCCAGCGGTATGGCCGGGCTCGGTGCGGACGGAGAATCCCAGGCCGAACCCACAGCCCGAGCCGGGCAAGTAGTACGGACCGGGCGCCACGCCAGATCCCGGCCCAATGTGGTCTGAGCCCATGCTCAGGACGGTCTGCTCGCTGAGATATCGTTGGCCATCCAGCGTGCCGCCGTTGAGCAGCATCCGGGCAAAACGGGCATAGTCAGCCACCGTCGAGACCATCCCATGCCCGCCGGCCTCCCATTTTTGCTCAACGCGCGGATCGTTCATCACGAAATGGTCGGCGATGATCCGGTCGTTCGGGAAGGGCTCGGCGACCAGCGATTTTTGGGCGGGATCGGCCACATAGAACGCCGTGTCTTTCATGCCGAGCGGGTCCAGCAGTCGTTGCTTCTCGAACTGATAGAGCGATTGCCCCGAGACCACTTCGATCACGCGACCCAGGATGTCGGTGGAATGGCCGTAGTCCCAGGTCGTGCCGGGTTGATAATCCAGCGGCAGCTTGGCGATCTTTTCGGCGAACCCGGCGTTGTCGAGATCACCGGCGAATAGATGCGCATCAGCGTAGGCCTTCTTGACCAGCCCCTCGCCGATGAAGCTGTAGGTTATCCCCGACGTGTGGCGCATCAGGTCCCGGATGGTGATCGGCTGCCTGGCCGGGACGAGGTCCAGCGTGACCGCGCCATTGGCGGCCTTCTGCTCGACGCCGACTTTGACGCCGGCGAATGACGGAATGTATTTTGAAAGGGGGTCGTCGAGCCGAAGCTTTCCGTCTTCGACGAGCATCATCGCGGCAACGGTCGTAATCGGCTTCGACATCGAGTAGATGCGGAAAATGCTGGTGGCGGTCATCGGCTGCTTGGTGCCGGGATCCCGCAGGCCAAAGCTCTTTAAATAAGCCGTCTCACCGTTGCGCTGGATCAGCACCACCGCGCCCGGAATCTTTTTTGCGGCGATCTCGGCCTCGAGATAAGTGTCGATGCCGGCCAACCCCTCGCGCGTCAGCCCTGCCTCGATGGCGGGGGCACTGAGCGAACTCTCGGCCAGAGCGATCGTCACGGCGAACGCAAGCGTTGCCGCCAGAGTGAGGGTGCTGAGCTTCGGCGGCGAGAAGAACATCTGCATTTCTCCCTCGGGCGTTCGGGTACTACGCTTTGACGATTTTAACGGTCGCTCGAAAACCCCAGATATCGATAACCGGAAGCGTCACGGCGAAGGCGACATCCAAAACCGCCATAACGCCGTTGCTCATCCGCTTACTTTCCCCAGACGTCGTTGGCGACCTCGACCGCCAGCCGCAGTTTCGCCCACTGCTCTTCCTCGGTGAGGATGTTGCCCTCCTCGGTGGAGGCAAAACCGCATTGCGGCGACAGCGCGAGCTGATCGAGCGGCGCAAATCGGGCGGCTTCCTCCAGCCGGCGCTTGATGTCGTCCTTTTTTTCGAGCGCGCCGGTCTTGGAGGTAATGACGCCGACCACGACGATTTTGTTCCCTTTCGGCAGATAGCGCAACGGTTCGAAGCCGCCGGCGCGGTCGGAATCATATTCCAGGAAATAGCCGTCGTAATTGGTGCCGGCCAGCATGGTCTCGGCCACCGGCTCATAGCCGCCGGACGAAATCCAGGTCGAGCGAAAATTGCCGCGGCAGACATGGGTCGTGATCACCATGTCGGCCGGCCGCTCGGCGATCGCATAATTGATGATGCGTGCGTAGATTTCCTGCAAGCCATCGGGATTGTCGCCGCGGGCGCGCGATTTTTGCAGTTCTTCCTGCGAGCAGAGATAGGCCCACACCGTGTCGTCGAACTGCAGATAGCGGCAGCCGGCGTCGTAGAACGCCTGCACGGCCTTGCGGTAGGTCTTGCCGAGATCGAGATAAAATTCCTCCAGATCGGGATAGACCGCTTGCGAGATCAGCTTGCGACCGCCGCGGAAATGCAGCACCGCGGGCGACGGGATCGTCATCTTCGCCGTGACATGCGCCGTATCGCACTGTTTTTTCAGGAATTTGAAATGCTCAAGCATCGGATGATCGGGCGGGAAATCCAGCTTGCCGACCACGCGGATGGCCTCGTGCCGGGTCTGCACGCCGGCGAATTGAATGCCTTCATCGGGGTGGAACAATTCGCAACCGATCAGGTGGCTGAGAAAATCGAAATGCCACCACGAGCGGCGGAACTCGCCGTCGGTCGCAAGCTTCAGGCCGGCGGAGGCCTGCTTGTGCACCACCTTTTCGATCTCCATATCCTCGGCCTTGCACAGATCGTCCGCTGAAATCTCGCCCCTCGCCAGCCGGGCCCGCGCTTCCTTGATGCGCGGCGGCCGCAGCAGGCTGCCGACCTCGTCGGCACGGAACGGCGCTTTTGTTCTTTGCATAGTCGCAACTCCAAAAAATCAGTTGTCTTCCAGATTACAGCATCTTGGGTTCGTCATGGCGAGTGAAAGCGACGTAATCCGCAAGCAAGGTTGGCACCGTCAGGACTTTCCCGTCACCCCGAGATGGCGCTCGAGCGCCTCGGGATCGGCCTTCAGGGCTGCGCTCGCCGCGTCGTGGACGATCGCGCCGCGCTCCAATATCACGGCGCGATCGGCCAGATTGAGAATCTTTTGGGCATTCTGCTCGACAATAATCGAGCAGATACCGCCGGACCGGGTGATGGTGCCGAGTGCCTTCAGCAGCTCGTCAACAATGATCGGCGCCAGTCCCTCGGTCGGCTCATCCAGCAGCAGCACCTTCGGATTGAGCGTGAGCGCACGCCCGATCGCCAGCATCTGCTGCTCGCCGCCGGACAATTGGTTGCCGAAATTGCCGCGGCGCTCTTCCAGCCGGGGGAACATCTCGTAGACTTTTGCCACCGTCCAATGTCCCGGCTGCGCCACCGCGGTCATGTTTTCTTCCACCGTCAACGAACGAAAGATGTTGCGCTCCTGGGGCACCCAGCCGATGCCGGCCCGCGCCCGCTGGTCCGGCCGCAGCGGCGTGATATCGCGGCCACCGACCGCGATGGTCCCACCGAACCGGCGGGTGACGCCCACGATCGAATTGATCAGCGTGGTCTTGCCGGTGCCGTTGCGGCCCAACAGCGCCAGCACCTGTCCCTCCGCCAATCGCAGCGACAGGCCGGGTAGCACCACGGCTTCGCCATATCCGGCGCGCAGCCCCTCGATAGCGAGAAAATCAGACATCGGCGGCCTCGCCAAGATAGACCGCCTTGACCCTCGGATCGCGCGCGACCTCGCCGGGCGCTCCCTCGACCAGCAGCGCGCCTCCGACCAGCACGGAAATTCGGTCGGCGAACGAAAACACTAGGTCCATGTCGTGTTCGATCAAGAGCACCGTGACGTCGCGCGGCAGCGCCGCGACCGCGGCCAGGATGTCGTGGCGCTCGCCTTCGGGAACGCCGGCCGCGGGCTCGTCGAGCAACAGCACGCGCGGCTTGCTGGCAATCGCAACCGCGATCTCCAGCAGGCGCTGCTTGCCGTAAGGCAGCGTCGCGGTCGGCTCGTTCATGACGTCGAGCAGATGAAAGCGCGACAGATTTTCCGCGATCTCCCCGTTGACGTCCTCGCGCGTGCCCATCCGGCGCCACCAGTCGCCACCGCGGCCGAGCCGCTCCGACACCACAAGGCCAATGGTTTCGAGCGGCGTCAGGTCGGCATAGAGCTGGTTGATCTGGAACGTGCGCGACAGGCCGCGCAGCACCCGCGAATGCACCGGCAAATCCGTGATGTCACGGCCCTCCAGCAGGATACGCCCCGCATTGGGCTTGAGCACGCCGGTCAACAGATTGATGACGGTGGTCTTGCCCGCGCCGTTCGGGCCGATCACGGCGTGCCGGGCGCCCTGCTCGATCGCAAGCGACAGATCACGCGTCACCTTCAGGCCACCGAATTGCTTTTGCAGCCCTTTTGTTTCCAGCGCGAAGCTCATGGCGCGTCACTTTCGCCGACGGCAACGACGGCCTTGCGGCCGCCGAACTGCGCGATGAGAAGGTTCGGCGCCCACAACGCCCAGCGATGCAGCCGCGGCCGGCCGACCAGCACTATCACGACTAGCACGAGGCCGATCCAGAACTGCCAGTATTGCGGCGTGATCGACGAAAACACCTCCTGCAACATCCGAAACACTACGGCGCCGATCAGCCCGCCATAGAGATAGCCGGTACCGCCAATCACCAGCACCAGCATCAAATCGGCGGAGCGCTCGAATGAAAACACGTCAAGCGAGGCCAACGCCGTGGTCTGGGTGAACAGCGCACCGGCGACCCCGGCATAGAATGCCGCGATGGTATAGATCGCGATCAGGCGCCGGTTGACCGGAATGCCGATCGCGGACGCCCGCAGCGGATTGTTGCGGATCGCGCGCAGCGACAGGCCGAACGGCGAATACACGATCCGGCGCGCCAGCAGGAACAGCACGAACAGCACGGCAAGGGAGTAGAACAAGCCGGTCTTGCCGAACATGTCGAATGCGAACAGCCCCAGGATCGGCTGCATCTCGATGCCCTGCAGCCCATCGGTGCCGCCGGTGATATTGGAAAACCGCTCCGCCAGCGCTTCCAGCAGCAGCGCAATCCCCAGCGTCACCATCAACCGGGTCAGATCTACGCCGCGGATCACCAGAAAGCTGGTGAGAAAGCCGAGCACGGCGGCGACAAGGCCGGCGGCGATGAGCGCGACGATGGGCTCGGTCAGGATGCCGTGCACGGCCAACAGCCCGGCGCCATAGGCGCCGACGCCGAAGAACGCCGCATGCCCCAATGACACGATGCCAGCGTAGCCGAGAATGAGATCGAGCGACAGCGCGAACAACGCCAGCCGAACGATCTCGGTCATGATCAGATAGCGAGAGGGAAATACCAACGCGCAACCGAGCGCTAGTAGCCAGAACACGACCTCGCTCCAGCGCCATCGCGCTTGTCGTCTGGCATGATCTCCGACATCGGTTTGCGCGATCATCGGGAGCTCAACGCGAAGCGGAGCGGCCGAACAGGCCGTTGGGGCGCCAGATCAGGATCACAATCATGATCGTATAGATCACGAACGGCCCCATCTTGGGCACGTAATATTTGCCGGCGACGTCGCTGATGCCGAGCAGAAGCGCGGCGAGGAACGGCCCGGTGATGCTGGAGGAGCCGCCCACCGTCACCACGATCAGAAAGTAGATCATGAACTTCAGCGGGAAATACGGGTCGAGCCCGAGGATCTCCGCGCTGAGCGCGCCGCCCAAACCGGCGAGGCCGCAGCCGAATGCAAAGGTGAAGGCGAACACCTGCGGCACGTTGATGCCGAGCCCGCTAGCTGCGCGCGGATCGTCCACCGCGGCGCGAAGCCTCGAGCCAAATCTGGTGCGCGCCAGCACCAACTGCAATCCGGCCGTCAGCAGGCCGCAGATCACGATGATCATCAGCCGGTAGCGGCCGATGCCGACGCCGAAGAAATCGATCTGCCCCTCCAGCACGGCCGGAAGCTTGATGAAGATCCGCGACGACCCCATGATGTAGTCCACCGCCGCCACCGACATGAAGACGAGGCCGATCGAAAACAACACCTGGTCGAGATGGCTGCGGTTGTAGAGATGGCGGTAGAGCGCGCGTTCGAACACGACACCGATCGCAGCGCTTGCGACAAAGGCCAGCGGCAGCGCGGCAAAGAACGGCCAGCCGGACTGGTTGACGAGAACCGCGCAGACATATCCGCCCGCCATCGCAAACGCGCCGTGGGCGAGATTGACGAAATTCATCAACCCGAGCGTGACCGCGAGCCCGCACGCCAGCACGAACAGCAACATGCCGTAGGCGACGCCGTCGAACAGGATCGTGAAGAATGCGGTCATGGATACGGATCGGCCTGGAACATAGCGGCACGTAAGAAGCTACAAGCTACATCGTCATGGCCGGGCTTGTCCCGGCCATCCACGTCTTTCTCGCAGATAGCCTCAAAGAAAGACGTGGATGCCCGGCACAAGGCCGGGCATGACGAGTTGGGGCGAGTGCGTCGAACACACGAATGGTGGTCGACGGCTCACTTCTTCGTCTTGCCCGAATCCTTCACGGCCTCAAAGGTCTGGAACTCGACATTATAGAGTTCGCCGTCGACCTTCTCGACCTTGCGGATGTAGACGTTCTGAACGATGTCGCGGGTTTCCGGATCGATCGAAATCGGGCCGCGCGGGCTTTCCCACTTCATGCCCTTCATGGCTTCGATCAGCGCATCGCCGTCGGTCTTGCCGCCGGTCTTCTTCAGCGCCTCGTAGATCAAATGGATGCCGTCATAACCGCTGACCGCCATGAAGCCGGGGCGCGAGCCGTATGCCTTCTTGTAGGCGGCGACGAAATCTTTGTTGATCTGGGACGGATGCGCGGCGGAGTAGATATGCGCGGTCACGGCGCCGAGTGCTGCATCGCCCATGCCGTTGAGCAGGTCGTCGTCCATGACGTCGCCCGGCCCGATCACCTTGATGCCCGATTTGTCGAGACCACGTTCGGCATATTGCTTCATGAAATTGCCGCCCTGGCCGGCCGGCACGAACACGAACATGGCGTCGGGCTTGGCGTCCTTCATCCGCTGCAGGAACGGCGCGAAGTCGGGATTGGCGAGGGGAACCTTGACCTCTTCGACGATCTCGCCACCACCGGCCGTAAAATGCTCCTTGAATGAGGCCAGTGCATCATTGCCGGGGGCGTAGTCGGAGGTCAGCGTGGCGACTTTCTTGATGCCGTTCTTGACGGCCCAATCGCCGATGATGGTGGACGACTGCGCCAGCGTAAATGAAGTGCGGACGATATAGGGCGAACGCTCGGTAATGATCGAGGTGCCGGCGGCCATGACGATTTCCGGGATCTTGCCCTGGGTAGCCAGCGGCGCGGCGGCTAGTGCCGCCGGCGTGACGCCGAAGCCAGCGATGAAACTGACCTTGTCATTGACGATCAATTCCTGCGCAAGGCGCTTGGTGTTGTCGGGCAGTGCCCCGTCGTCCTTCAGGATGACTTCGATCTTCTTGCCGGCGACGGTGTCGCCATTCTGCTGCATGTAGAGCTTGATCGCATTGTCGATCTGCTTGCCGGTCGAGGCCTGCCCGCCGGTCATCGGCAGGATCAGGCCGATCTTGACGCTCTCCTGCGCCCGCACGGGCGTTATTGCGAGTAACCCCGCGACCGCAACGCCGATTGCAGCCGGCGACAACATTTTTCCAATGGACATCAACACCCTCCCCTTGATCGGTTTTGTGCTTCGAACCGAGCCCCCCGGCCCTGACGCACCATAGCCAGTTTATTTGGCCGCGTATGGCGCGGCATGGCGTCCCAGCCGCGCGGCGTTGTCAATCACGACGATGGGCGCAATCCACTCCGCTGAGACGTTCTACCCTCATGTTTATTTCGCGTTGTTTCCATCTTGCCCAATAGGAAACGACCTAGGTATTATTACACCTTTATGGAAAGCTGGTTTGGCGACGGCTTGCAATTTTACCGCATTCTGGTTGGACCATCCCAAAGCCTTGCCGCGCCGCATCAAAACGGCTCAGGAAGGCAGATGATCGCGACCACGTCCTCCAAGGGTGAACCGTTCCGTTCCGCAAGATGCCTATCAGCCGTCGCCATTTCGCCGTCCTGCTCGCTGTCATGCTTCTGGCATGCAGCCTCGGCGGCTGCGGAATCATCAACGAAAAGCTCGCCAACGGCGCGGGCGATTACGTCCCGCAGTGGCTCGGCGGCCTGCCGGCGGATGCACCGCCACGGCCGGGCACCGCGCAGTATGATGCGTATATGCAGGAACGGGAGCGCAAGCGCCTCGAACCGGCGCCACCCAAAGGCGATGCGACGGCCGCGCCCGGCGCATCGACGTCGGACTCATCCGCGTCGACCTCACCGTCAGGACTCAACGCCGTCCACTAGGCCCAATCAGCCAAGCCGATCAATCCATGAACACCACGGTCTTGCGGCCGTTGAGGATCACGCGATCCTCCAGATGGTGGCGCACCGCGCGCGCCAGCACGCGGCGCTCGATATCGCGTCCCTTGCGGATGAGATCATCGGGCGTGTCGCGATGGCTGATGCGCTCGACGTCCTGATCGATGATCGGGCCTTCGTCGAGTGCGCTGGTGACGTAGTGGGCGGTGGCGCCAATCAGCTTGACGCCGCGTTCATGCGCCTGGTGATACGGCCGCGCGCCCTTGAAGCCCGGCAGGAACGAGTGGTGGATGTTGATGCAGCGCCCGGACAGCCGCGCCGATATTTCGTCCGACAGGATTTGCATGTAGCGCGCCAGCACCACGAGATCGGTGTTGGTCTCGCCGACCAGCTCCCAGATCGCGTTTTCCTGCTCGCGCTTGGTCTCCTTGGTGACGGGAAAGAAGTGAAACGGGATCTCGCCGAAATCCAGACCCTCGTAGCTCTCGCGTGGATGGTTGGAGACGATCGCGGTCGGGATCATCTCGAGTTCGCCGGTGCGCCAGCGATAGAGGATATCGGCAAGACAGTGATCGGATTTCGAGACCAGGAGCATGACGCGGCGGCGCGTGGCGCGATCGCGCATCTGCCATTGCATGCCGAAACGTTCCGCGATCGCGGTGAAGCCGGTTTGCAGGGAAGCGAGATTGACCGCCAGATCGGCGGCGTTGAACACCACCCGCATGAAGAAATGGCCGGTCTCGACATCATTGAACTGCTGCGCGTCGAGGATGTTCTGGCCATTATGGGCCAGGAAGGTCGACACCGCGGAAACGATGCCGGGACGATCGGGGCAGGACAAGGTCAGGACGAATTGATGATCGGGCATGCGGATTGACCAAGGCTTGAGCAGATGTGTGGAACGGTGAATTTTCGGCCTCCGTCTAACACCGCTCGCGCCCTTGCGCCAATCCCGGTCGAGGGATCATGATGAACAAACCTGCCGCGATCGGCGTCAGGGCATGGTGACGGCGGCCAAATCATGAGCGACAGACTGAACGGCTATCGCATCCTCATCCTGGAAACGCGTGAGGAGGCGCAGTTCTCCCGCCTGCTCGCCGAGCAGGGCGCGGACGTGCTGCAATGCCCGATGTTCACCATCCACGACGCGCCGGATGCAGCGCCAGTCGAGGCCTGGATCCGCCGTTTCATCGAACGTCCTTGCGACGATCTGGTGCTGATGACCGGCGAAGGGCTGCGGCGGCTGATGAAGGTCGTCCGCCGACTGGACGTCGAGAAAGATTTCATCGCAGCACTCGGCAAGGCACGAAAATTCGCCCGCGGACCGAAACCCGGCCGGGCGCTGCGCGAGCTCGGACTGGAGCCGCAGGTGACGACGGAAAAACCGACCTCCGAGGGCATCGCCGAGATGCTCTCGCGGCTCGATCTGGCCGGGCATCGCCTCGGCCTGCAGCTCTATCCGGACAAGGATCATAGTGTCCTCATCGGAGCCATCACGGCGCAGGGCGCGGCAGTCGATAGCGTCTTGCCTTATGTCTATGACGCGCAGGCCGCCGACGCCAACATCGTCACCGCGATTGATGAAATGGCGCAAGGCCGCATCGACGCCATCGCGCTGACCAGTTCCGGCCAGGTGCGCCGCCTGATCGAGGTCGCCCAGGCCCACCATTGCGAGGCGCGGCTGCGCGCAGGGCTGGAGCACACGCCGATCGCCTCGGTCGGTCCGGTGGTGTCGGACGAACTGAAGTCGCACGGCCTGCGCAGCGATATCGCGCCGGCGGAGGGCGCCTATTTCATGAAGCCGCTGATCTCGGCGATGGCAGTCGCGCTGGGCAAAACCGCACCGCGTTCTGCGGCAGCACGCTGATCAAGGCCTATGACGCGGTAACGCCTTCCCTGTGCCGGTCGCAACATTCCCGCCAGATGGCCCGATAAGCCGCTTCCACCGCCCTCGTATAGTTCCCGGTATTGCCCGACGCGCTTGCCATGATTCGCGCGGGAAGATCAGTCCGCAACGCGCTGAGATATTCGGGCTGTGAGGCATATTTCAACGCGAGATCGGCATATTTCGCTTCGCTGTCGGCTATCCATTCATTGAGGCCGACGGAGTGCAGAATCGCGCCGGCAGCCCGGCTCGCGTTGCTGTTGCCAAGCTTGGCCAGAACCGGAACCCCGACATGAAGCGCTTCCCAGGTGCTGACGCCGCCATTCTGCGGAAACGGGTCGAGACAGATATCGACGGCATCGTAGGCCGCGATGTGCACGTCGCGCGGCGTCGATCCCAGGCATTCGATGCGTTGCGGCTGCAGGCCCTGGGCGGCGAAGCGGTCGACCAGACGTTGGCGCAGCCGAGCATCGCTCAGCGCTCCGTGTTTGATCAGCAGTTTCGATTGCGGCAGGGACTGAAGAATCTGGCACCAAACCCGAATCGCGTCGTCCGAAATCTTGTCTACCCTGTTGAACACGCCGAACGTGGTATAGCCCTTGGCAAGGCACGGCGGCTGCAAAGCCGGCTTCACCTGCGCCGGCGGTGGATCGATCGAGATCAGGCAAGGCAGATCGTAGACCTTCTCGGCAAACAAATGACGCACCTCGGCCGGTGTCGAGACGGGATCGGAAAAAAGATAGTCGATCTCGGGCATCCCGTTTCCGGTGGCATGCCCCCACGCCGTGACCTGGACAGGTGCCGGCTTTCGCGCAAACACGCTGAGACGATGGCCGCCGGTGAAGCCCGACAGGTCCACAAGGATATCGATCCGATCGGATACAATCTGTTCGGCGAGCTGGTCGTCGGTCATTCGCCAGGCATCGATCCATTTGTCGGCGACGCCCTGGAATTGTTCCGTGACCGCATCCCGGAGGCTGCTGCAAGAATAGCAGATTATTTCGACCGCGGCGCTGTCATGGTTGCGCAGCACCGGGCCGAAGGCCAGTGCGGCTGAATGCTCCCTGAAATCGGCCGAGACATAACCGACGATCAGCCGGCGATCGGGATCCCAATCGTTCTGGCGCCTTTCGGCGGGAATCTTGGCGACTTTCGAGCCGATCTGGGTCGACCACTCCCTTCGCGCGCTCTGATGCTCGGGGAAACCGGCACGCCGGTCGAAATCGAGCGCGAAGATCTTCCTCGTGATGGCGCCCTCATGGTCGGGCTGAATGGCGAGAGCCTGATTGTACAGTTCGATCGCCTGTTCGGTTTTCCCCTCTTGCGCAAGGTATTGCGCAAAAATCGTCAGTGCCTCAGGTGAATGCGGGTCGTTGCTGACCGCCCTGCGACAACTTTCCAAGGCCTCGGAAAACCTGCCCAAAAAACCAAGCATTCGGGCCTGCCCCAGCAGTGCTGCTTCCAGGTCCGGCGCGATGGCGCAGGCTTTGGTGTATTGATCGAGCGCGTCCTGCACCCGAGCCGTTTCGGCGAAGCCGCGGGCGCGATTGCACAACGCTTGCGGAAAATCCGGCTTGAGCCGCAGCGCCACGTCGAAGCTCGTCATCGCTTCTTCGAAGCGCTTCAAGTCGAGGCAGGCCAGCCCACGGCCATTGTAGGCCGGCGCATACGATGGTTTCAGGCGAATGATCCGATCGAAGGTCTGCAGTGCCTCGTCAAAACGCCGGGTAAAAAGCAGCGAATTGCCACGGTTATAGATGGCATCGAGATAGTCCGGCTTGAGCGATATGGCCCGGTCGTAGCTCTGGATAGCGCGATCATAAAGTCTCAGCTTGAGCAGGACGTTGCCGAGATTGTTGAGCGCAACAGGATAATTGGGGCGAAGCGCAATCGCCTTTTCATAGCACGCGTGCGCCTTGTCCAATTGCGCGAGGTCAGAATACACCACGCCCAGATTGCTGTAGGCTTCAGCCGATTTCGGGTCGACTTCCAACGCCCGCCGCAAAATCGCTTCAGCTTCCTCGAGCTGACGGCTCTCCGACTTCGACAGGCCAAGCAGGTGCAGCGCGTCGAAATGATCGGGCAGGTTTTCCAGCACCTGCAGGCAAAGTGCCTGCGCCTGCTGCGCAATTCCGGCATGGTGCAACTGGAGTGCCTTGTCCAGCAGCGGACCGGCCTGTTTCCGGTGCTGCTTTCTGGCGCGCTCCCTTTGAAAGGCGCTCAACCCTGCTGTTTTGTTCATAGACGACCGGACGGTGATGTGAGGGACGCAGAGCGAGTCGGCCGGGAAGACCCACGGGGACCGTTCCTGCGCCAACCCTATATGATTCGGCGAATCCGCGGTTAGCCGCCCGGATGTCTTGCAGGCCCGATGATGCCGCCGCGGGCCGTGAAGCCGCTCCCGGAATGACAGCTATTGGTGCTCTTTCACATACGCCTGATAGGCCAGCTTGATGCCGTCCTCTAGCGACGTTCGCGCGCGCCAGCCGAGTTTGGCGAGCCGGCCGACATCGAGCAATTTGCGCGGCGTGCCGTCGGGCCGCGAGAGATCGAAGCTGATACTGCCGGTATAGCCCACGGTCGCGGCCACCACGCGCGCGAACTCGGCGATGGTGATGTCTTCGCCGGTGCCGATATTGACCAGTTCGTCGCTGGAATAGGTTTTCATCAGATGAATGCAGGCGTCGGCGAGATCGTCGACATAAAGGAATTCCCGCCGCGGCGTGCCGGTGCCCCACACCACGACTTCGGGCGCGCCGGACAGCTTGGCCTCGTGAAACCTGCGGATCAATGCTGCGACCACGTGGCTGTATTCGGGGTGATAATTGTCGCCGGAACCATACAGATTGGTCGGCATCACATTGATGAAGTCGGCGCCGTATTGGCTGCGATAGGCTTCGACCATCTTGATCCCGGCGATCTTGGCGATCGCATAGGGCTCGTTGGTCGCCTCCAGCG